>JABAOH010001478.1_pt5 | contig 52063 bp, 53 predicted proteins | sample 7062181 | NCBI WGS metagenome assembly JABAOH01 (sample SAMN14538630, study PRJNA623070) | marine sediment metagenome | biome: marine biome [ENVO:00000428]; feature: marine pelagic biome [ENVO:01000023]; material: deep marine sediment [ENVO:00002113]; isolation source: pool of 5 deep marine... | reverse complement strand
CGAGGAGACAGCACATGCCGACAGACGAGAGTCCCCCGAACCGCGAGGCGGAGCTGCGCACCGTCGCCATGCCCGCCGATACCAATGCCTACGGGGACATCTTCGGCGGCTGGTTGCTGGCGCAGATGGACCTGGCGGGCGGCAGCTACGCGATGATGCAGGCCCACGGGCGCGTCGCCACCGTCGGCATCGAGGCCATGAGCTTCCACCGCCCTGTGTACGTGGGCGATCAGGTCAGCTGCTTCTGCAGCACCCGCTCGGTGGGCAATACTTCCATTACGGTGCACGTGGAAACCTGGGCGCGCCGCCGACTGCGCGGCCACTTCGGCGAGAGCATCAAGGTGACCGAAGGGAACTTCACGTTCGTGGCGCTCAACGAGGACGGCAGCAAGCGCCCCATGCCGCGGGAAGCGAAGGAGGCCTGACCGAGATGTCACAGCCAATCTGGACGCCCAGCGCCGAGCGCATCGCCGCGGCGGAGATCACGCGCTTCACGACCTTCGTGAGGGAGCGCTGGGGCGTCGAGGCGCCGGATTACCCGTCGCTGCACCGCTGGTCGGTCCAACGCCCGGAGCAGTTCTGGGAAGCCATGTGGGGATTCGGCGAGGTCGTCTGCGACACCATGGGCGAGACGGTGCTCGAGAACGGCGATCGCATGCCCGGGGCACGCTGGTTTCCCGAGGCCTGGCTCAACTACGCGGAGAATCTGCTGCTGCGTCGGGACGACGCTCCCGCCATCGAGTTCCGCGGCGAAGACCGGGTGCGCCGCAGCCTCACCTACGCCGAGCTCTACGACGCGGTGTCCGTGCTCGCGCGGGCGCTCGCCGATGCCGGTGTCGCCCGCGGCGATCGGGTAGCCGCCTATCTGCCCAACATGCCCGAGGCGATCATCGCCATGCTCGCCGCCGCCAGCCTCGGCGCCGTGTGGTCGTCCTGCTCGCCGGATTTCGGCGCGCGCGGCGTCGTCGATCGCTTCGGTCAAATCGGTCCCAGGGTGCTGTTCACCGCCGACGGGTACTTCTACAACGGTAAACGGCACGATTCGCTGCATCGCGTCGCTGAGATCATGAAGGCGCTGCCGAGCGTGGAGCACGTCGTCGTGGTGCCCTACACCGAGGCGGAGCCGAACCTCGACGGGGTGCCCGGAGCGGTCACGCTGGAAGCCTTCACCTCGGGGGCCGGGCCCGGGGTTATCCCCTTCGAGCGCCTGCCTTTCGATCACCCCCTGTTCATCATGTACTCCTCGGGCACCACCGGAGTTCCGAAATGCATCGTGCACGGCGCCGGCGGAACGCTCATCCAGCATCTCAAGGAGCACCAGCTCCAGTCCGACATTCGCAGCGGCGATCGTCTCATGTACTTCACCACCTGCGGATGGATGATGTGGAACTGGCTCGCCTCGGCGCTGGCATCGGAGGCCACCTTGCTGCTCTACGATGGCGCGCCTTTCTATCCGGACGGCAACGCCCTTTTCGACTTCGCCGAAGAGACCGGAATGACCCATTTCGGAACCTCGGCCAAGTTCATCGACGCGTTGAAGAAGTCGGGACTCGAGCCGGCGCGCAGCCACTCGCTGGCCACGCTGCGCACGATGCTCTCGACCGGCTCACCGCTTGCGCCGGAGAGCTTCGATTTCGTCTACGAGCACGTCAAGAGCGACTTGTGCCTCTCCTCGATCAGCGGCGGCACCGACATCATCTCGTGCTTCGCCCTCGGCAATCCGACCCTGCCGGTCTACCGGGGCGAGATTCAGTGCATCGGGCTGGGAATGGACGTGGTCGCATTCGACGAGAGCGGCAATGCCGTCACCGGCGCCAAGGGTGAGCTCGTGTGTCGTTCGCCGTTTCCGTCCATGCCCATCGGCTTCTGGAACGACCCCGACGGGGCCAGGTACCAGGCGGCGTACTTCGAGAAGTATCCGGGTGTCTGGTGTCATGGCGACTACGTGGCGATTACCGAGCACGGTGGCATGATCATCTACGGGCGCTCCGACGCCGTTTTGAATCCCGGCGGCGTGCGCATCGGCACCGCCGAGATTTACCGTCAGGTGGAGCAGCTCGACGAGGTCATCGAAGCGCTCGTCATCGGCCAGGACTGGCAGGACGACGTGCGCGTCGTGCTGTTCGTGATTCTTCGCGACGGCATCACGCTCGACGACGCGCTGCGCGAGAAGATAAAGACTCAGATTCGGACCAACGCCACGCCGCGGCACGTGCCTGCCAGAATCGTGCAGGTGACCGACATACCACGCACCAAGAACGGCAAAATCGTAGAGCTGGCCGTGCGTGACATCGTCCACGGCAGAGAGGTCAAGAACAGGGAGGCGCTCGCCAATCCGGAAGCGCTCGAGCTGTACCGCCACATCGCTTCACTGCAGGATTGAGCACCGTTAATGGAAGAGATGAAGACCAAGCCGCTCGATGCGCGACACATGGCTTTGCTCGAAGAGCTGGGCGCGCACGCCACGTCGCATTCGCGGCGCACGCTGCTCGAGCACCTTCGCGGCACGCGCGATCTGCTCGACGAATGGGGCAATCCGCCGCACGTTTGCACCGCCGGTCTGTTTCACAGCATCTACGGCACGTACGTCTTCGACAAGCAGTCCGCCGACATGAGCATGCGCGAGCGAATCGCCGAGGTTCTCGGACGCGACGCGGAGTGGCTCGTTTACGTTTTCTGTGTCACAGACCGCCGCTGCTTCTACGATCATCTGGGTGAGCCGCGGTTGCGGCTGCGCGATGGCGTTCACGATTGCGATCTCGAGCTCGACCGGGAGACGCTGGCAGCGCTCATCGAGATCGAGGTCGCCAACACGGTCGAGCAGATTCCCCGTCGCTCGAGGAGCAAGGCGCTGCGCGCGGTCGAGTTCTACTCGCGCGCCTTCGCGCGCAGCCGCGACTACATCTCGGCGCCCGCGCGCGAGGCGGCGAGCGCCTGCTTCGCGCGGGTCAGGTCTCGAGCAGTCGAGGCATGAGCTCGACCAGGTTGCAGGGACGGGTGCGGTAGTCGAGCTGGGCGGCGATGATGGTGTCCCAGGCCGTTTTGCAGGCGCCGGAGGAGCCCGGAAGGCAGAAGATGTAGGTGGCGTTGGCGACGCCGGCGAGGGCCCGGGACTGCAGGGTGGATGTCTTGATCTCCTCGTAGGAGACGGCGCGGAAGATCTCCCCGAAGCCCTCGATCTCCTTGTCGAGCAGCGGCTGCACCGCTTCCGGTGTGCCATCGCGTCCGGTGACGCCGGTGCCTCCGGTGCTGATGACCACGTTGACGTCGGTATCGGCAATCCAGCCGGAGACGATGGCGCGGATGGCGTAGATATCGTCGGCGACGATGCGTTTCCCGGCCAGGCGATGGCCCGCTGCCTCCAGCCTCGAGACCAGCAGGGCGCCGGATTTGTCGGTGGCTTCGGTGCGCGTATCGGAGATGGTCAGCACGGCGATGTTGAGCGGAATCAGCTCGCGCTCTCTGGTCTGGTCGTTCATGATCGTTTCGGTGATCTCCTGTCAGACGAGCCCGTAGAACGGCTGCACGTCGACTTCGGCGCCCGGCTCGACGGTCTCGCCATCCTCCGGCAGTAGTATGAAGCAGTTCGCGTCGCTCATGGTGTGCAGCAGCCCCGATCCGGTCTTGCCGGTGCTGCGCACCGTGACCCGGCCGTCGGCGTCGCGTTCGAGAATGGCCCGGTAGACTTCCACCCGCCCCGGTTTCTTGCGCAGACGCGACACGCAGGTGGCGCGGATGACGGGGTTTGCAGCCGCTTCGCGGCTGCCCATCATACGCAGCAACGCTGGCTGCACGAACTGGTAGAAGGTCACCATCACAGCGACCGGGTTGCCGGGTAGACCGAAGAACAGCGCATCGCCCACGCGGCCGAACGCCAGCGGCCGGCCCGGCCTGATGGCGATGCGCCAGAAACGCACCTCGCCGAGCTCGCCGAGGGTCTCGGCGATGTAATCGGCTTCACCGGTGGAGGCGCCGCCGGTGCTGATGACGACGTCGGCGGCGGCGCAAGCCTCGCGAAAGGCGTTGCGCACCGCCTCGGCGTCGTCTCGAACGACGCCCATGTCGATGGGCTCGACGCCGAGCCGGGCGAGCATGGCAAAGAGGGTGTAGCGGTTGCTGTCGTAGATCTCTCCGGGCGCGAGCGTCTCGCCCGCGCAGCGAAGCTCGTCACCGGTGGAGAAAAACGCCACGCGCGGACGGCGCAGGACGCGCACCTCACCGATTCCGAGCGATGCGATCAGGCCGAGCTCGGCGGGCATGATGCGCGTGCCGGTGTCGAGCAGGCGTGCACCGAGGGCGATGTCCTCACCCGCTTCGCGCACGTTCTGCCCGGCGCGGTGGCCGCCGCCGATGACAATGAGCTCGCCCTTGGCGTCGGCCTGCTCCTCGACCTGCTCCTTCATGATCACCGTATCGGTGCCGTCGGGCATGACCGCGCCGGTCATGACGCGCACCGCGGAGCCGGGTGCGACCCGGCCTCCGAAGGGCCGGCCGGCCCAGGCGGTGCCGAGCACCCGCAGGCGGCAGGTGCCGTCGCGCGGCAGATCGGTTGAGGCGAGCGCGAAGCCGTCCATGGCCGAGTTGGTGTGCCCGGGCACGTTGACGCTGGAGACGATGGGCTCGGCCAGGATTCTGCCGAGCGCCTCGCGCAGCGTCACCCGCTCCTCGCCCGATACGACCGTGAGCAGCGCGTCGATGCGCGCACGCGCCTCGACCACCGGCAGAAGCTCCGGATCGCCGGTGTAGCAATCGACGGGGGCTTTGCGCTGCGTCTCGCTCATGGCTTGGTGGTGGCGCCGCGCGCTGAATCCGATCGCGGTGCGCGCTCGCGCGTGTCGTGCGCCTGCCCGTCGCTCGGGTGTCCGCGCGTCACGTGGTGGAAGATGAATGCGGCGATGTCCGCCGGACTGTTCAGATCGAGCTGCGGCAAATCGCCCGTGTCCTCGAGGGGCGCGTCGGTCGCCACGGCGACGATGGCTTTGTCGTCGCGGAAAAGCAGCGGGTAGCCCAGGCTCGGCCGATGCAGCTCGATTTTCGGAAAAGCCTCCTCCTTGAAGCCTTCCACGAGGATCAGATCGAGGGCGCCCTGGTCGAGCTCGAGCAGCACCTCGTCGAGTCGCGGCTCGCGTCCGCGCTCCTGCTCGACCACCAGCGCCCAGCGCGAACGCGAAGCGATGAGCATCTGCGCAGCCCCCGACTTGCGCAGCTCGTAGCTGTCCTTGCCGGGGTAATCCACCTCGAAGCTGTGGTGCGCGTGCTTGACCACGCCGACCCGCAGGCCGCGTGCGCCGAGCAGCGGTAACAGCTCTTTCAGAAGCGTGGTCTTGCCGGTGCCGCTCCAGGCGGCGATGCCGACGATGGGCAGGTGCGCGTTGCTCAACATCGCTGGTGCGCGGCGAGCCGCGCCTCGAGACGATCCCGGTCCTCGGGTGTGTTGATGTTCAGGAACATATCCGGCCGGTGGCCGAAGTCGGCGAGCGCCACGCGCCTTTGCGCGTACCAGGTATCGATCTTGCGCCCGCCCGTCGCCAGGTAGTCCATGATAGCGCCGTGCAGCGCGCAGTCGAGGAGCGCGAACACAGGCTGTAAGCGATCGCCGTCGTGGGCAACGCTGATCTCGGCGCGCTCCCCGGCGAGCGCGGCGAAAAGGCACGCGGCCAGATCCGGCGCCAGCAGCGGGGAATCGCAGGGAACCGTGAGGATGTAGGGCGTTTCGGCGCGCTGCATGGCGCTCGCCATGCCGGCCAGCGGTCCCGCGAAGTCGCCTTCGCAATCGGCGACCACGTCGCACCCGCCGAGGGCGGCATAGCGTCGCGCGTTGCGGTTGGCGTTGATGAGCACGGCGCCCACCTGGGGTCTGAGCCGGTCGAGGGCGTGGGCGACCATCGCTTCACCGGCCACGGAGATCAGGCCCTTGTCCTCGCCGCCCATGCGCAGGGCGCGGCCGCCGGCGAGCACCACGCCGGTGATGGCGTCGCGCGGATAGTCCGATGAGATCGGCGCTGCGTCCATGGAAGCTGTCACTGAGGTCGACTCGATCCACCTGCGGAACCCACGAATAGTGCCAGAAACCGCCCTCGCATGCCGGCGCCGCTCGCGCCCCCGGGTCGAGCCACGCAAGAAGGGTGCCACGGCAGCGGGGGTTTTGCAGATTGCGGCGCTTGTGGCATAAACTGGCCGTTCTGACCCGATTTGACCACCAACAAGTGGTGCAATTTGACCCAATGAGGCCGACAGTCCCCGTCAGATTGGACCATTTCCCGGTGCCCCGGTCATCATCCTGCGCCGTGCGCAATCCGTGACCGTGTGAGCCCCCGGGCCTCGCCCCGCGCGGGAGAGCAAGCCAGATGTCCAGCGTCAGCGATGCAACCCAGTGGGCGGAAGCCCTCGCCGAGCAGGCCATCCCCGCCGGCCGCGCGTCGGCCGTGCTGGTCGTCGACGACGAGCCGGGCATGCGCAATTTCCTGCACAAGGCTCTGGCGCCGGAATGCGCGCTGGTGGAGATCGCCGACAGCGCGGAGAGCGCCGAGGCGCTGCGCCGGCGCTACCATTTCGATCTGCTCATCGTCGACATCCGCCTGCCCGGCCGATCCGGGATCGAGTGGCTTCAGGAGCTGCGCAGCGACGACGTCACCACCGACGTCATCGTCATGACCGCCTATGCGGATCTGGAGACCGCCGTCGCGGCGCTGCGCAGCGGCGCGTCGGACTTTCTGCTCAAGCCCTTCCGCATCGAGCAGATGCTGACGGCGGTGCGCCTGTGCCTGGAGCGGCGGCGCATGGCGCGCGAGAATTTCCTGCTCAGGCGCGAGCTTGCGTCGCACGGCATCGAGGGTATCGTCGGCACCAGCGCGGCAATGTCCGAGGTATGCGCGGTCGTACACCGGGTTGCGCCGACCGCGTCCACCGTGCTCATCGAGGGCGAGACCGGCACCGGAAAGGAGCTGGTGGCGCGCGCCATTCACAGTCTGAGCGGGCGCGGCGGACCTTTCGTGCCGGTCAACTGCAGCTCCATCGCGCCGGATCTGCTGGAAAGCGAGCTCTTCGGTCACACCAAGGGCGCATTCACCGGTGCGCACGCGAGTCGCGAGGGTCTGTTCAGCTATGCCCGCGGCGGCACGCTCTTCCTCGACGAGATCTCCGAGATGTCGCTGGCCATGCAGGCCAAGCTGCTGCGTGCGCTCGAGGAAAAAAGCGTGCGCCCGGTCGGCTCCGATCGCGAGGTGCCCGTCGATGCGCGCGTCATCGCGGCCACCAACCGCCAGCTCGATGTCGCGATGAGCAACGGCGCCTTTCGCGAGGATCTTTTCTTTCGCCTCAACGTGCTCGCCATCATGCTGCCGCCGCTGCGCGAGCACAGCGAGGACATCGCAGCGCTCGCCCAGCATTTCTCCACGCTGCTCTCGGGCGAGCTGGGCGTGCAGCCGATCCCTTTCACCCACGAGGACGTCGCGCATTTGCAGGCGTACGCATGGCCGGGCAACGTGAGAGAGCTCAAAAACGTCATCGAGCGTTCCCTGCTGCTCGGAAAGCTGCCGGGGGACTTCCTGGCAGCGGCGGCGCCGGCGGCCGACACCGGCGACGCCGATCGCGCTGCGCCGCTCACGTGGACGCTCGACGAGGTTGAGAAGCACCACATGCTGCGGGTTCTCGAGGCCAACGCTGGCAACAAGACGCGCGCGGCGCGCTCGCTCGGCGTCTCGCGCAAGACCCTCGAGCGCAAGCTCAAAAACTGGAGCGTGGCATGACGCGTGCGTTGACCGACGCGGCCATGCGGGTGTGATTGCGCCATGGCCGCCATGCTGCCCCGGGTCAAGCACACACTCACGAGCAGCCTGCGCTACAAGCTGCTGGTCCTGGTCTTCTTCCCGATTCTGATCATCGCCCTGCTGACGGTGGGCTTCGTCGTCTTCTGGAGTCAGGACTTCAGCTACAACCAGCTGATGCGGCGCGTGCACACGGATCTGAGCGTGACCCACGCGAGCTTTGTGCGATTGCAGCGCCATTACCTCGGGCGTCTCGAAGGTCTGGCCGATTCTCATGCTTTCTACACGGCGTTCTCTAACAAAGACGCCGTGCGCATTCAGGAGCAGCTCGCGGTCATGCGCCTCACGGCCGGCTTCGATTTCATTCGGGTCACCGATCTGCACGGGCGTTGGATCCTGACCGGGCAGCCTTCGCAAGGCGGCACCAGCAAGCTCGGCCCCATGCACCGCCGGGCGGTCACGTGGGGCACGCCGGTTGTGGACATCGCGGTCTACTCCGCGTCAGAGCTCGAGAACGAGGGCGCGGAGCTGGTCGGCAAGGCCCGCGTGCCGATCCTCGAGACACCGCATGCCGCGCCCAGCGAGCGCGGCACCGAGGACCGCGCCCTGGTGATTCGCGCCATCGCGCCGGTGCGCGATCCCCAGGGCACCCTGGTGGCGCTGCTCGACGGCGGCGTCGTGCTGAATAACAGCTTCGGGCTGGTGGATTCCATCCGCGATCTGGTCTACGGGCCGGGCAGCCTGCCCGAGGGCAGCTTCGGAACGGTCACGGTGCTTCTCGACGACGTGCGCATCAGCACCAACGTTCCCGACGATAGCGGCCAGCGCGCCGTCGGCACGCGCGTGTCGGACGCGGTGCGAAGCAGCGTGCTCGACCAGGGCCACACCTGGGTCGACTACGCGTTCGTTGTCAACGACTGGTACATATCGGCCTACGAGCCGATTGTCGACGCCTATGGTAAGCGCGTCGGCATGTTGCACGCCGGTTTCCCGGAAGCCCCCTTCCGGTACGCCTACTACCGTACGCTCGGCGCGGCGCTGGCGTTTCTGCTGCTCGGCATGCTGGTAGCGTCGCTGGTGGTCGCGCGCGGCGCCCGGGTCATTTTCCAGCCCATCGAGGCCATTGCCGCGGTGGTGCGCGATATCCGAAGCGGCAAGGACAGGCGCATCGGAAATCTCGCCCATGACGACGAGATCGGCGAGCTCGCCCGCCAGTTCGACGCGACCCTGAATCTTCTCACGCTTCGAAACGAGGAGATCCGTCAAGCGGCCGAGCGCCTCGAGAGCAAGGTGGAAGAGCGCACCCATGAGCTCAGGGAGAAGAATGAGCGCCTGGAGGACACCATCGCGCAGCTGCAGGCGGCGCGCCAGCAGCTGGTGGCCGCCGAGAAGCTCGCCGCGCTCGGTGAGCTCACCGCGGGCGTCGCCCACGAGATCAACAATCCTATCGCCGTTATTCAGGGCAACATGGAGGTGCTGAGACTTCAGCTCGGCGACGACATCGGGCGCGTGCAGGTGGAGGTGAATCTGATCATGGAGCAGGTCGCGCGCATCCATGCCATCGTCGACAAGCTGTTGCATTACTCGCGGCCTTCGCAGTCCGGTATCGAGCTGCGCGAGGTCGAGCCGAACCGGCTCGTCGATGATACGCTCGTGCTGGTGAAGCATGAAGTCGAAGGCAAGCGCCTGCATGTCGAAACCGACTACCGAGCGTCGGGCACCATCACGATCGATCCACAGGAGCTGCAACAGGTGCTGGTCAACCTGATGGTGAACGCGGTGCACGCGTCGCATACCGGGGGGCTCATCACCATCGGCACCCGCGATCTCGACTCGCACGGCGCAAGCGGCGTGGCCATCACCGTTTGCGACCAGGGTGTCGGTATTCCCAGCGAGCAGCTTTCGCGCGTATTCGATCCCTTTTTCACCACAAAGCGCGTGGGTGGCACGGGACTCGGTCTGTCGGTGAGCTACGGTCTCATCAAGCGTTACGGCGGTGACATCACGGTGACCTCGGAGCCCGCGCGGGGAAGCACCTTCGAGGTGCTGGTGCCCGCGAGACCGATATTCCTCGACGAGGGCATGACCGCATATCCGCTCGCGCACGAGGAGCCCGAGGCAGAGCTCGTGTCCAGCAGGAGGCATTGATGAACGAAGACACTTTCAATCTGCAGATAAGAAAATTCCTGAAAAAAGTCGGCATCACCTCGCAGCGCGAGATCGAATCGGCGGTGCGAAAGGCCATCGACAGTGGCGCGTTGAGCGGCAGCGAGAAGCTGCGTGCCACCGTCACCCTGCGCGTACCCGAGGTCGGTATCGAGCTCGACATCGACGACGACATCGCGCTCGAGTGAGACGAGCGCCCGGCTGCGTCGGCCGCTACCCCTGGCTTGCCCAGACGAGCTTGCCGGCCTCGGTGAGATCGTAGCCGCCGAGCGCGCGCGCGAGCTCCCGGGTCGCAGGGCTCTTGAGCTCGTCGAGCAGGCGCTGGAACAGGGTGCGGAAGTAGATACCGCGGTAGAGGGCGAAATCGAAGGCCTCCCAGCCGATGGGCACGAAGGCGAGTCCCGCCTCCCTGGCGGCCGAGCGGGCTCCCGGCGCCACGTCGGCGGCGCCCATGGCGAGGGCGGCGGCCGCCTCGCGTTCGGAGTTCACGCGTGCCGTCACCTGCAGAGCGTCGGCGCAGGCGCCGTGCCGGGCGAGCACTTCCTGGAAGAAACGCTGCGAGCCGGCGCCGTCCTGGCGCAGCACCCAGGTGTGCCGGGACGCCAGCAGCGCGTCGACGCTGTGCAATTGCGCCGGCACGCTCGGTGACACCAGCAGCCCCTGCTCTCGGCGCAAGCCGCGCACCAGCACCCACTGCTGGTGCTGGGCAAACGCGCTGATGAGCGCCGGGTGGCGCAGGTGACTCTCCTCGGCCGGCCCCCAGTGGATGCCGCAAACGTCCGCGCGCCCCGAAGCGAGCAGCGCCAGCCCCAGGCGGGTTCCGCTCGGCGCGTAGCTGAACAGCGCATGCGCCTGCACCTCCGCGGCCAGATTGCCGAGCACCCGCTGCAGCAGCGCATCACCGCCGCCGGCGAGCACGAGGCGATCGACCAGCACGCCGCCGTGGCTCGACTCGAGCAGCCACTGATCGACGAGCTCGCGGGGGAACAGCCACTTGCCGGTGATCTTGGTGCCCGGGATCTTGCCCTCGCTGGCGAGCGCGTAGACCTTCTTCTCGTTGACCTGCAGGTAGTCGGCCACCTGGCGCACGCTGAGAAAGCGCGGCGCGGCACTCTCGCCGGCCGCGGATGAGGCCGGCTGGCGGCGCAGAGGCGTGGGCTCCTTCGCCATGGCGTGGCCGGCTCAGGCGGCGTGCACCGGGGAGCCCGGCCGGCGCTTGCGCGAGACCGGCGTGCGCGGCGGGCGCGCGTCGAACTCGACCCGATCGGCGCCGTTGTAGACGAGAAAGTGCTTGCCCTTGGCGCGCGCGATCATGACCAGGCCCAGGTCCTGGGCGAGCTCGAGGCCCATGTGCGTGACGCCGGAGCGCGACAGCAGCGCCGGGATGCCCATGTGCGCTACCTTCATCACGATCTCCGAGGTCAGCCGGCCGGTGGTGTAGAAGACCTTGTCCTCGCCGCCCACGCCGTCGAGCCACATGAGACCCGAGATGGCATCCGCCGCGTTGTGCCGGCCGACGTCCTCGATGAAGGTGATGATGTCGGTGTCGCGGCACAGCGCGCAGCCGTGCACGGCGCCGGCGCGCTTGTAGATCTCGTTGTATGCGGCGATCGCCTGGAGCAGCGCATAGATGCGCGACTGCCTGAGCGTCACCTGGGGCACGCGCCGGTCGTAGAGCGCATCCAGGGTGCAGCTGAACACCGTGCCCTGGCCGCAGCCGGTGGTCACCGTGCGCCCCGAGAGCTTCTCCTCCCAGTCGACGATGCCTTTGCCGTCGACCGTGGTCACGCTCACCTGCTCGCGATCCCAGTCCACCTCGACAGCGCGAATACGCTCGATGTCCTCGATGAGCCGCTGGTTGCGCAGGTAGCCGAGCGTGAGCGCCTCGGGATAGGTGCCGAGCGTCATCAGCGTCACCACCTCGCGATCGTCGACCTTGATGGTGAGGGGGAACTCGCCGGCGATCTCCATGGCGCGCGCCTCGCCCTGCTCGTCGACCGCCTCGACCGCGTGGGTCGGCGCGAGGCCGGCGACGCTCATGCGCGGGCGGTAGGGTTGGCTCGGCTCGGACATGACGGCCTCGGGCCCGGCGTCTGGCTAACCGCCGGTGACGCTCATGTGGCGGGTGATGACCACCTTGCGCGAGAGGTCGAAGTCGTGCCCCTTGGGCTTGATGGCCATGGAATCGACGATCGCCTGGCGCAGGCGCGCATCGTCGCCCGGATGAGCGCGCAGCACGTGGCGAAGATCCACCGAATGCTCCTGACCCAGGCACAGCAGCAGGCGCCCCTGAACCGTGACGCGCACGCGGTTGCAGGATTCACAGAAGTTGTGGCTGTGCGGCGAGATGAAGCCGACCCGGGAACCGGTGTCCGCCACCTGGAAGTAGCGCGACGGTCCGCCGGTGGTCTCGGTGGTCGGAATGAGCCGATAGCGGGTCTCGATGTCCCGGCGCACCTCGTCGCTCGAGTAGTAGGCGAGGGCCCGATCGTGCTCGTCGACGAGTCCGAGGGGCATTTCCTCGATGAAGCTGATGTCCATGCCGCGCTCGACGACGAAGTCCACCAGGTCCAGGATCTCGTCCTCGTTGCGGTGCTTGAGAATGACGCTGTTCAGCTTGAGCCTGTCGAAGCCCGCCTCCCGCGCCGCCTCGATGCCGCGCAGCACCCGGTGCAAATCGCCGACGCGGGTGAGATTGCGGAAGCGCGCCGCGTCGAGGCTGTCGAGGCTCACGTTGATGCGCTTGACGCCGGCGTCGCGCAGCGGCCCGGCGAGCCGCTCCAGCTGCGATCCGTTGGTGGTGAGCACCAGCTCTTTGAGGCCCGGCAGCCTGGCCGTCTCGCGCACCAGCCAGAGGATGTTCCTGCGCACCAGGGGCTCGCCGCCGGTCAGCCGCAGCTTGGTGACGCCGAGCACGGTGAAGGCGCGCGCAACGGCGTGGATTTCCTCGAGCGTGAGCACCTGGGCGCGCGGCAGGAAGGTCATGTCCTCGCTCATGCAGTACACGCAGCGGAAATCGCAGCGATCGGTGACCGACAGTCGCGCGTACGTGACGTGGCGGTCGAAGCGATCGACGAGCGGCGTCATCGTGTTCTCTGTTGTCGTCACCCTGTCTCGTTCCCCATTGCCCGGCCGCGCCCCCGCGCGATGCGCGCTCCACGCGACCCGTCCCTATGGCGGCTAGTGTAAAGCAAGATACGGGCCCGTTGCCTCGCTGGCTGCCTGGACCGCGGTAGCGCCCGTGGACCGCCCTCGCGCGGCTGTCCGGATGCGACAAATTGTCGCAGTGAGCGCGCGGCTGGTCCAATTTGCGCCAACCTGGCGCCGACTGCAGCGTCGCCTGCCGGACCGGCCGGCGCGCGCGTGCGCGCGCCGGCGTGGTATGTTACTTGCTTTCCGCTTGTGCCCGGTAGCGCAGCGATACGACGCGGGCCTGGAGCCACTGAATGTCCGACACGCAGGGAGCCGACGCCATCCCCACCCAGATCCCGGTCACGGTGGTGGTCGAGTGCCGTCAGGCGCGGGTAGGACAGTGGGTTCAGGACCAGTGGCAGGCCATGGCGGTGGTCGCCGGCGAGGAGGTCATGGCCGACGCGTCCTCGGCGACGCTGCTGCACGAGGATGCCGAGTGCCGGCGCTACCTGTGGAGCGGCCTCGAGCTGAAGCTCTACAAGGATGCCTGCGAGAGCTACTGGTACAACCTGATGAGCGGCAAGCCCTACCTGTTCGTGGTCTGCTACGTCGACGAGGACGAGGACGGCGACGAGCGCCTCGTGCCGGCGCTGGTGACCGCCGATCAGCAGGAGGCCAGCGGGCACATGGAGACCGATGACCACGTGTTCTCGGTGCCGATGCCCGAGCAGGTGCACGAGTGGCTGGAGCGCTTCGTGGTGGCGCACTACGTTCCGGCGCAGAAGAAGAAACGCAAGCGCCGGGAATGGGCGAAGGAATCCGAATATGTCGAAGCGGCCGAGCAAGACCGAAGGCCACGCACCCGTCACTGAGTCCGACGGCGACGACGCGTTTCTGAGCCGCTGGGCGCGGCGCAAACGCGCCGCGCGCACGGGCCGTGACCCGGACGCCGGGCGCTCCCCCTCATCGGTGCCCGGGCCGGCGCACGCGCGCACGCCGCCCGAGGCGCCGGGCACGCCGCCCGAGGAAGAGGCGCACGAGCTCACCGACGCGGACATGCCGCCGGTGGAGAGCATCGACGAGAACACCGACATGAGCGGGTTCTTCTCTTCGAAGGTCAGTCAGCACGTCAAGCGCGCGGCGCTCAGAAAATTCTTCCACAGCCCGGCTTTCAACGTCGTCGACGGCCTCGACGATTACGACGACGACTTCAGGAGCTTCGCGGCCCTCGGCGACATCATCACCTCGGACATGCGCAGCCAGATGGAACGCGAGGCCGAGCAGGCCCGGCAGCGNNAGCGGCGTCGAGCGACGACCAGGAGGCCGTCTCCGAGCCGCCCGCCGCCTCCGCATCGGGCGAGCCGGGCGTGACCCGCGACCCCGCGGGCGCCGCCGGTGTCGCCGGCGCCGGCAAGCTGCGCCGCAGGGGCGCGGCCGGCGACGACGCGTGAGCGCGGTGGCCCCGACGGGACTGTCCGCGGCGGAGCTGGAGGCGCGCCTCGGCTGCCGGCTTCCGGAGCGCTCCGACGATGGCAAGGCGCGCAACGCGGCGCTCATGGCCGACACCTGGAGCGCGCGCACGCCCACCTCCCTGGTCGCCTACGAGTCGAGCGGGCGCGTCGCCATCATCGCCGATCGCGAGACCGGCGAGACGCTTGCCGAGCGCCTCGGCGACGGCGTGGACTGTACCCTGCTGATCCCCCGCGGCGGCGCTGGTGACGCCGCCGATGACCCCGCCGCTTCGGCCGATGCCGGCACCCGGCGGCACATCCACGCGACCATTGCCGGTGTCACCGGCTATCTCGGCCAGTTCCGCATCAGGGGCCGCGTCGGCGACGAGGAGATCGATGTGGCGCCGTCGCTGCTGACCGCCCACAAGCCGTTCGACATCGTTCTCGATCTGAGCGAGCCCGCGCACATCGCCTTCCAGGTTCTGCCGCCGGGCTATTACGCGCCCGGGACGGATGCGCAGGCCCTCGAGCGCGCCCTGGCGGAGATTCCGGATCTCGTCGGCGAGTTCGAGAAGCCGCGCTACTTCCGCTACGACCCGGATATCTGCGCCCACGGCGCCAGCGGCATCGGCGGTTGCACGCGGTGCATCGACGCCTGCCCCACCGTCGCCATCGCCAGCGCCGGCGATCGCATCGAGGTCAATCCGTACCTCTGTCAGGGCGGCGGCAGCTGCGCCACCGCCTGCCCTTCCGGTGCCATCACCTACGCGTTTCCCCTGGTCGGCGACCTGCTCGCGAGCCTGCGCACGGTGCTCGCCGGCTACCGCGACTGCGGCGGCCGCGACCCGCGTGTGCTCTTCCACGACGGTGAATTCGGACGCGCATGGCTCGCCGAGCACGCCGAGGCGCTGGCGGAGAACGTCATCCCCTGCGAGGTCGAGGAGATCGGCTCGGTGGGCATGGACACGTGGCTGAGCTTACTCGCCTACGGCGCGACGGACGTGAGCCTGCTGCTGTGTGCCTCGACGCCGGCGGCGGTGCGCGCCGAGCTCGAGGCCCAGCGCGGCTTCGCGCAGGCCATTCTCGAGGGCATGGGGCACGGGGCGCGCGGCGTGCGCCTGCTCGAAGGCGGCGATGCGGCGGCCGTCATGCAGGCTCTGCAGGCGGCCCCGGGCGGCGACGCCCTCGAGCCGGCCACCTTTGCGCCCCAGAACGAGAAGCGCACCAACATCCGCCTGGCCGTGGAGCACCTCTACGAGCAGGCCGCGCAGGCGCCGCAGGCGGCGCCGCTGCCCGCCGGCGCCCCCTTCGGCGAGCTGCGCGTGGACGCCGAGAGCTGCACCCTGTGCATGGCCTGCGTGGGGGTGTGCCCGACATCGGCCCTGAGCGACGGCGGCGCCGAGCCGAAGCTCGGCTTCGTCGAGTGGAACTGCGTGCAGTGCGGCCTCTGCGAGCGGGCCTGCCCCGAGGACGCCATCGAACGCAACCCCCGCTTCGTCTACGAGGCGCGCCTTCGCCGCGACATGCGGGTGTTGAACGAGGATGCACCGTTTCACTGCGTCGGCTGCGGCAAGCCCTTCGCCACCACCCGGGTCATCGAGCGCATGCGCGACAAGCTCGCCGGGCATTGGATGTTCCAGAAGCCGGAGGCGGTGAAGCGCCTGGAGATGTGCGAGGACTGCCGGGTCAAGGACATGTTCAAGGACGGCGGCGGCCTGCTCGACGGCTTCGAGGACCGATGAGGGCGGGGCACGGCCGGGCCCTTTTAGGCCATCGACGCCGGGGGTGGGCACATTTGTCGCACCTGTACCCCCTGCCCGGCACGCAGGCGCCGGCGGCGTGGTCGGATTTGCGTCTCTTTGGCGTTATCCCCTCGCCGGATCAGGCACATTTATTGCTTTCGTTACTGAGAATTGGACGCATTACCCGGCACAACACAGACAATGAATGCAGGGGCAGTCGCATCGTCGCTGACGGCGGGCATGGGTGAGGAGGTTTCCAGCGCACCTCTCGGCGAGGGTTTGCGCGCCAACACCTACAGCCTTCTGGGCGCGCTGCTGGCCGCGCCGCCCTCGCACGCCCTGATCGACCTGCTCAAGCGCATCACCCCCGCCGAGGCCGGTGCCGAGGGCGAGCTGGCGCCGGCGTGGGAGGTGCTGCGCCTGGCTGCCGAGCGCGCCAGCGTCGCGTCCCTCGACGACGAGTACCACGAGCTGTTCATCGGCATCGGGCGCGGCGAGCTGGTCCCCTACGGGTCCTGGTACATGACGGGGTTTCTGATGGATCAGCCGCTGGCGGTGCTGCGCCGGGACCTGGCCGAGCTCGGCTTCGCGCGCCAGGAGGACATCAGGGAGCCGGAGGATCATGCGGCGGCGCTGCTCGAGACCATGGGCATGCTGGCCGCCGACAGCGACGTCTCGGTGGAAATCGAGCGGCGCTTTTTCCAGAGCCACATGGGGCCCTGGATGAAGACTTTTTTCCTCGATCTGCAGAAAGCCGAGGCGGCGCGCTTCTACCGCTCGGTGGGTCAGTTCGGGGAGCAATTCATGGAATTCGAACACAAGTATCTGACGATGCTGGTTTGAAAAGGGAACCCCGGTGGGACGCCACCGGTCAGGGACCATCACGCGTGAGGAGTAAACGATGAGCAAGACACCGAAGTTAGCAAGCGGGCGGCGCACCTTTCTCAAGCGCGCGGCCGTCGCGGGCGGTGCCGCTACGGTGGCGGTGGCGGGGGGCGCCGCGGTCGCCGATATCGCGCCGGAATCCGCCGGCGATACCGCCCCTTCAGGGAGTTCCAAGGGTTACCGGATGACGCCGCACATCGAGGCGTACTACCGGTCGGCGCGACGCTGAAGCGCAGGCCCGTCGGATTTGTGACACGAGTACTCGCTCAACTCGAAGGAGAAAAGCGATGAAGTTGATTAGAAAGAATGGTCACGCCGAAGGCGGCGCCAGTGTGGCCGTAGGGATGCCCGGCGAGGCCATCGGCCGACGCACCTTCCTGCGTCGTTCGGGTCTCACCATGGGCGGCGCGGCGGTGGCCGGCATGCTGCCTGCGACCATGATGCGCAAGGCGCACGCCGACAAGTTTGCGCCGAAGGCGGGGGTCGCGACGGAGCTGCGGCGCAGCATCTGCACCCACTGCTCGGTGGGCTGCGGCGTCATCGCCGAGGTGCAGAACGGCGTGTGGACCGGACAGGAGCCGGACTTCGACTCGCCCCTCAACCTCGGTTCCCACTGCTCCAAGGGCGCCTCGGTGCGCGAGCACGGCATGGGCTCGCGGCGGCTGAAGTACCCCATGAAGCTCGAGTCCGGGAAGTGGAAGCGGATCAGCTGGGACACCGCCATCGACGAGATCGGCGATCAGCTGCTGTCCATCCGCGAGCAGTCGGGCCCCGATTCGGTCTACTGGCTGGGCTCGGCCAAGCACAACAACGAGCAGGCCTACCTGTACCGCAAGTTCGCCGCCTTCTGGGGCACCAACAACATCGACCACCAGGCGCGTATCTGCCACTCCACGACGGTGGCGGGTGTCGCGAACACCTGGGGCTACGGTGCCATGACGAACTCGTACAACGACATGCACAACAGCAAGGCGATGCTGTTCATCGGCAGCAACGCTGCCGAGGCGCATCCGGTCGCCATGCAGCACATCCTGCGTGCCAAGGAGAACGGCTCGAAGATGATCGTCATCGACCCGCGCTTCACGCGCACGGCGGCGCACGCGGATCACTTCGTGCGCATCCGTCCGGGCACCGATGTCGGCATCATGTGGGGCATGCTGTGGCATATCTTCGAGAACAACTGGCAGGACGACGAGTACCTCCGCCAGCGGGTCTACGGCATGGACGAGGTGCGCAAGGAGGTGGCGCGCTGGACACCGGCGGAGACCGAGCGGGTCACCGGCGTCGACGAGGCCACCTGCAAGAGAGCCGCGCAGATCATGGCAGAGAACCGTCCGGGCACCATCGTCTGGTGCATGGGCGGCACCCAGCACACCATCGGCAACAACAACACGCGCTCCTACTGCGCGTTCCAGCTGGCGCTCGGCAACATCGGCAAGAGCGGCGGCGGTGCCAACATCTTCCGCGGCCACGACAACGTGCAGGGCGCCACGGATTTCTGCGTGCTGTCGCACTCGCTGCCCGGCTACTACGGCCTGAGCAACGGCTCATGGGGCCACTGGTCGCGCGTCTGGGATGTCGACTTCGACTGGGTGAAGAGCCGCTTCTCCCAGGAAAAGGTCATCGGCGACAACGGCAAGGAAACGATGCCCATGAACTACAAGGGCATCCCGGTGTCGCGCTGGGTGGATGGTGTCATCGAGGACAAGGCCAACATCGGCCAGAAGGACAACATCCGCGCCATGATGCTGTTCGGCCACGCGGTCAACAGTCAGACCCGCGGTGAGGACATGAAGAAGGCCATGGCGAAGCTCGATCTCATGGTCATCATCGATCCCTACCCGACCCACGCGGCGGTCATGAGCGATCGCACCGACAACATCTACCTGCTTCCGGCCTCGACCCAGTTCGAGACCTCCGGCTCGGTAACTGCGTCGAATCGATCGCTGCAGTGGCGCGACAAGATCATCGACCCGGTTTGGGAGTCCCTTCCCGACCACGTCATCATGGCCAAGTTCGCGAAGAAGTTCGGCTTCGACAAGGAGCTGTTCAAGCACATCAAGGTCGTGAACGGCGAGCCGCTCATCGAGGACATCACCCGTGAGTGGAACAAGGGCATGTGGACCATCGGCTACACCGGTCAGAGCCCCGAGCGCCTGAAGGCGCACGCCGCCAACCGCCACACCTTCAACACCACCACGTTGAAGGCCGAGGGCGGCCCGGTGGACGGCGACTACTACGGTCTGCCCTGGCCCTGCTGGGGAACGGCGGAGATGGGACACCCCGGTACCCCGGTGCTCTACGACACGAGCAAGCCGGTCGCCGAAGGTGGACTCAACTTCCGCGCCCGATTCGGCGTGGAGCGCAACGGCGAGACCCTTCTCGCCGAGGGCTCCTACAGCGTCGGCTCGGAGATCAAGGACGGTTATCCGGAGTTCAGCGACAAGGTGCTCAAGCAGCTCGGCTGGTGGGACGACCTCACCGACGAGGAGAAGAAGCTCGCCGAGGGCAAGAACTGGAAGACCGACCTCTCGGGCGGAATCCAGCGGGTTGCCATCAAGCATGGCTGCGCGCCGTTCGGCAACGCCAAGGCCCGGGTGATCGTCTGGACCTTCCCGGATCCGGTTCCGGTGCATCGTGAGCCGCTGTACACGCCGCGTCGCGATCTGCTGTCCGATTACGCGACCTACGAGGATCGCAAGCGCTTCTACCGTCTGCCGACGCGCTACGGTTCGATCCAGGCCAAGGATCACTCCAAGGAGTATCCGCTGATCTTCACCAGCGGACGTCTGGTGGAGTACGAGGGCGGCGGTGAGGAGCAGCGCTCGACCGCCTGGCTCGCCGAGCTCCAGCAGGACATGTTCGTGGAGATCAATCCTGCGGACGCCAACGATCGCGGCTTGAAGGACGGCCAGATGGTCTGGATGGATACCCCGGAGGGTAACCGCATCAAGGCGAAAACCATGGTCACCCAGCGGGTGGCACCGGGGGTCGTCTGGACGCCGTTCCACTTCGGCGGCTGGTACCGGGGCGAGGATCTGCTGGACAAGTATCCGGCCGGCGCCGCGCCCTACGTCCGTGGCGATGCCTGTAACACAGCCATGACCTATGGCTATGACTCCGTGACGCAGATGCAGGAGACCAAGGTCACCCTGTGTCAGGTCACCGCAGCCTGAGGAGGAGATACACCATGGCACGTATGAAATTTCTCTGTGATGCCGAGCGGTGCATCGAATGCAACGGCTGCGTTGTAGCCTGCAAGAACGAGAACGAGGTTCCATGGGGCGTCAATCGGCGCCGCGTGGTGGTGCTCGACGACGGCGTACCGGGGGAGAAATCCATCTCGGTCGCCTGCATGCACTGCACCGACGCTCCGTGTGCAGCCGTCTGCCCGGTGGATTGCTTCTACACCACCGACGACGGCATCGTCCTGCACGACAAGGACCTGTGCATCGGCTGCGGGTATTGCTTCTACGCATGCCCGTTCGGCGCGCCGCAATATCCCCAGAAGGAGGCTTTCGGGGTACGCGGCAAGATGGACAAGTGCACCTTCTGCGCGGGTGGTCCGGGTGAGAACAACTCTGATGAGGAGTACACCAAGTACGGGCGCAACCGCATCGCCGAGGGTAAGCTGCCGCTGTGCGCCGAGTTCTGCGCAACCAAGGCTCTGCTTGGCGGAGACGGTGACATGGTCGCCGACATCTACCGTCAGCGAGTGCTGAAGCGCGGTGGCCGACCGCAGACGTGGGGTTGGGAGACGGCCTACAAAAAGGCCGGCTGACGCCTTAGACTTGGCCAGGGCCCCGCTCCGATGATCGGAGTGGGGCCCGTCGCCGCGTCTGCATCACAACGACAGGAGCGACGCCATGAATAGAAGAGGGGCATTGACCATCGCTGCGCTCGCCGGCACCTCAATCCTGACGGGTTGCTGGGAGTCGGCCGACGTGACCGTGCACGAGCAGGGCAAGTACAAGGGGCGCGGAGACCCGCTGCTAGACGCCAAGAGCACCGCGGAGCGCGAGGCGGTCCTGCAGAAGCGTTTTCAGCTGGTGCAGGCCGACCGCTAGCTTCGAAGTCTTGGCTGCCGCGGCCACGGCGCATGGCCGTTGCCACGGCAGCGTAGAGCTTCATTGAACGAGGCGTTTATGTCAGTACTACTTACGCGCTGTCGAATCCTCGCAGTGGCAGGCATGATCGCCCTGCTGGCTGTGACGGTCGGCTGCTCGCGCTACGAGGGTGATGCGGGCGCGAAGCGAGACCAGCAGCAGTCCGAGGTTCTACAGAATCGCATCAGAACAACACAGGTAGACCGCTAGCACTCCGGCGGCCAGCCACTGCGACGCAACGGATCCGCTCCGAGGCGCGGGCTCCGTAACAACGAGAGACGGAGGAAGGTTTGGACATGGGTACACCCGAAAAAACGACGCGGGCGACGCGCGGGCGGCGATACAGGCGCATCGTCTGGTGGACCGTTGCCATCATACTCGTAGGGGCCGTTGCGCTGCCGCTCGGCAGCTACGTGTACACCGGCTTTCAGCCGGCTTACGCCCAGGCCGTCGAGGACACGAACCCACGCGCCAACTACTGGCGCGCCGTGCGCAGCGGCGACCAGGGCTACACCTCGGTGGTGGGGCAGGAGACCAACGTGCTCGTGCAGAACGGTGGTCAGAACTGGCGTCAGTACCGCAATCGGCTGCTCGCCAACTACGGTGGCTGGGCGCTGTTCGGATTGGCGCTGCTGATACTGCTGTTCTTCGGTTGGCGAGGGCGGGTCAACATCTCCAAGGGCCGCTCCGGGGTGATGATCATGCGCTGGAGCAGCCTGGAGCGGTTCGTGCACTGGTACACGGCCATTCTGTTCGTCATTCTCACCATCACCGGGCTCAGCATGCTGTTCGGGCGCGCCGTGCTCATTCCGCTGCTCGGACCGCGCGGCTTTGCCGCCTGGGCCGACATCGCCATGGGCCTGCACAACGTGCTCGGCCCGGCGTTCTCCATCGGCGTGGTGGTCATGATCCTCATGTGGATTCCGCGCAACCTGCCCCAGAAAGGCGATGGTGAGTGGCTCGCCAAGTTCGGCGGCATGTTCAACGACGACGTCCATCCGCCGTCGGGCCGGGTGAACGCCGGGGAGAAGATCTGGTTTTGGATCATCGCCACCGTCGGCGTCGGGGTCATCGTCACCGGGTTCATCCTGGATTTCCCGAACTACGGTCAGACCAGGGAAACCATGCAGCTCGCCAACATCATCCACGGCGCCCTGGCCCTGGTCTGGGTGGGTGTCTGGTTCGGTCACGCCTACCTCGGCACCATCGGTACCGAGGGCACGCTGGAAGGCATGACCGGCGGCTACGTGGACGCGAACTGGGCCGAGCAGCACCACGACCTGTGGTACGAGGAAGTCCGCCACGGTGGCACGCAGGCGCCTCAGGGGGCCACCGAGCGCGCCAAGCCGGGTCCGGGTGGTGAGCAGCCGGCCTGAGGACACTTTCCTCTGATATGATCGGCGACGCCCTTCCTCCCTGTCGGGAGGAAGGGCGTTTGCTTTTGGACTCCCCATGTCTCTGAACATGAAGCGCTTTCCAGAAGCCGTGCGCACCGCCATGCAGGCGGGCGGCGCGGCGGCCACCTGTGTGCCGGTGCAGCTCGAAGACAGCGACTGGGAGGCAGCGCTTTTCTTCCAGCTCGCCGGCGCCGAGTGCAAAGCGGACCGGCGAGCGCTCAAGCATGCACGAGGTCCGCTGGCCGTCGGCATGGAGACGGATTTGATCGAGACTGAGGCCGGCGCCGTCGTGCTGCTTCGGCCCTGCATCTACACGACACCCGACGACCCCTTCACCTGCGAGATTCTTCTCACCCCGGGGGATGGCGGCGCGCACTTCGAGGTGCTCAAGCTGCTGTCGCGGCAAGCGAGGCTCTCGTGGTTTTTCGGCGACCAGAGCCACTGGATACTGCACTCGCAGCAGCATCCCCTGGACACGGCTCAGCACGAAGGCTTCGATGCGCTGGCACGCGACGCGCTCAAGCACGATACTATGGTGCGCATGTCGAGTCGTTACGACGCGCAGGCGGCCCTTGGCGAGATCGTCAAACACTACGAGCTGCGCGCCGGCGCCCGGCGTGGCGATTATCCGCCGCCAGGCTTGCCGCAGTGACCGTCGAGACCTCGCGAGCCGGAAAAAACTCATGATTTTCAGTTCACTACGTGCGAGTGCGCGGCTCGCCGCGCTGCTTCTGGCGGCCTCGGTCGTGGCCGTGCACGCGCAGCCGGTAGCCAATGAGGAATACCTGAGCGCGCTCGAGCGTGGCGATCTGGACACGGCGGCGCGTCTGGTGCCGTCCGGTGTCGACGTCGACGCGCGCCGCTCCGACGGGAAGACGCTGCTCATTCTCGCCGCCAAGGAAAATGACGTGATCCTCGTGCGCCGCCTGATCGCCGCCGGCGCTAACGTCAACGCCACCACCAACAACGGCGGCACCGCCCTGATGTTTGCCGCGATCCGCGGCGATGTGGAAACGCAGCGGCTGCTGGTCGCCGCCGGCGCCGACGTCGACGCCATCGGCGGCTTCGATTGGACGGCTCTCACGGTGGCGGCGGTCAAGGGCCACACGGCCGCGGTGCGCCAGCTCCTCGCCAGCGGCGCCTCGCCAAATCTCGCGGACATTTACGGCTGGACGCCGCTGATGCGCGCCGTGTATGAGGAGCGCGAGCAGGTGGTGTGGGCGTTACTGGAGCAGGCCGGTATCGACCTCGACCAGAAAAACGACCAGGGCGCGACCGCGCTGCACCTGGCGGCGGTCAAGGGCAACGCGCGTCTCGCGCGCGCGCTGCTCTCAGCCGGCGCGAGTCCCGTGATTCAGGACCGCGAAGGCAGGACCCCGGCGATGCTGGCCGTCTCGGTGGGTCACGCAGAGATGGCGGCGCTGCTCGAGGCACGCGCGACGCACTAGCGCGCGTGCCGCGCCGCTAGCACATCATCTGGGTGCGCGAATACTCGGCCATCGGCACGACCCTGGCCACGCGCCTGGCGGGCTTGCGGACATCCGAGGTGCCGTGCTCCAGGGCCAGACGGAAGGCAAAGATCTCGAAAAATTTCTGGTACATCTCACCGCCGGTGGTGCCGACGGCGTGGATGTGGCCGCTGGCCTCGTCGACTTCCAGCGCGATCGCGGCCAGCGGCTGCGGCGCCGGTCCGCCGAGCACCCGCGCGCCCTCGGCGGGGTCGTAGACGCTCTTCTCCGAGCAGCAGTAAATGACCTGGGAACGCGCGTCGATCTGCTTGTGGGCGTTCTTGAAGCTGACGGTTTCGTGCCGGTAGTTGATGAAGCTGACGCTCTTCGCCGGATGGCTCATCTTGTGCGCGCAGATGGCGCAGAATGCGACCACCGAGCGATCCGGACCGCAGCCGCCCTCCCACAGGTAGCTCGCGCCGGACTCGGTGGTCAACGACGTCGTGGGCGCGGTGGGCTTGCCCAGATTCAACAGGAAGCAGGGCGTGGTCGCGTAGGGGTAGTTGAAGATGTAGCTCTCTCCGACACGCACGTCGTCGACGGTGATCGGGGCGCCCTCTGGGTCGACCAGCAGAACGCGCTCGTAGCGCTTGACCGGACCGATCGCCTCGGCGAGCACCTCCGGATTCGTCCCTACCGCGGCCGCTGCGCTCGCGCACAGCTTGACGAAGCCCCGTCTTTTCATCGTCGTTACCTGCCGTCGTGTCCAGAATGCCGCTGCGACGGGCGTCCGGCTGTGTCAGACTGTAGCCATCGCCGCTCGATGCGACCGGCAGACTTTACATGACTGGAAAATTTCCCGCAAAAGGCCATTGGCAACGGTATGCGGGCGTTGCGCCCACGGTCGTGCTCGTCCTCGCGGGCTGGCTGCTGCCCATGGCCGTGATGGCCGATTTCGACGGCCTCGGTCAGCAGCTGCGCATCGAGCAGCACAAGAGCCGCTTTCAGCTCATGCTCGAGCAGGTCGGTGAGAGCGCCCGCCGTCGGGCCGCCGGGAAAATGGCGCCGTTGCCCGTCCCTGGTGGCGCAGCGGCGAAGCCGTCCGGGCTCGGTGACGCCAGCGACTCGGTGCGGCTCCATGCGCTCGATGTGACCGGCCCGCCGCCGGCCATCGACGCCACCTCGGTGCGCCGCCTCGAGGCCGCTCAGGCCCGGGAGCGCGACCAGCGGCGCATGCTCGATCAGCGCCAGCAGCGCGCTGCGCTCGTCGCCGTCCCGCTTGGCGACAGCGGCGCGCGTTTCGGCGGTTTTGCAGCGACACGCCGCGAGATGGTGCGCTTCGGCATACAGAATCAGCGTCTTTCCCTGCAGCGCAAGCTGCGTCGCTGAGCGGCGCGGGCGCATCGCGCGCCAGATGTGACGAACTGCACAGAACCCGCCCGCGAACCGTGGCACAGTCACCCTGACGGAGGTTTCCGGGGGGACCGTGGCCGTGAACAGCAGCGAAGAGAAAGCGGTTGAATTACCCGTAGCGTGGCCGAGCGAGGCCCAGCTGCGCAGAGATATACGCCACTTCGAGCGTCAGATCGCGCGCCTCGCCTCGCCGACGAGCCCCTGGGAGCAGGGCGCGCTGCGATGCTACCGGGTGCTGGTCAAGCAGCGCCGCATGATTCTCGACGCGATCCGATCCGCCGAGCCCGCGAGCGTCGAGAGCGCCTGACCGCTCAGCCGCCGCGGGCCGCAGCCCGCAGGCGCTCGGCGATGCCCGTCTCACCCACCATCTCCGCGGCCTGAATCGCCGTCCAGCCGTCCTCGGCCTGCGCCCGCACATCGGCGCCGTTTTCCAGAAGCCGTTCCACCAGATCCGCGAAGCCGCTGTTGGCGGCGTACATGAGCGCCGTGTTGCCGTTGCCGAGCTCGCGTCGATTCACGTCCGCACCCGCGCCGAGGAGCACGTCCACGGTGGCGGTATCGCCCGTGCGCACGGCAATGATGAGCGGCGTCTGGCCGTTGGCGACGGGTGCATTCACGTCGGCGCCGGCCGCCAGGAGCCGCGCAGCGATGCCCGCATGGGCACCGATGACCGCGCGCCCGAGAGGCGTCTCGCCGTTCAGCGCGCGTCGATTCGGACTCGCCCCGGCGTCGACCAGCGCGGCCACCGAGGCGAGCGAGCCGTCCTCGGCGGCGAGCAGCAGCGCGTCGCGCCCGGCGGCGTCGACCGCGGCCGGGTCGGCCTTGTTCAGCAGCAGCAGCCCGACGAAGTTCTCGTGACCGCGGCCCGCCGCGGCCATCAGCGCCGTGGTGCCGTCGGCCGCGGCCGCATTGACTGCTGCGCCGGCACCGATGAGCTCGACGCCCATGAGCGGGTCGTCGCGCGCGTCTGCGGCCACCATGAGGGGCGTGTGTCCGCTCGCGTTCGCGGCGTCGGCGTCCGCGCCGCGTGCGAGCAGCGCGCGAACGACGGGGTAGTGACCGTTCTCGATGGCCAGGTGCAGCGGCGTGCCCCCGCGCCTGCGTCGATCCCGGGCCTCGATGTCGGCACCGTTGTCGAGCGCGAACTCGACCAGCTCCACGCGCCCGGCCTCGGCGGCCATCAGCAGGGCCTGGTCGGCGACGCGCTCGCCGGGAGCTGGCGCCGTCGGCTGCGCAAGCGCCGGCAAAGGCAGCATCAGCAGGTATACCAGATGCCGGAGCAGAGCCACGGCCCGGCAATCAGTCCAGTGAGACCAGGCGCAGGGATTCCTCGCTCGCCGCCGTGGCGAATCGTTCGATGTCGAGGCACATCTCGATGAATCCCTCGTCGTAGTCGAAGCTGTAGGCGTCGGCGTTGACCTTGAGCTGGCGAATCTCCTCGGCGTTGAGCGCGATGATCGCATCGCCGTTCTCGGATTCGCCCGCGGCACGCCCGAAGCCAAACTCTTCCAGCAGATCCTCCAGGGAGTAATCGCCGTCCTGATACTCGTGCACCAGGGTCAGCTCACCGTGCTCGTCGATGGCGTACACGCCCGGGGCTTGTTCCTGTCGGTCTCCGTACACGGCAGCTCGTCTTCGGGTCAGGGCGCGCGCTCGGGTGTCTCGTGTGCTCACTCGCCGTCGAGGGCAAAGAAGGCATTGACACTGATGCGCTGCTCGATCTGACCGGACTCCAGGAGCACCAGTCTACCTTCTTCGTCCACCTCGACGAAGGTGCCGCGATGGGTTTGCTCACCGACGCGGACCGTCATCTCCTCGCCGACACCGTCGGCGCGCAGCTGCCACTGGTGGGCGATGGGTCCGAAACCGTTCTCGGCCCAGCGGTTGATCCAGTGCAGGAAGTATCGGGCGAAGCCCTCCAGCACCTGCGCCACCGTCACATCGGTCGCGCCGCTCGCGTGCACGCTCACGAACTCCTCAGGCTCGGGATTGGGCGGATGCTCGGCGACGTTGACCATCACGCCCAGCGCAAGCCACTCGTAGGGGTCGCTGTGACCGTCCGACGCCGCCAGCATGATCTGGCCGGCGCGCAAATCGTTGATGTAGAGCTTCGACGGCCACCTGTAGCGCAGTCCCGTCATGGGCAGCAGAAGCTCTGCGAGCGCGCTGCCCACGCTCAGTGCGGCGACGTAGGCCAGCTGTCCGCATCGTGCGTTGGAATAATCCGGGCGCAGAAGGAGCGCGCAGTGAAGGTTGCCCGGCGGCGAGTACCAGCGCTTGTCGCTGGTGGTGTGCGCGTCGCCCTGCTCGACCGCCCAGACGAGCGTGCCCTCGCCGGCACCGTTGCGGGCGCGCCGCGCGGCCTCGCGCATCACGTCGTCCACGTGGTAAAGCTGAACCAGCTCGTAGTGGGGCGGGAGTTGCGGTGAATCGTTCACGTGAGGGACTTGCACCAGGCGTGGTTGGCTGCTTCGAGGCCGGTCGATAACTATAACCATCCCGGTGACGGTAAACTATACGGACCCAGGAGAGTATCAGCAGCATCGAGCGGTTGTTGTGATGCATATAAATGAGTGTCGTGTCGCGATCGCGACCGCCGTCCTGACTCTGTGTGCGCTGCCCGCGCTGGCGCAGCAGGCGCCGCTCGCGGCAACGCCGGAGGCGCGCCTGCTGGCGGCCGTGAACGCCGTGTGCGGCGGCGAGGGAGTGCACGCCGACGGCGAGGAGATGGCGATACCGGGCGCCACGCTGCTGGAGAAATCACCGCTGGTGGTGCGTGGCCGGGAGGTCGGCGTTCGTCGGCAATTCTCGGTCATCGACAGCGGCGACCAGATGCGCCTGCAGACCTTCGAGCCCGGCGAAGGCTTTCGCCGCATCACCGGCGAGTACTGGGCGCCGGGGGCCGGCGCGGGCGAGGCTCTGCAACCGCATCTGCTGATCGTCGCCGACGGCCAGTGTCGGGTGCAGACGGCGCGCCGCCTCGTCTACGATGCCGGTGGCAAGGCCGAGTACCTGGAGCTGCTCAGCGCCACGCTCGACGACGTGCAGACGCGGGAGGCGCTGAACCCGCCCGTGCCGGAGCCGGCCGAGGCCGCCGGGGGGGCAACGGACACGCCGGCGGTGCGCGTCGCCCTGGTGGATGCCGGCGTCAACTACCTGCTGCCGGGCATCGCCGACCGGCTCGCCCGCGACAGCGGCGGCGCCATCGTCGGCTTCGACTTCTGGGATCTGGATCGGCGGCCGTTCGATGCCAATCCCGCGCGCTCGGCGTTCTTTCCCCAGCGCCACGGCACCCAGACCGCCAGCCTGCTGCTGCGCGAGGCGCCGGGTGCCGCGCTGGTTGCGTACCGTTACCCGCGCCCCGACATGACGCGCATGGCCGAGCTCGTCGAGGATGCCGCGAGCGCCGGCGTGGCGGTCCTCAACCTGTCGCTCGGCGGCAACCGGGTGGAGGAGTGGCAGATATTCGAGCAGGCCGCCGCTGCCCATCCGGACATGCTGTTCGTCGTATCCGCCGGCAACAACGGGCGCGATATCGACAGCCAGCCGGTCTATCCGGCCTCGCTCATGCTCGAGAACATGCTGGTGGTCAGCTCGGCCGATGCGCAGGGGCGGCCGGCACCGGGCTCGAACTGGGGCCGGACGTCGGTCGATCTGCTGGTGCCCGCCGAGGGCATGCTGGTCACGGATTTCTACGGCTTGCCCCGGGTCGTATCCGGTTCCAGCTACGCGGCGGCACGGGTCTCGGCGCTGGCCGCGTGCCTGCTGCAGGCGCAGCCGCAGTGGCGCGCCGCAGAGCTTAAGGACGCGATTCTCGCGCTCGCCGAGGCGCCGGACGCGGAAAAGGCCGCCTACAGCGTCGGCGGCTTTCTGCCCGACCCCGGCGCCCGCGAGCGCGGTGGCTGCGCCGCCATGCCCCGCCAGATTGTCGAGACCAGTCGTTTCACCTGGATGCCGGAGGATCTCGGCACCGACGCCGCGCCGTCGGGCAGCACTCACGCGCTGCGCCCCACGGTGGTCATCGTCGAGGACGCCGGCTGGCAGCTCGACGTGGTGCGCGAGGCCACCGCGAAGGCGGCGCGAGTTCTCGCCCAGTGCGGCATCGCAGTTCCCGAGGTCACGGTGCGCCTGGTGGAAGGACCCGAGCGCGTGAAGATTTTTCGTTACGACTGGTCCACGGAGCTGGTATCGCGGCTCGACCCGGCGCGCCCGGCGGTCTTCTTCGTCGCCGGCACGCTGCAGGATCTACCCTTCGAGGCGCTCGCCCTCGGGCGTTCGAACAGTCGCAAACGGCGCGCGCTGGCCGATACCGTCTGGATCACGGCGGCCATACAGGATATCGATATCGGCCTCGCCCACGAGCTCTATCATTCGCTCGCCGACAGCGGCGAGCACGATCCCGATCCGACGAATCTCATGTACGAGCGCACCAGCGGCGACAACACCACCCTGCGCGCAAGCCAATGTCTGCGGTTGATTCGGGTAGGCGAGGCTTTCGGAAATCTGACGCGCGTGCAGTAGCGGCCGATCTCAGTCCTCTTCGATCGCCCAAAGCTTGACGTCGCCGTGATTGGCGGCGTTGGGCCTCACGACCTTGAGGCTCTCGACAATGCCCTCGTCTCCGAATTCGCGCTCGATGGCGAGCAGCGTGTCGAGCGGATACTCGCAGATCGTGGCGGCGTAGTGCGCTTCCTCGCCGGCGGCCGGAAGCGCGGCGGCGATGTGCGGCGCGCCGTAGTGCTCCATGAAGTGCGCAGCCAGGCGGTCGATGACCTGTTGGTACTCGTCTTCGTCGATCTCGGCAATCTCGACGAGCGTGGTCCAGCCGAAGCTCTCGGTGCCGAGAAAACCGCTCTTGAACGCCTGCAGCTGCTTGCCTTCGAGTGAGGCGGGATCCAGATCGAGAAAGGCGAAGGAACCCGGCACCACCCATTCACCGGGCTTCGAGACACGCTCGTAGACCTGGGTGTCGGAGTCGTCGAGGCGGATTGCGCGCAGGAACTTCAACCTTCCATTCACACTCAATCAGGCGCCGAACGCCGCGATGCCTGTCTGCGCGCGCCCGAGGATCAGCGCGTGGATGTCGTGCGTGCCTTCGTAGGTGTTGACGGCCTCGAGATTGAGCACGTGGCGAATGACGTGGTACTCGTCGGCGACGCCGTTGCCGCCGTGCATGTCGCGCGCGGTCCTGGCGATCTCCAGTGCCTTACCGCAGCTGTTGCGTTTGAGCATCGACACCGCCTCGTGATGAACGATGCCCTCATCGAAGAGACGCCCGAGCTGCAGGCACGCATGCAGGCCGAGGGTGATCTCGGTCTGCATGTCCGCGAGCTTCTTCTGAATCAGCTGGGTTGCCGCGAGCGGACGACCGAACTGCTTGCGCTCCAGGCAGTAGTCGCGCGCCGCGTGCCAGCAGAACTCGGCCGCGCCGAGCGCGCCCCAGGCGATGCCGTAGCGGGCCCGGGTCAGGCAGCTGAAGGGTGCCTTCAGTCCGGAGGCGCCGGGGAGCATGTTTTCCTCGGGCACGAAAACGTCGTTCATGGCGATCTGACCGGTTGCCGACGCGCGCAGCGAGAACTTGCCCTCGATGCGCGGTGCGCTGAGACCTTCCATGCCCTTCTCGAGCACGAAGCCGCGGATCTCGCCGGCGTCGTTCTTGGCCCATATGACGAACACGTCGGCGACCGGCGCATTGCTGATCCAGGTCTTGGTGCCGTCGAGGCGATAGCCACCGTCCACCTTGCGAGCGCGGGTTTTCATGCCGGCGGGATCGGAGCCGGCATCGGGCTCGGTCAGACCGAAACAGCCGATGGAGGTGCCGCGCGCGAGCCCGGGCAGATACTTGGCGCGCTGCGCATCTGATCCGAAGGCGTGGATCGGATACATCACCAGGCTCGACTGAACGCTCATCGCCGATCGATAGCCGCTATCGACGCGCTCCACCTCGCGCGCCAGCAGGCCGTAGCAGACGTAGTTCACCCCGGCGCAGCCGTAGTCGGTGAGCGTCGCGCCGAGGAATCCGAGCTCGCCCATCTCGGCGAGAATGTCCGTATCGAAGATCTCCCGGCGGTTGGCATCGAGGATGCGCGGCATGAGCTTGTCCTGGCAGTACTCCCTGGCCGCGTCGCGCACCATGCGCTCCTCCTCTTCGAGAAGCGCATCGAGGCGCAGCGGATCCTGCCAGTCGAAACGGGTGGCGTGTGCGCCGGCGCTGATGTCCTGGGCCGGTGTCGACATGAGGGCTTCTCCCGGAGCCGCGGTGAAAACGCTAGTTTACCAAGGACCGCCAGGTGCGGTCTGCTCGGGCTCCGACTCCGTCAGACCCCGACCTCGGCCTCTCCGATGACCTCGGATTCCTCCGCCGCGGCGCGCATCCACTCCTGCATCGTGTCGAGTGCCATGATGGCGTCGGTGTAGGCGCGCTCCACCGGACCGAGGCGCACGCCGTAGGTGTGGAAGCGTGAGACCACCGGCGCATACATGGCGTCTGCGATGCAGAAGTCGCCGAACAGGAATCGCCCGTCGTGGCCCCAGGTCTCCCGACACCAGCGCCAGATCTGGCGAATACGCCGGATGTCCTCGCCGGCAGCCTCGCCGGCGCGCAAGCCCGCCACGCGCCGGCGGCAGTTCATGGGCATGGTCTCGCGCAAGGCCGAGAAGCCGGAGTGCATCTCGGCGCTCACGGAGCGGGCCACGGAGCGGGCCTCGACCGGGGCGGGCCAGCCGCGCCCCTCGCCGAACTGCTCGGAGACGTACTCGCAGATGGCGAGGGAGTCCCATACCACGTGATCGCCGTGCTTGAGCACCGGCACCTTGCGCGATGGCGAATGCCTGCCGATCTCGCGTTGCCACGCATGGGTGTCGAGGGGGATGCGGACCTCGGCGAAGGGAATACCGAGCTGCTTCAGCAGCAGCCAGGCCCGCAGGGACCACGACGAGTAGTTCTTGTTGCCGATGACCAGCTCCAGGCCATCCATTGCTTTCTCCTGCTCAACGCTGCGGAGGTCTCAAGCGACCCCGTTCGGGCTCAGTCGAGGCCGGGCGCGCGGGGCGCACCGCAGCGCCAGCACGCCGTGAACTGCCCCTCCAGGCGCTCGCCACACTCGGCGCAGCTCCACTCCAGGGCGCTTCCCGCGGACGTCGACAGAAAACCCTCGACGAGCTCCCTGGCCTTGTCGTACTGCGCGTCCTCGACGATCCACAGCTCCGGCCAGCATTCCGTGGGCGGCAGCTCGCCGGCGCCGCCGAGCAGATACTCGTTCTTGGTGACGCACGCGATGTGCTCGTTCTCGAGCAGCTGGCGCAGATGTCCAACCAGTAAAAAGCTGTCTGAGCTGTAAACCTTCTTCATCGCGCTCGCGCAGTGCCGGGGGGCACTCCGCCCCTGCGGGGCGTCGGCCCGGGCGCGCGGGCCGCGGGGCGGATAGGTATCATGCCCCGTCAGTCCACCCGCTGCCCTGCGGCAATCTACGCAGCCGGCGCGATACTGTCCATCGGCGACCCCCGCTCCGGCGGGCGTCTGCGACGGTGTTTGATACTGTGGCATGGTTTTCGAGGTGAAATCGTGACCGAGGTCCCGCTGTTCCAAATCCGCCCCTACGCCGAGCGGGATCGGGACGCCGTGGTCGCGCTGTGGCAGGTCTGCGGTCTGCTGCGGGCGTGGAACGACCCGCTCGAGGATATCGCGCTGTGCCTGCGCAGCCCCGGCGCGCGCCTGTTCGTGGCGAGCGGCACCGATGATGATGGTACTGGCGGCCTCCGGGCGACTATCATGTGCGGCAGTGACGGCCACCGGGGGTGGCTCTATTACCTGGCCGTGGACCCGACCAGGCGGCGCGAGGGGTTGGCGCGGCGCATGGTTCGCCATGCCGAGGACTGGCTTGCCGGATGCGGAATTCGCAAAGTCGAGCTCATGATACGTCCCGAGAACGACGCGGTGCGTGCGTTCTACGAGCGCGTCGGATACGAGGTCGAGCCGCGTCTGGTGATGTCGCGATGGTTGCGGGACGATGAGTGACGACGGAGGCTCGATTCGCTCGTTTCCCTTGAAGCAGGTCCGCAGGCCTCCGAGGGCCCGGCGCAGGACCCCCAAGGGCAAGCTCGAGGTTGTCGTGACGTTCCTCGAGATGACCCATCGCCCCCACCGACCGCCTGCGCCGCATCGTGGAGAGAAGCTTGCGCTCATGCGCGTCGAGCGCCCTGTTCCGTCGTTTTATCGTTATCTGTACAACACCGTAGGCGGGCCGTGGTTGTGGTACGAGCGCCGTCTGATGGATGACGACACGCTGTGTGACATCGTCCACCATCCCAAGGTCGAGGTGTACGTGCTCTACGTGGGAGGAAATCCGGCTGGCTTCGTCGAGCTGGACTGTCGCGCCGTCGATGAGATCGAAATCGGCCTCATAGGGCTCCTGCCGGAATTCATCGGCCGCGGTCTCGGCCACTACCTGCTCGACTGGGCCGTGGACGAGGCCTGGGACAAGGAGCCGGACCGCGTCTGGGTGCAGAGCTGCAACCTGGATCATCCCCACGCCATCGCCGTCTATCAGCGCGCGGGCTTCGCGCCCTACCGGCAGGAGACGCGGATTATCACCGACCCGCGTCTGCCCGGCGTCATGCCCGCCGGCCAGGAGTTCCGCGGCAGCTGAAGGTCCCGACGGCGCTACAGGCCGTACATGGTGTCCTCGATGAGCATGTCGACCACGGCCTCGAGCGCTTCCCTGTCGCTGGCCCCCCGCGACAATGCGTCATGATAGGTTGCGAGCTGGCGGTGCGCGCTGGTGCCGCGGGCGAGCACCTCGCGAGCGTGCTCGACCTCCGCCACGCACTCGAAGTGCTCGGCGTCCTCGCGCACCAGGCTGAGAATTTCCTCGAGCAGTTCCGCGTAGGGGACCACCGCGCCCTTGCCGAAGTCGACCAGGCCGCGATCGATGCCGTAACGCTGCGCGCGCCAGCGGTTCTCGTTGACGAGCATCGGTCCGTAGAACCGCCAGCGTTGATTGTTCATGCGCAGACGGTAGAGCATGTGCAGCCAGCAGCGATAGAGCGCTGTGATGCAGATGGTGTCCTCGAGGCGCGTGCAGATGTCGCACATGCGCATCTCCAGAGTCGGAAAACGCACGCTCGGCCGCACGTCCCACCAAAGCTTGGTGCCGTCCTCGATGAGGCCGGCGCTCACCAGCACGTTCACGTGACGCTCGAACTCGCCGAAGCTGTCGAAGTGCGCGGGCAGGCCGGTGCGCGGCATCTCGTCCCAGACCGCTATGCGATAGGACTTGAGCCCCGTCTCGTGTCCCTGCCAGAAAGGTGACGAGGTGCTGAGGGCGAGCAGGTGCGGCAGAATGTAGACGACCTGGTTCATCAGATCGATACGCAGGTCGTCGTCTTCGATGGCCACGTGCACGTGCATGCCCGAGATCATCAGGCGCCGGACCACTTCCTGCAGATCCTGCTCGATGATCTCGTAGCGCTCCTTGCTGGTGCGCTTCTGCATCCCCCACGTTGCGAACGGATGCGTGGAGGCGGCGATGACGCGCACACCGTGCTCGCGGGCGACGGCGGCCACCGTCCGGCGAAGGTGCGCCAGGTCGTCGCGCGCCGCCGCGATGGACGCGCAGACCCGGGTGCCCACTTCGATCTGGCACTGCAGGAACTCCGGCGTCACCTGGTCTTGCAGCGCTTTCTCGCACGCCGCAAGCATGGTCGGCGGTGCCTCGCGGATGAGATCGCGCGAGTCCGGGTCGACCAGGAGGTACTCCTCCTCGATGCCCACGGTGAAGCTCGGTGGTGACATGACGGCTTCCATCGCTGGCTGGGTGCGCTCTGCAGACACCCGTCGAGGGTCGGGTGGGCCGCGAATGCTCATCGCAAGCATAGTCCAGCCGCGCGCGCCGCGTCTCTTCGCAGCCTCGTCGCCGCGCGGCGCCTTGAGGGGCTCTCCGCGGGTGTGGTAGGTTCTCAGCCCCAATCCCGGGTTACCGGAATCAAAAAGGGCGGCCGACTCGGACCGGCCCGCATCCGATACCCGCGAGCTTTCTGTCATATGCCATAACTATGTAAAGTAAGGAGTTAATGATGAATCTCGTCAAAGGGATCGCGGTTGCGGCGGTGTTGTCCGCAACCCTCGCGGGGGCTGCCCAGGCCACCACCCTCAGTGATGTCAGGGACAAGGGCTTCATTCAGTGCGGCGTCAGTCAGGGGGTGCCCGGTTTCTCCAACCCGGACCAGGCCGGCAACTGGACGGGTATCGATGTGGATGTGTGCCGCGCCGCCGCCGCCGCGGTGTTCGGCGATGCCGACAAGGTCAAGTACACGCCGCTCTCGGCCAAGGAGCGTTTCACGGCGCTGCAGTCCGGAGAGATCGACATTCTGTCGCGCAACACCACCTGGACGCTGGTACGCGACACCGCGCTCGGACTCAACTTCGCCGGTGTCAACTACTACGACGGCCAGGGCTTCATGGTGCGTAAGGACCTTGGTGTCAAAAGCGCCAGGGAGCTCGCCGGAGCCGCGGTGTGCGTGAACATCGGCACCACCACCGAGCTCAACATGGCGGACTTTTTTCGTGCCAACAACATGGATTACAAGCCGGTGGTTTTCGAGAAGGCCGATGAGGTGGTGGCAGCCTACGACTCCGGTCGCTGCGACGTGTACACCACGGATCGCTCGGCGCTTGCCGCGCAGCGCCTGAAGCTGAAGAACGCCGATGCCCACATGGTGCTGCCCGAGACCATCTCCAAGGAACCCCTCGGTCCGGTGGTTCGTCACGGTGACGACCAGTGGCTGGACATCGTCAAGTGGAGCCTTTACATGATGGTGGAGGCCGAGGAGAACGGCGTCACCCAGGCCAATGTCGATAAGCTCAAGGCCAGCACCAAGGATCCCATTCAGCGGCGCATCCTCGGTCTGGAGGGCGATCTCGGCAAGAACCTCGGCGTTGCCAACGACTGGGGCTATCAGATCATCAAACAGGTCGGTAACTACGGCGACGTGTACGAAAAGCACGTGGGACCGAACACGCCGGTGGGCCTCCCGCGCGGCGTCAACGCGCTATGGAAGGACGGCGGTCTGCAGTACGCCATGCCCGTGCGTTGAGCACCGCTTCCTGAGGCGCGCGATTAAACGACTCTGACGAGGCCTATCCCGGGACCGGCTGGCTTGCCGGTCCCGGGGCGCGCTGTTCGGTAACAATCAGCCCCGGAGGAGCTCGTGGCCGCGGATCCGAACTCATTCGCTGCTTCCAGCGCCGTCCCGCCCAAGAAGCCGCCGCTCTGGAACGACCCCGCCTGGCGGGCACTTTTCTTCCAGGTCGTCGTCGTTGCCCTGGTCATCCTGTTGGGCGTGTTCCTGGTAAGGAACACGCTGGCGAACCTGGAGCGTCAGGGAATCGCCTCCGGATTCGGGTTCCTCGGCAGCACCGCCGGCTTCAGCATCGGCGAGTCGCTCATCGAGTATCACGAGGAGAACACCTACGGACGCACCTTCCTGGTGGGTCTGCTGAACACCATCTGGATCTCCTTCTGGGGGATCCTGTTCGCCACCATCCTCGGTTTCATCATCGGCATCGCACGGCTCTCCAGCAACTGGCTGATCTCGAAGCTGGCGATGGTCTACATCGAGGTGCTGCGCAACGTTCCGCTGCTGCTGCAGATCTTCTTCTGGTACTTCGCGGTGCTGCGTCCACTGCCGGGGCCGCGCCAGAGCCTTTCCCTCGGCGACGGCTTTTTTCTGAACAACCGCGGCATGTACTTTCCGGACCCCGTGCCCGAGCAGGGTTTCCACGTGGTCGTCATAGCCTTCCTGGTGGGCATCGCCGCGTTCCAGGCCGTGAGGCGTTGGGCCCACGTGCGCCAGGACCGAACCGGCGAGCAGCTGCCGATCTTCTGGATCGGGCTCGGGCTCGTCGCCGGTGTGCCGGTCCTCGCCTTTTTCGCCGCCGGCTCTCCGCTGCATTTCGACTACCCGGCCCTCAAGGGCTTCAACTTCAAAGGTGGCGCGGTCATGTCGCCGGAGTTCTTCGCGCTGCTGGTGGCGCTGTCCACCTACACTGCGTCGTTCATCGGCGAGATCGTTCGCGCCGGCATCATGGCCGTCAGCCACGGGCAGACCGAGGCGGCCTACGCAGTGGGCCTTACCCGCAGCCAGACGCTGCGAATGGTGATCATTCCCCAGGCCTTGCGGGTCATCATTCCGCCGCTCACCAGCCAGTACCTGAACCTCACCAAGAACTCCTCGCTGGCGGCAGCCATCGCCTATCCGGATCTGGTGCTGGTATTTGCCGGCACCACGCTCATGCAGACCGGCCAGGCGGTGGAGATTATCGCCATGACCATGGCGGTGTACCTGTGCCTGAGTCTTTTCATCTCGATGATCATGAACTGGTACAACAGAAAAATCGCCCTGGTGGAGCGTTAGCGTGTCGGAGCAGGGCATGCATTATTCGCCGGGGACACACCCCGATCTGCCGGCACCGGCGTCCACCGTCGGCGTGCGCGGCTGGCTCGTGCACAATCTTTTCTCCACGCCGCTCAATGTCGGCCTGACGCTCATCTCCCTTTACCTGCTCTACGTGGCCATTCCGCCCATCGTCGAGTGGGTCATCACCGATGCAACCTGGCGTGGCGAGACCCGCGAGGACTGCGATCGCCTCGGAGCGTGCTGGGTCTACATCCGCGTGTGGTTCAAGCAGCTCATGTACGGGCGTTTTCCCGACGATCAGCTGTGGCGCATCAACACCGCCTACATCGTGCTGCTGCTGGCCGCGATTCCGCTGTTCTTGCCTGCCTTCCGTCACAAGCACTGGGTAGGATTGTTCCTGCTGGTGGTCTATCCGGTTTTCGCTTTCGTGATGTTCTACGGCGACACCGCGGGGCTCGAGCTGGTCGAGACGCCGCTGTGGGGAGGACTGTTCCTGACGCTCGTCATCGCCGTGACCGGCATCGTCGCGTCACTGCCCATCGGCATCGTGCTCGCGCTCGGCCGGCGCTCGCAGATGCCCATCGTGCGAGCGCTGTGCGTCGCCTTCATCGAGCTGTGGCGCGGCGTGCCTCTCATCACGGTGCTTTTCATGTCGTCGGTCATGTTCCCCTTGTTCATGCCGGAGGGTGTCAATTTCGACAAGCTGCTGCGGGCGCTGGTGGGGGTCATGCTGTTCTCGGCGGCGTACATGGCGGAGGTGGTGCGTGGCGGCCTGCAGGCCATACCGAAGGGCCAGTTCGAGGCGGCCCAGGCGCTGGGGCTCAGCTACTGGCGCATGATGGTGCTCATCGTGCTGCCCCAGGCGCTGAAGATCGTCATTCCGGGCATCGTCAACACCTTCATCGGCCTGTTCAAGGACACGACCCTGGTGCTCATCATCGGGCTCTTCGATTTTCTCGGAATGGCCCAGGCGGTGGCCACCAATCCCGACTGGCTGGGCTTCTACGTGGAGGGCTACGTGTTCGTGGGATTCGGATTCTGGATTTTCTGCTTCGGCATGTCCCGGTATAGTCAGCGTCTGGAGCGCAAGCTGCACACGGGGCATTGACCGCTCGACGATTCGGCGAAACTCGAGGTACAGGACCATGACAGAAGAAGTGAGAGCCGAGAGCCTGGCGCCAGCGGCCAGGGAAATGACCGTCTCAGACGAGGTCATGATTCAGATGATCGACGTGCACAAGTGGTTTGGGCAATTCCACGTGCTCAAGGACATCAACCTCACGGTGAACAAGGGCGAGCGGATCGTCATCTGCGGTCCGTCCGGCTCGGGGAAATCGACCCTCATCCGCTGCCTCAATCGCCTGGAGGAGCACCAGAAAGGCCAGATCATCGTCGAAGGTGTCGAGCTCACCAACGATCTCAAGCACATCGAGCAGATCCGCCGCGAGGTGGGCATGGTGTTCCAGCACTTCAATTTGTTCCCGCATCTTTCGGTGCTCGAGAATGTCGCGCTCGCGCCCATCTGGGTGCGCAAGATGCCGCGCGCCGAGGCCGAGGAGCTCGGTATGCAGTACCTGGAGCGCGTCAAGATCCCGGAGCAGGCCAGAAAGTACCCGGGACAGCTCTCCGGTGGTCAGCAGCAGCGCGTCGCCATTGCACGGTCGCTGTGCATGAATCCGAAGATCATGCTCTTCGACGAGCCTACCTCAGCGCTCGATCCGGAGATGATCAAGGAAGTGCTCGACGTGATGATCGAGCTTGCCCAGGAAGGCATGACCATGCTCTGCGTGACCCACGAGATGGGATTCGCAAAGACCGTCGCCAACCGCGTCATCTTCATGGACGGCGGCGAGATCATCGAGCAGAATGAGCCCGGCGAGTTCTTCGGTAACGCCCAGCACGAGCGCACGAAGCTGTTCTTGAGCCAGATCCTGGCGCATTGAATAACAACAACAATCGACAATAACAATAACGAGATGGAACCTGTCACGGCCCGGCGCACGAGCCGGGCTTTTTTTTGTTCGCACCCAGCCCTCGGGAGATAGTCGTTTGCGCCACGGCGGCTACCTGTCACTCGGCCCTCACGGCTTTCACCGCGTCGCCTACACCGAGTGGGGTGAGCGCGACAACCCGCGGGTGCTCGTCTGCGTGCACGGCCTCACGCGCAACGGCCGCGACTTCGACGTGCTGGCGGCGGCGCTCGCGGGAGAGTATCGGGTCGTGTGCCCCGACGTGGTGGGCCGCGGTGCGAGCGACTGGCTGGCCGAGAAAAGCGACTACGGATACCCCCAATACATGAACGACATGGCCACGCTGCTGGCGCACCTGGGCGCCGAGAGCGTGCACTGGGTCGGCACCTCCATGGGCGGTCTCATCGGCATGATGCTGGCAGCCCAGGCCGCCAGCCCCGTGGAACGCCTGGTCATGAACGATGTCGGGCCGTTCATTCCGGCGCCGGCACTGGAGCGCATCGCCGCCTACGTGGGGCTCGATCCGAAATTCGCCGGCATCGAGGAGCTCGATGCCTACCTGCGCGACATCTACGCGCCGTTCGGGCCCTTCAGCGACGTCCACTGGCAGGGGCTCGTGCGCTCGTCGGTGCGTGAGCTGGACGACGGCAGGGTCGGGCTCGCCTACGACCCGGGGATCGCCGAGCCGATCCGCGCGATGCCCAGAGCCGACGTCGATCTCTGGCCGATCTGGAGCGGCGTGCAGTGTCCGGTGCTGGTCATCCGCGGCGAGCGTTCCGACGTGCTCACCGCCGAGGTCGCCGAGCAGATGGCCGCGAGCCGGGCGCGCGTGCGCCTCGAGGTGCTGCCGGGCATCGGCCACGCGCCGACCCTCATGTCCGAGGAGCAGATCGCGCTGGTGGCCGAGTGGCTGTCGGAATGACCGTCAGGCGTCGATGCCGCCCAGGCAGAGGTATTTGATCTCCAGGAAGTCGTCCATGCCGTACTTGGAGCCCTCCCGGCCGATGCCCGATTCCTTGACGCCGCCGAAGGGTGCGACCTCGTTGGAGATGATGCCCTCGTTGACGCCGACGATGCCGTACTCGAGACCTTCGGCGACGCGCCAGATGCGGCCCACGTCGCGGCTGTAGAAATACGCCGCCAGTCCGAATTCGGTGTCGTTGGCCATGCGGATGGCCTCGGTCTCGTCGCCGAAGCGAAACAGCGGCGCCACCGGACCGAAAGTCTCCTCGCGGCTCACGGCCATCTCGCTGGTCACGCCCGAGAGCAGCGTCGGCTCGAAAAATGTGCCGCCGAGATCGTGCCGATGCCCGCCGGCCACGACCTTCGCGCCCTTCGCGGTGGCGTCGGCAATGTGCTCCTCGACCTTGGCCACGGCGGCCTCGTCGATGAGCGGGCCCTGCTGGACGCCGTCCTCGAGGCCGTTGCCGACCCTGAGCGCCTTGACCGCGTCGGCCATGCGCTCGGCGAAGGCGTCGTAGATGCCGTCCTGAACCAGAATGCGATTGGCGCACACGCAGGTCTGCCCGGCGTTGCGGTACTTCGATGCCATGGCGCCGACCACGGCGGCGTCCAGATCGGCGTCGTCGAAGACCATGAACGGCGCATTACCGCCGAGCTCGAGGGAGACCTTCTTCACGGTGCCGGCGCACTGGGCCATGAGCAGCTTGCCGATCGCGGTCGAGCCGGTGAAGCTCAGCTTGCGCACCGTCGGGTTCGAGGTGAGCTCAGCGCCGAGCACGCTGGCTTTTCCGGTGATCACGTTGAGCACGCCCCTGGGAATGCCGGCGCGCTCGGCGAGCTCGGCGAGCGCCAGCGCCGAGAGCGGCGTCTGCGAGGCCGGCTTGATGACCACCGGGCAGCCCGCCGCCATGGCCGGCGCGCACTTGCGCGTGATCATGGCCGCCGGAAAGTTCCACGGCGTGATGGCCGCGACCACGCCGATGGGCTGCTTGATGACGACGATGCGCTTGCCCGGCAGCGGGTGGTTGATGGTGTCGCCGTAGACGCGCTTGGCTTCCTCGGCGAACCACTCGATGAACGACGCCGCGTAGGCGATCTCGCCGCGGGACTCCAGCATGGGCTTGCCCTGCTCGCTGGTCATGAGCACCGCGAGATCTTCCTGATTCTCCATCATCAGCTCGTACCAGCGGCGCATGATGTTGCAGCGCTCCTTGCCGGTCCTGGCGCGCCACTCGGGCCAGGCGGCATCGGCGGCCTCGATGGCGCGGCGGGTTTGCCCGGCGCTCAGGCTCGGCACGCTGGCGATGATCTCGCCGGTGGCGGGATTGTTGACATCGATGCTGGCGCCGTCGTCGGCGTCCACCCAGGCGCCGTTCACATAGCACTGCTCGTGCAGCAGAGAGGGGTCTTTGAGCGAAATCTGCGTCTTGGTCTTGGTATCCATGGATCGCTCCTGCGCCGCCCGATGCGGACGGTATGCGCGTTGTCAGGGGTTCCGGCCGAGGGGCCGCGGGCCTTGCGCCAGATTACACCCGGCCTGGGTTCGCTGCCAGCGGGGGCGTGCTGTTGGGGCCGTGCCGGCGGGGCGAGAAAAGATCACGCGCACGCAAATCCGTAAACAAGCTCCCGGATTTGCGTGCGCGTGATCTTTTCTCGCCCCTCTAGGCGCTTTACCAGTAGCTCGCCGCGCCGCGGTAGAGATTCTGCAGGTCGTCCTCGTTCACCGGCAGCGGTGAGTTGGCGAGGATGCGCTGCTGGGCGTAGGCGCCCTCGGCGAGCGCCGCGATGTCGCCCTCGCCGTAGCCGAGATCGGTGATGCCGTTGGGCATGCCGGTGTCGCGCATCATGGCGATGATGCTGCCGGCGAGCGCCTCGCCGGCGTCCTCTTGCCCGGCGCCGGCGACGTCGCCGCCGAGCAGCGCCGCCGCCTGCAGATGCCGCGCCGGCGAGGTGGGCGCCGTTAGCCGGAACACCGAAGGCGCGTCGACGATGACGGAGATGCCGTGCGGGCAGATGGCCTCGTCGCCCGGGTAGCCGTCCGGGTGGTAGCCGCGGATGAGTCCCGCGACGGAGTAGGCCATACCGTGGGGCAGGTGCACGCCGGAGTTACCGAAGGCGATGCCGGCGAGCGTGGCCGCGTACATCATGCCGTGGCGCGCCTCGGTGTCGCCGGCGTCGCGCACCGCGCGCACCAGGTACGCGCCGGTGCGGCGCAGGGCCTCGACGCAGCCGACGTCGCTCCACGGGTTGGCGCCCTGGTACATGGGGCGAAGCGCGGGACCGTCGGGCGCCGAGCGCTGGGTGTACGGCTTCGCGGTGTAGGACTCGAGGGCGTGGCTGAGCACGTCGAAGCCGCTGGCGGCCACCACGTTGGCCGGCAGGGTGCGGGTCACGTCCGGATCGATGAGCGCGAGCGTCGGGCGCAGCGCGCGGTGCGCGATGCCGGTTTTCACGTGGCGCTCGAGCAGGTCGAAGATGGCCATGCCGGTGCACTCGCTGCCGGTGCCCGAGGTGGTGGGGCAGGCGATATGGGGCTTCAAGGGTCCCGGCACCGGGCGGCCGTCGCCGATGGGCGCGTTGACGTAGGTGAGGAACTCCGCGGGATAGGTGGCGTACAGGTTGGCGGCCTTGCAGGTGTCGATGACCGACCCGCCACCGACGGAAACATAGCCGTCGAAGCCCCCTTCAGCGGCGAAGCGCGTTGCCGCCTTGAACGACGCATCGGTCGGCTCCACCCGCACCTCGTCGAATACGGCCACGTCGACGTCGGCGGCGCGCAGCGCCGCGCTCACGGTGGCGACGCACTCCAGCCCGGCGACGCCTCGATCGGTGAAAAGCGCGACGCGTTTCAGACCGAGCGCGCGCGCGTCGTGACCAATCTCCGCAAGCGCGCCGGGACCGAAGCGAATGGCGGAAGGATCGACGGCGAAGACGTGCTCCTTACCGTCGATGAGCTCATAGTGGTGACAGCAGGACATTTGTGTTGCCTCTGATGTGGGCGCCGCAAGAAAAATTCACGTGTGCGGAAACGCGGGATTCTGCTTACGAATTTCCGCACACGTGAATTTTTCTTACAGCGCCTTTGCCTGATCCCTCAGCACGAACTTCTGGATTTTGCCGGTCGAGGTTTTCGGAAGCGGCCCGAAGACGATGGTCTTCGGAATCTTGTAGCGCGCTATCTTATCGCGGCACCAGGTCATGATTTGCTCGTCGCTGACGCTCTCGGTTTCGGGCTTCAGCGTGACGAAGGCGCACACCGTTTCGCCCCAGAAATCGTCGGGCCGTGCCACCACCGCGGCTTCCATGATCGAAGGGTGCTTGTAGAGAAGCTCCTCGACCTCGAGGCTGGAGACGTTCTCGCCGCCGCTGATGATGACGTCCTTGGCGCGATCCTTGACCTCCACGTAGCCGTCTGGATGCCGCACGGCCAGGTCTCCGGTGTGGAACCAGCCGCCGCGGAAGGCCTCCTCGGTTGCATCGGCGTTTTTCAGATAGCCCCTCATCACGGTGTTGCCGCAAAGCATGAGCTCGCCCATGGTGACGCCATCCCAGGGCACCGGCTCCATGGTCTCGCTGTCGGCGACCATGAGCTCCTGCAGGGTGTGATAGACGACGCCCTGGCGCGCCATCTTTGCCGCGCGGGCCTCGGTGTCGAGCGTGCCCCACTCGCCCTGCCAGGCGCACAGGGTGGCCGGACCGTAGGTCTCGGTGAGCCCGTAGAGATGCAGGACCCGAAAGCCCAGCTCCTCCATCGCGGAGATGACCCGGCTCGGTGGCGCCGCACCCCCGGTGGCGACCTCCACGGTGTGATCGAATCGCACGCGCTGCTCCTGCGGCGCGTGGATCAGCATGTTGAGCACGACCGGTGCACCACACATGTGGGTCACGGCGTGCTGCTTGATCATGGGGAATATCACCGCCGGGTCCACCTGTCGCAGGCACACGTGGGTGCCCGCGGCCGCGGTCACGCCCCAGGTGTAGGTCCAGCCGTTGCAGTGAAACATCGGCAGTGTCCAGAGATAGACGCTCTGCTCGTCGATTCCGAAGGCGAGAATCTGGCCGATGGCGTTCAGGTATGCGCCGCGGTGGTGGTACACGATACCCTTGGGCTGACCGGTCGTGCCGGAGGAGTAGCACAGACTGATGGCCTGCCATTCATCGGATGGCGTGCGGTAAGGGTCCGCGCTCGCGCCTTCCTCGAGCAGCGCCTCGTAGTCTTTCTCTCCGAGCAGCCTGCCGCCTTCGAACAACGGGTCGTCGATATCGATAACGGCAGGGGGATTGTCCATGCGCCCGATGGCATCGGCGACGGTGTCCGAATACTCGCGATCGGTGATCAGCAGCTTCGACTGCCCGTGCTCGAGAATGTAGGCAATGCTGCCCGGATCGAGACGGTAGTTGAGCGCGTTGAGCACCGCGCCCGCCATCGGCACACCGAAATGCGCTTCGAGCATTGCCGGCACGTTCGACGCCATGACCGACACGGTGTCGCCCGGTCCGATTCCCCGCCGCGCGAGCGCGCTGGCGAGCTTGCGGCAGCGTTCGTAGAGCTCGGCGTAGGTGAATCGAAGATCGCCGTGGATGACCGCGGTCTTTTCCGGGTAAACGGCAGCGGAACGCTCCAGGAAGGAGATCGGCGTCAGAGGCCGGTAGTTCGCCTCGACGCGATCGAGGTCCCGGTCGTAGATACTGCTGTCCCTGCGCCTGCTCATGGCAAGTTCCGGCTCAGGCCGATCGCGCGAGAGCCTGGTCGATGTCCCAGAGGATGTCTTCGATGCTCTCGAGACCCACCGAGATGCGGACCATCTCCGGGGTGACGCCGGCGCTGATCTGCTCTTCCTCGTTGAGCTGGCGGTGCGTGGTGGAGGCCGGGTGCACGATGAGCGTCTTCGCGTCGCCGACGTTGGCGAGATGGCTCATGAACTGTGCCGCCTCGATGAATTTCTCACCGGCCTCGCGGCCGCCCTTGACGCCGAACGTCATGATCGAGCTCACGCCCTTGGGCATGTACTTCTGCGCGAGATCGTAGTAGCGGTTGTCGGGAAGCCCGGGATAGTTCACCCAGGTGACGCGCGGATGCTCCTGGAGAAACTTCGCGACCGCCATGGCGTTCTCGCAGTGCCTGTCCATGCGCACGGCCAGCGTCTCCAGGCCCTGGATGAGCAGGAACGAGTTGAACGGGCTCGGCGCCGCGCCAAAGGTGCGAAGGGTCTCACAGCGAATCTTCATGGTGTAACCGAAATCGCCGAACGTCTCGTAGAAGCGTACGCCGTGGTAGCCCTTGGACGGCTCCATCATGCCGGGGAAGTTGCCGTTATCCCATGGGAATTTTCCCGACTCGACGATCACACCGCCGATGGTGGTTCCATGGCCGCCGATGTACTTGGTCGCCGAGTGAACGACGATGTCGCAGCCGTAATCCATCGGCCGGCACAGGTAGGGGGTCGGAAAGGTGTTGTCCAGCATCAGCGGAATGCCGGCTTCGTGCGCGACGTCGGCCACGGCCCGAATGTCCAGCACGTTGATGAGCGGATTGCCGATTGTCTCGGCGTAGACGAGCTTGGTGTTTTTTCTTATTGCTGCGCGAAAGTTCTCCGGATCGTCGGGATTCACGAACGTCGTCTCGATGCCGAGCTTGGGCAGGTTGACATCGAACAGCGTGTAGGTGCCGCCGTAGAGCGTGCTCGCGGAGACGATGTGGTCGCCCGATTGGAGCAGCGTCATCACCGCCGACATCTCCGCGGCCATTCCCGAAGACGTGGCCACCGCCGCGCGTCCGCGTTCGAGCGCCGCGACGCGCTCCTCGAACACCGCCGTGGTCGGATTCATCAGTCGCGTATAGATATTGCCGAAGGTCTGCAGATTGAACAGGCTCGCCGCGTGATCGGCGCTGTCGAAGACGTACGAGGTGGTCTGGTATATGGGCACCGCGCGCGCGCCGGTCGCGGGATCGGGAAGCTGTCCGGCGTGCAGGCAAAGTGTCTCTGGTCCGAAATCGCGATCAGGCATTGGCTTGTGTTCCGTCGATTAATGCGCGCGCCGAAGTCCCGCCCGGTCGCCGGTCTCAGTAGGGCAGCCACATGGGGCGCTTTGCAGAGATTATCTTGGTGTCCACGCCGACGAAATTGAGCCCGCCGAACATTCTCGCGAACTCGATCTTCATGCAGCGGTTCATGATGACCTCGAGGCCGGCTGCCTCCGCCTTGGCGGCGGCCTCCTCGTTGACGATTCCGAGCTGCATCCACAGCACCTTTGCGCCGACCTCGATGGCGGCGTCGGCGAGCGGCGGTATGTCCTCGGGCTTGCGGAAGCAGTCGACGACGTCGATGGGCTCGGGAATATCCTGAACCCGGGCATAGCTCTTCTCGCCGAGGATCTCCTCGTAGCGGGGGTTTACCGGTATCACGCGGAACCCGTGGTCCTTGAGGTATTTGGCGGCGAAGTAGCTCGGCCGGAACCAATCCGCCGACAACCCCACCATGGCGATGGTGTGGTTCTCCTTCAGGATCCGGCGGATGGTGGGAATATCATCGATCATGGTCGTACCCGGGCGCTGCCGCCCGCAGGCCGACAGCCCTCTGGCGGGGTGCCGGGTCTGGCGGCGTCAGGATATCATACCGATCCGAGGGCAAGTACGGCGAGCATGGGCGACATCATCCTCAGCAACCACCCGGGCTTTCGCCTCGGCTGTTTTCTCCTGGTGCTCGTTTCCATGGCCCTCTGGGAGGTGGCTGCGCCCCGGCGCGAGTTGAAGCTCGCGCGACTCGCGCGCTGGCCTCACAACATCGGCATCGTCGTCATCAATACGCTGCTCCTGCGCGTGCTGTTTCCCTCCGCCGCGGTGGGCATGGCGATCGTCGCCGAGTCGCGCGGCTGGGGGCTGCTGAGCGGCTCCACGCTGTCGCACTGGGCCCTGGTGCCGCTCTCGGTGCTGGTGCTGGACCTCGCCATCTACCTGCAGCACGTCATGTTCCATGCGGTGCCGCTGCTTTGGCGTTTTCATCGAATGCACCATGCGGATCTGGATTTCGACGTCACGACCGGCGTGCGTTTCCATCCCGTGGAAATCGTTCTGTCCATGCTCATCAAGTTCGCCGTGATCATCGCGCTCGGCCCGCCCGCGCTCGCGGTTTTCCTCTTCGAGGTGATTCTCAATGCCACTTCCATGTTCAATCACGGCAACGTGCGCATCGCCAGCGGCGTCGATCGCGTGCTCCGGCTGCTCGTCGTCACACCGGACATGCACCGCGTGCATCACTCGGTGGAGCAAGACGAGACGAACAGCAACTTCGGTTTCAATCTTCCGTGGTGGGATCGCATCTTCGGCACCTACCGCGATCAGCCCCGCGCCGGCCATGACGCGATGAGCATCGGTATCCACGGCTTCACAGAGCGGCGCGTATGCGACACGCTTCCCGGCATGCTGATGATCCCTTTCTCCGCGAGCGTCGAGGGCTACGCGCTCAACCGGCGCAAGTGGGACGAGCACGGCTGAACCCCCGAGGGGTCCAAGTTGTTTACACGTTTACCAACGAACGTCTGAGAGGGAATTGATGATGGTCACTTCCGATGAGGTCAAGAAGAATCTCACGCACGGTGAGGCATGGCTGCGGGTCTTCTTCATCCTCGTGTTCGCCTTCGTTTACTGGGTGGTCAACTGGGTGCTGGGGGCCGTCGTCCTGGTGCAGATCTGCTGGGCCCTGATTACGGCCGGCACGAGCGAGCGGCTGCGGGCGTTTGGTGCATCGCTGGGAGAGTACCTGCGTCAAATCGTTCGCTTCATGACGTACAACTCCGAGGACATGCCGTTTCCCTTCGCCGACTGGCCCGAGCCGGACGAGGAGCCGTGAGCGCGGCGCCGGGCGACCAGTACGCGCCGAGGGAGATCGACAAGTACGAGGCCATCTACGGGCGTGACTTCGTCAGCCCCGGCGGCGCGGCGTGCGCGCGCGAGTGCATCGCGCGCCTCGCTCTGCGCCCGGGCGATCGGGTGCTCGACGTCGGCTCGGGTCTCGGCGGCAGCGCTTTGCTGATGGCGAGGGAGTTCGGCGCGCGGGTCGACGGCATGGACCTGTCGGCCGAGATGGTCGCGCGTGCCCGCGAGCGGTGTCGCCAGCAGCACCTCGAGGATCGCGTGCGCTTCACCCGCGGCGACTGTCTCGACCTGGCGGCCTCGCGCGTCTACCACGCCGTCTACAGCCGGGACGTGTTTTTGCACATCGAGGACAAGGCGCGTCTGTTTCGCCTGCTGCGTGAGGTCCTGGTGCCCGGCGGGCGGCTGCTTTTCACCGATTACTGCTGCGGCGAAGAGGCGCCGAGCGACGACTTCGCCGCCTACGTGGCCGAGCGCGGGTATCATCTGCTCCCGCTCGCGCGCTACGTGGAATGCCTGCGCGAGGCCGGCTTCGTGGCCGTCGAGGGCGAGGACTGGACGGCGCGTTTCATCGACATCTCGCGCCGGGAGCTCGACGCGCTGCCCGCTGCGGGACTCGGCGCCGACGAGCAAGAGGACCTCAGACGGGGGTGGCAGGGCAAGATCGTGCGCGCCGAGCGCGGCGAGCAGCGCTGGGGTCTGCTCACTGCGAGAACAGAAGAGGCCGGCGCCTAGTCCCCGCGCAGTCGCAGCAACGACACCACGAACGGCGCCCAGCTCGCGAGCAGGACGAGAAGCAGCAGCGCTTCGCTGCGAAATATCAGCACCAGTCGCCGGCGTGCGTCCGCGCTGCTGCCGGACATGAATACGCGCGTCATGAGCATGTCCAGTCCGAGGACGAACACCAGCAGCACGAAGCACACGGGTGCGATCAGGGTGGTGACCAGGGGCCAGCCGCTGGTTTGCACGTGACCGCCGGCGAACGGCGAGAGCAGCACGACGAGCAGCGTGCCGAGCATCAAAGCGGCTCTCAGAAAACCGACCCTGGAGAGAAAATTGGCAATCATCGGATCGTGGGCGATTCCGGTAACGCCTGCTTGGCGCGCAATCGGCGGCGGAACCACGCGTAGGCGATGATGCCGGAAAGCAGGTCCGAAAAACAGGCGGCGGCAAAGATACCCGCGACGCCGAGCAGTCGCGATGCGGCGTAGGCGAGCGGCACGTAGAGGACGAGCGTGCGCCCGACCGAGATGGCCACCGCGGGCAGCGGCTGGCCGATGCCGTTGAAGGCGGCGTTCACCACCATGATGATACCGGCGGTGCCGTAGCTCAGGGGCACGATGCGCAGGTACGTGCTCGTCACCGCGAGCACCTCGGCGTCGTTGCTGAAAAGCCGGCTCAACGGTGCCGCCAGCACCGCCAGCACCAGGGCGATGACGGCGCCGAGGGCGAGGCAGAAGAGCGCGCTGCGGCGCAGCGCCTCGGCGATGCGCTCTGGCCTGCCGGCGCCGAGGTTCTGGCCGACGAAGGGACCGATGACGGCCGACATGGCGAAGAACACCACCAGGCTCAGCGCCTCGATGCGGGTCGCGGCGCCGTATCCCGCCACCGCGCGATCGCCGAAACCCGCCAGCAGGGCGACGATGATGCCCGCCGAGATGGGGATGATGACGTTGGTGCCTGCTGCCGGCAGTCCGACGTGCAGAATGCGCTTCCAGGAGCGCCACACGGTTGCCGGTGAGCACAGCGGTGAGCACAGCAGCTGCATGCGGTGGATCACCAATGCACCGAAGGCGAGCGTCACGACACGCGCGATCACCGAGGCGAGCGCGGCGCCGGCGAGCTCCAGGCGCGGAAAGCCCAGCAAGCCGAAGATCAGCAGCGGGTCGAGAATCAGGTTGATGGCCGCCGACGTCATCATCAGGCGCGCCTGCAGCCGGGTATCGCCGGTGGCGCGCACCGCGCCGATAACCACCATCGGCACCAGAACCAGCGCGAATCCGGCGAACCATATGAGCATGTAGTCGCGGATCATGGGCAGCACCTGCGCCGACGCGCCGAGAAGGGTGAACAGCCGGTCGAGCGCGAGGATGCCGGCGACGCTCAGGACCACCGAGACGAGCACGGCCAGGGTGAGCGCATCGGTCGCCAGGCGGCGCACCTGGCTCATGTCGCCCTCGCCGACCACCCGCGCGAGCACCGACGAGGTGCCTGCCATCATGCCGATGCCGAGACTGGTCATGACCATGACCACCGGGAACGTGAAGCTCATGGCTGCCAGCTGCCGGGCACCGAGCTGCGCGACGAAGAAGGTGTCGGTGGCGTTGAAAAGCATGATGGCGAGCACCGCCCAGACCATGGGCACGGTCATGGACACCAGGTGCTTGGTCACCGGGCCTTCGACGAGGCGCGCGTTCGAGGTTGTCATTGCCGCTGGCGACGTTACGTGATTGACTTTCGCTTCGGGGATGCTCGAGGCATGACGAGGGTCCTTCACGCGCACGAGGCGCGTCAACTCCGGCAACAGGCAGCGCGAGTCCATGATGCAGAACGCGCCGATCGAGCTCGATGACCGCGATCGCGCGCTGCTCGACGGTGCCGAAGGCGCGGCCATGCGCCTTGCCATGCAGGTGGTGCTGCGCGCCGCCGAGATTACGCGTGCCACGCGCCTTCAGGACATCCGCTTCGCGCACATCGATGCCTGTTTCTACAACGGACAGGCACACGTGGATTTCGCCCGCTTCATGCTCGACAACGGCGCGCGCCTGGCCGTGCCGGCGTGGACCAACGCCTCGCTGGTGAGCCGGGTCGACGCGGACATCCGGCCGGAGAAAGACGATCCGGTGGTCGTCAGCGGCGCGCGTCTGCTCATGGATCTCTACGAGCAGCTGGGTTGCGAGCCGGTGTGGACCTGCGCGCCATACCAGCTGCCGGGAAGGCCGGGGGTCGGCGAGCACATCGTCGGCTCGGAGTCCAATGCCGTGACTTTTTACAACTCCGTGGTGGGAGCGCGCACCAACAAGTACGGCGACTATCTCGATGTGTGCGCGGCGCTGGTCGGACGCGTGCCCTATTCGGGTCTGCACACCGACGAGGGCCGGCGCGGCCGCGCGCTCGTCGATGTGGGCGCGATTCCCGAGGATCTCAGGCGCGAGGACATCTTCCATCACGTGCTCGGCCATCACCTGGGCAGACTCGCCGGATCGCGGGTGCCGGTCATCCGCGGCCTGGCGCACGACAGCAACGAGGACCAGCTCAAGGCGATCAGCGCCGCCGCAGCCGCCTCCGGCGCGGTGGGTCTGTTCCACGCCGTCGGCGTGACGCCGGAGGCGCC
>JABAOH010010192.1_pt1 | contig 52122 bp, 52 predicted proteins | sample 7062181 | NCBI WGS metagenome assembly JABAOH01 (sample SAMN14538630, study PRJNA623070) | marine sediment metagenome | biome: marine biome [ENVO:00000428]; feature: marine pelagic biome [ENVO:01000023]; material: deep marine sediment [ENVO:00002113]; isolation source: pool of 5 deep marine... | reverse complement strand
ACACAGTTATGGCTTCCTATAAAACACAAGGCTGGATTCCCGCCGGTATCATGTCGTGTTCTTATACATTGGAATATGCCTATAATGACTTTCTTATTGCACAAACGGCAGAGAGATTGGACAAAAGTGAGTACCGGAATTATCTCACTCGCAGTGAAAAGTGGATCAATATCTGGGATCCGAAAACAGAAAGCGACGGCTTTTCCGGCTTTATCCGACCGCGATATAAAACCGGTGAGTGGGTTCCTTTTGATCCCAAACAAGATTATGGATCCTGGAAAAATTATTTTTATGAAGGCAGCTCATGGACTTATTCCTATTTTGTGCCGCATCAATTTGACCGTTTGATTGAATTGATGGGCGGCAGGGAAAAATTCATCGAACGATTAGAACATGCCCTGGAACAAGATCTGATTGATTATGCCAATGAGCCGGCTTTTCTTGCGATTCGCGCTTTCCATTATGCCCTCCGACCAGATTTAAGCAGCCAATGGACCAGGCATATTTTAACGACCAGATATACCGAACGCGGCTACCCGGGCAATGAGGATAGTGGAGCCATGGGGTCGTGGTATGTCCTATCTGCTATAGGTCTGTTTCCCAATGCCGGTCAGGATTTTTATTTTATCGATGCGCCGCTCTTTCCTAAAATCACGGTAAAGCTTGCCAAAGGAAATATATTGGTGATTGAGGCAGAGAACGCATCATCTGAAAACAAATTTATACAATCCTGTTCGCTTAATGGGAAAATCCATAATCGATCGTGGATTCGTCATCAGGAGATTGTTAATGGTGGGACATTATCTTTCACGCTGGACAGTCAAGCCAATAATTGGGGACAATCCGAGCCACCGTCTTCTGGTATTATGAATCATGTTCAGAATCATTAATTTATAAATGAGCCCAGTCTAAAAAGGTGATATACCAATTCCATCGCTTTTGTAACCTATTGTTTTTATGTAATGAATTTGTATTATTTGAGCGATGGAATCGGTTTTTAGATTACACTCATAAATGATAATGAAATTAAGGATGCTAGTGAGCCCTTGGTATCACCTGTATTGTGAGCGAAGACCTATTATGTTAATAAAGCATTTTCTTAGATTGTTGGAATAAGATCTTAGGACAATTGGTAAAGTCAGGATATACAATCCTGGGTTCGTTTATTCTAGCGTTACAACCCCTGATAGTTTAATATCCTTTGATGACGGACCCACCAAAAAATAGTAAGCTTACCTGGTTTAGCCAACCAATTTCTGGCATTTGGATCTCATAAAGCAAATGCCCGCCTATTCAGAACAATCTTTACTGTTTTTGATTCGCCTGGCTGAAGAAATACTTTTTTAAATCCCTTCAGTTCTTTTTCCAGGCGAGGTACGCTTGCTGCAACATCATTTACATAACCCCTTGTAATTTCAAAACCTGCTACCTTACCGGTATTCTTCACTTTGAAGGTTATACTTGTATTTTCACCTGAAGTAGATGATTTAGGTATTGTTATAAGCCTATAATATGCAAAGGTGGTATATGGCAGCCCAAACCCAAAAGGATACAGCAGCTCAAATTTCTTTGGCAAAAGCGCATTCTGCTGTGGGAGCCCTGGTCGACAAGACGGCACAAGGGACAGCATGATGTTGATTGAGATGAAGTTTCCGGTGTTTACAAGTTGTCGCTCGCCGATTGAGGCTTTTGGCCGTGTTACTACGCTGGACCATCAGGTTCCGATTCTCGTGTCTGGAGAATTGACGGAGACAGTCGTGGTCAATTCGGGTGATTTTATTTTTGGAGACCTTGATGGCGTTTTAGTGATTCCCCAAGCGCTAACTCTAAAAGTTCTTCAGGAGGCTGAGCGAATTATGAATTAGATTTGGCTGATTAAAACATGTCAATTTTTGCTACCAAAAGTAGCGAAATAGTGAGTAATATACGGTAAAATGGAGTAAAAAAGAAAAGGCTGCAATCTCTCTAACTCAAGGAATTACAGCCAATACAGTTTGTTTGGACAGTGGAGCGAAGGAGGCGCTCGAATCCATGACTTCTTGACTGCCAGTCAAGCGCTCTCCCAGCTAAGCTATAGTCCTTTATTTTTAAGTGCATTACTCATGAGAATATTTTTACAAAAAGTCATATTATTTTTTCTATTGACATCTTAAACTCTTCTAATTATATTAATCTTTGAATTTCAAATTAGCAATTAGAAAACAAAATGGCTATTTCTAAACTCATTTTAAATATGAATCTTTTTATTTAGTTGCATTAATGGAAATTTTTTATTAAAATTAAAAATGCTCTTGGGTTAAAAAATTAATAAGATATCCTAAAATTAGCAGCAAGGAGGGGTTAAGTAAAAAGAAGGATAAAGCGAGTAGAAATAGAAAAAATAAGATCAATTTGTGGGAAGATGAGGTATGGCAGGAGCTAAATTATTAAAGTTCCGGTGCACACCAACGTATCGTAAAATGGTCTGGCTTGAGTCCCAATTGTTCATGTGATGGTTTAGTAATAATGCTATTTAAGGTTCGTTTTGTTTTTTCCAAGCCTTACATAAATCAATGAACTGTTGTCTGGCAATATCGCACCAGGCATCAATATGTTGGCACATGGCAGTTAAGGCATATCGAACCATCCACTGATAGTGACTTCGGACTCTATCCTGTTCCAGGTGGTAATCAATTTTCTTTCGTTTATTCGACCGTTCGGAGGCGGTTCTATTTTTGTAGGTGTTTTTCCACAGTTGGGAATCTCGGGGTGTTATGGCCGAAGAAGATTCTTTTGCAATCACATCGATAAATGCTTTTGAGTTCGGAGTAATTGAGGATGGGTTTGATTTCTTCTGAGTCGCTTATGGCTATTGCCATTATATCTGGAACGAACTCAGACCTCAACGGTCTCTGAGACCTTTCAGGTCTTTCTGCCGGAGCAGTGTTTTTAACCATTTTTTCGTAAAAGTCAAAAAAATGCAAAATTTTTAAAAAAATTTGGTATGATTGGAGATAAGTGACAAAAATGGCGGAAACGGGGAAGTTGGTGAGGATAGCAATATAAGCTAATTAATTAAAAAAATTATGACTAGATTTCACGGTTTTGTTTTTTTAAACGCTAAGGAATTTGAAACAAAATGAAAACCACAAACAAAATTCCGAAATTTACACGATTCAAAATCATTCGATCCCGTTACATATTGATTATTTCTTTATTGCTGCTTTCAACGTTATTTTTATCTGGTCTATTAGAATTGCGGCAGACAAAATACGAGATTTATCATATCATGAAAGAAGAAGCCGCCACATTAATGAAAGCGATTACCGTCAGTGGTGCGAATGCCATTTACTCATATCTTGAAATTGAAAAATTAATCGAAGACAAATTATTCGCTGTCGCTCGTTTAATAAACCGCCTGGAAGAAGAAGACGATCTTTCCCAAAAATTATTAGAGAAAATTGTTGCGGAGAATGACATTTATCAGATCGATATTTTGAATGAGCGGAGTCAAAATGTACGGTTTTATTCGGTCGATTCAGTTCACTACAGATTTTCAAATAGTGAAGTTATCCGTCCCATCCTCCTGGGACAGGAAGATGAGCTGGTTATTGGAATCACGAAAGGCAATGATCAAGGCAAACAGTATTATGCTGTTGCTGTGAAAAGAGCGAAAGGAGGAGCTATCATCGCCAGTGTTGATGCCGAAGCCATTATTGAATTCAGGCAAACGATTGGGGTTGGGAAACTGATGCAGGATATCAGCCAATATCCAGGCATTGATTATATCGTTTTGCAGGATTATGACGGGATCATTCTGGCGTCCGAAGGCGTTTCCAGAATGAATAGTATTAAAAGCGATCCTTTCTTAATGAAGGCTTTTAATCAGAATGATTTGTTTTCAAGGGATACAAAGATTGAAGGTCGAAAAATATTTGAATTCGTACAACCATTTATTCTGAATAATGAAAAATTAGGAATCTTCAGGATCGGTCTTAAAACTGACTATATTGATCAATCCAATAGTCGTATCCAAAAACGTTTGATCATCATGTCAATTGTATTGGGATTATTTGTTTTAATCGGGATCAATTTTTTGACAATCAACCAAAATTATCGCCTCATTAATGAGGCTTATCGTCGCATTCAGACTTATTCCCGCAATATTCTGGAACACATGACAGATGCGGTGATTGCCATCGACAAGGAGAGACGAGTTACGTTGTTTAATCGTGCAGCGACCCAATTATTTAAATTAGACGCTGAAAATGTTCTCAATAAACCTTGTGAAATATGTCTTTCTGCCGATATTTCGCCTTTAATCGATGCAATCACTATAGGAAATACAGTGAAAGATGATGAGAGAACTATTCAGTTTAATAATCGGCGGTTGATAACATCGATTAGCACCTCAGTCTTAAAGGATGAAAACGGTGAGATTGATTCGGCATTTGCCGTTATGAAAGATTTGACCGAAAAACGAAATTTAGAAGAATCATTACATCGGAAAGAGAAGTTGACCGCCATGGGACAATTGGCTTCGGGTGTGGCGCATGAAATTCGGAATCCTCTGAATGCCATCGGAATGATTTCTCAGCGGCTGGATAAAGAGTTTGAATCCACAGAAGATAAAAAAGAATACCATGAATTGACAAAAACAGTGGTTTCGGAAGTGCGGCGGATTAACGAGATCATCCAACAGTTTCTTAAATTTGCTCGTCCACCAAAATTAGATTTAAAAAGAACAAATGTCACTTCATTAGTAGAATCGACCATAAAATTGGTTAAAACACAAGCACAAGATAAAGGGATTGAGATCGAACAAAATTTAACTCCCCTCCCTGAAATGCTGTTAGATCAGAATCAAATAAAGCAGGTTCTTTTGAATATTATCCAAAATGGTATTGAGGCAATAGAAGGCAAGGGACAGATTAAGGTCAATGCCAGGGTGATTAATGAACGAGAAGTTTTGATTGAGATCTCCGATACTGGTATGGGAATGAATCAGGAGGCGCTGGCAAAAATTTTCAATTTATATTTTACAACCAAACCTCAGGGGACAGGGCTGGGATTAAGCCTGGTCCATCAAATTGTATCTCAACACGATGGGCGAATTGAGGTGGAAAGTGAAGTTGGGAAAGGGACAAAATTTTCAATTTATCTACCTATAAATGTCCGCTAATTTCGCTAATGAAGCGAATTTCATAAATTGTATTTACCTCACAAATGAAGTAATAACAATTATAAATTAGCGTCATTCGTCTAATTTACGTAATTAGCGGTTTAAAGTATGAAAGTGAGAGAAATGAATCAATATAAAATTTTAATCATTGACGATGAATCCTCTCAGGTTCAAGCTTTAGCTGGTTTCCTAAAAAAGAAGGGCTTCGAGGTGGAAAAAGCAAATGCTGGAATTGATGGGATAAAAATAATTGAGAAAAAGACAATCGATCTGGCGATCACGGATTTTAAAATGCCAGATATTGACGGCATCGAGGTCTTGAAACGGGCAAAGGCAATCAATCCTGAAGTTGATGTCATTATGATGACGGCTTTTGGCAGCATTGAAAGCGCTATTGAAGCCATGCGCGCAGGAGCTATTGATTATTTAACCAAACCGATCGATTTGGATCAATTAGAGGTGGTCATCAACAAAGCATTGGAGCACAAACAACTCGTCTCTGAAAATCGTCTGTTACGAGAGCAATTGGCGGACAAATTCAAATTTGAGCAGATCATTTCTGTCAGTGAAGCGATGGAAGAGGCAATCAATCTTGCAGGGAGAGCAGCGCCAAGTAAAGCCACTGTTCTCATCACTGGAGAAAGTGGTACAGGAAAGGAATTGATCGCCAGAGCCATCCATTACACCAGTCCCAGAAAGAATGAATCTTTCGTAGCGGTAAATTGTGCTGCCTTATCTGAAAATCTACTGGAAAGCGAACTATTCGGTCATGAAAAAGGGGCTTTCACAGGAGCCGATCGCCAGCGCAAAGGACGGTTTGAAATAGCGAATTGGGGGACACTCTTTATTGATGAAGTCGGAGAAATTCCGTTGACAATACAGGTCAAGTTACTAAGAGTGTTACAAGAGCAAACCTTTGAGCGAATCGGAGGAACTGAATCGATTAGCGTCGATGTTCGCATTGTTGCTGCTTCCAACCGGAATCTGGAGGAAATGATTCAGGATGGGCAGTTTCGGGAGGATTTATATTATCGTTTGAATGTAGTACGGATTAATATTCCCCCGCTTCGAAAGAGAAAATCCGATATTCCGTTATTGGTGGATTATTTCTTGAAAAAATATTCAGAGGAAAATAACAAACCCATCAATGGAATTTCAAAAGAATCGATGGATTTGCTGATGAAATATGATTATCCAGGTAATGTGCGGGAACTGGAAAATATCATTGAACAGGCAGTGGTTTTAAGCCGTGGTGATTTGATTACCTCCAAAGATTTACCAATGACCGTGCAAGGCATGAAACAGGAATTCAAAAAGCGCGATCCATTTGAAGAAGGTACATTTATCGAACGAGTGGAAGCCTTTGAGAAGGAGATGATCAATCAGGCGTTAGAAGAAACCCAGGGAGTTCAGACGAGAGCAGCGAAGATTTTGGGGATTACGGAGAGGCATTTACGGTATAAGTTAAATAAGTATGGAATGAAATAATAGAAACCAGGTTTCTTAAAGAAACCTGGTTTTTTTATAGCCAAACGTTTCGTCCAAACAGTGAGTCAATATAAAATCTTCCCACAGGAATGAATATCTCTTCAAAACGATCTATTAATTCTCGTCGCCATTGATCTCTTAAATGTCCAGGAGCAACAATTAATATCTGTTTTACAAGATTGCGAATCTTTTGCTCTTTGGTAATTAATCCAGCCATGATATAGACTGTTTCTATTTGATGCGGAAGTGGATCAACTTTGGAAATATTCATAGCTAATAGTGGATCATACCTAGAAACAAAGCGATAGCGGGTTGTCTCAAGGGCAAGAAAAACGTTCGATGGTTCTTTAGCAAAGCTGGTTTTATATTCATCTAATTTGAATTTTGAGAATTCATCTTTAGAAATTAATTGATCCACATGTTCACGAGAATTTTTTGTAGCACCAATAATATGAATATATTCACCAACTTCTTCGATGAACTTAATTTCAACAGGTTCTGGCCAATTCGGCCCTTTAATAATCGTTCCTTGTTTGATGTTATTGATGTTCATAATTGTATTCTTTGCGGTGTGTAACTTTAATATTCACTTCCAATAAGTGCAGGTGGGAATATCGGCAAGGCATCATCGAAGCAGACTGGCTTACTAAAAATCGGAACTAAGTGACCTCACCACCTGCATCTGAGTTTTCCTTAAGGGAATGTGCTTTCGCTAATATGAGGAAATATTTAATAAAAATCAAGCAGCAAATAACTAATTTTATTTTCTTAATTTTCTGTCTATTGTTCTTTCTCCAAACATCAAATAAATTTTTCATTGACATTTAAAAAAGAACTTTATATTATCCTGTACGTATTTAGATAGCAGAATTAAAACATTGTTTTGCTCAACTTCGTTTCGCTTCTAAGTGAAGGATGTGCAAGCTCTTAAAAATTTTTGATTTTTAAATTCTAAAATTGTACCTTTTAAACGATTATTTATTAATTCCACGAAGAACAAAATGACCCAGAAAAAAGCTTTAAAAATTGCAGGAGAACTGAATCTTCGGTTAAAAGAAATTATCCCAAATTTTGATATGAAACTTTACGGTTCTTATGTTCGAAATGAAGGAACTTCAGACAGCGATATAGACCTTTATATTGAAGTCCTTAATGAACATTATTCAAAAGATTTACAAGGTATCATTAATGATCTTGCCTGGGAATATAGTTATAAGTATAACACCCTGATCCAAATCACATTATACTCCGGTAAACCGGTTTGGGAAACTCCCCGTCGATCTTCTCCCTTTATTCAGTCTATCATGAAAGAGGGAATTTCAATATGAATTCTGAAACCTCGAAAATGGTTCCGATCATTGAAAAAACACCATCCAATCTGCTCTTGACAACAAAGCTCTATGTGCCAATATTGCAGCCTACCCTGGTACCAAGACAGCGCTTGATCGATAGTCTCAATCATGGAATGAATTGTAAACTCATTCTCATCTCCGCCCCCGCAGGCTTCGGCAAGACCACATTGCTCAGCGAATGGATTCATCAAAGCCAGGTCCCTGCAGCTTGGTTTTCCATTGACAAAGGGGATAATGATCCCATCCATTTTTTCAATTATGTGATCGCAGCGTTGCAGACCATTGATAAGGATGTCGGCAGCGGGATTCGAAATCTGCTGCAATCGCCACGGCTACCCAACATGCAATCCGTACTTATCAATCTCATAAACGATTTGACGCAACTTGCGGGCGATTTTTTACTGGTGCTTGATGATTATCATCTCATCGAGAATCAAAAAATCCACGACGTGATAGGTTTCATGCTGGATCACTTGCCGCCAACCATGCATCTGGTGATGGCGACTCGGTCCGACCCGCCGCTACCGCTGGCGAGATTACGGAGTCAGAGTCAGGTGCTGGAGCTTCGGGCGGCTGATCTCTGTTTTACGCTCGATGAAACGACCATGCTGTATAACGAGCAAATGCGTCTGGGACTTTCAAAAGAAGATATTGTTGTGCTCGAATCCCACACCGAGGGATGGATTGCAGGCTTGCAACTGGTAGCTTTGTCGATTCAGAACAGAAAAGATGTGCATGATTTCATTCAAAATTTCAGCAGCGACAATCGTTACATCATGGATTACCTGTTCGAGGAAGTGTTGAGTCAAAAATCACAGAATATCCAACACTTTCTGCTGCAAACCTCTATTCTTAATCGACTCTCTGGCTCGTTGTGTGATGCGGTCAGGCAGGGGCAGAACAGTCAGCAAATGCTTCATGCGCTGGACAGGGCGAATCTTTTTATCTTTCCATTAGATAGTGAAGGTAAATGGTTTCGCTATCATCAACTTTTTGCCGATCTATTACACCAGCGTTTGCGTCAAACACAAGGTGATCTCGTCCCTGAATTATATCGTCGTGCCAGTCAGTGGTTTGAGCAAAATAAGTTAATCGATGAAGCCGTGGAATATTCGTTGATGGGTGAAGATTTTGATCGAGCCATCAATCTGATTCAGTGCCATGCCCAAGCCAAATTGATGCAAAGCGAAATCGTAACCATCCAAAAATGGATCGAAAGATTGCCTGAAGCCCAGGTGCGAACTCACCCGTTACTTTGTGTCTATCATGCGGTAACATTGCTCTACAGCGGTCGTCCATTCAGCGAAGCTGAATCTCGGATATGGGATGCCATTGCCGCAGATACGAGTGATTCTATCTCGGCTGAAGTGACTGCCTTTCGAGCATTGGTTGCCACATTTCAGGGGGAGAAAAGGAAGAGCATCGAGTTATCGCAACAGGCGCTGGAAAACTTGTCTGAGGATAGCCTGTTCTTCCGAAGTTTTGTGACAGGAATTCTCGGACTTAACTATCTTTACAGCGGCGAAATTGACCCAGCCAGAAATGCGTTCAAAGAAGCTGTGAAGTTAGGGCAAAAAATTGGAAACCTGATGATCTCCGTGCTGGCGCAGAGCCATCTGGCTGAATTGTGCATTTTGGAAGCGAAATTTGCCGAAGCTAAAACGATTTACGAGCAGGCATTGAAATGGGCAACTGATGATGACGGCTCAATCCAGCCCATTGGCGGGTACGTGCTTATTGGATTGGGGAATCTGTATCGGGAGTGGAATGATTTTGAAATGGCTGAGCGGTATTTCAACGAGGGAATTGAACTGGTCAAAAAGTGGGGCGAGATCGCTGCCATGCATGGGTACATTGGACTTGCCCGAATCAATCAGATACGTGGCAATTTTCAAGCCTCACAAAATCTACTACAAGAAGCTCAGCAGATCGCCGAACGGTTCGATGCCATGGAAATGGACGACCTAACCGTGGCATATTACCAAACCCGAAGCTGGATCGCTCATGGCGATCTCGATAAGGCAGAGCAATGGGCTGTAAACCGGAATTTGGATCCAAAAGGTGATCCACAAAAAATCATTAAACAAATCGATCAATCACTCACGCTTTTACCAGAAATTGAAATCACTACATTAGTTCGTCTTTTGATTGCGAAGGATGAACCAGAGAAAGCACTGACATTACTATTCAAGCTTAAGCCTATTTTAGATCAGAAAGAATGGGCAGCTTTCATTATTGAGAATCTGATGCTCCAGGCAATTGCGTTAATCTCGCTAGATGAAAATAACCAGGCGATTCCAGCGATTAAGCAATCATTATCTTTAGCCGAATCAGGCGGGTTCATTCGATTGTTCGTTGACGAAGGCGATCCAGTGAAAAAATTAATCCAAAAGGTATTGCAGGAGCAGCCATCAGGTAAGAAAGATCAGCAATATTCTGTCTCAAAATCTTATCTGAACCAGTTAATGGTAGCTTTCGAGACCGATGAAAAGATCAGAAAAAATATTGGACTACTCGCACCGCTCAGCGACCGTGAGTTAGAAGTGCTTCACCTCATTACCGCAGGTCTTTCCAACCAGGAAATTGCCGAAAAGCTTTTTATTTCCTTAAACACAACCAGAACCCACACCAAGAACATTTTCAGCAAATTAAACGTACACAGCCGGACCCAGGCAGTGGCGAGGGCGAGGGAGTTGGGAGTGATTTAAATTTGTTATTTTTTTGCGCCAATACTGCGTGAAAAGTAAGGCTAAAGCATAAAAAAAGAAACGCTATTGACCGAAAGCATAGACTTTAAACTAAAGTTGCACAACGATAAGAACATAGCTTCGCAAATTGATTAATGAAAAGAGACCACAGATTTCGCAGATTTCACAGATAAAAATCTGTGTAATTGGTGAAATCTATGGTTTTATTTTTTGTAATGCGATAACTTTGAAATTCCGATACAGAAAAATAATTGATCTTGATTTAATACTTCTTTTTCTTTATATTTTACTAAACTGATTTTACTCTATTCGAAGCTAGTCCCCATATTTTAATCATTTTCCAGTGGAGAAACATAAATGGGCAAGACAATTATCGAAAAGATTATTGAAGCGCACAGTGGAAAAGCAGTGAAACCAGGTGACATCGTAGATGTAGAAATCGATGCCCGTGTGGCTCGTGATTTTGGCGGCGCCAATGTGGTGAGAAATATTCGTGATAATAATTTAGGAATTGATGATCCTGACAAGACATTTTTTACCTTTGATTGCAATCCTGGCGGATCCGATCAAAAATATGCCACCAATCAGCATATCTGTCGCTTATTTGCACGGGAACATGGGATAAAGGTATTTGATATAGAAATGGGGATTGGGACGCATGTTGCCATTGAACAGGGATTGATTGCGCCAGGCGAGACGTTTGTTTCGACTGATTCCCATGCCAATATCATGGGCGCCATTGGCGCGTTTGGACAGGGCATGGGCGACCAGGATATTGCGGCTGCCTGGTCGTATGGAAAAGTATGGTTTAAAGTACCGCCGACGGTAAAAATCATTTTAAAAGGAAAACCGGAAACTTCAGCCACGGCAAAAGACATTACGCTGGCGATTCTGAACGTGACTGGCGCCAATGGATTGCTCGGTTTTTCTTCTGAAATTTACGGCGATATTGTCGATGAGCTCGATCTGACTGCTCGAATTACCATCGCATCGATGAATACGGAGATGGGTGGCATCATCCTGTTTTTCCCGCCCAACCNNGCGATCCCGATGCAAAATATAATCACGAGTTGGTTATCGATATTGACGGTTTAGAACCACTCATTGCACGCCCTGGTCACCCCGAAGATGTGGTTTCGGCATGCGATCTGGCAGATATTAAAATCGATTCGGCGTTTATTGGCTCCTGTACTAACGGTCGATTCGAGGATATGGTGGAAACTGCCAGAATTGTAAACGGAAGAAAAGTAGCGCCTGGCGTGGTGCTGAAAATTGTACCTGCTACCAATGCCGTGTGGAAACGCTGCCTGGATGAGGGATTGATCGAAATTTTCAAAACGGCAGGAGCGTTAGTTGGTAATGCCGGATGTGCCGGTTGCGCCAATGGACAGATCGGGCAGAATGGACCTGGTGAAATCACCATCAGCACCGGCAATCGCAATTTCGCTGGCAAACAGGGCAAAGGCGAGGTCTATTTAGCATCACCTGCAACGGTTGCTGCTTCTGCGGTTGCTGGAATCATCACCATTGCCAATCGTATCCCCAGGAATCCTGTACTGTTTCAAACCGGCATGATAAGAAGAAAGGAACGAGCCGAGCAAGAGGCGATGGCTTCTTCAACCACCAAACTGACAGAAATTACCGGGCGAGTCTGGGTCATTCGTCAGGATAACATTGATACCGACATGATCTTTCACAATCGCTACCTGGCAATCACAGACATAAAACAGATGGGACAATACACGTTCGATAATTTAGCTGGCTGGGAAGATTTTGCTAAAAAAGCCAAGCCAGGCGATATTGTGGTGACTGGCAAAAATTTTGGCGCTGGCAGCTCTCGTCAGCAGGCAGTGGATTGTTTTAAGAGCCTGGGAATTTCGTTGATTATTGCCGAATCTTATGGAGCAATTTATGAACGCAATGCCATCAATGCAGGTATGCCCATTCTGAGAGCCGACCTTACCAATACCGACATTCAAGATGGCGAAGAAATCAAAGTCGATTTGAAAACAGGCACGATTGAACGAATAAAAAATGATGAAAAAATTCAAGGCGAGCCGTTTTCATCGGTGCAGATGGATATTTACCAGCGGTGTGGGTTGTTGAGTTAAATAGCCACGTCCTTCATGATCATTTGATTAAAAATTGAAACTTTTAATGAGATAAAAAGGATAGTAGATTGGTTCATCTATTAATTTGGCTGGTATGTCCTATAACTTGCTTTATGTCATCTTAACGCTAAAAAATATAACCCAGAAAGCTTGAAAAAAATAAAAAATTATTGACTTTTTGATTTAATTTCATTATCTAACGAAAAGTTAAATATCGTCAGCTTTTAAGAGTAATTTTTTTGTCCCTTTGTTTTTGATAATAGATAAATTAATAAGTAGTTATCTAAAGTCAAGAATATTTTTTCAGCCGTATAAACTAAATGTTGGCCAGACGGAGTTTTGATAAAGAGATGAATCACGAAGAAGTCGGTAGCTATTGGAACGAGAATGCCGAGGTTTGGACCAAACTCGCCAGGGCAGGATACGATGTTTACCGTGATTACCTCAATACCCCAGCTTTTTTCAATATGTTACCCAATGTTGAAGGCTTATCGGGATTGGACATCGGCTGTGGTGAAGGACACAATACAAGACTGCTTGCGGGGCGTGGTGCTCATGTTACAGCCATTGACATTTCAGAGAAGTTCATTCAGTACGCCAAGCAGTCAGAGGAACAGGATTGCCTCGGAATAGACTATATGATTGCAAGCGCCACTGATTTACCATTCAATGATGCCACATTTGATTTTACTGTAGCCTTCATGAGTTTAATGGATATTTCTGAAACCGATCAGGTGCTTAGTGAAGCGTATCGAGTACTCAAGCCTGGTGGCTTTCTTCAGTTTTCAATTGAGCATCCGTGTTTCTCAACGCCTCATCGTCGTAACCTACGCAATGACGAAGGTCTGACCTATGCGATAGAAGTTGGTGACTATTTCCACAATCTGGAAGGTGAAATCACAGAATGGATATTTGGTGCTGCACCACCAGAATTGAGGAAAGAACTACCTAAATTCAAGATACCAAGATTCACGCGAACTGTTAGTCAATGGCTCAATCTTCTTATCGATACTGGCTTTTTATTAGAACGGATTGAAGAACCACGTCCTAGTGACAAGACGGTTAAATCATGCCCTGACATGCAGGATGCTCAAATTGTGGCTTATTCCCTTCACATACGTTCAAGAAAACGATTAGTACAAAACCCTGGCGAATAAGGTGCTGCAGCGGACACGGACAAGCCGCGCCGCTGAGCTCTACCATTCACTCCTGCAACCTATTTTCCGCCTCTTGCTGCATTTCATCAATGGATAGCGTTCCATAAATATCCATCGTTGTATTATAAGACGCATGTCCTAAAGAGTCTGAATCCACTCGGCTGAGAAACCTTTATAATTCAGATAACGAGCAATCGAGTGCCTTAAGATATGCGGGTTAATATGTTTCAGTCTCGGGTTGGTTTTTTATCCTAGCTTTCTGTCCTGCTCTGGCGGTTATGTGATTGATCATCCACACTAAACAAAAATATCAAATATCAAGTAATAAATTCCAATGATCAAAATTTCAATTTTCAGATAGAAAACGTTTTGGTTATTGAAATTTGATATTTTTCACTGTGTCATTTGTGTTTTGTTTTTGGATTTTTTTTCAAGATAACCATCAAATTTTGAGCGGATCTCTCATTTCCTCCCCCCTGAATCCTTTTCCATCTCCAGACATCAAAATAGTGTAATCCTAGAGGTGAAAAATGGCAAGCGTCTCAGAAAATATCATCAAAAAATATTGTGGCACTGTTGAGGATAGGATCGCTGCCTGTTGTGATAGAAAAGTGGCAAAGTATTTAATGCAGAGCATTTGCAGTGAAATCAATCAGAATTGTAAAAGCGAACCTGTACTTGGTTTTGTCAAACAATACTTGGAGAATCTCATTCAAGTGAAGTTTCAAACCAGTAAGAATTGAGCTATTACGATGGATACGATTACAAAAAATATACCAATAGAAGAACTGATCAACAAATACCCGCTTTCAGTCAATTACCTGATGAAGAAAGGCATTAAATGTATTGTCTGTGGCGAGCCGATCTGGGGAACGCTGGCAGATGCGGCGAAGGAGAAGGGATTTAATGATCATGATGTGAATAAGATTGTCGATGAGCTGAATGAACAAATTGAGAATTAGAATTTAAATATGTACTCATTTGGGATTTGATTTTCATGTCATGCCTGTGAATCCAGGCATCTTATAACTATTTGTTTATGGAAAGATTCCTGCATCCGCAGGAATGACAAATAGACTGAATTTTATTTTCCTTAAGGACTATAAATACGAAATTGGAGGTCAAATGAAGGCGACGATCAAACAGATTAAAGGTTTAAGTTTGGTTGGAAAAGCTGATTCCAATCACTGGGTGCCGATGGATACGGTAGAAGATTTCGGTGGAAACAATGCAGGAACGAAACCGATGGAATTGGTGCTGTTAGGACTGGGTGGCTGTACAGCGATGGATGTTCTATCTATCATGACAAAGAAGCGAGCTCCGATTGAAGATTTTGAAATGGAGCTGGATGCTGAACAGGCAAGTGATTATCCAAAAGTTTTCACAAAGATTAGAATCAATTATATTTTTTATGGCGATAAAGAAAAAATCAAAACAAAAGATATTGAACGAGCGGTTGAATTATCAAAGGATGTTTATTGTCCTGTTTCCAATATGTTAAAATATTCAGTGAATATTGAACACACCTACGAAGTTCGGGAGGCGAATCGTGATTAAACAGACCAGATTTCTTGAAGAAAATTGGTTTGTGAATAAAAATAAAACTTGTTTTTTTTAATAATTATTTTATATTCCCAATATGTAATCCTACATAGTCAGATTCAAAACTGACATCCTCCTAAATCCCCCTTCTAAGGGAGATGTTATTTAGTCCGAAACGGAATTATCTTATTGATTTGACTATATAGTGATAAATATTGGAAATATAATGATGGAAATTTCAGAACAAGAATTAGTTCGACTGGCTAAAAATGGCGATCGATCTGCCCAGGCAAAAATTGTGAAAGACCACGAAAAAATGGTCTATAACCTGGGATTGAAATTATTGGGTAACGAAGAAAAAGCCGAATGCGTGTTGCAAGAGACATTTTTAAAAGTATTACAAGCTTTGCCCAAATTTCAAGAAAAATCCAAGCTTGCAACCTGGATTTATCGCATCGCTACGAACCAGGCGCTCATGCGAATACGCAAGAAAAAAACACGTCATATCTCAATCAATGAAGACAAAGAAGACGATGGGAAGGACTTTTCAGCATTTGTTCAATCTTTAGACGCCGATCCACTTGACAATTTATTAAATCTAGAATTAAAGGAAAAGATGGATCGAGCGATTGAGCAACTGCCTGAAAATTATAAAACAGTGTTTGTGATGAAAGATATTGAAGGTTTAGCATTAAAAGAAATTGCAGAAATTTTAGATCTGTCATTGCCTGCGGTGAAATCAAATTTACATCGAGCCCGAGTTAACCTTAGAAATAAATTAGCGGATATGTGGAATTAACCTGGAATCAATTATGGACTGCCTGGAGACATTGAATCAAATCTGTGAGGAATTGGGAGAAGATATCAATAGTCCCTTATGTAAAGAAGTTGAAGAACACCTAAAAGATTGCCCAAAATGTTGTGCGCATGTGGATTCAATCCGAAAGGTCGTTCGGCTCTACCAAAGAGTTGGTGATGCTGATGTTCCCGATGAAATTGACCAACGGCTCTGGAAGGTTTTGAATTTGCAAAAGCCAGAAGAGTAAAATTGCTTTTTTGTACTCCACTCATCTTACTTTCAATTATTCACTTAAGATATTTTCAAAACAAAATATAACCTGCTTAAGAATATTCCCTTGACACATAAGTGGATATTTTGTATATTATCGAAAATTATTTTGTTAACTTTCAATATTTCTTTTAACATGAACACCACAATTAATTGTGGTGTTCATTCAAAAATATGAACTTTTGAAACCGTGTTAACGGTTTATTAAACGGACTTCATTTGACTAAACAATTACATTAATTTAGATGAGGTTAAGTGAGTACGCTACACAATCACAAATCCAGAAAAATCGCTATTGGTGCAGATCATGCTGGGTTTGAGCTGAAAGAAAAGCTAAAAAAATATCTCACTGAACAAGGACACACGGTATTTGATTGTGGCACCTTCAGCACCGAATCGGTCGATTATCCTGTCATTGCTCATCAGGTTGCCCGGTTAATCGCCGGTGCTGAGTATGAATTGGGGATAATTGTGGATGGCGCGGGGATTGGCTCATCTATGGCGGCGAACAAAGTTCCAGGTGTACGAGCAGCACTATGTCACGATATTTCCACAGCCAGAAATAGCCGTGAGCATAATGATGCTAATGTATTAACGCTTGGCGCAGGTCTAATTGGATTTGAATTAGCCAAACAAATTGTGGATGTTTGGCTGATTTCCGAATGTACGATTGATCGCCATCTGAGACGAGTTAAACTGATTAGTGATATTGAAATGGGAAATTTACCTTTGAATATTCCTTTTAAAAACAGTCATCAATCTTCTCACGGAACAAGTATAAATATTTCAAATGAAGATCTTGAAAAGATCGCCAATAAGATCAAGTTTTTCTTAAGTCAGCAGGCTTTTTCAGTTTCTTCAAAAATTCCTGCTAATTGCGATAATCCAACATGTAATTCCTGCGGACAATGTGCAGATAAAGCGCCTGATGCTGTACGTCAATTTATTAATATGGGAGTTAGTCGTGTTTCCAATGCTCCAGGTGGAATTGGAGCGCCGCAGGATATTGCCAAATATATTGACCATACCTTATTAAAACCAGAAGCATCAATTGAAGATGTAAAAAAGCTCTGTCAGGAAGCAGTCGAGTACCAATTTTCTGCAGTTTGCATCAACCCGACTTATGTGAAGTTGTCACATGATATAACCAAAGGTTCAGGAGTAAAAGTATGTGCCGTAGTCGGATTCCCTTTGGGCGCGCATGTCCCCGAAATTAAGGCGATGGAAGCACGCAGGGCAATCCGTGAAGGGGCAAAGGAAATTGATATGGTCATCAATATCGGCGCTTTGAAGAGTGGAGATTATGAATTAGTTCTGCGAGACATTCGATCCGTTGTTGAGGCATGTGTTGATGGAAGTGCGATTTGCAAAGTGATCATTGAAGCTGCATTACTGACTGATGACGAAAAAGTAAAAGCTTGTGAATTGTCGAAGAAAGCACGAGCCCATTATGTGAAAACATCTACTGGGTTTGGCCCTGGTGGAGCTACGGCACATGATGTTGCCCTGATGAAAAAGGTTGTGAGTGGCACCTCGATGGGAGTGAAGGCTGCTGGAGGCATTCGGACTTTCGAGGATGCACAGAAGATGATCGAAGCCGGTGCGACTCGGATTGGAGCGAGTGCCGGGGTGAAGATTGTGCAGGAAGCGGGATCGATTACTGAATCTTAAAGCCAATCATAATACAAATCATTGAAAAAAACAATTTTGCTGAAAAATCACTCTGAGGAATTTGATCTGGAAATAGTAGATTCCTACATTACAGATGAAACTGGTAACATTGAATCTGTTATTTTAGATTACAAATTATATAAAAAACTTGAAGAAGTGCTGTTGGATTTAGGATTGGCGAAGACAATAGAAGAAGTGGAAGGCGACGACGAATTATATTTATAAGAAGCAAATAATTTATCAGGTTTTAAGGAATGATAGTTTAAGTTAAGAAGGCTTTTTATAATTAGGAGAAAAAACTTGGTCGACTTGCGAGCTTATGTATTTTTAGATAACCTTCAACCACAATATGCTGCATTTTTAGGCACAGTTGCTCAGGGATTTTTACCGATTGCTCACATGGCATCGCTTTATGTTGAAATATCTCCAGGGATTGAAATCAATCGCATTACTGACATCGCTCTGAAATCAACCCATGTTACCCCAGGGATGCAAATTGTCGAGCGTCTTTATGGATTGCTGGAAATTCATTCTGAATCACAGGCAGATGTCCGCCAGGCTGGAAAGGCTATTTTGGATGCTTTAGAATTAAAACAGGAAGATCGCTGGAAGCCCAAGATTTACTCCAGTCAGGTCATCCGCCGAATTGATGATCATCAGACACAATTGATCAATCGTATGCGTCATGGAAATATGATTATCCCTGGACAGACGCTGTATGTGATGGAAGTGCAACCCGCAGCTTATGCAGCATTGGCGGCAAATGAGGCTGAGAAAGCAGCCGCAATTAATATCCTTGAAGTACGCGCTTTTGGCAGTTTTGGCAGGGTTTATCTGGGTGGCGAAGAACGAGACATCGATGTTGGCTGGCGTGCGGCAGTAAATGCTATTGAATGCGTTACAGGTAAAACCGCGGAATAAACTAATGTGATTTTAATTTGTTTTGGTCATTGAATATTGGAGTTTGAATGTTATTTGGAATTTGATTTTTTGTATTTGGAATTTTGTCAGTTCTAATCATGATCGTTTAAAAATCGATATTTTTACCTTAACTTAAATTACATGGAAAAAATAAAATAGGATCAAGGAGGAATGTAGCATGGCAGAAGCTCTTGGAATGATTGAATGCCGTAGTTTTCCTGCAATGGTCGAAGCGGCAGATGCAATGGTCAAAGCAGCGAAAGTTGAATTGGTTAGTTACGAAAAAACGGGTGGCGGGTATGTAACTGCAATCATCCGTGGGGATGTGGCTGCAGTAAAAGCTGCATGTGAAGCCGGTCAGGCAGGTGCGGCAAAAGTTGGCGAAATCGTAGCAGTTCATATTATTGCTCGCCCGCATACGAATGTCGATCTGGTATTACCATTAGGCAGAAAAGAACAGGTAGAAGCCCAGCTTAAAAAGACAAGTAAATAATTTATTTCATAAATAAAAATAATAACCACTTTGGTCATTCTGAGTTCTTAATGGCAATCGCTATTATAACACAATGATGAAATCTCAAAGGATTAATTTCTTAAAAATGGAATTTAGGTTTTAACTATTCATTAGAACATGCTTTAGCGGGCGAAGAATCTCCAAAGTTAAAATTTTATTGAATCTCATAGGAATTCTCATGTTATTAGCTAAAGTAATCGGTACCGTGGTATCCACTCGCAAAGAAAAAAGTATGGAAGGACTGAAGTTTCTGATATTAAATCAAGTAGATCTTGAGGGAGACGAGAGCGGAGGTCATGTCGTTGCAGCAGATGCTGTTGGGGCAGGTTTGGGAGAGATGGTACTTTATGCGACCGGTAGTTCAGCACGTCAAACGGTTATGACAGATAAACGTCCTTGTGATGCGGTTGTGATGGCAATTGTGGATAATTGGGAGGTGAATGGAGAAATTAAGTATAAGAAAGGAAGGGATGATTAATTTGAAATGGGATTAATTTATACAAAAATTAAAATCAGAAATCTACTGACGAAGAGTGACTATGTTGAAGTAGATAGCAAAATAGATACCGGGGCAACATTACTTGTTTTACCAGAAAAAGTTGTCAAAGAACTGGATTTACCAGTAATAAGACAACAGAACGTCAAATACGCAAACGAGGAAGTTCAAGAACGGGATGTTGTTTGGGGTGTAGAAGTAACATTGTGTAACAGAACAGGTGTATTTGAAGCAATCGTAGAACCGAAGAAGAACTATGCCCTTATAGGTGCTGTTGTAATGGAAGCTCTGGATTTAATAGTTGAACCAAGAAGTCTTGGCGTCTATCCAAATCCACGGTCTAGACTTCCAATGGCAGAAATTGAGTAAATATTAACCATTTATTAGTTAATTTTCAAATTCTGGATATTCAATTTGAATTACCCATTTTTAATAAGTAATAAAATCTTCCTCCGTCCGATTGAATTAGAAGACGCAAAATTTCTTTCCAAAGGAGAAAACGACCCGATTGTTCGAGAATCTCTTTTCCTCGCATTACCTGTTAGTTTAACAAATGAACAGGAAAAAATTGAACAATACATAAAAGCCAAAGATGCCATAGTTCTCACAATTGTGGAGAAAGACATAAATAAACCAGTTGGACAAACGGCATTTTTTAGAGTCGATTACATCAGTCGAGCAGCAATTTTTTATTTAGCCATTCTTGATCCAGCGCATTGGTCGCAAGGATTGGGCACAGAAGCAACACAACTTATGGTTGACTATGCATTTAACACATTAAATTTAAATCGTATTCAACTTCATGTCTGCGCGGAAAATACGCCTGCAATAAAAATTTATCAACGGGTTGGATTCCAGAAAGAAGGAGTTTTAAGACAGGCGATGTTTCGTAATGGTGCCTATCATGATTTTTGGGTGATGGGTATTCTGAGAAGTGATTGGTTAGCTTTACAAAAATCTATAAAAGCTTAGAAAAGTAATCATTCAAGCTGTCAATTTAAGGGAGTGAGATTAAATAACTGTCCCATTTGTATCTTGTCGATCTTGAAAAAATAGAGACTAATAAAACTATACTGCGTAATTTATTTTATCTCGATCCCTAAAAAAAAAATTCCCAACGGATAAAAAAAATAATCAGTTAGATTAGTTGGATTCATTTATCCGTTGGGAAGATAAGTTATTTTGAAAGATACTTCTCAAAATTTTAAACGGAGTTTAATCTTGTCCACCCTCACGGATTCACAAATAGACTATATTGCTGAAAAAGTATTTCACATTATCACTGGCAAGAAGAGCCTTGATTCGGCGTCCCCTTCTAATGGATCGATCATTGGTGCTCCGCAAATGCAGGGGATTTTCAGAACGATTGACGAAGCAATCAATGCTACAAAAATAGCACAAAAACAACTGGATAATATGACCCTGCACAAACGTGACGAAATCATTGCCAGTATTCGAGCCATGATGTTGGAACATTCTAAAACATTAGCATCCGAAGCTATGGCAGAGACGGGTTTAGGGCGGGTCGAGGATAAAATTGCTAAAAATAAATTGGTCAGTGAAAAAACTCCAGGAACTGAGGATTTATATCCAACAGCACGTACTGGAGATCGTGGCCTCTGTCTTTTTGAACGGGCTCCTTACGGTGTTATCGGTGCAATTACCCCTATTACCAATCCAACCTCTACACTTATTTGTAATACAATTGGCATGATCGCTGCAGGAAATGGAGTTGTATTTAATGTTCATCCTGGAGCAAAAAAAGTTTCCATCAAGAATATCAATTTAATCAATCAGGCAGTTACCAAAGTTGGAGGTCCGCCGAACTTAGTTACGGGCATAGCTGAACCAACCATTGAAACTGCCCAGGAGTTGATGAAACATCCAGGGGTGTGTATTTTGGTCATTACTGGCGGCGGTGGTGTCGTTAAAGAGGCGATGAACAGCGGAAAGCGTGCCATCTGTGCCGGCCCAGGAAATCCCCCAGTTGTCGTCGACGAAACTGCTGATCTTGAGCAGGCGGGCAGAGATATCGTGAAGGGCGCTTCCTTTGATAACAATATTATCTGTGTCGATGAGAAGGAAGTTATCGCCGTAAATTCCATCGTCGATGACCTCATTAAAATCATGATAAAAAATGGTACCATTTTATTGAATCAAAATCAATTGAACCAACTGGAAAAAATTATTTTTGATAAAATTAATGGACCCTCACAAGCTGGGGTTATCAATAAATCGCTTATCGGGAAAAATGTCAATGCCATCCTGTCCCGAATTGGCATTTCAGTCGATGACGGAGTTAGGTTAGCCGTTGTCGAAGTTGATAAAAATCATCCCTTAATCTGGACCGAACAGATGATGCCAGTGATGCCCATCGTTCGAGTTGCTAAAGCCGACGAGGGAATTGATCTGGCGAAACAAGTGGAACAGGAAAATTTCCACACCGCCGTAATGCATTCGCGAAATTTGGATAACCTCAGCCGCATGGCAAGAGAAATTAATACGACGATTTTTGTGAAGAACGGACCTGCCTATGCTGGTCTTGGTTTCGGAGGAGAAGGATATACATCGTTTTCCATCGCCAGCCCCACAGGTGAAGGTTTGACTGGACCGCGAAGTTTTTCAAGAGAACGACGTTGTGTATTAGTTGATCATTTTCGGATAGTATAATATGAAACAATATCCCGCAATTGCACTTATTGAATTTAGCAGTATCGCGACTGGTGTCACTGCTGGCGACGCTATGGTCAAAAAAGCTCCGATTTCTATGCTGAAAGTTGGTACTGTCAGCCGGGGCAAATATCTTGTCTTGATTGGCGGCAGTACAGCATCCGTTGAGGAATCATTCACAGAAGGTTTAAATATTGGTTGTGATGCCGTAATTGATAAAGTATTTTTGCCAGATGTCCATCCACAAGTGCTGGATGCGATGTTAGGTGGGAGAAAAAAAATAATTTATGAAGCATTTGGCATCATCGAAACCTTCTCTATTGCCGCAACGATTGAAGCTTCCGATGCAGGAATAAAAGGGGCAATTGTTGATATCGTTGAAATTAGACTGGGAGATGCACTAGGCGGGAAAGCATTTGTCATGTTTAATGGAAAGGTCGAGGATGTAGAGGCGGCTGTGGAAATCGGGATGAACGCTATCACCAATAAAGCATTGTGGCGCAATAAAACTATTATCCCTTCAATTCACCGTGAAATGGCAAAGCAGATCGATGGATCTACCCGCTTTGCATTGGCAGAATTTTTAAAATTACCATGGGACGAAAGCGAAAATGTTGCTGGGTAAAGTGATTGGCACAGTTACACCATGCCTAGTCTATGAGGGACTCGAAGGCGTTCCGTTTTTGCTCGTTCAACCTTTGAATAAAAAATCACAACCTGTTGGGGAACCGATTGTTGCTTGTGACTCCACTCGTATGGCTGGTCCAGGTGAACTTATCTACTACGAAGGAGGACGAGAGGCAGCATTAGCATTAGATCCCTGGTTTGTGCCTGTCGATCATACTATTATTGGAATTGTTGATGACGTTAATTTGGTTGATGATGACAAATAAAGTATATTAGAACGGGGATAATGCTGCTTTATTTAACAAATGTGAAATTAAACGTGAGATGTGAAACGTAATGTTTTTGGCGTCTCACGTCTACCGTCTCACTTTTCACCTTTAATGTCTGGAGACGCAATTGTGATAATCGGAAAGGTTGTTGGAGAAATTTATTCAACTATAAACCATGATTTTTATAATCATAAAAAATTATTAGTCATTGATAAATTAACTCCAACAGGTGAACCAACTGGGGGATACTTAATTGCTGTGGATTCTGTTGATGCTGGAGTCGGAGAGACCGTTCTGGTTATTGATGAAGGGAACTCAGCCAGACAAGTCGTTGAAGATTCAACGGCGCCGATTCGCTCAATAATAATTGGAATTATTGATGAAATTAACATTGGCAATTGAATAATGGTTAGTGAATGGCAACTCAGACGTGAAATTGTGGACATCGGGAAAAAAGCTTATGACAGGGGATTTATTGCTGCAACCGATGGTAACATCAGCGTCCGAGCCATGAGTGATCGCTTTTTGATTACTCCCAGTGGAAGCTGTCTCGGTGAACTAAAACCCGACCAACTGATTTATGTTGATATTGATGGAACAGTCCTATCAGGCAAAGGCAAACCTACTGGGGAGCTTTTAATGCATTTAGCTGCCTATCGAGAACGACCTGACATCTATGCCGTCTTTCATGCTCATCCGCCAGTGACAACAGGTTTTACAATCGCTGGCGAATCATTAGCCCGGTGCGTAATCCCTGAAGTCGTCGTTATTTTTGGAACCATTCCTACGACTGAATATGCCACAATTTCGACAGATGAAGGAGCAGAAGTCATCCGTAAATTAATAAAAGATCATGACGCTCTAATTCTTGATCGGCATGGTGTACTCACTGTAGGCAAAAATCTTTTGGATGCGTACCGAAAGCTTGAAAAAGTTGAGTATTGCGCGCAGGTTACATTGACTGCACGGCAATTAGGCAGAGTTAAAACTCTATCTGCCGAAGAGATCAAAAAATTGGATGCGGTCAGAAAGCATTATGGGTATGCGGGGAATGTGTCATTGTGTGAACAATGTGGGATATGTAAGGTATAGAATTTGAAGTTGTTATAGAATTATCCTCCCGAAAGTTTCAAGCCTTCGGGAAGATTTAAAAATAAAAAATGAAGCCCAACAACTATTTTTAATTTCATTTGCCGGCCTCTACGACCCAGCGAATAGTTTTTGCCAGGTGTCTTCCAATTCCAGGAACTTTTATCAATTCCTCTTGCTTTGCGGTGATCACTCCTTCAACACTTCCGAACATATCAAGCATATTTCGAGCTCGCTCAGGACCCACGCCAGGTAAGCCCTGCAAAAGATGGAGTTGAAGTTTTCGCTTGCCCTTTGGACGCTTAATCCGTCTTGCTACTGCCCCAAGTTCGACAGCCCGTATCTGTTTGGCAGCATAAAGCATAAGACGGGCAGTTTCCTGAGGATCTTTCGATCTTAATAAGGGGATTCCCAAAACAATGGTGAGCATGATAAGCGCACCCTGGATGGCTTCTCGGCGCATTTTACTGGCAACTAAATCCTTGGTGGTTCCTTCCAGAATTATGGCACATCGCATGGGACATGAAGCAAGTTTACATGCCTGCCGAAATAGTCTGCCATCTTTAATGGAAGCCGTGAGATCGATCAGGGTTTTTCTTTCGAAAAGCAGACTTCCATCAATTTCATAATCGCCCAAAGATAACCGCTGAATGAGGACTTCAACCCCAGCTATCTTTTTCAATTCCTGCACTGTTTCAGAATTTGCCTCACGATCATCAGCGATAACTCGAATTGTGGGGATTGGCTTTTGTGAAGTTAGCATTATTTTTTCATTAATGTATCGTGATTATTATTTATACCTCAATAGAAAATAAGGGTGCAATTGCATTTGTAAAGCCTGTAAACGGGCTTTAGTCAATTTCTGTTCCAATTGCGATGCCCGAAGTTTTTGCTCCTGATTTTCTCGGACATATTTCATAAACATTACGATTCCGTAAATCATGGAGTACGAAAAAAACTGATGGGTATATTCCATGGGAATTTTATAAACAAAGCGTCCATAATCATAAGCGCCCCACCCAGCGATCCAAAAAAAATAAAAGTACGAATAGAAAACATGAGCATGGTATGGGAAACGCCGTATACCATCGAAGCCAATAAATGCAGGGGAATATGTGTGATTAAATTTTTTCGTGTAATCGGAAACTTCTTGATTACCCAGATCGCAAAAGACAACACGATTAAGATTGAATAGACGCCCGTCGTTTCCATGATAAAAAAATATTTAAAATGTGGCGGCTCTCCTTCTGCCAGTCTGCTTGTGACGAATCTTGTAAAGTTCAACAACGCCATTACTGTTAGAAACAAAAATAAGATCAGCCATGGCACAAAGCGTTTTTTGTTAATAAAGCGATTTCTCATTTGAGTAATACCGTTTGTTTTCTATCGAACTAATTTAATGCAATCGTTTCTTTAATTCAATAAAAATATTCATAAAGCCATCAAAAAATAAAAATCATGTAACCTGATAAGTTTTTTCTCCAACTGATAGAAACAACCCAACAGATAAAAACACAATTTAATATCAGTTGGATTCATCTATCTGTTGGGGATTCTCTTACATTTTATTTTTATAACTGACTTTTTTCTTACCGAAATCTGTCCTTTAATCTTTTCACTTTTTCAGCATAAAAATCCTCAAAACCATTTCGAGGCGCCTGACATAAATACACAGGCATCCTGCTCTCTCTGGCATACCGATTGGTGATATGTCCTACTTGTTTAACTTCGGTAAAGTAATATGAAACATCTCCCGTATCATCATTCACATAAATTAATGTATTTAGATTAACACTATCAGGCGCCCAGAATAAGAAGCTACCGCTAAAACTGATCGGTTCAGGCAGCCCATATTTCTTGCTGTGGAATTTGATAGCTCCCGCCTCGCCATAATTTTCAGCGTATATGGCACAACTGGCTTTTTCAGAATGGGGGAGACTTCGATAGGTTTGGATCACAATGTCGGCTAATTCCTTCCAGCCCACCATGTCGGCATAATCCTGGGGCAGGCTATGAATTCTGCCATCTTCCCAACGCAAGGCACCTTCTCCGCCAAATTTCTTTGATATCTCTCCATACTCAATCATTTTTTCTAATGGATACACAGGCAAACTGTATGGCAACAGAGGGAGCAACGTTAAAATCATTAGCGCCAGAATCATTGGCTTTAAATATCGCCAGCCACCTGCTAAATATTTTTCAATAGCAAATCCACCTGCAGCAAATAACACCGGATAAATGCCCAGTGTATAATAGGCTTTGCCTTTCAACATGATGAAAATTATTAGTACTGCCAGATAAGTATAACCAATAACCCGATAAGTCTTGTCCTCCTTCAAAAACAGAAGAAATACGAGTCCGAATAACCATACAACCAGATTAGAAAAGTTCATTAGCAACTGCGCTATCAAAAAGTCCACGATTCGCACGTGAACGAGTTGGGAAACCCGTAGTTCCGTCATGTGGTTTACGACAGGGAAGTTATGATTGTATTGCCAGATCAGGTTGGGAAGAATAATGAGAAATGCCAGTAATGAGCCAAAGACAAAATATCTGGAACGAAACAGGTTTCGATCCCTGGTCAAAGATAGGGCTATAAAAAAAGCGACCACGAGAAAGGCGATGGAATACTTATTACAAAATGCCAGTCCCCAAACAATTCCCAGGTGAATCCAGAATTTCGGATTTTTCGTTTGCACTAATTTTACAATAAAATAGGTGGTGAGCAGCCAATAAAATTGATTGAAGGACACGGGCTGAAACAGCGTATTACTTCGCAAAAAAGCGGGTGACAAAATAAACGCCGAACAACCCAGCAGAATCGCCCAGGTTTTCCCACCTAAATTTCTAATGATCAAGCCAATCATGACGACAGATGCAGCGCCGATTAGAGCGGGGAATAGTCGAATTGAAAAGACTGAATCGCCAAAGAGGAAGCGGGTGATATTTCCCAGTACAGCAATCGTCGGTGGGACAGACATGAATCCCCAATCGAGATGGTCGCCAAGGGCTAGATAGAGAAAGGCATCACGGTGGAGTTCATAGTTGGTGTTGGTTAAAAAATGGATGGTTAATTTAATAAGAGCTAAAGAAATAATGAGAATCCATTCCTTTGATAATTTTTTCTGCATTTTTTTCTCCGATAATTAATTCCAACTCATAAATATTTAAGCAATATCAAAACTTTAAATTGTTATCATTTGATTCGCCATACAGGGAATTGATTAATTTTCATTTTTAAGTCATAGAGAAACTTATAATCATGCTCATCTGCAATCATTGGCACAACAACGATGTACCCTGCTTCATATATAGCAGTGTCGCTATCTATTAGAATGGGGCTTTCACTTTCTTCAAATCCTTCTAACCGCCATATTTCGGTTCTATTATGTATGGAATCTCCGGAAGTTTTCCTAAAAACGGGTGTTTTCACTGCTGATTCGCGTTTAGCTACCTTTATACCTTTAATTTCAGAAGGCAGAATTCTTGGTATGCTCACGGTAAGATATTGAAGTGATTGCAACTGAGGCACTATTGGATTTTGTGCCAGTTGAACTATCCATTGGGTTGCTGCTTCCATAGCGCTAGGCATATCATCATCCAATCCTGAAATAGCAATAGATGGGAATCCTGCAAACGTTGCAATTCGAGCTGCTCCGATAGTGCCTGAAAACAGCCAATTGATACCCAAATTGGGTCCACCATTAATTCCTGAGATGACAAGATCGGGTGAATTTTCTCGCATGAGTCCAGCTAATCCAACAATAATACAGTCTGCAGGATATCCATCAACTGCATAAGCATGAATTCCCTCACCGATATTGCACTGTTTAATTTTAATTTCTCCCTTTTGGATAACAGTCAGAAAGTGGGAAGTCCCACTCCGATTCTCCATCGGTGCGACCACATAAGTTTCTGATATCTTAGCAAATGCCTTAGCCAATTCAATTATTTTGATATCCTTAATGCCATTATCATTGGTAATTAGCACACTTTGAGGCCAAAAAACCTTATTATTTTGAGCAGCAAGGTTGCTAAATAGAAAGATTATAAAAAAGCAGGTAAAAAAGAATAGTCGTTGTGTTGATATTTTATTGAGCGTAATTCAACTCCATATATTTTTTACTAAAATATCCATATAGCATTGATTAATCTTAATCAATTTATTAATCAAATCTCTGCTTCGCTACTGCTTAATTTTCGCTGAAATAACAGTATTCACCAGCCCAGTATTTTCGATCACTCTCACTGAAGCGCTGTCATTCTCAAACCGAAACCGAATTTTCTACAGGTGATTATCAGCAAATTCATTATAGATGAGTCGAAATTCATGATCAGAAATCCATGCTCCCTTCAATGCTTCTTGCAATCCAAAGCGACTATTATTTGAAAATCGATATACATCATCTAGACCTATTGGATTTTCTTCGTAATTGTCATCTTCAATCAAAGTCAATTTTGCCTCTGCGACATTTCCGAGTGATAAGGAGAATGAAATCAAGCCCAACGGATTCGGTTCAAACTGGTAAGTTTTGCCCGATATTTTTTGCGCCATGTCTTGCAGCTTGGGGACAGGGTTTGGTTCAGGTACTTTTGCAGCGGCTTCGATCTTGCTTTTCAAAAGCTTATAACCTTCAGGATTTTCTGGCAAAGGTTGATCGGAGCGGAGCGCAGGAGCCAGAATTTCACCAATATCCCCTGGCTCAAATCCGCTGCCAGTAAATACAACGATAACATTCTTCTGCTTTGAATATATAATCCGCTGTCCGCCTCTGCCTCGTGCTTCAATCAAATCTGTACTTTCGTCAGGCGACCATCATAGATAGCCGTAGCGTTCACCATCATCCAGTGTGAAATGGATTGTGGTAGATTGTTGGATCCACTTTTTTGAAACGATCTGTTTGCCGTTCCATATTCCATCATTCAAAAGCAGATACGCGATCTTTGCCATATCAATAGCATGTAAATGAAGATCAAATCCTCCTGTGTTATTCCCCTGCGGATCAGCGGGCCAGATGACATAGTGAATACCGAGTGGTTCAAAAAGGTATTTTTTGGCAAATTCCAACTCATTCATTCCCGTCGCCTGTGTAATAATCGCTGAAAGCAAATGCGTTCCACACGTGCAATAGGTAAATTCTGTCCCTGGTTCAGCCAGCATCGGCTGGTCGAGCATGTATTGCATCCAATCATTAGTCTGCCGCATGTCGTCAAGCTGTCTTTCTCCATCTGGAAAATCTCGACAAAATCCTGTCTGCATGGTTAGTAACTGCTCAATCGTCAACCGTTTCTTCCGATCATCGAGATTAGCAATTTTCCGACCATCGAAAAAATCCAGCACTGGTTGATGTACGCTTTTAATATAACCTTTATCAATGGCAATACCAATTAAAATTGATGTGATACTTTTGGTTACTGATGCCACATCATGGATGATTCCCTTTGAATTGGGATAGAAATATGCTTCCATTACCATATAACCATTCCGAATCAACAGCAGGCTATGAATGTTGATATTATACTCTTTGATAAAATCAAATGTCCTAGCCAATTGCTCAGAATCAATGCCCTGTTCTTCCGGTGTAGAATTTCTCCTGTTGGTTTCAGGCGAATAAGTCGAAGATTCATTATTGTTCGATCCAGCAACAATCAAAGCAGTGGCAATGATAAACAAAGTGATCTCGATAAAGTTCAAGTATTTCATTGTGTTATCCTTCTAACTAAGAAACTAATATTTTGAATATTGGAGATTTGATATTATTTGTCATTTAGGATTTGATAAGGAAACTCCTACATCTGCTGGAGTGACAGTGTATATTACATTTTAATCCTTAACGCGTATAGCATCATTTATGACGCTTCCATATCTTAGTCTGATGATTCATCATCAGGTGTTTTTTTAACCAACCGTTTAAAAAACAGGTACAATCCCATCAATGGCCAATACAATCCCGCTCCCGTATTCAGCCCGACATTGCCAATCAACTGAATTTCCAGCATATCTTCAAAAGGATTATCATTGACGAGATACGTCCAGGTCGCTGAGGGTGTTTTCAATCCCAGGCTATCCAAATCTACATGATTATCATTTATATTATTAAATGATTTTATCGAATCAAGTTCCATTTCGTTCTTCAATTTATCGAAGATTTCAATTGAAATTTTATGAAATTCAAATACTGGTTCCTGTCCGCCAAGCCTGGTTAGATGGATACCTTCTCGGATATCAGCGATTTCCGCCAGGTAGTTTGACCAAAATTGATCTAAATAAAATAATGAAATGCGGTTACAAATTTTGAGTAATTGCTTCTCACCAATTTTTGTCACCAAATTCTGAAAATGGGCAGGGGAATTGGATTGATAAGAATCCAAATTGGAATTCCCAATCAAAATATCTTTGCGCCTTTGAAAAATCATTTTTCTTTGCTGTTCAACCAATGCAGAATATTTGCACACGGTTTTTCTGATTTCCAGATTTTGTCCTTCGATAATTCGCTGGATGCGATTGATTTCTTTATTGACGAGTGGATTTTTAATCTCGGATAATTCGACTGTAGCAAATGCTGAAGCATATTGAAAAGGAAGCAACTCTTTCAATCGATACTTCACAAACAAATCATCTTCCAAACTAATAAAAAATCGAGATGAACCTGGATCTCCCTGGCGACCTGCCCTTCCTCTCAATTGCCGATCAATGCGCTGGCTTTCATGTTTATTGGTACCGATGATATACAATCCCCCGAGCGCTGCAACCTGTTCTTTCTCCTGTTCATTAGCGCCACCTAACCGAATATCCGTGCCCCTGCCCGCCATATTCGTTGAAATAGTAACCGCACCTAATTTTCCTGCCTGGGCAATGATCCGGGCTTCATATTCATCTCGTTTGGCATTGAGCACTTCACACGTTACTCCCAGCTTTTTTAAATCATCAGCCAGCATTACTGATTCTGCGACACTTCTTGTGCCCACCAGAATCGGTCTCCTGGCTTTATGGACTTCGATAATCTCATTGATTAGAGCTTGATGCTTGGCTGCTTTGGTTTGAAAAATGATATCGGGATAATCCTTTCGAATACATGGCTTATTCGGTGGGATGACTACGATATCCAGGTGATAGAATTTCCTGAGTTCCTGTTCCGCACTTTGTGCAGTAGCTGTCATACCGCTGATTTTTGGATACAGTTGAATAAAATGCTGCAACGTAATTGAGTTCAAAATATTTCCTTTGGATTGAACTGCAATATTTTCCTTCGCTTCAATCGCTGCCTGCAAGCCATCGGGCCAGCGTCTTTTATCTGCCACCCTACCTGTAAACTCATCAACTAACTCCACTTTGTCATTTCGAACGATATAATCAATATCCTGATGTAGCAGGTACTTAGCATGAATGGCACAATTTATGCGGGTTAATACTTCAATATTTTCATTATCATACAGATTGCTGCAATTTAATAGATTCTCAATCCGTTTTAATCCCTGGTCAGTGAGAAAAATATTTCGAGCATATTCGTCAAATTGAAAGTCGATATTTTCATGCAATCCTCGGGCAATTTGCGCCATGCGAAAGGTGTCCACCACAAAATTTTCAGCGGCGCCAGCAATAATCAGGGGCACCCTGGCTTCATCGATAAGGATCGAATCTGCCTCATCAATGATGGCATAATGAAAATCTCGATGAACAATATTCGACTGATCGTAACAAAGAGTGTCCCGCAAAAAATCAAATCCCGCTTCTTTTGCCGTAAGGTAGGTGATGTCTGAACGATAAGCTTTTTGACGATCCGCAATGCTCATGCCTTCCTGCACAAAGCCGACATTAAAACCCAAAAATTGATACACAGGTACCATCCACTGGGCATCGCGACGTGCCAGGTAATCATTAAAAGTGAGCACATGCACCCCTTTGCCAGAAAGCGCATTGAGATAGGCAGGAAAAACAGCAGTCAATGTTTTACCCTCACCCGTCTGCATCTCTGCCAATTTCCCCTGGTGCATCGCAATCCCACCAATGATCTGCACATCAAAAGGTTGTAATTTCAACACACGCCAGATCGTCTCTCGCACCGCCGCGTAAGATTCACATAATAGATCATCCAGGCATACTTGATTTCGAGCTTTATTTATAAGCCGATGTGAAATACTTTTAAGCTGTTCATCACTTTTATTTTCAAATTCAGATTTCAGTTGATTGATTTCAGTCAAGATCGTTTGATAAGACGACAGATCATATTCCATCGTGCTGCCGTTTAGACGATGATGGTATCTTTTTATTTTGTTAAGCATATTCTTATATAGCATGGCGTTATCCTCTTTTTTGAGTAAATGGTTTATTAGGTAATAGGCTTGTTAGGTAATTGGGTAATTAAGTCGTTTGGTGATTGGGCTTCGTGCTTTTGAAATTAGCTTTAGTCGATTTACCTTATTACCCAGTTTGACAATTGCCCAATTTCCCAGTTACCTTATTACCCAAATACCAAATTACCCGACTCAAAAGAGGAATGATGCCACATATTCTGAAGAATTGAGATAAATTGCTTATTGGGGATAAAAGTGCGGTCAAATGATTTTAATTGGACGAGTACACAATTATGATAATGAATTAACCAATATTTATGAATGGCTAAAAAATCGATGTGAGCGTAAGTAAAATCCGTTGCCTGTTTTGGAGCGGTATTTAATTTATTGAAATTTAAATTATATTCTATTCGCCCAGAAACGAAGAGTTCGATTTCGGTTTGGTTTGAATAATGGCAGTTATCTGTGGGGAAATACAGGTTGTTTTCGTATTTGACAAGATTTGTACAGGTGTTGAGAACGAAAAAGGTTATTGTGAAGAAGTTTGTATACATGGGTAAGTTTTTGTTGAGCATCATATAATTATAAATTGATTTGATTGTATCTTTATATAAAAATAGAACAACAATCTTTCACTTTGTCAAATTATGCACATATATTTTTTTGATGATACCAAATAGATGAAAAAAAATCTTCTTTGATAATTTTATATTTATGACATAGTTTTAGGTTTCTCTACCAGTTGAGGAGAGTTTTGTAATATGCTTTCCATCAAAGTCGAATCTAATTTAGCCTCGTATAATGTTTTTACTCGGGATAATTGTGCGATCTCTAAGTTTTTAGCAAATAGAAGATTGGCTTCGCTCAAATCAACTCCTGTTAGCTTTGCCTTTTTAAAATTAGCCTCCCCAAGATCAGCTTTTTTAAAATTAACTTCATAGAGATGAACCTCTGTGAGATTAGCTTTCGATAGATCAGCCTCTTGAAGATTTGCGTGTTTCAAATCAGCTTTTTTAAGGTTTGCTTCTAAGAAACAGGCACCTTTTAAGTTTGCTTTACTGAGATTGGCTCTGTTAAGATTGGAGTCATTGAAATTTGCCTTCTCAAGATTAGCTTGTTGAAAGTTTATTTTTTGAAAGTTGGCTCCTTGAAGATCAGCTTTAGAAAGATTCGTATTACAAAGATTAAAGTACCAACCTTTTTCTCCTTCTCTATCGAACCATTTTCGTCGTTTTATAACTGTTAAAATAGCCTGGATATCTGTAGTAGCTAATTCTAATTCTGTTTGCCCTTCGGCTTGTTTTTCTTCCTTTTTATTTTTTAATTCCTCATCTGATTGATAAATCCTTTCTTTTATTGTTGTATGTTCTCTGACGTACGCTGTCAAAACCTCCATAACTGTCCAATAGTCATTTTCTGAATCTCTGGCAATCCTTTCTAAAGCACAAATGCCGCCTAACCTAACTTCTATTTTTTCATTTCCGAGTTGTTCAATAGCTTTAGTAAACCGTTCGGTTATTTGACCATCTATAATTGATAATATATTTTTTTGAGATATCTTAATGTTTTCTTCTAAATTATTTTGAGATATCTTAAGATTTTCTCCTGCAATTTTAACATTTTCTTCTAATGCCCTAATTCTTCTAAAAGTAAGGTATAATCCAAAGAGTATTACAAAACCAGCTATCAATTGAATAATAGTCTTGCGATATTCATTTTGAATCTGAATGAGCTTTTCTGAACTGTCTGGGATTTCTACTGACGGTTTCTGTAAATAAGTAGGTATCTCCCATATAACATAACTCACGCTAATGATGATCATTACAGATAAAATGATCAGCCAAATATTTTTAAAGTGTCTTAGCAAATTTTATAAACCTCTTTTCATACCTAATCATTACTCCAATCTTTATTTATTTTGGTAATGCAATGGTTATGTTTTTTCAAATTTGATACATATCTATTAATCAAATCGATTTGCAAACTTTGTGTACAAATATATAAAACTAATCTGAAAATGTCAAATAGAAACTTCCTTTATCCTTCTAAATAAAATACCAGAAGAAATCGATATCACGATTATTGCAATTCCCATAACGCTAAAATACAAAAGACTTAACAACAGGATTTCAAATATATAACCAATTGCCCCAATCATACAGAAAATCCCATTTATGAAAAATGAATATTTAATCACTAATCACTTTTTCTAATCTACTCCCTGAAAAAGCAGGAGCAGCAAAAAGGGATGAAAGCCCAAGAAATAGTGTCCATCCCAGCATGGCTAATGCAAACGTTATTTAATCGGACAAATTGTTCCAACCCCTGGAGATGTCCTTTTAATATATTTTATGGAGCAAATATTTCGGATAGTATTGCTAAAACTTGAGTCTGTGTGTCTCGATTAATTTCACCGAGTTTTTGAATTAATCGTGACTTATCAACGGTGCGGATTTGATCTAATACGATTTGACCTTGTTTCCCCTGAAATTCGCAGGCTACCCTGGAAGGATAATCACGTCCTCTTGTGGTCATCGGTGCAACAATAACGGTTGCAATGAAACGATTCATCTCATCGGGCGAAATGACAAGACACGGTCTTGTTTTTTTAATCTTTTTGCCCTGAGTTGGATCAAGATTAATCAGGTAGACTTCAAATCGTTTGACTATCATCTACCATTCCCATTCTTCTGCATCCCAATCACTTTGATTAATAAGCTGTTCTTTGTCAAGTAATTGATCATCTTTATGTTCTGCCATCGTTCGAAAAGCTTCTTCCCACCCTTGCCTTACTTTTCTTGTGGGACGTATGATGAGCTGATTTTTTCTAACTTCCAGCTCGACTTCATCTGTGAGACCAGTCTGATCGAGTAATATTTTAGGAATGCGAATACCTTGTGAATTTCCTATTTTTACGATTCTAGTTATCATGGTTACAATGTAATTACAATTTATGAATTATGCAAGAGGTTTTTTAGAATTCTTAAATAATAAGGCAGGATCATCGAGGAAATTTGTACCTTGATAGTTCATTTTAAATTTAACAAACCTGACATTTGTAATATGCGCTGTGACCATATGTCAATAATTTTGTATCGAAAGCATCGTCATTTCAATCATGCCGCAACGCCTTCACAGGATCGACCCGAGCGGCTCGGTTGGCAGGGTACAAACCGGCGGCTAAACTCACGATAATTGAAAACGCAACAGCACCTAAAATCAGCCAGAGGGGAAAGTAGAAGAAATCCACAGGAGGTTCGCCTTTGGGCAGGAATTGGGAATTGGCGATAAAATTAGCTATGCGGGTAACGATCCAGCCGAGAATCAGCCCGAAAAAGGCGCCAATCAATCCGATGGTGGCGGCTTCGACAAAGAAGATCATGCGGATCTCATTTTCGCTACCACCGATGGATTTCATAATGCCAATCTCTCGGGTGCGCTCGAGAATAGACATGACCATGGTATTGATAATGCCTAGCGCCGCCACAAACAGCGCTATCGTCCCAACAGCACCCAACAGAGAATCGATGATCAGAAAACCTCGTTTGAATTCCTCAAGCTGATCTGAAATCGAAAACACGTGGAGTCCCATTTTTTCGATAGTTTCCCTGACAGGTTTCATATCTTCGATGCGTTTCACCCGTATGTAAAACGAGCTATAGGTGCCTTCTTTTCCCGTACTGCCAAGCAGTTCCCAGACGCTGGAAAATCCCAGCCTCGGAATGTTTTGTGCCTCTTTAATCGGAGCAATAACTCCGCCTTTGAATTGATTATCTGAGAATGCAGATGATTTTTTATAAATGCCGCAGATTTTAAACTCAGTGACAGACTCACTGAAAAATGACCTGCCAGAGCTCATTAAAAATTGCATGGGATTTAAAGAGAGTTGAGATCCATCCAGCACTGCAGAGATAATTTTGATTGATTTCCCAATAATGGAATCAGGATGAACCATCCGCATGCCACGAAGCGAATCTGCCAGCGTTAATTTTATAGCATGCTCTGGATCCTGAATGAATATGTTCATTTTTTTTAGCGTATTCCAATCGATCACGATTGATTTTGAGGTATCATCAGTAAAAAAATTGCCGAACATCAATTGATTGAATGGTTTCTTGTTCTCCATCATGGCTGGCAACGCTTGAAGTGTGGTTCGGGTTTCGTTGCTGTCGATCTGAACTTTCACGGGAAAACGGATTTCAGGGAAAGCGATATCGACTCCAGGCATTTGCTGGATTGCCAGCAATATCGAATCGGTCAATGGCGTAGCGGGTCGTTTCCAGGCTTTGGCAAGTCCTTCAAAATTGCCTTCAGTGACTTCCTCGATATTGACTTCTTTCGAAGTAATCAACATGCTGGTGAACAGATCGTTTGCTTTGAAAGCATCGGTGATATTTTTCTGCATACCCGTGCCGAACGATACCATTGAGGTCAATGCCCCGATCCCAATGACAACTCCAAGAGTCGTGAGTGTCGTTCGGAGTTTGGTGCGTCGCAGGTTATCGAAGCCCAGTTCAATGATGTCCAATAAATTCATGCAGTCCCTCCTCGTTGATCGTGACGGACAATTGTTCCATCCAGTAAGTGAATCACTTTATGGGAGACTGATTCGGAGATCTCCTGCTCATGGGTGACCATTAAAACCGTCAAGCCATGATCTCGATTTAAATTCTGAATTAATCCAATAATCTCTTCCGAAGTGAGGCTGTCCAGATTACCAGTGGGTTCGTCCGCCAGCAGCACAGCGGGATTATTGGCTAACGCCCGAGCAATCGCTACTCGCTGCGCCTCTCCGCCAGACAGCTCGAAAGGTTTATGATGGAGACGATGTTCCAGGCCAACTTGAGAGAGAAGTCCTTCAGCAATGGATTTTCTTTTATGTCTTGGTACGCCACCAAAAGTCAGCGCTAGCGCCACATTTTCCAGCGCACTGTGATGGGGGATCAAATTAAATGACTGAAAAACCATGCCTACAGAGAATCGGCGATGCTGTGCCAGTTCAGATCGTTTTATCCGGGTCAAATCTTTTTCTTTGAATAATATTTGCCCTGAAGTCGCTGTGTCCAGTCCACCGACCAGGTTCAACAGTGTCGATTTCCCTGATCCCGACCTGCCGACAATGGATACAAATTCACCATGTTTCACTTCAAGCGATACATTCCGTAGGGCAGGAATTGGGATGTTGCCTTTTTGATAAGTTTTGAAGAGGTTTGAGATTTTGAGCATGGGAAAGGGGGCTCCAATTTATTTATAAATTATTTTGTCAAATCTCTTTCTAAAAAATTATATATTATCTTTGAACGATTCAATAAAAAATAGATATTACTCTTTCTCCGCAATCACCAACATCTCCAAATCTTCTGTCGTCAGTTTATCGTCACGACTGAATTGCCCAAGCTTACACCCATGAATATCGATCTTTTTGAAGTCGAGCGATTTTAATAACCAGGTAATTTCCGATGGGGCATAATATCTTTCGTTGCAATTGAGAACCTTTTTATTTCCTGAATCGTCCTTGGTTGTCATTGTCGAGTATTCTCGAAACGTCATTAAATTGAAAGTAAGTTCGTCAGTTGTCGTTTCGTCAGAATTTTGATTAACAAAATCTTTAACAGAATGGTAGAGGGGAAATAGAGCATTCAACGTTGTGAAAATAAATTTTCCATTTTCCTTCAATGCCTTTGTAGCACTTCGGAGAATTTCACAGTTCATTTCATCAGTTTCCATTAGAGGAAATGCACCTTCACAAATCATAATGACGACATCAAATTCATGGTTATAATTCAATCCCCTGGCATCTTTTTGGATGAAGTCAACTTTTACTTTCGCTTCTGCGGCTTTCTCTCTCGCTCGTTTCAGTTGCGATTCCGATAAATCGACGCCTACGACTTGATAACCCCGTTTTGCTAATTCGATAGCATGTCTCCCTGTGCCACAGCCAATATCCAGAATTCGTTTAGTTTTATCGAAATTGATCTCCTGTTCGATAAAATCCACTTCGCCGATAGTGCCCTGGGTAAAGGATTCTTTGTCGTAGCCTTCAGCATAGTTTTCAAATAGTTCTTCATACCATTGTTTCATTTTCGATCTCCCAAAATTTGATCATCCACCTGGTTGTCTATTTCTAGGAATTTCTTTTCGGTCAAAAATTATTTCAAATCACAATTCGCTAAAATGAAAATCGGTGATCCAGAAGACCACCGATTTTTATTAATCATATTCCTTCATATTCGACATTAATGGTTATTCAACCAATACTCTTTTCTCATTTTGATTCAGACTATAAAGAGTCCTCTTTTTCCCTCTTATATTGATTTTCTCTTTATAAACCGGTACATCTAAATGTGGCATAATTTCCTTGGCAATAAAATTACCCATAGCAGCAGGATTTTCAACATCATACTTTTCAAAACCCAGAGATTTTATCCTTTCCTTGTTTTCATTAATTACAGTTCGAATAAGCTCTTTGCCAGTTACATCCTTTTGTTTAAGAATCTCTAACACTTCTTGTTTTAATTCGTCCATTACCATAAAAATCTCCTCCTTAGCACTAAATTATTGAATAAAATTAGAAGATTAATTATGTAAGTAGATATTATTTAAAATAGGAAAGTTCAAATATATAAAACTTTATATCAGTTGTCAAGTATAATTTTCATGTTTTTGAATTTTTTCTTGACTTTTGAATATTGGTTAATTAATTTTAAAAAAACTTGTTTTGACTCTGAATGGCAAATTGTTTTTAGATTATCAATGGGCAAAGGTAAACTTATTAAATTTATTTATAATCCTCGTTCTGGATTAATTCATCCAGAACACTTAATAAGAAAGATGATCGCCTATTATTTTCCGAGCAATTTATGCTATTACGACTTCAGCATCACTCAGGAAAAATTACATGCTTACGAAATAGCCAGACAGTCTGTGACAGATGGATATGATATTGTGGTGGCCATTGGTGGTGATGGTACTGTAAATGAAACTGCTTCTGGATTGGTGAATTCAGACACAGTATTAGGCATTATTCCAAATGGTTCTGGTAATGGTTTGGCTAGAGGATTGGGAATTCCGATAAGTATTCGACGAGCAGCGAAATTAATTACCACAGGTCAAAATCGTTCGATTGATGTGGGACAAATAGGAGACCGATATTTCTTTGTGATAGCAGGTCTCGGGTTGGACGCTATGATCGGAAAGAGATTTGAAAATGGTAAATTCCGTGGCCCAGCTCCTTATTATATCGCCGGTGTTAGAGAATTTTTTCATTACCATGAACCTGAATATAAAATCAAATTTGATGGACAAACAATCATAATCCGGGCCTTAGTCGTTGCCGTTGCAAACACAAAACAATATGGAAATAACGCAATTATTGCCCCGTTTGCCAAACCAGATGATGGGTTTTTAGACCTTGCCATCATCGAGCGCACCAATTTTGTATCAACAATTTATTATTTGCCGACCCTTTTTACAGGTCGTATTGATCGCGCACCATTTACTAAAATTTATCGAGCAACAAAATTCGAGATTTTCAGAGAATTTCCAGCTCCTTATACTCTTGACGGAGAAGTTTTCGAAGGGAAAAAACATCTTACAATAACCATGTTGCCTAAAGCTTTGAAAGTTATTGTGAATGATATAAATTTTTAGCCTTTTAGATTTCTGTGAAACTTAGAATAATTTTACTGCGTAGTAACTGACATATAAATAATAAGTTGAAATATTATAAGAATACCAGTACTAGTAAAGAATATTTTACTATTTTGAAGCGTATAATATATGTATTTATCAACCTATTCTAATATCAATCAAGTTAACTGAAACCATGAATAATAAGTTTTTCCTCATTGTCTTTCTAAGTCTAGTTCTCTCAAACTCAGTATTGTCTTTTGGTCAAATCGGTCACTCATCCGAGGAACAAGCTTATAAAACAGCAAGAGGCATTTATCAGGATGGATTATACAAATTAGCTATTGTTCAATTATCGGATTTTCTATCACAATACTCCAACAGCAGTTATGCTCAAACTGTCTCTTTTATGCTAGCCGAATCCTATTTCCATACTGAAAATTATTCGAAAGCAATTAACCAATATCAACACGTTTTAACCTCGATGCCAGCAATAAGATACCGGCAGCAAGCAACAATTAGAATCGGAGAAGCATATTTTCATTTGAAAAAATTCGCGAAAGCCAAAGAAATATTAAGTAACTTTATTCTTTCTTATGACGAAGGTGAGTTGCTTGATGATGCTTATTATTGGCTAGCAGAATCCGAATTTCGATTAGGTCAGAAAAACGAAGCATTAAAGTATTATACTGAAGTCGTAGATTTATATCCACAGGATGGATTGGCAGATTATGCGCTTTATTCTATAGGCTATATTCAAGAATTAGAACGAAATTATAGCGAAGCCATTTCGGCTTATAAAAAATTGCTCAAAGACTACGCGGATAGCAAACTCTTTTCTGTAGCCATCTATAGAATTGGTTTTTCAGCAATAAGTAATCGTGAATATGAATTCGCCATTAAAATATTATCAACAGCGCTTGAAAAATATCCCAATGATAGGTTTAATGGGCGAGCAGAGTTCCTTATTTCAGAAGCTTATTATAATCTAGACCAATTTCAGAATGCAATTGATCAATATCAAAAATTGATTAAGAAAGCTAATGAACCAGATTTAATCGATGATTGCTATTATGGAATTGGTTGGGCTTATATCAAACAAAAAAAATATAATCAAGCGATTTCATCTTTTGATGAATTGTTGCAGAGTTATTCCGACAGTCCGTTAGCTGCGAATGCACTTTATCAAAAGGGGCGTTGTTATAGTTTTCTCGATCAGCTTGTTCAAGCTCGAGAGATATTTATAACACTCATCGAAAAATATCCGCAACATTCCAAAGTGCCTGATGCACTTTACGAACTAGGTTCTATTGACTTTAAGAATGATAAATTTGTTCAGGCTCGAGTTTTCTTTGATAAAATTGTCAATTTATATCCAAACAGTAAATTTGCGGCCGAAGCTGGATTTATATCTGGAGAATGCTATCGGGCCGAAGATAAATATATTGAAGCTAAAAATGTTTATGAGCTTGTTATAAGTAAATATTCAGATTCAGATATTGTCCCAATGACGCTCGAGAAATATGGATGGTGCTTAATAAAAGAAAATAAATACCAATTAGCAATAATTCAATTTGATAAATTGTTAAAGAATTATCCTCAACATGCGATAGCAGACCTAGCCCTATTCTGGAAAGCCGAAGCTTTATTTCATTTGGAAAAGTATGATGAAGCCAGTAATATCTATAAAACAGTGATCAAAAATTTTCCAAACTCCAGTAAATTATCTGAAAGTTATTATGGATTAGGCTGGTGTGACCTGAAGATGGCTAAGTTTGCAAAAGCTGCAACAAATTTTAATCATGCAGCCTGGTCATCTATAGATGTCAATATCAAAGGAGATGCATTGCTTCGGCAGGGAGATTCGTATTTTAATTTAAAACAATATGAAAAGGCGATTAGCAATTATCGCCATGTACAACAATTAAATATTGCCAACGATGTTAAAGCTGAAGCTCAATTTCAGATTGGACAGAGCTATTTTCGACAATCTGATTACCGCACAGGTGTTCGTGAATTTTATCAGGTTGTAGAATTGTATCCTTCAAGTCGCTGGGCTACAGAAGCACAATACATGATGGGGAGATCTTTATTTCAGGGAGGACAGTACGATCAGGCTATCGCTCAATTTCAAAAAGTCATCGAGGATTTTCCAAAGAGCGAATATGTTGATGATGCTGTTTATGCCCAGGCTGATTGTTATTACAACCTTGGTCGTTACGATGAGGCTATAGAACAATATTATAAAATAATCAATAATTTTTCAGCTAGCCAATTGATTGATGATGCAGTGAGTGGTATCCAATGGTCCCTTCTGCAGAAGGGTCAAACTGATGAAGCTTTTAATCTCGCAGATGAATACATTCAAAAATATCCAGGTACAAAATTGGCTGCTGAGCTTCAAAATCGTAAAGCTGAATTGTTGTTTGATTTAAAAAATTATCAACTGGCAATAGATGCATACGCTGAGTTGCTCAAAAATTATCCTGATAAAGAACCAACCCAGTCGGTCTGGTACTGGATTGGAGAAAGTTATTTGAAACTAGATGACCCGGTACAGGCTTTAGATGCATTTGTTAGACAAGTGAGTAGTTATCCACAGAATAATTATTCTCCTGAAGCCTATCTTAAGATTGGAGAAATCTATCAGAAAAACAATCAATATGATAGGGCCATTGAAAATTATCAGCAGATGATAAAAATATATCCAGAGACAGATGCGGCTGGCGGAGCAATGTTACAAATTGGGCGTTGTTACCTCCTATCTGATCAACCCGAAAGTGCCTTACGAATTTTTCAAAAAGTGATCGACCAGTTTAGCGATTCTGAAATCAGCTATCGTTCGCAACTCGAATTAGGAAAAATTTATATGAATAAGGCTCAGTATGAGGATGCGATAAACCAACTGCAAACTGTTGTTGATTATCAAAATCCTGATTTATCTGTTGAAGCTCAATATTGGATCGGTGAGACTTATTTTAATCAGGGTAATTATTCCAAAGCTGCTATCGAATATTTAAAGGTCAAATATTTGTTCCCAGGGATTGAGAAATGGATTGTCCGGGCAATTTACCAAGCAGGGTTGGCGAATGAAAATCAGCAACGATTTGGCGAAGCACGTTTGCTTTATCGGGCCATTATTGAACAATATCAAGATAAAGAATACCGACAAAAAGCCCAACGTAAATTACAAGAAATTGCTGGAAAATAAATGAAGAAAACAGAAGCATTTTTTTTCGTGATTATTATTTTAGTCTGTTGCGAATTAATTATGAGTGGCAATCTTATTTCGCAGGCTAAGGAACCAAGTCCCCCCGATACGAGCAAAAAATCGGGACAAAAACTTCAACCAAAAGAAGATCGACCAAGACTGGAATTACCCGATGTTCTCATTTACGGTACCGATCGTTCTGTTCGGATGTCTGGTGATAAATTGGATAGGTATCATGAGGACATTAAATTAGTGGCTCCAATAATTAATTATCAGCCCTTATTGGAAAGTACAAGCTTTGAAAATCATAAAAATTCGTTTCAAACACAAAGGAAAAGTATAGATTCGAGGACATTGCTTCAACTTGATACCGGAAGATACCAACAGTTTGATATTATGGCTGGTCGTTGGAAAGAAGCAGAAGAATATAACTACATATTACAGGCAAATTATGAACGCAGCAATGGGCAATACAAAAATAGCCAATATTATCAAGGTTGGATTAAGGGACAGTTGGGTCTACGATTATCACCAAATTTAGTGGTTTCAAGCAGAAGCACTTTTCAATTATCGAATTATGGTCTTTATGGTTCACCGCGTGAAAATTTACAACGAAAAACCAGTGCCGGCAAAATTAAAATTGACACCCAATGGTCCATAAAAGCAGATCAAACAACCGAATTTTCTCTATATTTACAGCAAAATAACTATAAGGATGAAGACGCTATTGATTACGAATCAAAATTTGTCGAAAGAAATGTTGGTCTTATTTCCAGCTATCAGACAAAATATCGTTCAATCCCTATTGTCATTCGAGGATTATATGAATATAACAAACTGAATAAACCTGATATTGACGTTAGCAATTCTCAAAAGTATATACAACTGAAATCATTGCTAATCTTCAAAATCAAACAGTACATCATAATTAAACCAGGTATTTTATTTGAAAATATAGACTTGAATGATGCTTTCTCAGAATACCAGTTTTCACCTGATGTGGAGATAATAGCGACACCATTTATCAAACTGGGCTTATTGTTGAAAGCTAGCAGGGGGTATTTTCCTATAAATTATTTCAATTGGTTGGAAAAGAACTCCTTTGTATCCCAACAAGCTACTTTCATTCCTATGAAAAAAGAGATGGAATTAACCCTTGGGATCGAATATCGTCCCACGTCAAGTGTATCATTAAGTGCTGAGGCTATTCATCAGAATTGGAAAAATTATGCTTATTGGTCTCCTCAGACTCAAATCGGTCTATTTCAACTGGGGTCCTTAGAAAAAGTAGAACTAACCACTTGTTCTTTTCGAAGTAAGTTTACCATCTCATCAAAGGTAAACCTCGATGCTGGAGTTCAAATTAATTTTGATAATATCAAAGATGATTCATTAACAAAAAATGAAAGGAATCTACCCTATTTAGAAAGGTTACGGTTTCCATTTAATTTTGAATATAAAATTAATGAAACCATGCAAGGCTTATTAACGTTTCTATGGATGGGTCCTCGCTACGTGTTACTAAATGAGGATGAGAAACTATCTAAATTTGTCTTGCTATCACTTCAAATTGAAAAACAGTTTCATAAAAATATTTCAGTTTTTGTTGAAGGGAATAATTTGTTGAATCAAAAGTATGAATTTTGGCAAAATTACCCTGGAATGGGACTTTATTTTGAAGTCGGATTAAAAGGAAACTGGTAACGTCATATTTTGGATTTTAGATTTAGTTTCTTTAAATTTACTTGAATATAACTTGATTACAATAAGGTGAGTATTATAGAACAAACTAAGTTCTGGATTGAAATTAGGTTGCCAGTAAATGATGCCATAGAAGATTTAATTGCGAATTTTTTATTTGAATTAGGTGCGCAAGGGTGCTATAATCAAGAAGATATTCTTCGGGTTTATTTTCATCATTCAGATTGGAACGAGCAGAAATACGATCAATTCCACCATTATCTTAAAAAACTCGTTGATCTGAATTTTTCAATTCAAATTGAAAAAATTCAAGTTAAAAAAGTCGAAGACCAGGATTGGAATGCTCTTTGGAAGCAATCAGTTAAACCGATCAAGATTGAAGAAAAAATTTTAATTAAGCCGAGCTGGATTGATATTAAGCCGCAACCATCGGCAAAAGTAATCGAAATAGACCCTCAAATGGCTTTTGGTACGGGAACTCATGCTACAACCCAGTTAATGCTTCAATTGCTCATTAAATATATTGGATCTCATGATAGCATTTTAGACATGGGCACTGGCACAGGAATTTTAGCCATTGCGGCAGCAAAATTATCCAATGCACAGATAATAGCTTTTGATAATGATCCGATAGCGACTGCTACAGTTCAACAAAATTCTATAAAAAATGATGTCTTAGACAGAATTAATATATTTTGTGGAACCATCGATGCAGTAGAAAGTATTCAATTTGATCTGATTATGGCTAATATAAATAGATCAATAATTATTGACTCCCTTTCAAAGATTTATCACTGTTTGCAAACCTCTGGTTTGGCAATATTTTCAGGAGTATTAGTGGAAGAGAAAAAAACGTTTGTAACTAATATCGTTCATCATCGTTTTAATATTATAGATGAAGATGAACAAGGTGAATGGATAGGGATGGTAGTCCAAAAGGATGATCCAGTTTTTATTTAAGTAGAATTCAGAAATACCCTTTTTATAAAGTTCAAAAGTATAATGAATAGATACTTCTTAACATTTATTTTCATAATCATCTCCATCAGTCTCCTTCAGGCAGCAAGCAAACGTGTAGTCATTGATTCGGTAAAGGTTAATTCTGGAATGTTGCTGTTGGATTTCCATGTTGATGAAATCATCGATGAAAAAGTCGCCGAAGGATTACAAAAGGGCTTAACCAGCACGCTTGAATACCAGGTCGAGTTATGGGAAAAAAGAGGAGGCGTAATTAATCATCTGGTCACACAGCAAGATATTCGGATGAAAGTATTTTTTGATAATTGGGAACATAAATATATCATTTTAAGTGCAGAAGAAAAACGGCTCACCAGTTCTCTGGAGACTGTGAAAGAAAAATGTTCTCAAATTCAAAATTTTGAGGTTTTCTCAATCAATAAATTAAAAGAGAATAAAAAGTATTTTTTTAATATAAAAGTGATATTACGACCGTTATCAATGGAGAACTACCAGGAAATAAAGCATTGGCTCAGTGGTAAGGCCAAAAACTTTAAATTAGATGATTTAGGAGATACAGATAAGCAGGAGAAGAAATTAAAAGGTGGGTTGTTAAAAATGTTCCTGGCTTTAACGGGATTTGGTGATCGGGTGATTTCAGGGAAGTGTGATGATTTTGTTATTCAAGCAGGAAAAATTGTTTGGGGAGAATGAAGATTTAATCACTTAACTTTTGCCAAAACAAATTGAGACTTATCCTTTTTCACGATTGTTTTCATGAAATCAAGGTAATCTTCATAAATTGTCCTTGGGATTTCGTTTTGTTCGCATTTAAATGTGCGACAATAAATTAATTTTCCATCCGTTATAGAATAGGAAGTCATATAAGAACCGAATGCCTTTTTGATCTCTTCTGACTCAGGTGCAGTCTCTAATTGAAAATCTTCTGGAAGTTTGATGATGAGCGAATCTATATCCATGTAAGCGTAGCGATAGTAAATTGGGAACTTTCTTTCTTCTTCTCTCGGTAGATCATCTGTGGTTTCACGGTTTAACATATTAGGATTGATGAATAACCTTGTGGCACTTTTCACACCAAATTTGTCTGATGAACCTTCGAAGCGAATCGTGATAGGCTTTTCAATATCTTGATCAAGATGATTAATTTCATATTTTGTCAGATCAAGTTTTGGTAAATATTTACCAATTAATTGAACTAGCCATCTTTTATGTTCTTCAGGTTTGCGATAATACAGACTATTTCTCAAGTATATACTTTGATTGCCAGTTGCAGTTATTTCTCCAGTAAAATAACATGCACCGAATGATGTGAGACATCCTTCAATCTTGCTCCTCCAGAGATTATCGCCGGAACTGCTTTTCGGCGTTTGAACGATGTCACAACCATTCTGTTTGACAGCTAAAACATTGCATCCTTCCACATTGAACGGAAGTTCACCCGCAGGAAGCAAATCAGCAGTGCATTCAAGCCATAGTGTATCATTTTGTAATGGAACCACAGTTATCACATGAGTAAACTGATTTGATGGGAATCCCTTTATTAAAACACCATTATCCCGAGTTCTCACTAAAGCTGGATACGCACTGATTCCAGCTTCTTTTAACATCGTCATCATAAATGTGGAAAGGTCTTTACAATCGCCATATCGATTTATGTAAACCAATTCGGCCGAATACGGTTGCCATCCATCTATTCCCAAATTAATTGACACATATCGAGTATAATCCTGAAGAAATGTATATAATTTTTGTACTTTTTGCTGATCATCTTCAATTCCGTTTACAATCTGTTGTACTTGCTCTCTTGCTTACTGGGGGAGGTTGTACATGGCTGAAGTTAACTTCCTATACCAAAGAGCGAAATCATCCCATGTATTGAATGAACCGGGATAATTTTCAAGCTCAAATTGTTTAGGAGTAAACAATAGAGCCATTTGTAGCTCATTCTCAGGAGGCATAAAACGTTCTTCAATTTTCGGTTCAATCTTTTCAAGTTCCCAGATTGAAATCGATTCTCCCTTCCTCTTTAATAGCTTTGGTTCAATTTCAATCCCAATCTTGTGCGTTTGATATTCTATTCCTTCTTTTGATATTAGCTTATAAGTAGATTTTAATACAGGAACATCTTTTTGAGGATACCAATCAGGCCAGAAGAATAGACTATTATATACTTCTTCATACTCATATTCCACAAGGTACGGAAAACTGTTTAATACCAGATCAAACTCCTGATATTTTGAATCACTATAAAGCTGATAGCCGGCGGAATAGGATCCCTTCTTAATCTCATCTTTATGCAATTTCCTCACGAGATTCCCATTTTTGTCTAAAATTCTACCGGATATATTTTTAATTTTAAGGAACTTATTTTCATTAAGTGTTATATGACCGTATTTTTTACCTGCATCATTATTGATCTGCACAATTCGATGGTGTTTATATTTTGCTTTATTGCCATTTAAAACATGAAATTCGTTTTCATCCTCGATAATAATTGCATTGACTTCTTCATACCAAAATTTTTCTTGTGATAACGATTTATTTATAATTAGCAGCATTATTATAGTGGTTATGCTTATTATATTTCGAATGGACATATTAAAATATCTCCTATTCAACGGTTAATGAATTATTCAGGCTTTGCTAAAACTAATTGGCATTGATCCCAACTCACAATTTGTTCGTATTGGTTCCGTAGTTCAGGATATTCTCTGGGTCTTACAAAATCCTTGTTTAACAAGAAAAAACGTTTAACTTCAACATTATTACCCTCCACATTATAGGAAGTCACGAACTGAAGATTTTGGCAGTTTAAATTTATAAGTTTGCGTTTCTCGATAACTCTATAACTTTCTGGTACCGTTAATGTTACATTTTCCATTGGAGCTAAACGATAATTATAGTCCACAGGAAATTTTCTTTTTTCTAACTTAAAAGGATTGGATTGGAGTCGATGAATAAGTACAGGTGTTAGATATACTATATTTCCAGCAGTTTGAGAATAATTATGTATGCGATAAAAAAGACTGATGACTAAAGGTACGTTTATAACATCCACATGGCTGATTTTGAAGTAGTCAATGGTTACATCTTCGAACCGATCTTTTAAAATTTCGTTGCTATAATCCTCTTCTTTGTCTTTACTTAGCTTCATACGTTCGGCAATACCACGATATCCTTCAAATCGAAGCACTGTCTCACAAATCAAATCATCATTTAATAGTAAATAATTCACGATTTTTAATACTTCCCTGGGTTCGTTGTCGTAATTTAGCGTCGAAAGTCCTGTCCCTATGTGCTTGTCGCATCAGGGATGATTTTTATAACAGTTATGGTTATTGTCCAGTACTGTTGGAGACTTTTGTAGCGGCGGCTCGTTTTTGTGGTAGCATTTATAAAGCTGCGAACTGGATATTTATCGGCAACACCAAAGGACGTGGTAAATTGGACCGTTATCACAACAATCGTTTACCGCTTAAAGACATTTATGTTTATCCGCTATGCCGAAATTTCCGCTCAGTTCTTCGAGGTGAGTTATGAAAGATTGGATTATCGAAGAACTGGCAACATTAGACCTGAGCGATAAACGCCTTTATCGTCGTTTCAGTTTGGTTTTGGAGTGATTAAGTGAAAAGCCCACAGCAAGTATTCCAGCAGCTTGTAAAAGTTTGACAGAAACCATAGGAGCCTATCGTTTTTTTCAAAATGATTCTGTTACACCAGAGAGAACTCTTCTGCCTCATCATGATGCGACTATTAATAGGATAGGAGAACATAATGTCGTATTAATGATACAGGATACAACAGAATTAGACAATACTGGAAAAAATGATATAAGGGATTTAGGCTGTTTGACTTATGAAAGCAGAAAAGGCTTACTGTTACATGCAACGATAGCCATAACACCAGAGCGTGTTTGTGTTGGTGTAATTGATGGGCAATTCTTGCGTGAAGATTCCGAAACAAAACCGACGTCGATAGAGCACCATCATCAAAGACCCATTGAAGAAAAAGAGAGTTATCGCTGGGTCGAAGGTTATAGACGTTGTGCACAAGTCACCGAACAAGTGCCAGATACGATGGTTGTCATGATCAGTGACCGGGAGTGTGATATTTATAAAGTTTTCGAGGAAGCAGCAAAATGTTCTCATAGAGCTGAATGGATTATCCGGAGCAGTCAAAATCGTCGCTTGGATGGTGAAGTAGACCAGTCGAGAAGAGGTACGATAAAACTATGGGAGAGTGTCGAAAAAGCTCCGCAACTGGGGCGAGTGGAATTTACACTACCTAAATCTCACCAACGAAAAGATAAACAGGTTGTTGCATCATTAAAAGCAAACCGGTTACGTTTATATCCACCTAATAGAAAAGGCAGAAAATTACCGGTTGTAGAAGTTCGTGTGATTAAGCTATCGGAAATAAATCCACCACAAGGAGAAGAACCAATTGAATGGATAATCTTAACGAGTTTGCCTGTCAATTCATTAGAGGAAGCTGTTACCATAATTCAATGGTATGTATGCCGGTGGCAAATAGAGATATATTTTCGCATTTTAAAAAGTGGCTGTAACGTTCAAGAACTCCAATTAGAAGCGGCCGATCGGAATAAAGCTGCGTTTGCTTTATATATGATTATTGCTTGGCGAATATTTTATTATCTGATGCTTGGTAGAGAATATCCTAATTTCCCTTGTAACTTAGTGTTTGAAGAAGAAGAATGGAAGTCAGTATATGTGATTATTAAAGGTAAAGAACCTCCGCAAGAAGCTCCACAATTAGGAGACATGATTAATATGATAGCAAGCCTTGGTGGTTATTTGGGCAGGAAACATGACGGACCACAAGGACCAAAAACATTATGGATTGGATTTCAAAGAATGGCAGATTTTGCTTTGGCTTGGAGAATGTTTAAGGCACGGGGGGATAAAATTTGTGTATAACGATCAGGGTTTAAATCAGCAACGACTTTTTTCGATAATAGTGGGTTCTTGCTTTACATCTCTTGGCGATGAAAGCACAATTTTCAGGATGTCTTTTTTCTCCATTGGAGCCCCTGCTTCCCAAATCCGATTTTATTAACGTTCATCAATGAACAAATCTTTTGGTTTCGCCAATAATTAATTATATTATAATTCTTTTCATTTAAAAAATCAATAGTAAATATACTTTTTTTATAAAACTTCCGTTAGATTTTTGATACGAAATTTGTAAAAATAAGATAAACTGTTGTAGAAAATTATAAAGAAGATTTTAACTAGTGTGCGTCCGAAAAGCCATTATTTCTAAATACTTCAGTCATTGCGAGGCGTTTTTTGCCGAAGCAATCTCATCAGTTAGTTGTTATAATTTAAAAGATTGCTTCGCTCCTTTGTCGCTCGCAGTGACAACAAACGCTTTAATTTTGAAAGCTTTCGGACAAACGCTAACTAGATTTGAAAAGAGGAATAACAAGCTCTGCAAAAG
>JABAOH010119836.1_pt2 | contig 52184 bp, 60 predicted proteins | sample 7062181 | NCBI WGS metagenome assembly JABAOH01 (sample SAMN14538630, study PRJNA623070) | marine sediment metagenome | biome: marine biome [ENVO:00000428]; feature: marine pelagic biome [ENVO:01000023]; material: deep marine sediment [ENVO:00002113]; isolation source: pool of 5 deep marine... | reverse complement strand
CCGGCAGGTCTGTCCTTAAATGAAAATGTTGGATTTACAGAATCGTTTTTGATGTAAAGATTCTTGAGTCCAAGTTTTTCTCCAAGCTTGTCAGCTTTTACAAGTGGAGTCATTCCAGCATTAATGCTTACAATGTTTGATTTTTCTTCAATTGGTAATAATTCAAAATATCTCCAGTACGTATATTCACGATTAGAAAATGTATTCTTTGTAATATTTGGAAAATCATACTTTACATCTAGTGGTCCAAAGCAATCATCACAGATATACTTGAAAGCAGAATNNTGAAGTTCTAGTCAAGATCTTGTCTTCCTCTCAAACTATACATAAAAAATCCTAATATCAAGTTAAGTGATACTTAATTTTACCATATTAAAAATATAATAATAGTTATACTATATTTTGATGAAAAATCAATGTTAGATTACATTTCATAGAAAAATTTTAGAAAAAAAGGGATTTTTGTAAATTTTTCAATTATGAGTAAGGTTTTTAGAGATTTTTCTAAAATCACTTTCATGAATAAGGCAATTGTTATAGGCATACCAATCGCGATTGCAGCCATTTTAGGAGTTATTGCCATAGTATCGGGAGTTGGTTCTAATGATATGGAGGTCGAAGACGCTTTGGATAAAGAACTTCGACCTGAAGAGACTCCTGAAGTTTTAGAAAAAATTGAAGAAATTGAAAGGATTGCAGATGAAAATACCTACGAGGTATTGCCAAGAGAATGGCAAACTTCAGGTCCTTTCCAGATTGACCGAAAAGAGTATGCACTAGGTGAGAAAATTTTCATAAGAATAGGAGGATTGCAATTTCAAGAAAAGGGACAGATTGCAGTAATGAGACCTCTTAATGATACGCATTATTCAGTATATCTTACAATTCCTTTTGATGGGGCTAACAAAGATGCTTTTAATTATTACATAGAACCACAACTAAGTGCTCTAAGAGGATTTTGCTCTGCTGATGATTTTTTAGGAAATTGGGCACTAGTTTTTAGAGGAACAGATTATTCAAATCTTAATTTTGAAATTATAAACAAAACAGTTCCAGGAACTGATTGGGAACCTGTTTGTTAATTTATTTTTCCAAGTTGTGGTGAAAGCAAACTCTTTCACCAGTGTGACATGCAGGTCCTGAAGGCTCTACAAGATAAATAATTGCATCTGAATCACAGTCAACAAGAATCTCTTTTACTTTTTGCGTATTACCAGACTCTTCTCCTTTCATCCAAAGTTTATTTCTTGAACGACTAAAAAACCAAGAATTTCCAGTCTTTTTTGTAAGTTCTAAAGATTCTTTGTTTGAATATGCTAAAGTTAAAACATCTTTTGTGTTTGCATCTTGTACAATTATTGGGACTAGTCCACCACTTTTTTCAAAATCTATATCATCAATTGATTTTTGCATGATAAAATTTCGATTTAGATGTTTTATAATCTTACAGGAATTTGCTGTTCTCTAAGATGTTTTTTTACATCTTCTACACCATTCTCATGGTAGTGAAAAATGGAGGCTGCCAAGGCTGCATCCACGCCTGATTCCTCAAAGATTTCTACCATATCATCAGGTTTTCCACAACCCCCAGAAGCTATTACAGGAATAGAAGTAGATTTGACAACTTCTCTAGTAAGTATAATGTCATAACCATCTTTGGTGCCGTCTTTATCAATACTGGTAAGAAGAATTTCTCCAGCTCCTAATTTTTGAGCTTTTTTTGCCCAGTTTATTGCATCAATTCCAGTTTCTTTTTTTCCACCATAAATGAAAACTTCAAACCAGAATTTTTTTCCGTTATCAGAAAATACATTAACATTTTCCTTAAGATCATAATTTCTTTTAGCATCAATAGCTACTACAACACATTGTCTTCCAAAAATTTCCATCAATTCGGTAAGAAGTTTTGGGTTTTTTATTGCCCCAGTATTGATTCCAACTTTGTCTGCTCCATTAAGTAAAATGTTACGAGCATCTTCTAGCGAGTTTACACCACCACCAACTGTAAATGGGATATTGATTACCGAAGCAACTTTTCTTACCAAAGTTTTGATAGTTTCACGCTGTTCTTCAGAAGCTGTGATATCTAAGAAAACTAATTCATCAGCTCCTTCGTCACTGTATTTTTTTGCAAGCTCTACTGGATCACCTGCATCTTTTATTGATTTGAAGTGAAGCCCTTTTACTACTCTGCCACCTTTTACATCAAGGCATGGAATGATTCTTTTTGTTAAAGTCATGCTAATTTCTTTGCCTCCTCAATTGTAATTTGGTTTTCATAAAGGGCTTTTCCCAAAATTACCCCAAAAGAATTTTTTTCTTTAACATCTTGTATGTCCTTGATATTTGAAATTCCACCACTTGCAATTACATTTGCATTTTCCAAATTACACGCTTGCTCTAGGAATTCCAAATCGGGTCCCTCCAAAGTACCATCACGATTCACATTTGTGAGTAAAAATTCCGTAAATCCCATTCCAAGAAATTCTTTCATAGCCTCAGCTAGTTTGATTCCCGTACCTGTTTGCCAGCCATGAATCACAATTTCCCCATCTTTATGATCAACTGAGATTACAATTTTTTTTGGCCCTAATTTTCCTAAAATTTTTTTCAGGGTTTCTTTGTCCTTAAAAGCTAGTGTTCCCAAAACCACTCGTTGGGATATTTTTGATGTTTCAATTATTAGTGATTCATCTCTCAAGCCGCCTGCGACTTCAACTGGAATGTTTATGTTTTCAATTATTTTTTTTATCAATGAGAGATTAGAACCGGTTCCTAATGTAGCATCCAAATCCACTAAATGTAACATATCAGCTCCATTTTGTTCCCATTTTTTTGCTACTGTAATAGGATCATCACTGTAAATGGTTTTTTGATTTGGATTTCCTTTGTAAAGTCGCACTACTTTTCCATCCATTAAATCAATTGCAGGGATTATTTTCATTTTTTACACTCTTGAAGAAAGTTTTCAATCATTAGATTACCTACTTTGCCAGATTTTTCAGGATGAAATTGAGTTCCAAAAAAATTGTCCTTTTCAACTACAGCAGGAACTTTAATTCCATAATCAGATTCAGCCGTTATTACATCATTTGATGCAGGTTTTGCTCTAAAGGAATGGACAAAATAAACCCAAGAACCGTCCGTTACTCCCTGTAAGATTTTTCCTGATTTTTTAATTTCCAAGTTATTCCAACCCATGTGAGGAATTTTCATTGTGTGTGGAAGCTCAATTACTTCGCCGTCAATTACACTTAGTCCTTTTTCATGACCCTCTTCGCTCTTATCAAAAAACATCTCCATTCCAAGACATATGCCTAATACGGGAGTTTCTGAGCCCACATATTCTTGAAATTGAGTTTTGGAGTGCTCATGAATACTTTTGATGGCTGGATCAAAATTTCCTACTCCAGGAAGCAATAATCCTGAATAGTGATTAGGCTTATCAAAAGTGTTGATTACATCTACGGTAGCTCCTGCTCTTTCTAATGAATTTTTCAAGCTGAAAATATTTCCAGCTCCGTAATCAAAAATTGCTACTTTGACCATTACATTGAACCTTTAGTACTGGGTATTCCTTTTTGCTTTTTATCCAATGAGGCTGCAATTCTAAGTGCTACTGCAAGTGATTTTATCGCAGCTTCGACTTTGTGATGATCATTTTCTCCATACTTTACAGTAAGGTGAATACAGCTGTTAAGATTTTGTAGTAATGACTGGAAAAAATGCTCCAAATCTTCTTTTGAAATATCTTCGATTTTGTTGCGTTTAATTAACAAAGTTAATTTTGAAAATGGTCTTTTTACTAAATCGATGGATGCTTCAGCTAATGATTCATCCATTGGAACTGAAGCATAGCTGAATCTAGTTATTCCACTTCTATTTCCTAATGCTTTATCAACTGCGAGTCCTATTGTTATTGCAGTATCTTCAATGAGGTGATGCTCAATGTTATCATTTGATTTTGCATTTACTTTAAGATCCATCATGGAGTGTTTTCCAAAAGATGTGATAAGGTGATCAAGAAAATTAATGTCTGTTTTGATGGATGTTTTTCCTGAACCATCTAGGTTTACTGAAACTGAAATTGTAGTTTCCTTGGTTTTTCGGTTTATGGAACTTTTTCTTGCTTTCATATCTACCACAGAAGATTAACTCTACCTTATTCTAAATTTAATACCTTCGGTAGTAAATCTATTGATTCTAAAATCAATTGAGCACCATTTTTTTGAAATAACTCTAGTTTTTGTTGAGGATTTTTGCTGGTGCCTACTATTCCACAAAATATAGTGCCTAGTCCTTGTTCTGTGGCTTTTTTAGCCATTATCAGGTCCTCCATTGAATCCCCAACGTAAATTGAGTTTGTTGCAGCCATTCCAGATATGGCTCGAGTTAATGGAAGGGGATTAGGTTTAGCAAGTTGTCTGGATTCATCTTCAAGAAAAGCTGAATTTTCTAAATCAAATTTTTCCATTAAATTTCTTAAAGAATATCTTACAGATTCTTTACCTCTACCTGTAACAATTGAGATTTTAGGACCAAATTTTGTTTGGAGTTTTGTAATTAAATTTTCACTTATAATTACGAGATCATTGTCAATAAGTGGAGGTTCTGTAAATTCAGACTTTCTCTGAAAGAGTTTTTCATAAAGTTCTGGTCCGTAAAATAATTGATCAAAAATTTGGTATAGTGGGTTGTCATGATGAGCTCCAGGATATTCTAGTTTATTTTTGATTTCTTCAATTTCTGTTAAATCTTCAATATATTTTTCAGCCGAATTAATTCCAGAAGAATCACAGTGTTTTATTACTTCAAAAATAAACTCCTTTTGGTCTCTTCCAAGTTTTTTTGCTGCTATCAAAGAAATAATTGATGCATACGTTACATCAACTTCATCATTAAATCCACCCGTAGATTTAAAACCGTCAATAATTTTTGAATCAATTTCTATAGAGTCTGAGATATTTGCAAATCTTTCTAAAACTAGTTTAGTTGTTTTTTTTATCGTAAGGTCGTATGATTTTGTAATATCAATTAAAACACCATCACAATCAAAGATTAATCCGTCCGAAGATCTTATGGAATCAAGGATTGAATCATCTATGTAGATTCCTTCTTGTTTTTTTGTTAATGTCATCCCAGAAAATCACGTATTGCAAGTAAGAATTTAGAATTCATTTCTTTAGTTCCTATCGTAACTCTAAGGCATCCTTCGTGGTTTCCTATTTTACCTAATTTTCGAATCGAGATTCCTTGCTCAGACAAGGCGGTATACACCCGTTTGTATGACCCATGGGCGTCAAATAAGACAAAGTTAGCCTCAGAATCAAACACATCAAAGGCCTGATGTTTTCGAAGAGAATCAATAATTCGAGTTCTTTCTGTTTTAATAATCTCCAAGGAATCTTTCATTTGGGATGCCTTCTCAAAGGCCAAAATTCCCGATTCTATGGTAATGGTGCTTAGTGGGTATGGATATTGTATAACTTTGTTAAATGATTCCGTAAATTTTTTGTTGGCAATAAAATATCCTAATCTCAATCCCGCCAATCCAAATGATTTGGATAAGGTTTGAACAACAATCAAATTTGGTTGCGTCTTTACCATGTTAGCTAAAGAGTATTTGCTAAATGCTCCATAGGCCTCATCAATTATTACAAGACCATCAAATGATTTTACTAGTGTTTGAAGATCATTTTTTGTGAATTGAAATCCTGTTGGATTGTTTGGGGAATCAAGATACAAGATGTTTGCTTTTTTTGCATTGGAATTGAATTTTCTAATGTCGAGTTTCATGTCATCGTCAAATGGCAAAGCAATTAGAGGAATGGAGTACAGTTTACATCTCTCTTCAAAAAATCCAAATGTTGGATTAGAAGTCAAAACTTTAGTTTGTTTTGATGCAAAGTTTGAAAGAATTAAATCCAAAATTTGATCAGAGCCATTTCCTACGCCAATCATGGTTGCAGGGATTTTCAAATACTTTGAAATTGATTGGATTAGTCGTTCAACTCCTCCCAGTGGATATTCCCTCACATCTGTATTTTTTTTGGCACCTAAAATTAAATCACTTTGAAATTGTTTTGAGATAACATAGTTTTCATTTGAATCAAGTTTTAAGGAATCTTGTTGAAGTTCAGGTTTTTGATATCCTCCCTTTGAAAGAAATTCGTCTATCTTTTTTTCATACCATTTTGCTTTCATTCTAATCTGCCTCTCACAGCCTCAAAGTGATTCGGAAGACCTTCTGCTTTAGTAAAGATATCAAGATATTTTGAAATCTTTGACAAAGATGCTCTAGTAGATGTCACCTGAGTACTGATTTTCATAAAATCTAATACTGATAAAGAACCCCTTGTTTTGCCAAAACCGTTTGTGGGAAGGATGTGATTTGAGCCCAACATATAGTCACTAGCTGAAGAAGGGGATTGGTCTCCCAATAGAACTAACCCTGGAGAGGTCAATTTTGAAGCAATTTTTTGAGGGTTTTTGGTCATTATCTGAAGGTGTTCTGGAGCTAGTTCATTTGCAAGTTGCATTACATCTTGAGTTTTTTTACATACTGCTATGAACCCATTCTGTTTTAGACTTTTTCTTACAATTTCAGATCTTTGTATTTTTCCAACCATTTCCTCTAGTTTTTGATTCACTGATTTTGCTAGTTTTTCTGAATTTGTAATTAGATAACAAAAAGTATCATTGCTGTGTTCTGCTTGTGAAATAAGATCAAGTGCCACAAATTTTGGGTTTGCGGAATTATCTGCGATTATACCTAACTCAGTAGGTCCAGCCAACATATCAATAGAGGTATTATTTGAGACCATAGATTTTGCTGCAGTTACAAAAGCACCACCAGGACCTACTATCTTTTCCACTTTGGGAATAGACTTTGTTCCATACGCAAGAGCAGCAATTGCTTGAGCTCCCCCTATCTTGTAAATTTCATCGACTCCACAAATATCAGCTGCAACAATCGTTAAAGGATCTAATTTCCCGGAAGAGTTTGGTGGAGATGTAATGATTATTTTTTTGACTCCTGCAACTTTAGCTGGAATTACAGACATTATTACTGAGCTGGGATATTTCGCTAGTCCTCCTGGGATATAGCAACCTGCGCTTGTAATAGGAACAAATGTTTTGGAGATCTTTATCCCCTCATTGTTGATTGTAATTTGTTTGAGTATTGATTTTAGTTTGTACTCAGTTTTTTCTAATCTTTTTTTAGCAAGTTTAATGGCGGTAATTTCTTTAGAAGATACTTTACTGTAGGCACTATCCTTTTCTTTTTGACTAATACGTAATGTAGTTAATTTTGCACCACTGAATTTTTTTTCAAATTTTCTAATTGCAGAGTCTCCATCTTTTTGAACTTTTTTTAGGATAGATTCTACAATCTTTTTGTTTTTTTGAGGCTGTTTTGGTATTATTTCTGAGGCAAATTTTTCAACATTAGTAACTTGAATTATTTTCATCAATTCTCTTCGTCACGTTTGATCTCCTCAAGTTCCAAAATTTGACGTGGTTCATGGACTACTAACCCTTGAGCAATTTTTCTCAGTTTAGGAATTAGTTTATGAAATTCCTCTTTTCTTATTACCGTGTTGACCCCAAACCAACCCTTTTCACTTAGAGGGCTGACAGTTGGTCTCTTCAGTGATGGCATTTGTTTAAGTAATTTCTGAAGGTTCTTTTCTTCGACATTTAGGTAAATGTGCAAGTATTTTCTTCCATGTACTGCGCCTCTCATTAAAGTTACAATATCAAAGATTTTTTCTCGCTTTTTTGGGTCTTTAAGGGATTTTTTATTGACTATCAAGTGAGCTGAAGAAGTTAAAACCTCATCTACAATTTTTAATTTATTTTGTTTTAAAGTAGTTCCAGTTTCAGTTACATCCATAATGGCATCTACGTCTTCAGGAGGTTTTGCTTCTGTGGCACCAAAAGATAGATGAATTTGAACATTTTTGTTAGTTCCTAATCTCAACCAAGGTGTTACAATCATAGGATCTTTGGAGCCGTAGTATTTTTTGTAAGATTTTGATTGTTTGATAAATTTTGAAGCAGTTGTGAGGTATTCTGATGAAATACGAAGAATTTTTTTCTTTTTGGCATAATCTGCTATCATAGAATCTAAATTTTTGTAAGAGTATTTGTCAGGAAAAGCAATCACCAACCTTATTTTTCCATATTCTAAATCTAAGATTGGTTCCACATCTGATTTTGTTTCTCCTACCCAATCTTTTCCGGTAATGCCCACGTCATAGAGTCCTTCATAAACCAAGGTTGGAATTTCTTGTGGTCTGAGCATTTTTACTATAATATTTGGGTCATCTAGAAATACACGATAAGTTCTACTTTTTCTGTTAACTTTTGTCCAGGATTTTTCAAGGAGTTTGAATGTAGCTTCTTCAAGACTGCCCTTAGGTATTGCAAATTTTACCTGAGACATTGTATGTTGTTTCACTATCTAGCCATATAATAGGATTTTAAATTTCCTTAACCAATTCTTTTGCTTTATCAAGAGAAATATTATTTTGTTCAATCATTTTTTGAACAACCGTATCAATCTGGTCGTTTGTTGCGCCGGCTGCTGCAGCTAAGTTTCTTGCATGTAATCTCATGTGTCCCTTTTGAATTCCTTCTGTAGCTAGCGCTCTTATTGCGCTATAATTTTGAGCCAAACCTGTTGCAGTCATTATACATGCTAATTCTTTTGCAGAAGAAACTCCCAAAATTTTATTGCATAATTTTGCAATAGGATGCACATTCGCAATTCCACCTACAATTCCAACAGATAAAGGCAACTCCAAAGAGCCTACTAAATTTCCATTTTCGTCTTTTTCCCATTTAGTTAATGAACGATATTGGCCTGATTTAGCTGCATATGCATTTGCTGCTGCCTCAATAGCACGACTATCTTGCCCAGTTGCATTTGCTACGGCTATGGTTCCATTCATGACACCTTTGTTATGAGTTACAGCTCTGAAAACGTCATTGTCAGCAAATTGATATGCAAGAATAATATTATCTACTACGTCCTCACCGCCTACTGCCTCTTTTTCAAAAACTGCTTTTGCCTTTGCAATTCTTCTGGTAGAGTAATTTGATAAAATTCTTAAAAGCGACCTTCCTTCGGTTAGTTTTTCAAGTATTGGTGAAACAGCCTCACACATTGAATTTGTTACATTTGCACCCATTGCATCACCCACATCAATTAATAATTCAACAATGAGCATTTTGCCGGATGGAGTATCCATTTCTTTGCAGGATACTTCTTTTGCACCTTTGCCCATTTTTGAAAGTGTATTACTTTTTGAATTTGCGATTTCAAGAATTTCTTGGGATGAATTTTTGATATTTGAAATGGCGTTAGGGTTTTTTACATTAAGCATTTGAATTTGGCCAATACTATACGATTCATCAGCTGATGCTTCAAAACCTCCCAAAACTCGTGCGATTTTTGCACCTTTTGAGGCAGCTGCAATAACTGAAGGCTCCTCAATTACCATTGGGACAACGTAATCGTTTCCATTAATCTTAAAGTTAGTTGCAACTCCTAAGGGCAAAGAAAAAGTTCCAATTGCATTTTCTACCATTTTATCTGCTTTCTCAAAAGAAATTCCTCCATTAGGATTTTCTAAGAGAGAAATTTCATCGTTAGATAAATCACAAAAATTTTTGATTGCCTCAAGTCTCTCTTTTCTTGATTTTTCAAAAAATCTTGGTATTGCAGAGTCTTTCATCTTATTTCAATATCCTTAGTAATTTATCATCTGTTCTATCCGGAAAACCTTTTCCATCTGTATTTGAAGTAATTACATAAAGACTTCCATCAGGGCCTTGAACCACATCCCTTACACGCCCGACTCCACTCAAAATGCTTTTTTGTGATTTTAGACCTTCTTCTATATCCAACTGATAAAGATTTGATGCTCGCAATGAAGTCATAAGAAATGAATGTTCAAGGTCAATGGCATTTCCAGAATAGAAAAGAATTCCACCTGGTTCTATAGCAGGATCATAGCACATAACAGGGCCTTCAAACATTTCGTTCCCTCCACATTCTTGTTCAGGCCATCCATAGTTTTTTCCAGCCAAAATTATGTTGATTTCATCATTTTTTTCAGGACCAAGTTCGGCTACATACAAATTTCCTTTCTCATCCCATGTCATTCCTTGAGGATTCCTATGTCCTAATGTGTAGATAGGAGAGTTGTCAAATGGATTATCGTCTGGGATAGTTCCATCGTCATTCAATCTTAATATTTTTCCGGCCAATGAATCCATGTCTTGAGGAAGATGAGAGGCATCAGACACGGTTCCTGTTCCGACATACAATTTTCCATCAGGACCAAATTTCAGAAATCCACCGTTATAAAATACTGATCCAGGAATTTTATCAAAAATTGTTATAGCATCTTCTAATTTATTATCAGATTCTTTTATCCTCATTACTTTGTTCCATAGTTTTTCGTCTTCTTCATAAGTCAAAAAAACATACAAAAAATGATTATTAATAAAATCTGGATGAGTTGTAATTCCTAACAGTCCTCCATCAAAAACTTTGGCAGGTCGTAGTGTAGCTAATGGTTCTTCTAATAATTCACCATTTTGAATAACTTTAATCCTACCTTCCTTTTCGGTGACAAAAATTCTATCTTCAGTAACTGCAATTGATCTTGGATTTTCTAAATTTTGAGCTAAAATTTCTACAGAACTATTTTCCATTTTTGTAGAAGGTGGTTCTGGTAATGGTATTGGATCGTCTTCAGATGTTAAGACAAAAATTGAAAATATTATTGCACCCACAATTCCGGCAATTCTAAGACGCTTGTCCATGAAGATTTGGTCTTTTCAAATCCTATTAATTACTTTCAAGAATTTGATAACGCGTATATACTGTGGCTATTCATTTATCGATTAGCGGGGTGGGGAAGTCAGACTAATTAGGACTAGGTCATCCCGGCGGGCTCATAACCCGCAAATCAGTAGTTCAAATCTACTCCCCGCTATCTAATTCTTATACACTGAAAACCAAGGACCAGACTCGGTAAATTTTGAAATTTTGTTTACCTTGCCTATTCTAACAAGGGGTCTTGTTAGATGTCTGTGAGCAGACATGTTCGGTATGTACATTTGTTTTTTTATTTTACGAGGGATTACTTTGGATAATTTTGATTTGGATTTTTTCCCACATTTTATGCATTTAAAGCCCTGATTCTGTCCTTTTGATTTCATTTTTTTATTACATATTTTACATATTGGATTGGATTGTGACAGATTGGTATGGAGATTTTTTATTTCAATAAATTCTACATTTAAAACTCTTGGATGAATTTTTGAGGCTTTTCGGATTCCTCCACCTACAATAATGCTGTCACCTGAAATTAGATTTTCAGCAATAGATGTTAATCCAGTTTGTTTGTATACAGCACAGGGGATTGCTTCATCTTTACAAATAATTGAAAAAAATACATGCCCTCCTTTTTCCATTTTTGGAGTTTCTGAAACTTTCCCAATAACAATTCCAGAAGTATAAGGTTTTATTGATTTTTTATCTAAAATATGTTTTAGGTGATCACCTGTTCCTTGATTTGATTTGAAAATCATGTGACCAGCAAGTTTTTCATCAGTTTCTAAGATTTTAGATGCCTGCAAAAGTGCGAGTATCTTTTCACCTCGAATTCCACAAAATACAGGATCAGGACCATGAGGGGTAATCATTACTCTTGATTTTTTATTATCAAAACTATTGAAAGTATGAGGAAAAGTCTTTTCATGCATTTTCTTTACGCTTTGCAAAGAGATTTTTCTTTTTTTTCCAAATTTTGATGGTTTTCTGTAACTTAGAAGCTCCAAAGTGTGATCATTAAAACGATATCCAATTGCCCCGATAGCCCCTACCAGCCCTTGTCCATTTCCAAGATAAAAAATCTCCAGATTATTTTCTAATGCAAACTTTTTTGCATGTTTTCTGTTAATTAATTGCCATAATGCCAGTTCACTAAATTCAGTAAAGTTATTTGGAATTTCAGAATTTTCATAAAAAACTAAACCAGGGTTAGCCCCATTATTGGTATCAGAGTACTTGACCACAAAATTTTTTATTTTATTTTTAATTTTGGAAGGGTCCTTGGTTCGAATTTTGAGCCCCACAGCACCATTTCCACGAGTTTTCCAAGGGATATTTGGATTAAATCGAATCAACCTAGGAAAATCAAGAATCTCTAAATCTTGATGCTTCAGATAATCAACAATTTTGTATGCCAGAAAGGTAGTACACATTCCTTTGGGAGAGTCAGTATCATCAAAACCAATGTGCAGTGTGCGTAGTTTTTCCATTAATTTCAAATTTCATTTCATACATTTTTAGTTGTCGAGGTTTACAGTTGGTTTAAATTAAAATCGCTGTATTCGTAGGTGAATTGATAGTAATAGATGAGGAAAAAATATTCAAAGAAATTGAATCTCAAAAACCTGCATCAGTTTCACTAAATGGTCCTGATGGTATTTTACCTCAAATTCAACAAACAGCCATAAACATTACTGAGCGATTTGGAATTCCAGCTTATGTTATTGCTGACACGACATGGGGTACTTGTGATCTTAATTCAAATGCGGGTAAAGTTTTAGGAACAGGTATTCAATTTAATGTTGGACACACTATCAACACTGACTCTATTGAAAAAAATGTAATTTTGATTGATGCTTTTGATGATGTAAAATTTGATAGTGTTGCAAAAAAATGTGCAGAAATTGTAAAAGGAAAAACCATAGGATTAGTAACAGACAGTCAACATCTTCATGAAATGGAAAATGTCAAATCTATTCTTTTAGAAAATGGTGTCAATGTAAAAATTGGAAAAGGTGGTGGACAGTTAAATGATGGTCAAGTATTTGGATGTGAATTTTATCCAGTAACAAAACTCAAAGAAGAAGTAGATGCCTATGTATTTTTAGGACAAAGTAATTTTCACGCTTCTGGAATTGCCTTATCAACTGGTATGCCTACTTATGTTTTAGATCCTTACTTTAATGAAGTAAGAGAAGTATCAGAATTTGCGCAGAAATTAAAAAAGAAAGCTACTCTAGCAATCTACAAAGCCGCTGAAGCCAAAACTTTTGGAATTATTGTAGGTCTTAAGGAAGGACAATTATCAAAGTTATTTGCACTTGAATTCAAAAAAGAGCTTGAAAAAGAAGGAAAAAATGTCCAGTTGTTTGCCTTAACAGACATTACAAGTGACCGATTAAACAATTTGAAGGGAATTGATGCTTTTATCCAGGTTGCCTGCCCACGAATTTCCACAGATAATCAGTTTGACAAACCTGTATTATCCTCACCGCAAGCAAATGCTCTTTTGAAGTTATTACGAAATGAAAACATTGAGGAATATTTTGAATTGCCTCATTGGTTGTAAATTAAGAAATTAAATTTTGAAATCTTATATTTTCTTTAATGCCTTCGAAAAATTTTGATTTTCTTGCCTTTACTTTGTATTGAACACCTTGATTAATTGATTTTTCAAGATTATCAAGAGCCTCATCTATTTTTGAAAGCATTAAGAGATTACATGCTTTGTCAAACAACACATCTCCATTATCTGGATAATCCAACAAAATTTTATTGCAGCAAGTAATGGATTGATCAAATTCCTTTTTGGATTGTAATATTCGCTCTTTATGATACAAAACAACATTGTAATTTGGATTTGATTCTAATAGTGCATTACAATTGGCGAGAGCTTCATCTAAATTCCCTTTTTTTCGTAATGCAGAAATTTTATTTATTAACACTGGAAGATCATTAGGATCTAATTTCAAGGCAACATCATAGCAAGTAATAGCCGAATCATAATCTTTCAATTTACTTAGGGCATATCCTTTGTTATTAAGAGAGCTTGGATGTTGGGGATTTTCCTCAAGAATTTTATCATAATAAGAAATTGCTCCTTTTAAATTTCCTTGTAAAAATAATCGATTTGCTTCATCCAAGAGGGAATTGATTCGAGGATCTGAGGTCAATCAAATCACCTTAAGGTTTCATAATGATTTTTCCAAAAAGGCCTTTTCCTTTTAGCATTTTGTTATGAGCTTCTGTTGCCTTTTCCAATGGATACTCCGAATCGATTATAGCTTTAATTTTTCCCTGTGACATCCAATAGAGACCTTGTTCCAGCTCTGCTCGAGTTCCCTGAGTTGAGCCTAAAATGTTGATTCCTTTAAAGAAAATATGTCTCAAATCAGTTGCAGCATTGTATCCAGTAGTTGCACCAGTTGTTACAATTGTAGTGCCATATTTGAGAAGAGTCAACTCCTTATTCCAATGAGTTCCTCCAATGTGCTCAAAGATTACATCAATTCCTGGAGTTTCTCCAAAAGGTTTTGGGATTTTTTTTGCGATTTGACGAACTTCTTTATCCCAGTCTTCCTTCCTATGGTCTATGGCATAATCAGCACCTAATTCTATTAGCTGATCCAGTTTGCCTGGACTTGCAGTTGCAATTACAGTGCAGCCAAATAATTTGGCTATTTGAATTCCAAAACTTCCTACTCCTGAACTTCCACCCATAACTAAGACCAGTTGACCAGGCTGAATTTTTGCTCGAGCTACCAACATGTGCCATGAAGTTAAAAGAGTCATTGAGGCAGCTGCAGCTTCTTCATAACTTACATTTTCAGGAATTTTTACAACATTAACTTCTGGCAGATGAGTTATTTCACAATATCCTCCCCAAAGTGGACCAGTTTCAAATCCCCAAATTTTTCTTTTTTTACAATTGTATTCTTCCCCTCTAGTACATACTTTGCATACTCTGCACGACATGTTTCCGTGAGAAACAATCCTGTCTCCAACCTTGATATGTTTCACATCTTCTCCTATCGCGATTACCTCACCAGAAGCATCGGTTCCTGATATGTGAGGAAGGGGGATAGCTAGAGGTTTTCCTCGCATTCCCCAAATATCATCATAGTTTAAGGCAGCCGCCTTTACGCGAAATATAACTTCGTTGGGACCTGGTTTTGGTTCTGGAATGTCCTTAATTATGAGAATTTTAGAAAAGTCATCATCTTCAGTATATTTTTCATATACCAAGGCTTTCATGATTTTGTTAGAGAAGATTAGTGGTTATATCGTTACCTCAGCAACAAACAATTATAATCATTAAAGAGAGATTTTCAACATGTCAGAGACAGCGACATTTCCAGGAGATAAAATTGCCTCTATTGAAGAATACGAGGCAGGACAAAATACTTTTGATGATGGAGATATGGTTCGTGCCTCTACCGTTGGAGAGAAAATCCTTGATAAAACCACTAGAATAGCCAGCATAAAGCATCCTAGACTCTTATCCATACCACGAATTGGAGATACAGTGATAGGACCAGTGGTAGCGGTAATGTCTTCAATGATTGCAGTATCTATTGACTACATTAATGGAAAACCAACAACTTCAAAAGTAGAATGTGTTTGTTCCACTAGAAATATCCGAAAAAAAAATATTGCTTTAGCAAATGACATTGTTGCATTGAAAATTAAAAATCATCTTAATGGTACTATTCATGCAACCATTGATGAACCTCATCTTGGCGTTTTATTTACAAAATGTCGTAAATGCGGTGGGAAAGTGGTACCAATGCGTGATGCCATTAAATGTACTGAATGTTCATGGATTGATGAAAGGAAACTTTCCTCAAACTTTAACAACAGTGATTTCATACGATTAAGAGAGTAATATGGTTAAAGTATCGTTCCAAGGGGAGCGAGGAGCTTATAGTGAAGCTGCTGCAAGGTCTTTTTTCACTGATGAAATAGAAACGATTCCGTTACCTACTTTTGCTGAAGTCTTAGAAAGCACTGATAAGGATAAAACTGAATATTCAGTTTTACCTGTTGAAAATTCTCTTGAAGGAAGTGTTGGAGAAAGTTATGATTTGTTATATTCAACCAAACTAAATGTAATGGGAGAGATTTATCACAGAATAGAGCATTGTTTAATTGGAAATGGTAAATTAGATGAAGTAGATACTGTATATTCTCATCCACAAGCCTTGGGTCAATGCAGAAACTTTATTCAGAAAAAAAATATGAAAACTGTCCCAACATATGATACTGCTGGCAGTGTTAGAATCATCAAAGAAATCAACAAAGGAAATGTTTCTTGCATCGCAAGTAAATCAGCTTCTGAAATTTACAACATGCCTATAATTTCGGAAAATATCGCAGATAACCTGAACAATTACACAAGGTTTCTTGTATTATCAAAAAATACAAGTGATGAAACTGGCAATGATAAAACCTCAATTATTTTCTCTATCAAACACGAGCCTGGTTCATTATTTAGGATTATTGAAAAATTTCATAATTACGACATCAATCTAACAAAAATTGAATCCAGACCCACCAAATCAACAAACTGGGAATACAATTTCTACGTGGATTTTGAAGGTCATTCTAATAATTCAAAAATTTCAGAAATGTTAAACAAAATAAAAGATGAGACTTTGTTCATGAAAATTCTTGGCTCTTATCCATCTGCAAAATTAGACTAGAATCCTTTTGGTTTTCTCAAAGTAAAGCCCATACTAAATCCAATAATTACAATTCCAGAAATTATTACTATCAAGTGATATGTAAACAAAATTGGATCTGGTGTAATGTTGAGAGTTGCCAGTATTTGCATTTCAGATGAACCTGTGTTATGAATCTGTATTCTTGTAACTCCATCTTCTAGATGTGCCCACCTAAAGGTTTCTTCTTTTGCAAATGATGTCATAGGAATTTCAGGATCTCCGCCGGGACTAGATAATTTTAGATCAAATTTTTCTGCCATGATTTTCATTTCTTGCTGAGCTCCCTTGTTTGCGCTAATCTGATATGAAGTGGATTCACCGGTTTCAAAAGTTTCATCAACTTCGATTGTTTGGAATCCTAAACCAGTAACTAAAGAATAGACACCAATTCCGATAATTATTGACCCTACTACAAAACCTATGATAGTTCGAGTTGCAAGCATTATCGTATGTCTTAGTACACTGCTTAAAAAATTAACTACATTACAGAAACATCATGTGGCTGACTTTCAGCAAATCCAGCTCTTGACATTTTGATAAATTCTGCATTTTCTTGCATTTGTGGGATGGTGTGAGCTCCACAATAACTAAGACCAGAGCGAACTCCTCCTGTGAGTTGTTTTAGAATATCTGTAACAGTTCCTTTGTATGGAACCATTGCCTCAACGCCTTCTGCTACATAGTCATTAAGGTCATCATCAAATGAAACTGAGCCTGTTTCTTTGGATTTACGCCCAAGTGAGGCGCCTAAGGATGCCATTCCTCGATAAACTTTGAATCGTTTTCCATTCTTCGTCAAAACAGTTCCTGGCGATTCGTCTGTTCCTCCCAAGATACTCCCAACCATAACTGATGAAGCTCCAGCTGCCAAAGCTTTTGTTGCATCTCCAGAAGTTCTTGTCCCACCATCAGAAATTATAGGAATTCCATGATCTCTTCCAATTTTTGCACAATCCATTACAGCAGTCAATTGAGGAACTCCAGAACCAGTAATTACTCTAGTAATACAAATGGAACCAGATCCTACACCTACTTTTACAGCATCAACTCCAGCTTTGATTAGGTCTTCAGCTCCTTGAGCTGTTGCGATATTTCCAGCAATGAGCTCACAATCAGGAAATGCTTTTTTGATATTCTTTACAGTGTTAATTGCATTTTCGCTATGACCATGTGCAATGTCAACTACTAGTACATCTGCACCTGCATCTAGAAGAGCTTCTGTTCGTTCTAAAAAGTCACCTTTAACTCCAACAGCAGCACCTACTAGTGGTCTTCCTTTTTTGTCCTTGGAAGCGTTTGGATAGTCTTCAATATTTGTAATGTCTTTGCTAGTAATCAAACCTGTAATTGATCCTGAATCATCTACAAGAGGTAATTTTTCGATTCGGTTTTTATGTAGAATTTCTTTTGCTTCTTCTGGACTAATTCCAGGTTTTGCAGTTACTACATCTTTGGTCATTACATCTTTAATTAGATGAGAAGTATCTTTTTCAAAAAGTAAATCTCTGTCAGTTACAATCCCGACAAGTTTTGAATTAGAATCTACAACTAAGAGTCCAGAAACTTCTTGCTCATTTGCATAATCAATTGCATCTTGGACTGTTTTGTCTTGATTAATGGTATATGGATTTTCGATGATTACACTTCCGGCTCTTTTGACCTTAAGAACCTCTTTTGCTTGCTCTTGAATTGTCAAAAACCGGTGAAGTATTCCTATGCCACCTGCTCTGGCCATGGTAACGGCCATTGGAGCCTCTGTAACAGTGTCCATATTTGCACTGATAAATGGAATACTCAAAGTGATGTTTCTGGATAATTTTGTGCTCAAATCAGTTTGTGATCGGCTAGTGATATCTGAATATTTGGGTACAAGAAGAACGTCATCAAAAGTTAATCCTTCTTTAAATTCCAACTAAACCTTGTAAAGAAAGTAAAATATTGATTATAAGCCTTTGTTTCTTGGTAACAGTCTAGATGCTACTTTTACGGCATCCTTTGTCTCTGAAACATTATGGGTACGAATAATATCCGCGCCATTTAGAACACAAATGGTTTCTGTAGCGATCGATCCAAATAATCGATCAGAGGGATTTTCTTTATCCAAAAGTTTTCCGATAATTGATTTGTTTGATACTGAAACTAAAATGGGTAAATTTTGTTTAATTAATTTTAGATTTTTTATTATTTGCAGATCTCTTTCAAACCAGTCGGATTGTATTTTCGTAAAGAAAGGACCTTTTCCAGATTTTCTAAAGAATCCAATGGAGGGATCTAAAACAAATTTATTTTTTGAAAAATTAATTTTTTCAAGTATATCCACACTTTGTCTTAGAAGTTTTTTTGTTACACTTATTGGATTTCCTGAAACTGGTTTTTTATTAAACGCACATAAAATTAAAGAAGGACTATACTCTGAAACAATTTCTTTCATTTTATCATCATATTTTAATCCAGAAATATCATTGATGATTTCAGCTCCCAATTCCAGTGCAGATTTGGCAACTGACGATCTGCATGTATCAACAGATATTGGAAGATTTGATGAATTTTGAATAATTTTAATTGCATTTTCTATACGTTTTCTTTCAACATTTTCTGAAACAACAGTCGATAGATATGGTGCTGTAGACATTCCTCCAACATCAATAAAATCTGCTCCATTACTTTCCATTTGTTTTATGTGATCTGAGATTTTTTGTCTGGATGTTTTTATGGATTTTTTATAAAATGATTCGGGGCTAGTGTTCAAAATACCCATTATTCGTACTGGGTTTTTGCCTCCTACTGCTACATTTGCTAATTTTGTCATATGATTTATGATGAGCCTATTCCCATTTGAGTGATATGATGCTAAAAGGATGGAATTCAAGATATAATGAAATTATAAAAGAATTTCAATACCAAAGGAAAAAAGATAATGAATCTGCAATTATCTTGGATTCATTACTAAAAAATAAGAATTTGCTAAAAGATATTAAAAAATTAATTGAAAATCAAAATGTCTTCATAATTGGAGCTGGTCCTTCATTATCAAATTCAATACCATTTTTAAAAAATAAAAAAAATATCAAAATTGTTGCTGATAGTGCAGTAAAACTACTTGTAGAAAATGGAATTAAACCAGATATTGTGATTACTGATCTTGATGGGGATTTAGATGTGTTAAAAAAAATTGGAAGGACTAAAACACTTTTTGTTGTCCATGCTCATGGTGATAACATTTCAAAATTAAATTTTGTAAAAAATTTTAAAAATTGTATTGGAACCACCCAAACCAAACCATTTGGAAAATTGTATAATTTTGGAGGATTTACTGATGGTGATAGAGCTGTCTTTTTAGCTAGTTATTTAGATGCAAAAAAAATTATTTTGTTTGGTATGGATTTTGGAAATAGGATTGGTAGATTTTCAAATACAAAGCCTTCAGAGAGAAAAATCAAATTAAAAAAATTAAAAAAAGGAAAAAATTTGCTTGAATGGCTTTCTTCCAAAACCAAATCAGAACTTTTTACCACCTCCTATCCTGTTGCTGGGTTCAAAAAGATCTCCTATAGAGATCTAGATATCATAATTACCTAGAATGCATTTAATAGCTATATACTCTTGAGTCCACTTATGAAAAGGTCTGAAGAGCAAATCAAAGAGATTGCTAGTTGGAGAGAAGACCTAGTCAAACAGATAGACAAGCACACTCAGGCAATAGAAATTTTAGAGAAAAGATTACAGGTTTTAGATTCAATGCTAAAGGAATCAAGTTTTACCAAGGCCTCATCAATTGAGCCTGAAAAGGCTGCCCTGGAGGTAAAAACAACCAAAAAATCTATTCCTATTACAAATGGAAATGACGGTAAAATTATCGCTAATGCCTTTGTTTCTCCTGAACAAGTCGAGATAATTATAGAAGAAGGTGTTGGTATTGGTGCAGATATTCCTCCTTTCAAATCATTTTTCCTTGATAGAATTATTGGTGAGATGAAAAAGAAAGATACTCGCGATGCAGATACCGGTAAAATCCAAAAAGAATCAATTATTGATTACGTAGTTGAAAAAAATGGAACAGATTTGAGACAAATAATAATCAAGAACTATAAAGAAAAGGAGAGAGTAAATGAAATTATCAATACAGCGGGTTGGTCGCTTACTCGTATGTTAGAAAATATCAAAAAGTGAGAAAATGGATAAAATTCTTGTTTTAGATTTTGGGTCGCAATATAGTCATCTTATCTGTAGACGGATAAGAGAATTTTCAGTTTATGCAGAACTTGTCCCTTTTGATATTTCGCTAGAAGAAATTAGAAAACACAATCCAAAGGGAATAATCTTTTCAGGTGGTCCATCTAGTGTTTACAATTCAGACGCACCTATCCCTGAAGATGCAATTTTTGAAATGAATCTACCTTTACTGGGAATTTGTTATGGTCATCAGTTAATTGTAAACAAGTTTGGTGGAAAAGTAAAACGTGCAAATAAAGAATACGGTTCCTCTTTACTAACAATTGATAATGACAAAGATCTTCTTAGTGGGGTTGGAGAATCTGTTAGAGCTTGGATGAGTCATGGAGATGAAGCTGAAGAGATTCCTCCAGGATTTCAGGTGATTGGTCATACTGAAAGCGCCAAAGCCGCTGCTATTGCATCTGACGAAAAATCAGTTTTTGGTATTCAATTTCATCCGGAGGTCGTTCATACTGAGCAAGGTACTGAAATTCTCAAAAATTTTGTGCTCAAAGTTTGTGGTGCCAGCCAAGATTGGACTATGGAGGGTTTCATAGAAACGGAGGTTGAAAAGATTTCAAAGATTGAAGGAAATGTTTTGTGTGGAGTAAGTGGTGGAATTGATTCTACAGTAGCTGCTTTGCTTATTCACAAAGCCATAGGAGACCGATTAAAGTGTGTGTTTGTAAATAATGGACTTTTGCGAATGGATGAAGAAAAAGAAATTGAAGAGATGTTCAAAAATAACTTTAAGGTAAATTTTTCTTCAATTAATGCAGGGGAATCATTTCTTAGTAAATTAAAAGGAGTAGAAGATCCTGAAGAAAAAAGGAAGATTGTAGGTGAAGAATTCATTTCTGTCTTTACAGATTTTGCGGAAAAGAATGGTCCCTTCAAATGGCTAGCTCAAGGAACATTATATCCTGATGTTATCGAAAGCGGGGTTTCAAAAGGACCTGCTGCAGTAATAAAATCTCATCATAATGTTGGAGGTCTTCCAGATTGGTTAAACTTGGAAATTTTAGAACCATTAAAAGAATTGTACAAAGATGAAGTTAGAGAAATTGCAAAAATTCTAAATGTCCCACAAAATATTTTCATGAGACATCCATTTCCAGGACCAGGACTTGCAGTTAGAATTATTGGAGAAATTACTCCTATAAAATTAGATATCACAAAACGTGCAAGCAAAATTGTAGAAGAGGAACTAATTGAAGCTGGTTTGTATGGAAGTGTTTGGCAAGCATATGCTTCAGTTGGAGATGATAAAGCAGTGGGGGTGGTTGGAGATGAAAGAAAACATGGAAATATAGTAATGATTAGAGTTGTGGATTCTATTGATGCAATGACTGCTGATTGGACTAGACTGCCTCACGGACTACTAGAAAAAATGAGCAATAGAATAACAAATGAAATCGAAGATGTGACGTGGGTAACATATGCGATTTCCAGCAAACCTCCAGCGACAATCGAGCCTCAATAAAAGAATTAAGCTGTGATTATTATTTGAGTACAAAAAAGCAACTTTAATGGAATATGAAAAAATTTGTGATGAGATCTTAAAATCTGATGATAAAATTCGTTATGCAGCAGTTTATGACTATGGAGAATTATATGATAAAATGAGACCAGGACTAGATAGCTATCTTACAAGAGAAGAAACTGAAACCTCTCTTTCCCAAGCAATCTATAGATGGTCAACCCGTAAAAAAACTGTTACAAAAATTGGAAAACCAATTTTTGCCATGGCAAAATATGAGAAGGTTTACAGAGTAACAATGCCAATTGGGGGAGCTGGCTTGATTTTAGTAAGTACCGATCTGGATGCAAACATTAACGACATTGTTGAAAAAATTTTAAAAGTTCAATCAAAATACACGGAAATTTAAATTACTAAACAGAAATTGGTAAAACTACTTTAATACAATTTTTCTTTATAGAGTATATGGTTCAGATTCCCCTGGAGATAAAAAATTTCATAGAAGAACAAGGGGTTTTTGTTGTTGGTTCTACAGGAGGTTCTAATTTAACAAATGTTTCTCCAAGAATTTTTTTCAAAATAGAAGAGGAGATAATTTATTGGCTTGATTTTTTTAAACATAAATCATACAAAAATTTCCAAGTCAATCCCTGGGTAACCATAGCTGTCTTCAATAAAGAGAATCTGAAAGGATATCAATTTCGTGGAACCGTGAGTTTTGTCACAGACGAACCTACAAAAACTGAAATTGTAAATTCCATTATTGATGATACTTTGAAAAGAAATAATTCGGAAAAAATCAAGAAATTAGCCTCGCAAGATACTCAATTAATTCAATTTGAAGTCAAAGTGTGTTATTCGTTAAATCCTGAAGAATACTCAGATATGTCAATTGGCTCAGACATAGATTCAACCCAAGTCTTTTGATAGTATTCCAATAAATAATCAAAAAATTTCTAATTGTTATGGATTTTCATGTTTTTGATACATATGTTAAATCAAAAGATGGACACACCATGCATTTTGATGTAATTACAGATAAGAAAGAAACAGAACGTGCCATTGAATATGCAAAGGAGTGGTTAAAGAGTATCGGAGAAGAGGACGCCAAGGTAACTTTAGAGGAATGTAGATTTTGTCATTCTCAAAACGTTCCTGAGGAAATTGAAATTGAGATTATGACTAGTGGATATTTTATTTCTAAAATGGAAGGATGTCCGCAATAATCTAGTTTAACAGAGCTGCTCCAAAAACTCCAGCCGAATCCCCCAAACTGTTTTTTAAAATTGGTGTATCAACAAGGTCACTAAAGACTTGATTATAGACGTTTTTTACTCCCTCATCATATAGAAAATCAATGTTTGATAATCCTCCACCTAAAACAATTGCATCTGGATCCAAAATATCAATAACATTAGCAAGACTAGTCCCAAAATTATCTAAAAATTCTTTTTTCCATTGTAAATAGTTTGGATTTTCTTTTTCTTTGATAATTTCAGCTAAGTCTTGTTTTTTTCCTGATAGTTTTTCCCAGCGATTTTCTAAAGCAGGTCCACTGATGTAGGTTTCAACACACCCTTTTTTTCCACAGTAACACTGATTCCCGTTTTGGTGTAAAATATGATGACCCCATTCTCCGGCGATGTTTGTTCTTCCATGATGGATTTTTCCATCAATNNATTTTTCCATCAATTACAATGCCTCCACCCACGCCTGTGCCCATTATCACACCAAAAACTACGGAATAGTCTTTTGCACAACCTATTGTTGCCTCAGATATAGCAAAACAATTTGCGTCATTTTCAATTGAAATAGTTTTTCCAAATTTTCGTTCTAAATCTTGTTGAATTGGTTTACCAATTAGACATTGAGTATTGCTATTTTTTAGCAAACCTGTCTTCTTTGAAATTGCACCTGGAGTGCATATTCCGATACTAAATTCAGAGATATTTTTTGAAAGATCGTTTACCAGAGATGATATTTCATTTAGTATGCTAGAATAATCATTTTGCGGAGTGGAAACTCTAGTTCTTTTTAGAGAATTTAGAGATTCATCAAGTAGAATTCCTTCAATTTTAGTTCCACCAAGATCAATACCTATTTTGTGCACATTAAATCAGTTGTATTGGTTGGCTTAAGTATTAAGAAATAATTTATCCAGGCATTCCTGGGGCACCGCCTGGAGCTCCGGAAGAAGCGATTACATCATCGATTCTAAGAATCATACAAGCTGCCTCTGTTGCAGATTTGATTATTTGTTCCTTTACGGCAACTGGTTCAACAACATCTATTGAAAGCATGTCTGCAATTTTTGTATTTTTAGCATCAATTCCTGTCCATTTTCTTCCTTGACTTTGTTTAGCTCTAAGTTTTGCCATCGTATCAATTGGATCCATTCCAGCATTTTCTGCAATGGTAAGTGGGATTACTTCTAGTGCTTCTGCATATTTTTTAATTGCTAGTTGTTCTCTACCGTCAAAATTATCTGCCCAGTCTTTTAATTGAGCAGCAGCATAAGATTCAGGAGCACCTCCGCCAGCTACAATTTCTGGTTTTTCAATTACGTCTTTTACAACCATTAAAGAATCATGAATGGAGCGGTCTACCTCGTCAATTACCCTTTGAGAGCCTCCGCGAATAAGCATAGTTACAGATTGTGGGTTTTTACAGCCTTCAACAAATACCCATTTGTCAGATTCAACCTTTGCTTGATGAACAAGATTTGCTGAACCAAGATCTTTTTCATTGAGGTCTTCTAGGTTTGCTGAAACACGTCCTCCAGTTGCTTTTCCTAGTTTAATCATGTCACTTTCTTTTACTCTTCTTACGGCAAGGATTCCATATTTTGCCAAATAGTGTTGTGCAATGTCATCAATTCCCTTTTGACAGATTAGGACATTACATCCAATATCATGAAGCTTGTCTACCATTGTCTTGAGCATTCGGTTTTCTTCTTCTAAGAACATCTGCATTTGAGTAGGATCAGTAATTCTAATCTCAGAACTCATCTCAGTTTTTTCAATTTCAAGTGCTGTGTTTAATAAGGCAATTTTTGCACGCTCTATTCTAGTTGGCATTCCACTATGTACAATTTCTTTGTCAAGAACAATTCCTTTGACAATTTGAGTGTCTTGGATAGATCCGCCGGTTTTCTTTTCTACTTTGATATTATCAAGATCAACAGAATAAGTTTCTCCTTTCTTTGTAACAATATTCAAGATTGCATCAACTACAATTTTAGAAAGTAAATCGCTGTCTTCAGAAATTAATTTTGATTGCATACTAGTAGTTGCAATTTTAATTAGAGATTCTTTATCGTCAGGTTTGATTTTTTTTGCCATTTCTGAATAAATTTCCAGGGTTTTTTCAGATGCGGCTTGATAACCATCAATAATGACAGAGGAATGAACTTCTTTTTTTATTAGTTCTTCTGCTTTGGCAAGTAAGGTACCACCAAACACAACAGAGGAAGTGGTACCATCGCCAACTTCGTTATCAACTGTCTTTGAAATTTCAACCATCATTTTGGCTGCTGGATGCTGAACATCAATTTCTTTTAGTATGGTTGCACCATCATTTGTAATAGTTACATCTCCTAAGGAATCAACTAACATTTTATCTAGACCTCGTGGTCCCAGGCTACTTTTAACCAAAGAAGCAACTAGTTTAGCTGCAGCAATATTGTTTTGTTGAGCATCTTTGCCCTTTTGTTGTAATGCACTCTCCTTGAGGACAAGTACAGGTCCATTTGGTCCTTGTTGAATTGATGCCATTAAGATTCAGCTTCAATCCCCTGAATCCCCCTTTTTAATATTACTTAGTTGATCGGATTGATGTAAGACCTTTTCTTTACATCAACTATGCCACCAGCAAGAATTCGAACTGATGGCAAGGCAAGAAATGGCAAGAATAATGGAATCAAATGTGGTTTAGAAAATTTACATCCAGAATCTACAATTGAGTTATTGATTTGCTCAAAATTTGATGAAACCTTAGAAAATGGATCAGTTGAAATGATTCCTGCAAGTTGTAAAGGTAATAATGCTTTGATTTTTCCTGATTTTATAACAACTAATCCACCTTGATGTTTTCTTAGAGTGTTTGCGGCTATTGTCATATCTTTATCATTTGACCCAATGACAATTAGATCGTTTTCGTGAAAACTCCAGGTGGATGCAAAAGCTCCAATGTCTGCTCCAAAGTTTTCTAAAAATCCTAGGGCCTTTTTTTTAACACCATTAGTCCTGTCAAAGGCTGAAACTTTCCATACATCTTTGTCAACAGATGACAGGACTTTACCATCAGAAACATCTAATTCCGTGGTTCCTAATTTTGTAATAATTTCTGTCTGCATGGAAATAGTATTTGCAGTTACTTTGTTTTTTTTGGATTTTATTTCAAAATCTTTTTCAGAGAATTTTTTTACTTTTACAGTGTTTTTTATCCAAGATGGAATGGTCTTCTTTTTCACAGGTGCAACAATGCTTCCATTTGAGGCGACTAATTTTCCTCCAACGAATACCTTGGAAGGCTTGATTGATTTTAAATCATCAAAAATTAGAACATCTGCGAGCTTTCCAGGAGCAATTCCTCCCAAATCTTTTCCCATATGGTAGTAATCAAAGCAATTTCTTGAAGCCATGGTAATTGCTTTGACTGGATTTAATCCTAGTTTGATAGATTGATTAACGCAATAATCAATGTGGCCATATTTTGTAATATCTAGGGGATCTAATCCATCAGAGCAAAACATTAGACGGGAAAGATTGATTTTGTTGGATAGAACTTTTGGAATGATTTCTTTGAGATCACGACGTATAGAGCCTTCACGTATCATTATCCACATACCTAATCTAAGTCTCTCTAGCACTTGATCATAGTTGGTAGGTTCATGACAGGATAAAATTCCTGATGAAACATATGCGTTTAATTTTTTTTCGCTAGCTCCTGCAGTATGACCATTTATGATGCAACCATTATCTAGCATTGTTGAAATTGTTTTCATTGTTTTAGGATCACGCATTGTAACTTTAGTCCATGAAAAAACTTCTCCTAGCCCTAAAACACTGGAGTGTTTTATTGCAGATTTTTCTTGAGCCAATGTGAGGGTTTTGCTGTGACTGAATTTTCTATCAACAGGAAGCCCGCCAGGAACTACTTGAAAAATTCTAATCGGTAAGTTTTCTCCTAGTTTTAGGAATTCCTGAAATCCTTTGTAACCTCCTGCACTTACAATATCTATGGGATCGGAAAAAAGAGAAGTGACTCCACACAAAAGCGATTTTTTTGCAAGTTCTGATGGTAGCACAAATTGATCAATGTGAACATGTGGGTCCGCAAAACCTGGACAAACATATTTTTCCTTAACGTCAATTACAGCAGTTTTAGGACCGATAGTATGGCTTGCATCTGGACCAACATAGGCAATTCTTTCACCTATAATGGAGATTTGGGATTTTGGTATGATTTCTCCGGTATAAACAGAAACAAGTGAACAATTTTTTAAAATAAGATCGGCCTTTTTCTCACCCATGGCTACTGAATTTAATGAAGAAATTGATTTGGTAAGGCTAATAGTCACAAATTTTTTTGTAGTTTGCGCCTATTATAGATTCAATGCTTAAATTACCGTGAGGTCGGTTTTTTTGATATGAACATACCCAAGACTATGCGAAAGTATTGTCCCAAGTGTAAAACACACACAGAGCAAAAAATTTCCATATACAAGGCTGGAAAACGAAGAGGTTCTGCACGAGGTGAAAGACGACACGCTGAGCGTAAACAAGGGTATGGTGGACAAAAATTCCCAAAGTTGGCAAAACCTGCAAAGGTTACCAAAAAAGTAACACCTCTAATCACATGCACAGTTTGTAAGAAGAAATACAATAAACAAGGTGTTAGGATTAAGAAATTTGAGTTGGTGGCAGCATGAAAAAAGATCACATCGCAATTCCTAAACCATCAAGTAAATTCCAAAAAGTGGATTGTAGCGAATGCGGAGAACAGCAGATTGTTTATTCTCATGCATCTACTTCTATTGCATGCAACTCTTGTGGAAACACAATTGCCGAGCCAACAGGTTCAAAAGCAAGAATTCATGGAAAAGTTTCAGGTAGTGCTGAGTAAATCATAATCCTGTTTTGTGTTTACATTAAACCCAATTCGTTTGTCATCCATAATTACATAGTTTTCTTCAATATTTTGTAAATTAGAAATTTGTTTAGAGTTAATCAAAGAAATTCCTGTGTAACTGCAAATTTGGTTGTCAAATTCTATATCAACACTTGGAGACAAACCTAGAGAATAAAGTAATTTTTTTGTAACTAAAATACTTGTCCAGTGATTACTGGAATCATAGAGATTTACAATTTTTTTTATAATTTCTTCATCTAACAATGGTAAATCTCCTGAAGTAACAAACACAGAATCGTCAAGAGATTTTAAAACTCCATTAAGATCTTCTGCATATCCTAATCCCTTAGTATCAAAAATTTCATAATTATTTTCTTCAAGTATTTTTTTTGTCTTAGGAGAATTTGGACTAGTTAAGAAAAGAATTTTTGAAAAGCATTTTGATTCAGTCATTGCTTTTGCAACATGCAAGATAATTGGTTCTTTGAATTTTAAAAGTAATTTTTCATCTGTGGATTTCATACGACTTCCTTTTCCACCTGCAAGAACTATTCCTATCATATCGAAACAAAAACCAGAAGACATGCTAAACGAGATAGTTCATTTGTTGAGCCTAAGACATCGCCTGTTATACCTCCAAAGCTCCTAGTGGAAATTCCTACTAAGAAAATAGTCAAAGTCGTGCCCACAGCAAATAGAATCAGGCCTGTAGTGCCCCCAAGAATTACAAGTGGAATTAAAGTAATTGCCACAGTTACTAGAAGTTTTTTTCTATTTTTCATCAATTCAACAAAAGGAGAATTTGAACCAACAGAAGCTGAATTCCCTATACTTGCCATCAATACCATCGAGAATTTTGCAACAATTTCACTAAGCAAAATTGCTAGGAATAATTGATACCCAGATGCAAGAGAAATTGTAACAATCAATCCTACTAGATACAAAACTATTGCAACTATTCCGGCAGATCCAGTCGCAAGGTCTTTCATTGCTCCAAGTTTCTTTTCTTTAGATCCTTTTGCCATGAGACCATCAGCAAAATCTGCTAATCCATCGGTGTGGTGTATTCCAGTAATCAAAGCAAGAGAAGCAACTACTAGTAAACTGACAATTAACGGATCTAAAAAGAAGGACAAACCAAATCCAATGGAACCAACAAGTAAACCTATAGCAATTCCTACAATTGGAAATAAGTACATGTATTTTGCAACAATTTCTAATTTTGCACTACTTGTGGGAATAATAGTTAGAAATGAAAAGATAGAACCAATTTCTTTAAGCATGAGCCCACCATCCTACATAGGAAAGAAAAATTACAGTAGGGAAAACGATTATGCCACAAAATATGATTGATGTTAATTTCATTAAAGATATTGCTGATTTTACATGATCTTTTGAAAATTCAACTTTACCGTTACCTAATGAGTAGTGATTAATTTTTTCAAATTTAGTTCCTAATGCCCCTGCAATGGCAGCCATTGGGTATCCTGCATTTGGACTCTCAGTTTTTTTCCCATCTCGAATCATTATTTTACATGATTCTTTCCAATCATACCCAAGAATCATTGCGCTAAGAATCATTGTCAACCCTGTTAATCTAGAGGGAAGGAAATTCAATGCTTTATCAGAATTGGCGGCAAACCATCCAATATTTTTGAATATACTTGTTTTGTAACCAATCATCGAGTCTGCTGTGTTTATCACACGATAGATAAAGGCACCCGGTAACCCAAATAATCCAAAATAAAACAATGGTCCAGTAATGCCATCTACTGTATTTTCGCTAATACTTTCAACTACTCCTGAAAAAACGTGGTTTTTGTCTAAATCTTTGGTATTTCGCTTTACTATCATAGAAAGACTATTTCTTGCAGAAGAAATATCATTTCTTTCAAGTGAATCGACAACAGCTAATGCATGTTTTTCCATTCCTTTAATTGCCATAGTGGTTTTTAGAAGTATGCCACCAACAATTACAAAAATTATTACGGAAAGATAATCAATGGTAATTAGATTTATTCCAAAATCCAAAAAGATAAGGATGGAACCAACAATTGAGCATGAAATTAAAATTAAAAAAATCCCTCCTAGTTTTTCCAAATAATCTGAGGAGTTTTTACAAACAGGAGTGAGTTTTGCGATTAACTTTCCAATCCAAGCTGTTGGATGGTATTTATTTTTTGGATCACCTAGAGTGAAATCTAGAATAAGTGCAAAACAGATTATGGATAAGGATTCAATGATCATTTTAGTAATCTCTCAATTTCTTTAAAATTCAAGTGTTTATACACTAGTTTACTTAGTTTATCAATTTCGATATCAATTTTTTCTAGGTTTTTTTTATTCCAGACAAAATCTTTAGGTTTTGCATTTAACGAGTCTTCTTCTGGAATATCAAAATCAAACATTGGGATTGTTCCTAATACTGGTTTTTTTGTTTTTTCTTTGATTTTTCTAAATCCAGGTTTTAGAATTTTTTCATCACCTCGAAATTTGTTAAAAATAAAGCCTTTGACAAGTTTTTGATATTTTTTATCTAAAAGAGATAATGTTCCAACTAAACTAGCAAAGGATCCTCCTCGATCAATATCAGTTATGAGTAAAACTGGAGAATTTACCTTTTCAGCCATCTTCATATTTGCTATGTCGAATTTATCTAAATTAATTTCTGCAGGGGAGCCTGCTCCTTCTAAAATAACTAGATCATGATTTTTTTCGAGATTTTTGAGTGATTTTATGGCTGTTTTTAGACCTTGTCCCTTTACAAATTTTGAATAGTAATCTTTGGCGTGCATTCTTTTGAATTTTTTACCCTCAAGGAAAACCTCGCTGTAGTAATTACCTACAGGTTTTAGCATGATTGGATTGAGGTCAGGAGTAATTTCGCATCTAGCTCCCACTGCTTGTATTGCTTGGGCACGTGAGATCTCAAAATCTATTGTTTTGTAGGCAAAATTTGACATATTTTGAGATTTGAAGGGGGCAACTGAATACCCCTTATCAGAAAAAATCCGACACAAAGCAGTAACCAAAGTAGATTTTCCAGCCCCAGAGGAGGTTCCCTGTATCATTAACGATGTCATAATTCCTCCAAGGCTTTGACAAGTTTTTGATTTTGCTTTCTTGTCTTAACTGCAATTCTAATGAAATTTTTATTTAATCCACGAAAATTACTACAATCTCGAACAAGGATTTTCTTTTTTAGTAACTTTTTTTGAAGATTTTGAGAATTTATTTTTGATTTAATTAAAATAAAATTTGTAGAAGACTCTGTGCATTCAAAGTTAGAAAGTTTTGAAATTTTTGATGTTAAATAATTGGATTCGTCTTGAATAATTTTTTTTGCCTTGTCTAGATGTTTTGGATTAGATAGGGCTGCTATTGCTGCATGTTGTGCAAGACCAGATACATTCCATGGAATTTTGATTTTATTTAAAATTGAAATTATTTTTTTAGACCCAAGTCCATATCCAATCCTAATTCCTGCCAATCCAAAAGATTTAGTCAATGAACGAAGAATAAACAAATTGTTGTAGTTCTTTACAAAAGAAATTATTGATTCGTTATATTTAGGAACTAGTTCAATAAAACATTCATCAACAAAAACCATAGTATTTTTTTTCTTTGCAGAATCTAAGATAATTTTCATATTGTTTTTGGAAAGTAATTTTCCTGTTGGATTATTAGGATTACAAATGAAAATGCATCCATTTCTTGGAATTTTTGAAATAAAATCTTTTAAATCGTTGTTCAAATCCATTGTTTTAAAAAATTTTACCGTTGCACCTGAAAGTTTTGAAGCCGCTTCGTATTCACCAAATGTTGGAATAGGAATCAAAACGGGTGTTTTTTTAGATAGAAAGGAATTACAAAAATTATAGATTAATTCAGTAGCTCCATTTCCTATTACAACTTGAGAAAGTGGAGTTTGAGTATATTTTTGAAGTAGTCTTCTAAGTTCTGTTGATTCAGGATCAGGATAAATCGATAAAGTTTCCAGATTTTCTTTGATAGTCTTATGGACATTTGCTCCTGGACCAAGCGGATTGATATTTGAGCTGAAATCTAAAATTTTGGGATCAGGCTTAGATATTGAGAAAATACCACCATGTTTGATCGGTTTGTGAGCTGTTAGTCTAGGATTGGGTTTCACGCTTGAAACTATCCTCACCTAATATAGTATGTTTTGGGTAAATTCTGATAACGATTATTAATTGAATCCAGATTATTTCTGATATGGACAAAAAACGAGTTGCAATTATTGGTGTTACAGGCTCTGTAGGTCAAGAGTTTGTTCAATCTCTTGAAAATCACCCATGGTTTGAGGTTACTCAGATTGCAGCATCGGAGCGTTCTGCAGGAAAAAAATACCTTGATGCAATTAGAAACCCAAGTGGAATTGTGGCATGGGATGTAGAAGGTGAAATTCCTGAATATATCAAAGAAATGACTGTTAAAAGAATAGATGAGTTAGATGTTTCCCAATTAGACTTGGTGTTTTCAGCCGTAGAATCCGAGGCAGCCCGCGCCATTGAAACTCAAATGGCAGCAGATTTACCTGTAATTTCAACTAGTTCTGCGTATAGATATGAAGACGATGTTCCAATTCTAATTCCTGGTGTAAATGATGCCCAAACGGAGTTACTTGAAACCCAAAAAAAGAATAGAAACTGGAAGGGTTTCGTAGCACCATTACCAAATTGTACTACAACAGGTCTTGTAATTACCCTAAAACCTCTCCTTGAAAAATATGGAGCAAAGAAAGTAATGATGACCTCAATGCAGGCAATCTCTGGAGGGGGGAAATCTGGAGTATCAGCTATGGGAATCACCGATAATATTTTGCCATACATTCCAAAGGAAGAAGGAAAGGTAAGAAAAGAAACAAGAAAAATCCTTGGAACATTAAAAGATGGAAAGATAGAGGATGCAGATATTCGAGTAAGTTGTACTTGTACACGGGTTCCTGTAATTGATGGACATACAGAATCTGTCTTTGTTGAAACTGAAAAAGAAATTGATCCCCTAAGTGCGAAAGATACCTATAATGAGTATAACAAAACAATCTCAGTAGCCGGTTTACCTTCTGCACCACAAGAGTACTATGCATTCCATGAGGATCCAACAAGACCTCAACCAAGAATGGAAAGAAGCGTAGGGGGTGGAATGACAACCACAATTGGCAGAGTTGAAAAAGAAGAGCTCTTTGATCATGGTCTGAAATACATGTTATTCTCTCACAACAAAAAAATGGGCTCAGCAAAAGGAGCTGTATTGTTAGCAGAAATGCTTTACAAAAAAGGAAAAATTTAGAGATTTCTTGTAATTTTTTCAATAATAACTTTATAAGATGTAGAAATCTACAACCGTTCAGGTGTTTTAGACGGCAAAAGTTGATGATCTAGATTTACAGATTTTATCTGAATTATCAAATGATGCATCCATTTCAATTCCACGATTATCAAAAAAAATCGATGTTAACTCTTCAGTCGTATATTCAAGAATTAAGAGATTAGTTAAACGAAAATTAATTGAGCGCTTTACCATTGTAGTTAATGATGCTGAATTAGGATACACTGTAAAGGCCTTGACAGGTATCAATATGGATACTAAAAAACGAGATCATATTATCGAGGAATTATTCAAAATTGATGGAGTTAGAGAAGTAGCTGAAGTTACGGGAAGATTTGACATTTTAGTTACAATGTATTCAAAGTCATTAGATCAAATGCACAAGATGGTTTCAGAGCAAATAGGAAGAATAGAGGGGGTTCAGTCATCTGAATCCTTTATTGAAATGAAATCAAGGGAAAAGGCAATGCCATATATGCCATCAGAGGATAAGGATTAGTGTTGCAAAAGCAAAAAACTCAATCCCGCATAGCAGTGTATTATGAATTAACAAAACCAAAGATCTGGTATTTACTGGTGTTTACTGCCTTTGGTGCTATTTTGACTGCAGCAAATATCTACAATATTGAGATCTCTTTGGGTACTTGGGCTTTGGCATTATTTTCAGTTGCTGCCGGTTCTGCTGCTGCAAATACTTTGACTAATTATCATGATAGAGATATTGATGCAATTATGGAAAGAACAAAAAACAGACCACTCCCATCCAAAAGAATCTATCCTGCAGAAAAGGCACGAAACTTTGGTTTAGCTCTTGCAGGAATTTCACTTGTTCTTGCATTTGCAATTTCTTTTACAACAACTTTAGAACAAGGCCTTTGGGCAACAGCATTCATTGCATTTGGATTGGCAAACAATGTTCTAGTTTATTCTTATGCACTAAAAAGACATTCTAGAACAAACATAATTTTAGGAGGATTATGTGGTGGTGCACCTCCAATGGTGGGATGGGTAGCAGTTACAATGTCAGATTTATGGACCATGGGACTTGCTATGGCAGGTTTAGTCTTTATTTGGATTCCAATGCACATTTGGGCTTTAACTTTGCACTTTAAGGAAGATTACAACAAAGTTGATGTTCCAATGTTAACTGCAGTTCAGTCTGAGAAGGCATCTGCCAGAATTATTGCAATTTCTACTTTTGTTATGGTACTATTTTCAATTACTCCATTTTTCATGCTTACAGAAAATGGAGATCCTATGGTAGGGNNATTTTAGCATGGTTTTCTACTATTGATTCTAGTTCTTTTTTTAGTTCTTCAGAATTCCAGTTTTCTTTAATAAGATGGGTGATTTTTTCAACTATCTTCCAATGTAAGTTATTTTGCTCGTCTATTAATTCTAAAAATCTTTTTCCTTTATCGTCCTCTGACATGATTTGTTGAAATTTAATCAATCATAAAAATTTAGCATTGGAGGTAATTGTATTATTTCAAAATTTTATTAATAATTTTAACAAAAAATTCGTAATGCGGTGCAGTATTTCTGAATGCAAATCCAAAGCAATTCAAACTGTTAGTATTAGTTTTAAGGAGACAAGGAGTCTATGTGAGTATCATTATAATTTATTTAAAAACAAAAATCTAGAACACAAACCTCAATTTACCAAAGCCTCGGAAATTTAATTTTAGAGTTTTAGAACTAGTGAAAGATTTAACATATACTATTTTGATTCTAGCATATGGCTACAAAGAAAAAGGCTACTCCAAAACCAAAAACTGCTAAAAAGGCACCTTCAAAGTCAAAAAAGGTAGCGAAATCTACATCAAAAAAGACAGAATTTGACAAGGCCTGGAAAGACTATAACTCAGCCTTGGATATGTGGAAAGAAGCACTATCTCAGTGGCAAAAGGCTACAAATGATACTTTAATGACTTACCATGATGCTTGTCAAAAAGCCTTAGAGTCTGATGCTGAATTATTAAAAAAGGTCACAGCAAGTTGGGAAAATACTTGGGACGAAATTGGACCAGAATACATCAAACAACAAAACAAATTGATAGAAAATATCTTCAAAGAAACTAACATTGATTCTATAAAGAAATTCAATGAACAATGGGAAAGATACCTTACCACATCTGGAGATGATTCCATTAAGGCATATCAAGAAGCAATAAAGCGGTTCAATGAAGCCTGGAAGTCAGTCCAAGCATAACTAGTCGGTTTTCTTTTTTGCAAATGTAATTGGTTCATCGTTTTGATCATGTTGAACCTTATCTTCGTGTTTTAGAGCCTTTCTGATTGCTTTTTTCAATTCTTTTTCTTTTTTAGAATCCATTTATAATCTCCATATTTTTAATTAGATTTTTTCTTTAAAAAAATTCGATAATTTTCAAACTTGATAATAGCATTTTACTTTGTTTCTAGTTCTGCAATTTGTTTTTCTAGTTCTTCTAACCTTGCTAGTTGTTCTGGTGTAGCTTCGTCAGACTCTTCTGATGGTGATTTAGTGACAGGTTCTGGTGCAAGTTCTAATTCTTGAGGAAGTTCTTCATCAGTGTCCATTGGAAGTGAACCTCTTGGACTTTTTGGAGGTTCTGGAGTGGATGGTAATTCTAATTTTGCAATTTGTTTTTCTAGTTCTTCTAACCTTGCTAGTTGTTCTGGTGTAGCTTCGTCAGATTCTGGTATTCGGGGAGTTTCTAATATTGGAATGTCTCCTAGATAATCTTGATTGACTTTATTTTCATCAATTCTTACATATGGTTCTCCATCTAATCTATAGAACCGAATTTGATTGCCTTTTTTCCAAGTAGAAATACGGTCATAAATGGTAATGTAGGTTAAGCCATTGCTAATATCTGATGAAATTGTTATTCTATCTACCAAATTTCCTTTAGTTATACCATTTTCAAGTTCTTTGTGTCTTTTTGCCCTTAAGATTAAGTGATTTTTATCGTAACTAACTTCTGAAATTAAATAATCAGCCCACTTTTTCAATTTCAAATTTTCTGCCTAATTCCTACTAAATAAGCACTGATATTGTAAATGATTTCTTATTGAAGCTAGAAAGTATTAGATTAATTATTTTTTTAAACAATCATCCAAACAAAAATTTTATTGTGTTTTTTTAGATTTATTTTCTTCAAACTCCATTTGACAAAATTGATGAAAAACAGAACATTTGTTTTCTTTAGCATCTGACTTAATTTTATCCATGTCTTGTAGAAGAACTCCTTGAGCTGCCAAAAAGGCTTCGTCTTTTAGTCCTAATTTTTCAAATTCTCTGGATTTCGCTATAGCTATTTCTTTTATTTGTGGATCAATGGTTTGAGCTTTATCATAGAATTCAATTGCTTTTTGATTTTCTCCCTGATAGCTTAAGGATATTGCCATATTCATCAGTGCAGTGATATTTTGCGTATCAATTTTCAGAGTTTTTTCAAAGAAGTTTATTGCTTCCTTGTGACGGTTTAACTCCCCTAAAGCAATACCGCTAGTATTCAAAGCCCAAGTATCTTCCTTAGTTTTTTCTAAAATTAATTTACAACATTCAAGAACATCTTCAAATTTTTTTAAATTTTCAAGAGCATGAATTTTTATGGTTAAAGCGTATGTGTCGTAACTTTCTAAGGTTAGAACTTTATCACAAAAGGAGATAGTATCTTGGAATTTGCTTAAATTCAGAAGGGATAATGCAGAATTTTGCAAGGCTAGCATGTCATTAGGGTTTTTTTCAAGCATTTTTGCGCAATAATTTAGCATATCTTCAAATTTTCCAGAATCATACATTCTGTTTAGAATAACATTCGGATCAAGTAAGTTAACCAATCTATAATTAGTAAGTCCTTACCATCTTTAACCCATTCGTATTTCTAGGTAAAGGTGAAAAAATAGAAAATCTCTTAAATTAAATTAATTGTTTTTTGTAATTTTTAAAATAGCTTCAGCCTGTTTAAAGTGAACTTCATCAATCATCTTACCTTCAACAGTTGTAGCTCCTTTTCCTTTCTTAGCAGATTCTAGGTATGTTTTGCAAACTTTTTCTGCCCATTGAATTTCTGATTTTGTAGGGTAGAAAATTTTATGAGTTACAGAAATTTGATCTGGATGAATCAAACTCTTACCAGTAAAACCCAAGCTTCTTCCAGCTTTGCAATCTTTTTCTAAACCTTTGAAATCTTTGAGGTCTTGCCAAATAGCATCAATTGATGCAACACCAGCTGCTTTTGCATCAACTGGGATTTTAGCTCTGGAATATTTTGCGCCTTCTGGATCTTTGGTATATTCAATTCCTAAATCATTTAACAAATCAAATACACCAAAAACAACTGCACAGACTCGTTTACTGTGTGATGCAATACTGTAAGTGTTAACAACTCCTTCAGTCGATTCAATTGAAGGAACGATTTTGGTTGGTTTTAGCTTTCGGGTTTTTTCTAATGATTGTAAATTTTTCTCGATTTGTTTTAGTTCTTTAACATTGTTTACCTTTGGAATAACAATTCCATCAATTCCCTTTTGAACAATTTCCTTAAGATCATCAGGAATTTTACCAGATATTGGAGAGTTGGTCCTAACAAAAATTGAGCTAGTGTACTCTGAACGTGATTTTAGGGCATTTTTGATTAGTTTCCGTGCCTGTTTTTTATCTTTGTCAGGTACAGAGTCTTCTAGGTCAAAACAAATTATATCGGCCTGAAGGTTTTTGGCTTTTTCTAAAAATCTGGAATTATTACCTGGAACAAAAATGAGGCTACGGAAGAGCTGAGTCATTAAATGACTAAGCGCCTTCTGGCTTCATTAAGATTTTGCCAAAGAAGTTACCCTTTAGCATTTTTGTGTGGGCCTCTGCTGCTTGCTCAAATGTATAGATTGAGTCAACAATAGATTTGATTTTTCCTTGACCCATCCAGTAAAGACCTTGATCAAGTTCGGCTTTTGTTCCTTGTGTTGAACCTAAGACGTTAATTCCTTTGAAAAATATGTGTCTAAGATCTATTTGTGCGTCATAACCTGTTGTAGCACCACATGAAACTAGTGTTGCGCCATATTTGAGCAATGTTAATTGCTTGTTGAAGTGAGTTTGACCAATATGATCAAAAGCAATATCAATTCCAGGTGCCTCATTTTTTGTTTTTGCAATTTCTTTTGATATCTTAAAGACTTCTTTACTCCAGTCGTCTTTTCTGTGGTCTACTGCATAATCGGCACCAAGTTCTAGACATTTGTCTAGTTTGTCTGGACTAGCAGTTGCAATTACATCACATTGGTATAATTTTGCAATTTGAATTGCAAAGCTTCCTACACCAGAACCACCACCCATTACAAGTACTGTTTGTCCGGGTCTAATCTTGGCTCTACCAACTAGCATGTGCCATGAAGTAAGAATGGTCATTGAAGCTGCTGCTGCATCTTCATATGAGACACTGTCTGGAATTTTTGAAACATTAACTTCTGGTAAGTGAATTTGTTCACTGTATGCTCCCCATAGAGGTCCAGTTTGGAAACCCCAAACTTGTCTTCTGGTACAGTCAAATTCTCTTCCATCAGTACAAGCACTACAAACTCTACATGCCAAGTTTGAGTGGGAGACAACTCTGTCACCTACTTGGAAATTTTTAACATCTTCACCTACGGCAATTACATCTCCAGCTACATCAGAACCTGATACGTGTGGAAGAGGAACTGCAACTGGAACTCCTCGCATTCCCCAGATATCGTTATAGTTCAAAGCTGATGCTTTGTTTGTAAAAATAACCTCATCTGGTTTTGGTTTTGGTTCATCTATATCCTGGACTTTAAGGATTTTAGCATAATCATCATCTGGTGCGTATTCATTGTAAACTACGGCTTTCATGGGTATTTTGCTTTCATACCCATAATTATATTTTATCTGGGATCAGACCCGATTGAACTTAAAATCTCGTTTTGGTTGTTGGATTGAGAGTAATATCTGTTTTAATTGATCGTCAGTTAAGGGAGAGCGAATTTTTCCTTGCGATGCCATTCCAATTAGGTACTGTTCAACAAGGTTTGCTAAATCAGGTTTTACCATTTTGATATTATTTAGTCGCATTCGGGCTTCACCACTGAGAATTTGTTTTAGAATTCCTTCTTTTTGTTCATTAACGTGTTCTTCATTAAATGAATTATCTTGTGATTCGTCAGAATCAGGAAAGCTCATTTCAAATCTATGAATAAATTTTTAATTTTGGATTTTCAGTTGCTAGTTCGTTTAGAATTTCAGTTGCAAGTCTATCTAATTTTTGCATTCCTTGTTTGGAAACAACACGTCCTTTCTTCTCAACTTTTTCAACATAACCAAGTTTTTCTAATCCTTGAATTGCATGACGGATTATAGCACCACCTGCATCTTTGTGGTGTGCTGCACCATATCCTGATGGTCTGCCACCACCATAGACTTTTCTTAAATCATTAATACCCACAGGGCCATTTAGGTAAATTTTTCTCAAAAGAGATGCACATCTAGTATGCCACCAATCTCTGTTTTGTGGAGGCTTGTCTGCATGAGCTCCAGTTTTTACAAATGGAATCCATGAAGGTGCAGGAATATCCTCGTTTTTTAGAATATTAGCTAATCTATCTATCAAGACATCCGCTGGTACATCGTACACCTTTGCCATGAAGACAAAAAATCTGGAATCGTCTTATAAATCATTGAGATATTATTTTGCGATAAGTATGCCCACAAAAGTTACAGGTAATTCTGATCGACTTTACTGATGATCTTCCTAATCTAATTCTTGAGTTAATTCCAGGTGCAATGAATGATTTACACTTTTTACAAAATACAATTCGCAGATCATAAGGCATTCGAATTTTATGTCTAGTACTAATTCGTCTTGCAAGATTTGCTTGCTTTTGAGATAGTTCAGGGTTTTTTTGTGCATTAGAAATTGCATTATCAATTAGAATTTGCATTCTTTCAAAGGCAATTTTTTTTACAGCAGGTTTCACGAAAGTTATTTGAATTTCACCTAAAAATTGCTTCTTATTAAAAAGGATGCAGTCAGCGGGATTCGAACCCGCGTCACAGGGTTGGAAACCCCGAATACTAACCAGGCTATACTATGACTGCACAAAAAAGAAAACAAAATTGCCTACATAAAAATGGTTTTTTCGTATTCATAAAGGATACGTGCCACGACTACATGAGCCTCAAATGAAGTATCTCTGATAGCAATGAGTTGATTTAATCTATTTTGAACTTCATCAGAAAAGTGTCCTTTTTGAAATCCTCCAATTACTATACAGCAATTGTCAGGTAATTGTAAAGCTGCACTTTCAAATGTATGTTCTTCTCCTTGTGTAGAAAATCCAATAACCGTAGACGGATTAATTTCATCGATAAGATCAGAAAAAGAATTTTCTTTTATTTCAAGTAAGGTCTGGTTTTCTGATTTGATTATTTTGTCAGAAAATAATTTTTCGATTAATCCTTCAAATCTATGATATGATTTAGGAATGTGAACATTATCTCCCAAGTAGATTACTTTGTCATCTATTGTGTGGATGAAAATTTTAATTTGATTTTCCTTGTAAAGAGGGATAGAAGTTGCTTCTAGCATGCTAAGGTGAACTAGATCTGGTCGACCTCGTTTTTTTTCGTCATCTATTCCTTTCATTGCAGCAAAATGCCACGAGTTATCAAGTAAAATTTCTGAATTCCTTTTTCCTAATTTTCTAGCATGAGAAATCACTGAAGGATGATTTCTCAATTTCTTTGGCACGAGTTCCAGTGCAGACTCTGCAAGGACAAGAGAAATCATTAGTTTAACATTTGGACTTGAGTTTTAAATTCATTCCAACTTGGTTTAGGATTACCATTTACGTCATACAATCCTGCATTGCAAATATAGTGATTTAGCCTCTCAATCACAAATTCACTGCTTCCAAGCCCAGAGCCCCCACCTACCTCAATACTAGTTTCTCCAATGTCTTGTTCTTCTGAAACGCATGTTCCTTCAGGTCTATCATATTGCCTGTACCAAGTAAGAAATTCAATTTCTTTTTCGTTTTCTGAATAAAATTCAAATGTTTTTTCCAAAAACTCTTGTTGACTTGCCTCACTTCCACCTACAAAATCAGAAGTAGACCAACTAACTTCAAAGAACCCAACCTTTTTGCCTTGTGCTATCTCAAGAGAGTTTTGAAGATCTTGAGTGGCTTGTTCTGGAGTTTTTACAATATCATTTAGACTATCAACTGGAAAATATGAAAATCCAACAAAATCACCAACGGCCAATTCAGATACAATATGTTCCAAGTTTTTATTCAATACATGGTGTAGTGCAAATCCATTTCCAAATTTTACATCGGGGTGCTTTTCTTTTAGTTGAGAATAGATATTGTTGAAAAGTTCTTTGTAAACTGGAATGTTTTGTTCATTGTATCGGAATTGAGATTCAGTTTCACCTGCAATAATCACCGTATCAATAATGCCGTATCTTGAAAGAATGGCATCTAAAACATTTACCAATCTGTCTTCTTGAATTGCATTAATTGAGGGTTTTCCAATCCAATTAGGAAAAGGTCCTAGCGTTGGTCCATTAATTATTGAAAAATAAAGAGTGACTTTAAGATCATTTTTTTGATCAAGACCCATCAAAATATCGGATTGTTGCCAATCAAATTCATCTTTTTGTGGTTCTATTAGATTCCAAAACAAGTACACATTACTTCTTCCAATCCCAGTAGAAGAGGCATCAGAGTAAATTTGATCAATTTCACGTAAAGATACTGAAGAAGTCGGTGTGTTAATTACTAGTCCGATGTTTTCATTATTTTCTTGTTTAATTATAGGTGAAGAATCTTCCTGGCCTAATGAGACTGCTATAATGGCAATTACTACTGCCACGCCTGCAATTATGCCTAGTATTTTTTTATCCACAAGTTGAGAAAAAGTAAAGAAAGTAAAAAAGTTGTGATTGTATTATCTATCCTGAAGTACAACCGCTGTATCCGCATTCAATACAGATACTACAACCTTCAACAAAAACAAGGTTGTTTTTACATGTGGGACATTGACGATCTTCAGAGACTTCGTCTTGTCTTTGTGGCTCAGAAGCAATGTCTTCGTCATGAACTTTGAGTTCCAAAGCTGCATTTACTTGAGATTTAATGTATGGATTTGTTATCGTATTAGTAACAAATTTTGTTACATACTCTGTTGGAACCACATCAAATGTTTTTGCAGCATTTTCACTTGTCATGTGAAGTACTTGTTTGTGTCTTGAGCCATCACGATATACTGTAATTCCTTTGAGTCCTAGCTCGTGTGCCAAAAGATATGCAGATTTTACATCATCTGCAGTAACATCGTATGGCATGTTGATAGTTTTTGCAATTGCATTTCCAATCCAATTCTGCCAAACTCCTTGGGCCATCAAATGATCCGCCCAATGGATATCCATTGCAGTTACAAACACCTTTTGCATCCATTCAGGAATTTCAGGAATTCCTTTTAGTGAGCCATAGTTGTCAGCAATCTTTGCAAGGATTTCGTCATTGTACAATCCATTTTCCTTAAGAGCTTGTTCGACAATTTTGTTTGTATAGAAGAATCTTCCGACTGTTACTCTCTTTTCAAACACAAGAGCAAATGCCGGTTCCATACCATTTGAACAATCAGCTATCATTGATAGTGTTCCAGTTGGAGCTACTGTTGTAGTCAACACGTTTCGGATTCCATGCTTTTTGATTTTCTCAATAAGGGCATCCCATTCATAAGAGTGAGATTCTTTTGGTCTCTCATAATAGCCTGCAACTGGAATCTTTCCTTCTGGGAACTCTGTTTTTGAGCACAGGGGGAATTCTCCTCGAGATTTTGCAAGTGCCACACTTTCCTCCATGGAGTAGTAGGTTAATGCTTCAGATAGTTTTGATTGAAGCTCATAGCCTTCTGGTGAATTGTATGGAATCTTTAGTTTGTAAAGAAGATCTGCTACTCCCATTACACCTAATCCGATTCTACGAGATTCTTTTGAGGCAATGTTAATCTCATCTACAGGATAATGATTGACGTCAATGATGTTATCCAAGAATCTTGTTGTCTTTCGTATTGTTTCTTCATATCTTTGCCAATCAAATTCGTATTCTCCATCTGCTTTTCTTTTTACAAGATTTGCAAGATTGATTGAACCCAAGTTACAAGACTCGTATGGATAAAGGCTTTGTTCACCACACGGATTGGTAGCTCTTAGAGGAGCTTGTCTTGCCTTTGCAAACACATTGTATTTGTTAATTTGATCAAAGAAGATCAAACCTGGTTCTGCGCTCTTCCATGCAGATAATGCGATCAGGTCAATTAATTGATGTGCATTAATTTCTTTGACTGGTCGTTTATCACGTGGACTGCGTAAAACATAGTTTCCATCTTCAGTGTTGACAAGTGAATTCCAAAAGTCTTCCCAGATTCCAACACTGATGTTAAAGTTTTCTAAAACTCCTGGCTCTGTTTTGTTTGTGATAAATTTTTCAACATCAGGATGCCATGCTTCGATGATTCCCATGTTTGCACCACGTCGTTTACCACCCTGCTTTACAACCTCAGTTACTGTGTTGATAATATTCATGAAAGATACTGGACCTGATGCAACACCTGATGTTGATGCAACAATATCTCCTTCTTCTCTCAAATCAGAATAATTGATACCAACACCACCACCTGATTTGAAAATCAATGCAGCATCAGAGGTAGATTTCATGATTTCTTCCATACCATCTTGCATGCCAAGAACAAAGCAAGCTGAAAGTTGTCCTAATCGTCCACCTGCATTCATCATTGTTGGAGAGTTTGGAAGGAAGTCTTGAGATGTCATCATCTCCATGTATTCGGTGATTCTGTCAGCATAGGAATCAAATTTTTTGGCTGCAATAAGAGTGAGTAATTCCTTAAAGCTGACCTTCATCTGACCTTTGTTTGCAAGTGTTACATAGTGATTGATTAGCGATCTAAAATGATACTTGTTGAGAAAATACTCACCAATTTTGAATTTGTAATCAAAGCTATCTAACTTTGTAATGTATGCTTTGGCTTTATCTGTATTTTGAGAAAGGTTTCCTGACTTTTCAAATACTTCGGAATCATACAGGATATCTCCTAATCCTACTAAAATAGCAACTCTTTCAAACATCTGAGTTGGAGTTTCAGTAATCTCATTTTTTCCATTCCTGAAAAGATATCTTGATGCTAAGACTCGCAGACAATTTAGATCGAACTTCTTGGAAACTGGATCTAAGGCTTTTGCGTTTAATACTTTCATCTTTTCATCTCTTAATTTTCTTCTCTCGTGTCTGTAAACAATGTAGGCTTTAGCGATGTCACTATTACCACTATCAATTAGAGTTGATTCCACAATATCTTGAATATCTTCAACACTAGGTGATCTGTTGCTTGTGAACCCTTGTTCAATTAATTTTTGAACAACCTTGTTTGCTAGTTGATCTGCCAACGCACGATCGGCTTTAGATGTGGCGGCTAATGCCTTGTAAATGGCATTTGAAATTTTATCTTGATTGAAAGCCGTTATAGCGCCATTGCGCTTACGGATCTCATTGATAGTACTCTCTATTTGCGAATTATCCAATTATAATCTCCCCGCAAGGGTTAGAATTAATGTGGATATAACTTGTGTGATAGAAAAATTTTGATCTTGGCACGGTTAGTAGTCAATTTTTTTAACACCGGTACTATGAAATTCATATCGCCACAAAATATTCAAAATGACGATGATCGTTATTCTTTATAAGAAGAAAAATTTTATCTGATGATCCTAATTGCTTTTGCAATTACGAATTTCAGACTATGTATGGTGATTTACACTTGGGACACTTGTCAGTGAATGGTTGATCTTTGAATCCGCATTCACCACAGATTGCAATGTTCCGTATTGGTTTGAAGGAATTCGTCAATTCTGCTGTTTTTTCTATTGACTTTTTGATATCAGCTGTTTTTGCTTCATTAGGAATTTCTAGATTGACGGATAGTCCTCCGTTAAGTAACTTTGATAATTTGTTACATTCAGTGATTTCTTCACTCTTATTGGTAAAGTTTGCAATCTCCTCTGATTTGAGAATAATTCCTTGAGAATAAGAGTCGGATTCTTCTGGGTTTAAGGCAGAGTTTTTACCGTATTTTTCACCATCTAGATGCGCAAATCGGGTTGAGCCATCAGTTTCAGTCATGGAAATGTGAACAGGATCACCTATTTCCTTACCTTTTTTGGCTGCAACATCTACTGCGGTCTCTATTACTTTATGAAGAACTGCTCTGCCTTCTTTGTTGTCTTTGTAACCTAAGATGTTAAAGACTGCTTCTTTGAGACCCACTAAATTGACAACGAGTGATATTGAGCTTCTTTGCATGTATTGGGTATTTTTGGCAAGAATAGGATTCAATCCTCTTCTAGTAAGGTCTGAGATATCCTTCTTTCTTAGTGCCATGGATGATAATGCTGGCTTCATAAGAAGTGCTAGTCTTGCTCTAAAGTAGGTTTCATCTTTGTTCGATTCAAATGCAAGTCTTGGAAGGTTTATTGAAACAGATTGTAAGGAAATTCCAAGTGGTCCTGTTGCTTTAGTTGAGGCATTTGTAATTCCAGAACTTGAAATTTTGTCTTTTGTGAATGTTATCTGTCCACCAATAGAGATTATTTCTGCAGTAATTTCAGATACGTCAGATATTTTTCCTTTTGAATAGTCTATAACAAGACCAATCTTTGGGGTTGGTGTTATCTTTGTATAATTTTTGTATGCATTGATTATTGCATTTACAATTTTGGTATCAGTTCCTAAAGGAATTCTAAATGAAACATTAGTTCCTGTTTTGTTATAGTTTGGGGTAGTTGATGCAGTTGCAAATGCGTTTGTTAATTTTTGTTCTATCTCTTCAACATTTTTTGAATGCTTGCTAAACAATGAAACAATTCCATCACAAACAATTTCTTGTGAAGCTTCTTTTGATAGTAATGATATGATCACGGAGAGTGAAGAAGTTATATCATCAATGGATTTTGATAATGGAATTCTTGAAATATCAAGATTCTTTCCTCCAAGTATAATTCCATCATCAATTAGATCTTTAACATTTACAAAGATAGTATCTGGAATCATTGACCAAATACCTGGATTTGTAATGTGCAAGTCTCCTGAAAGATGAGAGTCTGCTACATCCTTTGGTAAGATGTTTGTTAGAAGGTGTTCAGCAAAGACCCTTTGTCCTGTTGTAAACAACAAGCCATCAGTTCCACTAGCAGCATCATCTAGGTTGGAAAGTAATTCTTGGACATCGTATACAGGCAGACCCAGGCGTGCAAGTTTGTTCCTGTATTCTTCGTGGCCATGCTCAAGAAGCACGGAGTTGACCATTTCACGAATAAGTGAGCCTGTAAGGTATGTTGTTTGATATTTGTAAATTCTATTTTCAACTTCTTCAGTGATTTTTTGAGCCAATTCCAATGGAAGGCTTCCTTCTCTGACAAGTGATTGAATAATTTTATGAGAATTGAATTCTTCGATTGATTCGTGTGAAGTTCTTACATACATCTTTCCACTTTCAATAATTGATCTTTCTTCAATTTGTCTTGCCAAGCTCAAAACAAGTTTTCCGAGATTTGTGATGGTGTAACGTCTTTCAGATTTGTTTAATGCAACAAGGGATTGGCGAAGTAATTTTCTCAAGTGATATGCAAATTTCCCACTTTCTTTTTTTGATTTGAATCCAGCTAATGATTTTAATTCAGAATAAGTCAACGGGCCTTTAGAATTTAAAATTCTTAAGATATCAATTCTGTTTGGACTTGCCATTACAGAAAAGATCATTCTAACTCGCTTCGATGTTGATTGAAGAATGCTACCTTTCTTTGGTTCTTCTAGCTCCCCTTTCATTTCCATAGTCATGACTAAAAAAAAGCACTAATTAAGACTTCTGAATGGAATATTTTCTTAGAAAAATAGATCAAATTTAGAATTTTAGATCAAATTTTTAAAAAATAGATCAATTTTTGATCCCTTTAGATCATTTTTAGATCAGTTAGGATCATTTTTCTCTAAATTTGATCATTTTTCTTGAACATCAAGAGCAAATTCAGATGTTGATAATGTTTGTCCACATGAAGGACATTTTCCGTTGTAGGGATTCATTACATCTTTTAGAGCTTTGAGCATTTTCATGTTAGTGATCTTTTCACCGCATTTTCCACATGTTACTTCAACAGACATGTAGGTGATCAAAAGTTCAAAATAATTAAGAATCGGTTATGAGTTTTTTTAGTAATTTTACTAAATTATTTTACTGCTTTTCGATGAGAATTCCTCTCTCATCAAAACCGGTAATTTTCGCTTTGGTTCCTACAGGAAGATCTTCTGGGGTTTTTATACCTCCCATAAATCCTGAAATTCTCAAGTCTGAGTTGTCTAGTTTTAAGACCACAAAGGCATATGGAGTGTATTTTTCAAAGCCTGCAGGAGCCACAGTGATTATGGTATAGGTAGCAACTGTGCCTGAACCCTCCAAAAGTACGTCCTCAAACCCCTTGCTACCGCATTTTAAGCAGTAATAGGCAGTAGATAGATGAAGATAACCACAGTTAGTACATTTGTGAGTTAGGAGTTTGCCTTGCTTTGCATTTTCAATAACTTGCTCTTCAATAGACATGCTATACACTCTGGAAAATGTGAACGGCACAACTTGCTCCGGTTGCACCAAAGTTATGAGTTAAACCAATTTTTGCATCTTTAACTGATCTTTCTCCAGCTTTTCCTGTGAGTTGATCATAAACTTCTACAACTTGTCCAATTCCTGTAGCTCCAATTGGATGTCCTTTTGATTTAAGACCACCTGATGGATTAATTGAAATGTCAGAATTTAGTTTAGTTCTATCTTCTCTAACAGCTTGAATACCTTGTCCTTTCTCAAAGAAACCCAAGTCTTCTGTGTCAACAACTTCTGCAATAGTAAAGCAATCATGTACTTCTGCGAAATCAATATCTTTTGGAGTTAATCCTGCCATTTTGTAAGCTTGTTCTGATGCAATTTTTGTACTTGGAATGGTAGTCAGGTGTTCTCTACCTTGAAGTGCTGCTGGTGATCCACCTCGACCAGAACCGATTACTTCAATATAGTCACCACCATGTTCTTTTGCAAACTTTTCTGAGCAAAGAACTACAGAGCTTGCACCATCAGAGAAGGGACAGCAATCATAGAGTTTTAGTGGACTTGCAACCACTGGAGATTTCATTACATCGTCTACTGAGATTTTTTTCTGCATGTGAGCTTTTGGGTTTAAGTATCCGTTATCGTGATTCTTTACTGCAACTTTTGCAAAGTCCTCTTCGGTTGCATCGAACTCTGTCAAGTAAGCTCGAGCCATCGATGCAAATAATCCAGGAAATGATGCGCCTGCTTGTCCTTCATAGAAAAAGTCTGAACAATAAGCAAAGTAGGTTGTAGTCCATTCAGTTCCGGTATGAGTTACTTTTTCCACACCAGTCGCAATAAGGCAATCATAGAATCCTGCTGCAATATTGGCATAAGCCTCCCTAAATGATACTGAGCCACTTCCACAGGCTGATTCTATGGTTAATGATGGCCTATCAGGAATTCCCAGTCTACTCATTAAGACAGGACCAATATGGACTTGCTTGTCTGCAACTCCAAAGACATTGGAAATATAGGATGCTTTTACCTCTTTGGGCTCTATTCCCGCGCTTTCAATGGCAGCAACTGATGCTTGAGTAGTAATATCAGCTATACTTTCAGATAATTTTCCATATTTGGTGCTACCTGCACCAAGAACACAAACCTTTTCCACAAAATTGGCTGACAACATTCCCTATAAAAATCGTTTTAGTAAATTCAATACAAGGAAATGGCCAGACAGAAACTTCAGCTTCAAACAGTCCAAGTTAAAAAACAAAGACACATTGTTCGGACTACCAAAACAAGAGTTTCTATATTCAAAAAAGAGATCAAACAATACTATGATAATAATGGCTTTTTGTCTTGGTCTGCAAAAGAAAAAAAATACATAATTTTAGGGACAAACTCTCCAAAAAAAGGACTTGTGACATGTCCTGTGTGTAAGCTAGGTCAGTTGATGGTTATTAGATCTCGTGCAACCAGAAAGCGGTTTATGGGTTGTTCAAACTTTTATGGTGGATGTAAGGCATCATCACCGCTATTACAAAAAGCAAAACTTCGAGCAACAAAAGTTTCTTGTGAGCAATGTAGCTGGCCTATGGTAATTTTTAGATATTCAAGAAATCAAAAGTGGACAAAACAATGCTCAAACTTTAATTGTAAATCAAGAAAACCTAAGCCTTCAAGTTAGAATATACATCTGTCCTTCTGTTTTTTAAGAGTGGTAATACTTTGCGAACCTGTTTTACCTTCTTTAGATCGATATTGACATAATCAATGCCTTGTTTTTTTTTCATGTCAAGAAGAATTTTTCCATACGGGTCAACTACAACACTTCTTCCACAGTAAATGTTTCCTACTTGATCAGGTGCAATAACATAACATCCATTTTCAATTGCACGTGTTTTGTTTATTGTCAGCCAGTGTTCTTCTTTGTTTTCACCTTTTACCCATGCAGATGGTGCAACTAAAACTTCAGAGCCTGCAACTGCAAGTGATCGTGACATTTCAGGGAATCTCAAGTCATAACAAATCATCATTCCAATTTTTCCAATCGACGTTTTTACTGGTTTTACAATCTTTGAACCTGATGTCATCTTGTCTGATTCTCTAAACCCTAATGCATCGTAGAGGTGAATCTTTCTATAAGTTGAGATTACTTTACCTGATTTGTTAATTACAAAAGAAGTATCATATACTCTATCTTTTTTTGAGCTTTTTTCATAAAATGAACCAACAACTTGAATTTGGTTTTCTTTGGCAGCCTTTGAAATTGACTTTATAAAATCACCATTGATTGTTTCAGCTAGACTTGCTAATTCTTTTGGAGTTTGAGAAGAGTTTGTGTAAAACATCATAAATTCAGGAAACGCAATCAATGATGCTTTTTTCTTTGCAGCCTCATGAATGAAACTAATAATTTTCTTAAGATTAATTTCCTTTTTTGTAGACGCCCTGAACTGTACCACTGCTGCTTTCATTGAATTTTCTTACTGGACAGGAGATTAAAAGGTTAGAGAACCCCCATAAAATATTGAGAACAACCATAAATATCTGGAATATCTATTACTAGTATGTCAGAAGGAAGCAAATGCCCTTATTGTGAATCTGTCTTTGAAGACAATAAACAACTATCAACTCACATTGATAAAATTCACAACAATGAAGATGCACTAGGTACTCAAAAACTCTAGATTTTATTTTTTTGTGGTACAAACATCTAATGTACCATTTTTGTTATTATGTGGAAATCATTTAATTTGTTATACAAGCATGTGTATGTGCTACCTTTGCTGGAAAGGCAAATCCAGTAATTTTTATTAAAAAATAATTAAAGTTGGTTTCCTGCCAAAAACCAATTTTCTTTTGGATTATCCTCAAAGACTACAATAACATGATTCTCTTTTGTCTTTAGAATGTCAACTGCTGCTTTGGTGATTGCTTTTGCGTACTCGTCTTTTTGTTCTTGAGATCTTCCAGGATACATTGATACTGTTATCAAGGGCATGAATTTTGTGTTGAGGTTGGTTGATTTATTTTTTAAAGTTAGTAATCTGGTCTATACCCGTAACGAGTTCCATACGTAAACTCTGAGTTGTGTGTTTTCTTGTACAAGTATCCAGTGGCTAGTCCAACTGCAAATCCCCCAATGTGTGCCAAATAAGCTACACCTCCACCTGCTACACCAAATCCTCCAATGAAAAATGGCAACAGGTTTTGAAAGACTAGCCAAAATGGCAAGAACCACTTTGCTTGAATGTGCATCATTCTCCAAAAGAATCCCATCATCAAGAAGGTCTGAATTCTTGCTCTTGGGAAGATCACCAAGTATGCACCTAGTACTCCAGATATTGCACCCGAAGCTCCTACTGCAGGAATAGGACTTGAAGTATCACCCAGTATGTGAATCCCTCCAGCAAGTATTCCCCACAAAAGATAGATTCCAAGGAACTTTACTTTTCCAAACTTTGCTTCAATGTTGTCACCAAAAATCCATAAGAACAACATGTTCCCTCCCAAGTGCATCAAACCTCCATGCAAAAATATTGAACTTAGAAGAGAAACATAAGGTTCTGTTGGGCAGTCCATTGTAACTTGTCCAACTTCAGTTTGAAATACTGATGAAGTTCCACCAGTTATGCAGTTTGGAACTGCACCCCAACTATAAAAAAAATCAAAGGCTCTTTGATTACTAAACTCAAAAAACTGTCCGGTAGCAGCTACTTCAACAAAAAATATTATCACATTTGCAATAATTAATGCAATAGT
>JABAOH010004212.1_pt2 | contig 52345 bp, 43 predicted proteins | sample 7062181 | NCBI WGS metagenome assembly JABAOH01 (sample SAMN14538630, study PRJNA623070) | marine sediment metagenome | biome: marine biome [ENVO:00000428]; feature: marine pelagic biome [ENVO:01000023]; material: deep marine sediment [ENVO:00002113]; isolation source: pool of 5 deep marine... | reverse complement strand
GATTATCTGCATTTGAATTGCAAATATATTATCTGGGTAAAATTCTCTTGCAACGAAAAAGGAACAGCAACGTAAGAAATTTTAAAGTATTTTTGTTGCGGTTCTCTTTTCTTTACAAATATTGGAAATAAAATTTTTTGTTAGTAAATAAAGATTTGAATTGTAATATCTTAAAAGGAACATAAGTACGCTCTGCGCCATGCGCTTTGCTATGACCAGAAAATTTCAATCATAAAATGAAAGGATCGACAATGTTCTACAAAAAAAATGAGACCAATTTTAAAAAGGCTCTCGAGGGCGTATCATTTAAGACTTTGGTTTATGGCAATAAAACCCTACTCAGCGAATTCAGGCTTGAAAAAGGAAGCATTGTGCCCATGCATCAGCATCCTTACGAGCAGACTGGATATATGATATCAGGGCGGATGAATTTCACTATCGGTGATGAAAAAATTGTCGCTGGTCCTGGAGATAGTTGGAGTATTCCCGAAAATATGGGGCACGGTGTTGAAGTGCTTGAGGAATCGATTGTGATTGAGGTTTTTTCTCCAGTCAGGGAAGATTATTTGCCATGATTTGAGAATAATCCATCATTGAAATCTAAGAACTGAAGGAGGGAGATCATGCTTATTCAACAAAAATTCTTTATCACCTTTATACTTCTCTTTTCGATTATCAAATTCTCTTGTTCTGGAGAAATAGAGGAGTCAGTAAAGGCACCAATTCAGCCCCAAATAATCAAAATGACAATCCTATATAACAATTACGTTTTCATCGAAGGCACTCGATCGGATTGGGGTTTTGCCTGTTTAATTGAGGGAACCGAAAAAACGATCCTTTTCGATTCAGGGACCAAAAGCGACATCCTTTGGCACAATGCTGAGAAATTAAATGCCGACTTGGGTAAGGTCGAACAGATCGTCATTTCGCATAATCATGGCGATCATACGGGTGGACTTCAGTCTGTATTAGAAAAGAATCCAGATGTCTCGGTATTTTTTCCTGTCTCTTTTGCCCATGAATTTGTAAGTAGCGTTGAAGGTGCAGGAGCAAATATTGTTGCCGTAGATCAGCCTCAAGAGATATGCGAAAATGTCTATCTCACAGGTGAAATGGGCGACCAGATCAAAGAACAATCTTTGATTCTCGATACGCCCAAAGGACTTGTTATTGTCACTGGCTGCTCTCACCAGGGAATTGTCAATATGCTTAAAAGAGCCAAAGAAATCGTGAACAAAGACATATATCTAGTTTTCGGCGGATTTCACCTGCTCCGCCATTTAGATGAGCAAGTCAAGGAAATTATTCAAGAGTTCAAAAATCTGGGCGTAAAACAATGCAGTGCTACCCACTGCACAGGTGATAAAGCGATCGCGATGTTCAAAGAAGCGTTTGGGGAAAATTATGTGCAGATGGGAGTTGGAAGAGTGATCGAAATCTCTAACTGAATCGTGAGATACTTCTCTTATTACGTTTTACGTTTCACGTTTTTCAGTATTTGCAAATAGCCAAAACTTCCACAATCGTACTTAAAAATAGGAGAAATCTAAAATGAAAGAGATAGTATTACAAATCCCGACCTTAGAATCCGAACAAAACATCGAAATCGATGTGAAAATCAATGGTAAAAAGCGAACCCTGAAATATCGTGTTGAAATTGTGGATTTCGAAACCAATGGAAATGTGCCAGAAAATACAGTCGAAGTTTTAAAGCGGGTCATTAAAGAGCACAGTAAGGATTGGGAATTAATTCAAATCGGTGCGCCGACGAAAAATAGTATTCCTGTGATGTTTCGGAAAAAACAAATAAATTAATATGTTAATGTGTTGAAATTTGTAATAAGTCTGCCCTAGTCATTAAAAGTCAGGGCAAACTCAACGCTGTAATCCGCCAATCTTTCAGGATAGAGGCTATGGTGCATGATTAAGCATGAAAAACATCGATGAGGAAGTCTTTTGTTAAAAAAGGGGGAGAATAAATAAAACGAAATTTTAGTAAACTAGATATTACTCTTTTTATTCAATAATATGTGGTTCTACAAGATTTTATTTATTCTCACTCCCTAACCGATAACGAACACAAAAATGAGTTCCTTATGCAGCTAAGTTCGATCTTGGGCACGAATGATCCCTCTTGCTTCAATAACCACTGGAAAGCCATCTAAAGATGAAGGGATTTTTTGAATTAATTCTGGTGTCCTTTTAATCACCAACACCTTAATACAGGGTTTGCCATCGCATTCACCAATTCCTGTACCCACAACTCCAGAAATCGACATTAATTGTGGTGTATGACGCTGAAGTACATCTTTAATTGATGTTTCTTTCATTTTATTTTTTTTCGTTCTTCTTTTGGTCAATTCTATTGCACATTAAGCAAAAAGGTAATATTGAAATAACAATAATATTAAAGATTATAATTTTATGTAAATTCATTTGCATGAGATTTCACCTGCGAATGTTTAGTATATAAAATTAAGGGAAAGAAATCAACTTAAAAAAAATATAGATCACTTTCCCCAATGTTCTTCAAAAAATATAAGTGCTATAAATATGATCGGTAATATTAATTTTACTGAGCTATACCTACGCCAAATTCGTCTAAAACTACTTGAATCGGCGTAGAATAACTATAACCAATATTGGTTTCTGGATCAACACCACCAGCAAAATGTAAGCCTACAGGATCATGTCCAGTATCTGTAACAACTAATGAACCAGAATCACCGGATTGACTGAAGTGCGAACCTGAAACTTTAGTACTCGTTTCAATCTGATTCACAAAATAGGCATATTTATAATTGCCTGGTGTGCCGTATACAACAATAATATTAGCATTAATATTTGTCACTTCACCATGTGTGACTTCGGTTGTACGACCACATTTCATGACGGCTTGACCGACATAAGCATCCACGAAGGTAGTTGATGGCGACCAACCACCAGTCTGGGGCAAAACTGCTGTACCGACGTCCCATCCAGATTGTTCGTCACCATAACTCTCAGCAATAGCAGCATCCATTTGGTTTTCGGGATATCTCGGTGCTGGATATTTCCTGGAAAATTTAATTTTTACCAATTCAGATAGGCCAGCGACCTCGTGACCTTTTGGATCCCACATATCATACGTACCAGGTTGAACAATGGGATCTCCTTCTTGTCCATCATTTTCCTGGGCTATGACATGGTTATTGCTTAAAATATAACGTTTCAGCACCCATTGGGCATTTTTGCCCTTTCCGATTTTAACCATTTTCTCCACAGCACAACCAATAGTACCCGCAGTCAGGTAACCCGTTCGATAGGGATCCATTAAATTCCCGCAGGAGACACCAATCGGAACAGGAATTGGATATTCGTCAGTATAAGATTGAGCACGGATTTCCCCACGATTTTCGACAACAAAAGGAATGCCTTCTAGACTTTCTGGTATACCTGTTACGCCAGGCTTCTTTGTGAAGACCTTGATAACTAAATTACCCTCGGAAAGTCCAGTCGCTGTTCCCACAACGTTAGCTTTGGCTAGCAGATTGGCCGTGTGCCGATTTTGAACAGCCATGACTGCCTTGACTTGAGGTGATACTTTTGAAAGCGTTAATTCCTGCTGAGGCTCGGTTGGCGGCGACATGACGCTTTTAGGCGCCTTTTCACAACTCATCCATAGTGCGGTCGCTAAAACAATAGTCAAAAGCATCACAGCCTCGAATTTGAAATTCAATTTGCCCATAAGCAATCTTCCATTAAAATGGTTCATGGATTAATGTGGATTATATTTAAAACATAATATATTTTTTCTTATTTCAAGAATTTTTTGCTTCAAGAAACATTTTTTTTATTTTTGATCATTAAATGAGTATCTTTTGTCCTAGAGGGAGATCATATTTTAACTCAGATCAATGTTTTGAAGTTAGTTCTTTCAATGTACAGAAGCTCTGAATTGATTAAAAGTCAATTGATCGAGTACAGGGGCATTGTTTTATCACATTTCCAACGCACGAAGCTCATCTGAAGTTGTGCGTAACCGGGCGGATAATTCTCGTGCAATACCCAATTGTATTTTGGAGGCAATTTTCGATTCGGTCTCAATCAATTTTAGAAAATCAATTCGCGTTAAAGCATAGATTTCGGTATCCTCATCGGCAACAGCACTTGCTGAGCGTGGCTTTTCTTCGAGTAAAGCCATATCGCCAAAGAAAACTCCCTCGCCAAATGAGGCTACACGCTTTTTGCGTTCACCCTTGTTTATATCAAACAATATGCTCACGCAACCTCGAGATACCAGATACATAATATCCCCTTCATCACCCTCCTTAAAGATGGCTTCATCTGCCTTATAACTAAAATGGGTGAGAATTTTGGAAATCTTATCGATTTCATCATCATTGAGGTATTGGAAAATTTTCATTTTTTTAATGTCCACTCGTCGGTCTTCAATTGTAGAAATAACACCGTCATATTGCAGCAAGTAATTCTCTGCCCATTCCAACGCCCTATCTGTGTCTGGGAACACTTTGTCCTGCCCTATCTGATCCAACACTTTGATATCTCTTAAAAACCTTGAGACCCTATGTTGCTTGTTATCCTTAATATTTGTCACATAGCTTAGCACCAGATGTTTGCCCTTCTCCCGCAATTGATCGTTAACCTGACGTAGAATTTGTACACCGGTGAGGTCTATCTCTTTTACTAGTCTGAAATCAAGGATCACGATCTCAGCATTCATAATCTCTTTTTCAATTTCTTTCATAAGACCATCGGCAGTGCCGAAAAATATCGATCCATCCAATTGATAAACAACTATCCGATGCCCTTCCTTTTCTAAATGTTCTATTTCATCAGTAGTTCTGACTTTTTTGGAGTGGATCTGACTACCCAATATTTTGTTTTTGATCACTGAACGTGTAATCTGATCTCGTATAAAAAGAATCGCAGTAATAAGAACTCCAAGCCCCACAGCCACCATAAGGCTAACCAATACTGTTGTACCAGCCACTAGAATGACGATCACCATATCACGTAGAGTAGATTTTTGCTTGATAAGTTTAAAGCTCCACTTATCTACCATTCGACTTGAAGTAACCATAAGAATGCCAGCAAGGACTGAGTAGGGGATATATCGAGCGTATTTACCAAATAGTATGAGAATCAGTAATACAGCAAATCCACAAATCATACCGGACAATCGGGTCTTGCCACCATTCTGGACATTGGCAAGCGTTCTAACAGTTGAACCAGCGCCAGGAAGCCCTCCAAAAGTAGCAGCGATCATGTTGCCGATCCCTTGGCCAATGAGTTCCTGTCGGCTGTTGTGTCGTGTTTTCGTAACCACATCAGCAACAAGTGAGGTTAAAAGCGAGTCGATAGAGCCTAACATGCCGAGCGTTAGTGCAGGTATCAATATTGCAATCCAGGTCGATGTATCCAATTCCCCTAGTAGCCTCAGGAAATTTATAACCATCTTTGGCTTCGGGATGTCAGTGGGAATATTTCCAATGATGTAGGAATTTCCTTCTACAATTAATAAATCGGGTTTCGCTAAACAACCGAGAATGAAATAACAACCAAGACCTGCAATTAATCCCATAAGCGCACCTGGTACTCCTTTTAAATACCTTGGCGCAATTATTACTGTTACGATTGTAGTGGCTCCTACGACTATTGTAATCCAGGAAGGTTTTGCTGCTCCTATAAATAGATCGGCAACAGCCTGATCACTGGTCAATCCTAGAAAAGGTTTTACCTGGCTCAGAAAAATAATCATAGCAACGCCATTCATGAATCCCGCAATTACTGGGTAAGGGATATATTTAATAAGTTTTCCGCCTCCACAAATGCCCAAGAAAACCTGGAGAATTCCACCCAGGAGAACAGTGAAAAACACCAAAGCTAAAATGGCATCTAGTTCAGGTCCGGCTGTGATTTCATTGATTGTTCGCGAGTGGAGAGATGTAGTGATCATGGCTGCAATCATTACGCTCATAGGACCTGTAGGTCCAGTAATTTGGGTGGGAGTGCCTCCAAAGAGGGAAGCAAAAAAACTGGTCAAGATCGCACCATAAAGGCAGGCTAAAGCTCCCTGGCTAGCAAAACCAGGACCCAATGGTGCGAATGCGACTACACCGAATGCGAGCGCCAGCGGTAACGCAATGATTGACGATGACAGTCCACCAAAGATATCCCCCTTGATGTTTCTAAACAAGTGGATTTTCATTCTTTTTCCAGGCTATACACATAAATATTTACACACAAAATAAATAATGTGCGTAAAAATAATTAATAACGTCCTTAGAAAACGACGCATACTTGATTAGTATGTAGCTAGATATATTTACATAACAAAACGTCTGAATCGATGTAAATATTAATGGCAAAAAGCGAACACTCAAATATCGTATTGAAATTGCAGAATTCGAAACCAATGATAACCTGCCAGAAGAGATGTTTGAAATTTTGAAGCGGTAATAAAAGAGCATAGTAAGGATTGGAAAATGATTCAAATCGGTGCGCCGACGAAGAAAAGTATTCCTAGGATGTTTCGAAAGCAGCAGATGGAGTGAAATCAATAACATTTTTGTTCATAAGCGGTTCACTTTTAAATAGAAAACAAACCGAGGAAAAACAAAGAGATTATTAGAGTGATAGATTACTGGAGTACAATCCCTTCAATCCAGTATAGACCACTTTGAATTTTTCATTTTGGCTTTTGGCTGGACAATATTACCTGATCAAGCTTGTTTTATGTTTTCGCTAGATAAAAAGTCTTATTTTAAGGTTATTTTTATTCAAAATAAAACTTGACTCTAACTATTTATCTTAGTATTTTTTATATGTAATAGATAAGAAGTCGTTGAACAAATCTTTAAATATTTTTATAATTGAAAATATTTTTTAATCACGAGGCAAACAAAATGGACTCAACTGAGCATGCAATAGACCTCATTTTAGAGAAATCAGGTGAGGTGGATCGGAAAAACATTTTAAAAGAGATATCCTTGCTCATCGCATTATCCAAAAAAGACAAATATAAAATGGAATGTCAAAAATTTGAACAAAAATATGGGATGAATTTTCAATCATTTGAAAAGCATCTTCACATGCAAAAGAATCAAGAAGATTATCAAAAAGAAAGTGATCTTGATGATTGGGAATTTGCATTGGCATCACTCCATTGGTGGGAGCAAAGGATTGAGGAACTGATCAATGTTTCTAACTAAACTTAAAGAATTTGAACAATACATCGACTCATACACAATATCTCAATTCGAACAGAATGGTGACAACTTACGTTTCAGGATGACCATTAATTTTAATGACTTGAGTAAATTATTCATCAAAGAAATCATTATTAATGGCAAAAAGCGAAAATATGGATACCAGTGGATTGATAAAGACAATCAGTTAATTTGTCGTTGGGATAATGCACCCGATTGGCAAGATATCGAGACTTTTCCTCATCATAAACATATCGAGAATGAAAATAATGTCTTGCCATCAGAAAATATTGAGTTTTCAACAATATTGAATGAAATCATCCAGATGATGAATCAAGATAAATTTTAGAGTTCATAACAAGTTGTCAATTTTTAAATTACTAATCCATCCGACTAAAAATATGCCAAAAACCTTCCATTAATACACTTATTCCTGCTAATCCAAGACCGATATTGGAAACGAATTTTATGCCTACCTGAAAACTTCATCATAGTTCTCTGGATAAAATTTTATTATGTCAAGTCGGGAGACAAAACTGATCCCGTCCCGAAATTGATAGCAAACTCAGTGCTGCAATCCGCAAATCCAGAAGGATAGGGGCAGTCGTGCAGGATTAACCTAGGAAAAACATCTAAAATAAGATCACTTTCATCAGTTTTCCAACATTCTTTCAATATTGTTCAAAAATTCATTCTGCTTTTTAGTGAATCTCCACTTCGGCAATTTCTCTTGTGCAAAATTAAAAATCTCCCTCGCCTTTTCTTTATTGTCGATTCTTAAATAATGATACGTCAACATGAGAGAAATATTTCGGAAATTCAAATATAAATTGGCAGTGCCGCTATCCACCCTGACATCAGGATCATTAAAACTTCTGTATTTGTAAACCCGGGTGAGAAGCTTTTCCGTCTCTTTGGGGAGAATCTTTATATTTTTCACTGGTAAAAGTTTTCTAACGATTCCAACTGTGCTCAAATATTCGTCCAGACCGATCAGATTCATCGGGGCGACTGTAGCAGCAAAATAGATCGGTCTTTCGAATTGGTTGGCTTTTAAGATATCGAGAATCATTAAATCCTGAACTCGAATTTCCTTCCCCTGCAGCGTCGATGCAACTTCAAAGCTCAGTTGTGGATTTTCAATATCTGTCAAAGTAGAATCAATTGATCTCAATTTATCGATAATTTGGGTATACCTGTCCTTCGGGATTGGAATGGTGATCTGCCGTTTCTCAGGCCAGGGCATAGCTAGTAGATTGTTGATCTGCTCATCATCAAGAGAAATCGGCACTTTCGGCTGCTGGTCTCGAAGTCTCTTAATATTTTTTTTTAAATTCAACAGACTCAAATTGACGACACGGACATCCCGTCGCACGCCTTCGGCATACTGCAAATACCACAACGGATAGGTGTCGTTATCCCCATTGGTGAATAGAATGGCATCCTGTTCACAACTGTTGAGCAAATTGTAGGCGAAATCCTCGGGATAATAATATCGGTTTTTATTGCATTCCTCCCAATTGAAAACGATTTGATTGAATGGCAGAAGCACAAAGCCAATGACGATCAACGAAACCAGGGCGATCTTTTTTGCCAAAATATCAGTTTTGAAGGACCTTAAAACCAGGCTATACAAAACGTACAACCCAATTCCCACCCATATCAGAAAAACAAGGTACGATGGGATAAACAGCCGATCGATCTCCCTGATGGTATGGAAACCTTGTTCGACATTCAGATAAAACACCAGAATGATGGAATAAAACAGAAAAACGATTAAAATCAGCGCCCATACCCTGGCACGCTTCAGTATGCTATAAATAAATCCAATACAGCCGATAATGAATGGGACGATTGATAAATACGACAGATGAAAAAAAGTCGCCAGACCTTCCTTGCCCAGAAAATTCCAGCCAAAATACCTGAGATACATGTAGTTAATTTGATAGTCCCATAGCGGCGCTCGTCTGTTAAAAAGCAAGAAAAGATTCGATTCATGACCATATTGCTCCATCTTGATCCATGAGATCAATTTAGTCCAGGTATCGGTATAGCCATCATCCAGCGGCGGATGAACCTGCGCCCGAAACAAAAGGTAGAAATGGAGCGACTGACCAAGCAGATACAGGACGATGACTGAGACCCAAAATTTAAGGTTCCGCAAATGTTTTCTCAGCGGGAAAAGCAGCAGGATCAAAATCATGGGCAGGAACGGCGAATTCAACCGATGGGCAGTGTAATCGATCCCCATCAAAAAGACGACCAATAAAAAGAGTCTTACTTTTTGAGATTAATCCTGGGAAAACCAGATTTTGACCGTGCAGAAGATAATAATCCCCGTAAACAATAGTCCAAGTATGTAGACCCTGGTGACATTAGATTGAATCCAGATGCTGTACATGAAAGGCAGCGACAAAGCAGTTAAAAATACAGCCAAGACCTTTACCCTGTCGTCAGCCTGGATGGGGAGATTTCTGAACAGGATTAATAAGGCATAGTACAGCAATACAGCAGCGATGGAAGTGGAAATGATATTGACCAATGTCACGGCTTTTGCTGTCGGAATAAAAAAAAAGAAGTGAAAAAATTTTTCCCAGCAAAATAAACAATATCGATCCACCCGGACTGGGAATGCCCAGATCTTTTGAAGCGGCGGCATAAAATCCGCTATCCCACCAGCCGATTGAGGGATAGGATGTATAAAGCAGGATGATGAAGCAGGTGAGAAATAATAAAGCAGGTGTTGCTTTTTTGAGGGACATAGTTCCCTCCTTGTTTTAGTTAATTATACAAAAGTTTTGATGCAAAGTTCAAAATTAGTAATTCGATAATTAGTTGATTGGGTAATTAAGTGAATAGATAAATGTATAGATATGTGAATACGTTGATGTGGTAATGAGTTAATGAGTTCTCTCAATTCCCAAATTACGCAAGTACCTAATTTCCCAATTACCTAAATACTTATTAAGTTGCAATAAATATTTATTGATCTTCAATAAAAAATACTTGACAATCAATAAAACTTTTGATACATTTCATCGTACAAGTTAGCTAAAGAAAACATTAACTCATTTACTCATAAACCCATTTACAAGGAGATTCACATGCGATGCGAAAGATGTGGAATGGATTATCCATCAGAATACTATTTCAGGACAAGATCGATTTGTAATGAGTGTTATGACAAATTGAGTCCTGAAGACCGAAAATCTGTGGTTGAAAATGAACCCATTGCAAGGAGAGGAAAAATGCGTTATCCAATGACAACAACGGCGTTTACGATTGATGGTTATGAAATCAAAAAGGTGCTTGGCGTGGTTCGAGGGATCGTTGTTCGGTCTCGGTCGATTTTTGGGACTATTGGCGCTTCGCTTCATACGATTATTGGCGGGAACATTACGCTATTTACTGAGTTGTGCGAAAAAACTCGATCTGAAGCATTTGAGATGATGGTGGCACATGCCGAAGAGATCGGGGCGAATGCGGTGATCGGAATTCGATATGATGCAACGGAGATAATGGGCGGTGTGACTGAGGTGTTGTGTTATGGGACAGCGGTTGTGCTTGAAAAAGCCAAATAAAAAAATAAATAGAATGCTGATTACGCAGATTTTATAGTGAGATGTGAAAGTTGAGACGTCAGACGTAAGAAAGTTGTCATATTGCGTTTGACGTTTCACAAATTGAATAAATCCGTGTTCCACGCACTATTTAAGGAGCCAAAATGGAAAATCAAAAAGATGTATCTCTATCTGGAGATAATTCTTCCACAGTAAAAGATACTCCAAAATCGACACTCGCAGGTGTGCTCAATGCTATATTAACCTTTATTTTAATTTTAATCGCGCTTGCCGCAGTGGTAATATTTGTAGGATTCATCGCCATCATGATCAAACCACAACTGGAAACCTTCAACTCTTATGATGATTTCCGTTTCCTGTATGAATTTTCAACCCCTAATCTGGAAAAGAGCTTTGAGGTCGTTAAATCCAATCCTGCTTTATTAAATCCTGAAGTAAAGCTTTTCGGGGCCGTAAATTTTCAAATGGGAAGTCGACGATTTGTTGCTATATTCTTTTTCTTTTATTTTGTAATTCTCGGATGGTTTGTGAATATTCTTTTTCAACTGCGAAATTTTCTCAGTACATTTGAAACAGGAAATCCCTTTATCAAAGAAAATGTGAAAAGGATTCGGATTATCGGCTGGTCAATTATCCTCTTTCCGTTTCTGGGAGTAGCTTTCATGCTCGCTACTGCCCCATATTTTAAAAATATTGTTTTGAATCCAGGCATGTCAGTCTCATTTTACTGGCGGTCATTTCTTGAGTATGGAAAAGACTCGTTTTGGGCAATTATTTTCGGATTTGTGGTTCTGGTCATTGCCGAACGCTTTCGTCTTGCCACTCAAATTAAAGATGAGCAGGATTTGACAATTTAAGGGAGTGGATTATGAGTATTGTTGTAAATTTAGACATTATTTTGGTCAAGCGTAAAATGAAACTAATGGAATTGGCTGATCGAGTTGGTATTACGATCTCAAACCTTTCGATTCTTAAGCAGGGTAAAGCAAAAGCAATTCGATTCTCCACTCTTGATGCGCTTTGCAGGGAATTAAGTTGTCAACCTGGAGATTTACTTGAATATGTGGCTGATGAAGAATTGAGTGATTAAGTAATTGGGTAACTGGGTGATAAAGTGAAAATCATGTTGATATTATTTAAATTTTTTGTTATAATAATCTGAATATAAAAATTATGTATTTCCCACTGATGATAAGACAATCACGGATATTTTGTCCAACTGATAGAAACAACCCAACTGATTTTAGATTTACAATGTTAGATTTTTCATCTGTGGTTCTTCAATCAGTGGGGAAATTTAAGGAAATATTTTTAAAGGAGAAACGAATGGCTTCTCAAATGACTCGTAGAGACTTTATTAAAACTGGTTCTACTGCTGCTCTGGGTTTACTGGTGGGATGTTCGGTACGAAATCGATTTGACATAGTAATTCGCAATGGAATGATCTATGACGGAACAGGTTCTCCAGAGATCAAAATTGATCTTGGCATTAAAGGAAATAAAATCGTTGCGATAGCTGATTTGAGCAACGCAACAGCAGACCTGATTATCGATGCGGATGGGCTTGTCGTCTCTCCTGGTTTTATTGATATTCATACCCACACAGATACAGGATTGCTCGTTAATCCAAATGCAGAGAGCAAAATCCATCAGGGAGTTACCACTGAAGTTGCTGGTAATTGTGGTGCATCACCTTTTCCTTTAAATGAAGAGGATTTCTCAGAGTTTGACAAAAATCTTTTTGAAAAATATGGTATTCACGTCACCTGGAGAAATATTAACGGATTTTTGACCACACTTGAAGAGAAAAAGATATCGATTAATTATGCCACTTTCACTGGGCATGGTAAATTAAGAAGTTATGTAGTTGGAAAAAATGATGTGCAGCCAACTACGGAACAGTTGGAAAAGATGAAAGAGCTATTGGCTGAATCGATGGAGAACGGGAGTTTTGGATTCTCAACAGGGCTGGAATATGCGCCTGGGAGTTACGCTAAAACTAATGAATTAATCGAGTTGTGTAAGGTTGTATCCAAATTGAACGGCGTCCATGCCACACACATGCGAAACGAAGATGATCGGGTTGAAGAAGCCATTAAAGAAGCTATCCAAATTTGCAGAGAAACTAATGTACCCACACAAATTTCGCATTTTAAAGCCTGTAATCAGAACAACTGGCACAAGGTCGATCACATGCTGGAGATGATTCAAAATGCATCAAATTCGGGTCTGCCTATAAATGCCGATCGTTATCCATACATTGCTTACGGAACAGGGCTTTCCATTTTTCTACCGCTCTGGTCTCGTCAGGGGAACACAGATGAAGTCATCACGCGTCTCCAGGATAGAGAACTTATTCCAAAAATCAAAGAACATGTTGAAAATCGAGGGAATCGAATCGGTGGCTGGGATCGTGTGGTGATAAGTTCATGTTTTTCTGAGCAGAATAAAATCTGGGAAGGGAAATCCATCAAAGATTGTGCGGATATAACAGGCAAAAAGCCATTCGATTTTATTCGAAATATTTTGATCGAAGAAAGAAATCGAGTCGATATCGTTGGATTTGCCATGAACGAGGATAATCTAAAAAAAGTCCTTTCTCATCCATTGGTTATGGTCGGTTCTGACGGCAGCGCTGTTTCGCCGAAAGGCAAACTTTCAGAAGGAAAACCACACCCTCGTTACTATGGCACTTTCCCGCGTGTCCTCGGAAAATACCATCGCGCAGAAAAAATCTTCGAGTTAGCTATCACAATAAAGAAAATGACTACCATGCCAGCCGATAAACTTGGGCTGAAAAATCGTGGCTATATCAAAAAAGGATATTATGCGGATATCACGATTTTTAATCCAGAAACAGTTATTGATAATGCCACGTTTATGAATCCTCATCAATTCCCGACCGGGCTTGAATACGTGATTGTGAATGGGAAGGTGACGGTGGAGAATGGGGAGCATACAGGGGAGCGGGCTGGTAAAATTTTAAGACATGAAATTTAACTTACCAGTTTCTTCATTTTATTTATGGGAGTAGTAATTATGTTGAAACGATATGGTATATTTATAATATTCGGATTTCTGCTCACCAAACCAGGATTTACTCAAGGTGATTTAGATTTCCGTTTAGTAGATTTTTGGAAACACAAAAAACCTAATTTCACTTTACCTCTTGTCCCTCAGCCTGGCGAATTCATTACATTAAGCACAAATAGTGCTGGATCTGGTGGTGCTTATGCTGGATACCTTAACAATCCGACTGCTATTTACCTGAATCCTGCGGCATTAACAGCTTTAGATGGTCGAAAGGTTTACCTAGAAGCAGGTTACCGATCAGAATTCGACCTATCCGTTGGAGAATCGCAAGATGCATTAATATTTCCTCAAGCTCTATCTGGAGCCGTATCTTTAGGATCATTCTCCATTGGATTAGGATATTTTTGCCCGTACTATATGAATACCTTGACAAATCAATCAGAAACTGATGAAAATTCGAACAGTTTGAACCAGCAGAGAAAAATAGATGTTATCTCCTTAGCAACAGCATATGACTTTAAGGATAAATTAGCCCTGGGGATAGCAATATTTTTTCTCAATGATACATGGAAGGCTAAAGAAAATGGATTTACTTTATTCGATTCTCAAGCGAAAGGTCTGAATATCGCTGTCGGAAGTTTGGTGAGAATTGTGAGGGGCATTGATTTTGGAATAAATTATATGAAAAAGTCGGATTTAATTGATACGGAAAAATGGTCAGATCCATTGATACAGGTAGAAGTAAAGCATTTGTTGCCCGCCAGACTTCGAATGGGAACAACTGTTTCCCTGTCACAAAATTGGCAGATTCTCTTTGATGCTGAAAAAATATTCTGGTCAGAAATTCCATCATTATTTTACACACTTAACAATCGGTTTCAATATTACCTGGGAATAAATAAAAAATTCAGTAACCGTTCTTTCCGATTAGGTTTCTATACTCGATCACATCCAGTATCAGAAAAGCTCGATCAAAAACTTTTAACATTAGGTTTTGAGCAGAAAGTTAAAAAAGCTGTTATTAGTATCTCTTTCCAGGATAGCCATTTGTTAACAAGCGATAAGGATTATCTTTCAGATTTATATTCAATTAAATCAGTACGAGTTAGCTATTTTTTATTGGGAGTGTCTTATAATATATAGCGAAGCTTTACCACAAACCGACAAGTAGTGAATTTATTATAAAGTGTTTTGCTAATGATTGATTGCGTTAAATCAACAGAATCATAAATTCTTAAGGTAGAAAAAACTATGAAAATATCACACTATACTGAAATCGAAGAAAAACCCGTCGAAGATGCCAATGTTTCAGGCGTATCGAGACGTATTCTTATTTCTGCAAAAGATAACGCTCCCAACTTTACCATGAGATTATTTCATGTCGAACCAGATGGCTTTACCTATCATCATTCACATGATTTTGAGCATGAGATTTTTGTGATTGAGGGAGAAGGTGAGGTAGCGACATCGAATGAAACAAAGCCGTTTAAATCCGGATATGCCATTTTCGTTGAACCTGGAGAGGTACATCAATTTAGAAATACCGGGAAGAAACGATTGAGCTTTCTTTGTCTGGTTCCGAATCGGGCGGCTTAAGTTAAAAGGCCTTTGAGATTTTTAAAACCTCAAAGGTCTGGGTCTTTATGTAGCATTCAAATAAGTCTTTTCAATAATATCGTGTACCTTTTCTGAAAGTACTTTAGCTTGTGGCAATACATTATTTTCATCAAGTGGCTTTTCGAAAATTGGTGGATTGATAACTATCTCCACTTCAAATCCTCTCAAATTCAATACTCCCCAGAAATGATCCACAAATGTCATATCACTGTGCCATGTTACCAGATCACGATTATCTGGACCAAACGGTTCTTTATTCACAGAGACATACCGAATTGTAACTGGAAGTATTGGAGTTTCTGCTAAAATCGGGGAAGAAAAAATAGTCTTTTTGAAAGGAAGTACATTTTCTCCATTTGACGAAGTTCCTTCAGGAAAAACAAGAATCGTCAGATCCTGTCTCAAATATTTTGCGATCTGCCCGATATAAGGTCGATCGGCTGTTGGTCCCTTTTTACTTCGATCGACGAAAATCGTGCCTGCCAACCAGGCCAATTGACCCAATAGTGGCCAATAGCGGACTTCTTTCTTTCCCACGAATAGTCCTGCTTTTTTGCAGCCAATAAGAATAACATCTAAGTAGCTAAGGTGATTCCCGATGATAAAATAATTTTGTCCTTTTTCTATTAAATCTCCGTTTTTTAATTTTACTTTGATTCCCAATACAACCGCATTCCATTGAGACCAAATTCTGGTAAAAAAAATTGCCAGTTTTCTGTGCCGAATTCTCCCAAAAATTAAAGGTACAGGCGCTAAGAGAATCGCGAGTACAAGAAAGGACAGGTTAACAATTAAAAATCCAAGCAGACGTGGTATCTGACGCATCGATACGGCCCAATCTTTTTCGATATTTTCATCTTCATTCTACTTAATTATTTGTTTGATTTAATAATGATAAAAGTTCCCATTAATGACCGGGTTGATTTAGTGCTATTTTTTCGTTTCGAACACAATATGCAGCAGTCAAGTACTGCTGCTACGCAATATATTGTAGTATTTTGCTATTCATTGATATTAAATTAACAGAGTCATTAATGTAGTTTCATTTTTTAATTTACTATTTATTTTACAACGAAGTTTGATAATGGTTCTGATAGCGTTTTGTAATTTGGTCCGTCGGCAAAAGAACGAAAAAATCGGTCGTCCCGAAATCCGAATCTAATGCAGGTTCCCCACAAATTACAGCTCCTAGTCTGAAATAACCTTTTAATAAAGGAGGCAACTTTTTCATAATTTCCCTGGTATCACAGAGATCAACATCATCCCTTAATCCAGGAACAATACATTTTTGAACTGGGTAAACCCGATACTTTTCATCGGCGTAATACTTTGATTTTAAATAGGTATAGATTTCACTTACCTCTTGAACATCGTGCGTATGCAAACTTCCACAGCCAAACAGATATTTTGCTTTGGTTAGTTCGGTATATTTGGAAATTCCTGTCCAAAGGTAGTTAATGACACTGTTGGAACGATAATCTTTATGCACACAGGAACGTCCCATTTCCAGAATTTCTACAGGAAGTTTTTTCAAATTGGTTAAGTCAAACTCTCCTTCAGAATAAAATCCACCATTTCCGATAGCGCGAGATTTGATTAACATGCGATAGGTACCAACTACTTTACCATTATTTTTATCGATGACAATCAAATGATCAGCATGTTCATCATATTGATCTTGATCTAATCCAGTTTCCCAGGATGTGCTTAAACCCTCATTCATTTCAAGATTGAAGACTTCAAATCGTAATCTCAGTGCAGCATTTTTTTCTTCTACAGTTCCAGCAATTTTGACCAGGAAGTTGTTATATTCCAAATTAAGTTGAATCGTCGAATCAATCGAATCATTTTCAGAAGTCATTACACTTTTCCTTTTCATTTTAAAGTTTTTGTTGATTAATAAAAAAGTCCTCACTAACATCCTTTTGACTGTAAAACGAAGATGAATTGAAAACATGCCCAAGAAGATTAAATATGAATAGGATTTTTCAAAATAGTAGCTTAAATTTGCATAATTATTGTTACAATGTCAAGTCCTGAATGTAATAATTGTGTAAATATTTTTTACTTGATTCTCATGATATTAATTTGTATCTTTTTTAGCTTTATAACTTATTGAATAATTAAAGCATTGCAACATTTAGTTTATATTAAGGACAACTAGGGAAAAAGTATTAATGGAAACCCGAAGCATTGAAATTGATCTTGTGGATCAAAATGAAACATTATCAAATGTAATTGAGCACTCTACAACAGATGATCATCTCCCCTATTCATTAGATGTCATTAGAAAATTACAGGATATTGTACATAAATCTCAGCTTTTGAGACGTTATGTACCATCGCGATACGAAGTTGGGGATGTTTTAGAAATAAATCTCATCGGTGTGTGTCCTGATGTGAGAACCACTGCCATGTTTAAAATTGAGAAATTTGTTGGTGGAGGATTTGCAGGACAGGTATATCGTGTAAAATTAATTGAAATTGAGTCGGATAATTCATCGGTTTTTTCTGATTTAGAGATCGGAAAAACATACGCCATAAAGATCCTCATCCCACCGTCACGATTTTCTGTGATGTTCAGAAATTTTGTTTTTTGGTTAGCCTATCAGGGGCCATTTTCGGCGCAGGTTCATTTTGCCGCAGCTCGTGTCGGAGTGCTCTGGCAGAAATTAATTCGACGTGGCGCAAAAATTTATTTCGGTAATGAACGTACAGTTGTGGATACTTATGCCACATTTTATGATGAAACTTTTAATAGTTTTGGTGAAGTCAATGAATGGATTACTGGTAGAAACTGGAAGTTTGAAATTGACGATCAGATATTCAAACGAAAAAAATGGAAAAGGCTTGATTATATTCCTGATGACGGCTCTGTCAATGCCCCAGAATATTTATTCAAACGAAAATTTATGGCTAAATTAGTTCAGTTGTTCCATGATATGGGTGCACCGGAACTGGCGCGACAATACGAATGGGGCACTATGAAAAGTCAGCCTAACGCACTGAAACGTATCGATCCATCAAACGGAAATGTTAGTGATCTCACTGCGATTGATTTTCGTGCCGGTCTGGCGTTGTTGCCTTTCCTGCCTATGAGTCCAGCAGATTTCAAACTGATTATTAAAGGATTATTTCGAGGAAATCTGGTTCAATTTGATCGTGGAAATTTGAAAAAATTAGCTGATTTTATCAATCAGCATAAGGAAGAATTCAAAGATTTAATGCCTGCTTATGAAGAGCTTTTAGTCCGCGAGCCTCAGTATCGCGCATCGCTACCTGACATTTCCCATCAAGGTTTACAACTAATCTATAAACAGCCATTGCGGAAAACTGTTAAAGAAGGACTGATTAAGGGATGGGAATGTAAAGAATTAGTTGATAAAGAACATAAAGAAAAATTAACCCGTTCCGGATTTCGATTTTTTTTATTTTATATTGCAGGCATCTCTCTATTTTTAGGCAATTTCATCCGTCGACTCTGGGGAAATCGACGGTACACACGTCATATCAAACACATACTAACAGAAAAAGGATATTTTCGGCGCACCCTTCGGGCTAAACAAGCCCAGGCATTGATCGATTGGTACCGCGATGGTAGAGTCGACAAGGAAAAAGCATTCAAACTAGTAGAACGACCGTTTCGGTTCTGGACCCAGCGATTTTTCATCGGCTGGTTACCACCCAAATGGCACCGATTTTTCACCGATGGAAAATATGCCTGGGATTCCATTAAATATGCCATTACTTATCCAGTTCGATTTTATCGAGATGCTGAATTCAGGGAGAAATGGCTAATGCAGCATGTCAACGCTGGATATGAAGAAGGAATGCTCAGTGAAAAAGAAGCAAAACTTATCCGTGAAAATGTAAAAGACCCATTTATCCAGAAATATTTGAAGTGCGTAGCTGTTCATGTGGCGACCCTGCCAATTACCCAAGTAATTTCTGTTATTGTTGCTATTTACACCATGATTCGTTTTGGCAAAACCTGGTCTGAGGGATTGTTATATGCGGGACTGGTCCTAGCAGCTTTTCAGACCACGCCAATATCTCCCGGTTCATTAGTCCGAGGTACTTATGTGCTTTATTTAATGATCAAAGAACGAGACATTAAAAATTACTGGATTGCCGCATTGATTTCATTCTGGCATTACATTGGCTATCTGGGATTCCCCATTCAGATGGTGGCTAAATTTCCTGCTTTGTCTCGATTGATGGCGGGACGCTGGGCTACCAATATCGTTCATATTATTCCAGTCTTTGGCGAGCGTGGTGCATTATTAGAGCATTGGATTTTCGATCTATTTTTTAATGTTCCGATTTCTATTCGGAGATTGTTTAGGAAAAAAGATCGATAAGGAATTCAGGTATAATGAGTTGAATCTTTTTTTCAATTTTTTAATTTTAATAGAAAAAATCTTTTGAACAATTTTGATTTAATTATATATATTTTAATCACATAAAATATAAAAATAATTTAAAATAAATTTGTATTTGAATTGGAACTTCTAAATTTTTTGTGAGTATAAAATATCTTGAAAAAAATAAGAAAGATATTAATCTAAGATATTGATAGCATAGAGAATACCCTCCCAATAAGACGGTCTGAAATGACCAGGTGATATATCAAGCGGTCTTGATTATTTAGGGTTTTACCTCCTTTCTTCCCTTTATAATTCAAGGCCGCTTTTTTCATTTTTGCTAACCTTCATTATGCACCATTTTTGGCTCTTCAATTTCTTCCACAGTTTCTGATTGGGTTCTTTCTTCTTTAATTTTATTAATATAACATTTCCAATGATAATTTGATGTGCTACGAACCGGAATGAATGGTCTTCCTTTAATTTCTTTGTTGCAATATTGACAGATTATCAATTGGTCCATATCATCTTCCTCCGGAATGATAAATAATTTTTGACCTGTGTCTTTATCGATGTAACCGATTTTAATTATACAATCAAAAAGAATAAAGTTCCCTTTTATGAAAATTTTTTGTAGTCAGCTACAAATTTTATGCCATTGAATCATTGCAAAATTCATTCCTCTACCAAAAAATAAGGTAATAACAGGTTGACACTTTAATCTCCTTTATTTCAGGAGTTAAGCTTTGAGCTTTTATTGATTTAATCAAACTCATAATGATAAAGTTTATAATACTGCATTTAGAATTATTAGCTTCAATGCATTAGCAGTAATCGATCAGTCATGGTAGTATTTATACCGATGCCATCGCTTTAGCAAGTATAAACTGTACCGAAAACTGATTTATTTTATATAAAATTAAGTCTTATAAAAATCCTTTAAAAGTTAAACGATGGCATCGGTAACCAACCAATAACTGAGGGAGTACAAAAAATTGTAAAAAAAGCTTGCTAACTGATTAAAAATTTATTATATTAGGACATGGCAAAACAAAACTTACTTTTTGACATCCCATATCCTGACACATCTTAAGGAGAAGAAGCAATGAGAAGAAGCACGGTTCCATAGAGGACCTTGCTGAATTATTCATCGCTTTCTATAAGCGATACCATCCTTATTTTCAACTGAAGACTAAATCAGTTAGCCAGCAGTCGTTACAATATTTATGTGGATTAATGCAGACTGACAAAAAGAATATGGAACGAATGGTGGAAGTGGTTCCTGATTCTGATTGGCAGGCACTGCAGAATTTTCTATCTTATTCCCCGTGGGGTGAGCGGGCATTATTGGATCAGGTTGCCCGTGATGCCAATCGTCCCATTGGTGGCGATGCGTTTTATGGGCATGATCCTGAATTTTTACGGCAACTGGATCAACTGGGAGAAACCTTTATGCTGGACATTCACAAAGATCAAACCATCTATTTAGCGGATCCAGCGCCTTATGTCCCCGAACGAAAATCAGCTCGTAGCAGGACCCCAAATCAATTGAAAACCGACCAACTTGCCGTTGACGTGGGGCAATGGGCTGATGAACAATCCCAATCAGCCTGGGAAAAAATATTGGTTCGCAATAGCACCAAAGGATTCATCTTTGCCAGAGTACTTCACCGTGAAGTTTGGCTTTGGGACGGCAAAGAACAAAAGGCTCATAAATGGCATTTGGTGGTGAGCGATACCAATTTGTCAAAGAACAAAAGAAAATATAGCCTCAGCAATGCCCCTTCCGATACCCCAATACCGCGGTTAGTTTATATGCAAGGTCAACGCTATTGGGTGGAACGGGCTATTGAAGATGGCAAAAGTCATGCTGGTTTAGCTGACTACCAGGTTCATAGCTGGACTGGCTGGCATCACCACATGGCAATGGTGATGTTAGCACTTTTATTTATGTTAGAGACAAAAATAAAAAATGAACATAGTCATCAATTGTTGAGTTGTTATGATATTCAGAATTTATTGTCTCATTTTTTACCCAGACGAGACATCACCAAGCAAGGAGTCATCAGGTAAATGCTAATTCGACATAAACAACGGGTTGCGTCTATTGAATTTCACCGTCGGATATAAATTTTAAATCTGATTAAGTAGTAATAAAAATGGTAATCATAAATTTGAAATGCTTTGAAGAATTATTACTTTTACCTGTCATTATTTATTACTCCCTGCATTTTCAAAATATAGAACTTGCCGTGAACGACAAGGCTAAGAGATGGAAGGACACTTTGGAAAATTTAATTATTTTGCAGATAACTATTTTAAAATCAATAGATCTCACTTGATACTTGATACTACTTTTTAGGACAATGAAACATCCACTGGAAGCCAAATTTATCAGTCAGTATTCCAATAAAGCATTTTTTTTAGAAATTCATCGCCTTTTCACAGTCACCATTAAACATTAAATAAGGAGTTAAATTTTTCATGAGTCATCCTATCATTTTTTCTTATCGCTATTTAACTTGATTTTTATGTTGTTTTTATAAAATTTCATTTTTCTGTTTGATAAAACTGTATAAAATTATCGCAAGTATCATCAAATATTGCCTCTATTCCCCATTCAGTTGTTGTTGGCTCCTTTTTAAAAACTATTCCCAAATTTTTCACTCTGCCGTATTCATATTGAATATCTTCAACACCAAATACTATCACAGGTAACCCTCCCTTATATAGACCTTCTTGATATGTTTTAGCGATCGGATTGTCGTTTGGCTCAAGAAGTAACTGAGTGCCATCCGGATCTTCGGGTGACATAACTATTGCCAGGTTGGCTTCTGGAATGTACATTTTCTTTTTGAATCCGAGAACATTTGTGTAAAACTTTAAGGCCTTGGCTGGGCTCTTTACATATACATTTATCAGTTTGATTTTCATCATTGTTTTTTTAGGGGTGCTGACGTCTGCGACTGTGAGAATAGTGTCGAGCAATAAATCAATGCTGTCAAAAATAGTATTGTTGTCTTCATATTATTTTATTCTCCTTTGTCTTTTTTTACACAAACATACATAACAGTATATTACAAGCTGAATTTTTAATATCATGTACTAACTACCGATAATTCCCGGCTTGAACCTGAGCCAACTTTTTGCTCAATTCAGATACAATGTCATGTCTCTGATTGAAAAGATTGTGCTGTTCACCCGGGTCTTCTTTTAAATTATAAAGTTGCCCCGGACTTCCAGGTTGCGGTCCATCATCATAACCGCCTTCCTCAGATTCCCAGATCAGCTTCCAGTCACCTTTTCTGATCGCAAATACACCTGCGCCAGAATGATGAATGGTGACATTATGAATGGTCTTACCATCCGTGTCACCAGTTAATGCTGGCAGGACATTGTAACTATCTTCTCCCGCTGTTTCAGGCAACTTTTTACCGATGATCGCCGCAGAAGTCGCCATCAAATCAGCTAAGGTGATCGTCTCATCGCTTTTTGTACTGGCTTCAATTTTGCCGGGCCATTTTGCGATAAACGGTACCCGGTGTCCGCCTTCCCAGATACTGCCCTTATATCCTCGCCATTTCCAGGCTGATTCATGTCCATTGATCCCTTCACGGGGTCCATTATCACTGGTGAATATGATCAATGTTTTTTCACTAATGTTCAACGCATCAACTTTTTCAACAATTTTACCCAGGATGTAATCCGCCATTAAAACCTGATCCCCGCGTGGACCGGCGCCACTTTTCCCTTTAAAATCTTCATGGGGGAACCAGGGAATATGTGGAACGGAAAGAGGAAGATAGACAAAGAATGGCTTTTTCTTTCTAGTCGCTTTCTCAATAAAGGATAATGCTTTATTCATGAATTGAAAATCTGCATCCTCATGCCGCCATCCTTCTACCGACAAGAGGATACGACCTTCATCCGCCGGATCTTCCGCTGCATAACGGTTTGGTATACCTACAGTACGATTGTTCTCGATAAAACATAATGGCGGATCATCGGTTGTGCAGCCTGAAGTACCAAAGAAATAGTCAAAAGCCAAATCGTTGGGTCCTTGAGAGATCGGTTTTGTGAAATCGATGTTTTCCTGCTCATACCCTCCATCATAGGGTGGTTGACTGCCATCTTTGGTTTCCCAATTCATGCCCAGGTGCCACTTTCCAATACAGGCTGTGGAATACCCATGTCGTTTAAGAAATGAGGCGACTGTCGGTCGGTCTTTTTCAATGAGCGGCTTATTATATCCTCCAAAGACCCCACTCTTTAACCGGCTTCGCCAGCAATACCTGCCGGTCAATACACTGTAACGGGTGGGTGTACATACCGCCGAAGGTGAATGAGCGTCGGTAAACATCACCCCTTCAGAGGCAAGCTTATCGATATTGGAAGTCTTAATAACCGAATTTGGATTATAACAGGATGCATCACCGTATCCCATATCATCGGTCATGATAAAAATGATGTTGAGATATTCGTCCTTAGTACTGCAGCGGCTGATCATGCCCGGTATGGACAAGGCAGTTGCTATCATTCCGGTCTTTTTAAGAAAGGCTCTTCTGTTCATAAGATTTATTCGCCTGATATCTTTAATAAAATCTACTTATTCTATATTTTATCTCGATGAAGCACAACATTTCCAAATGAATTTTAGTTTATACATTTCAAGGTACTTTATTTTTACATTATCATTTGATTAAAAGCGACTCCTTTCTATTATCCTAAATTAGACTTCTGCAAAATTAAAAGAAGCAATCTTTTCATCGTATGCTTTCTTTTTTTTGTATCTAATTTTCACCAGAGATGATAATAGTTACCGGCGCTGTTGTATTTAATTTAAACCAGACAATCAGATCGCTGCTCTCCAATGTATGTCGGTGCCCATACCTGAATGATTTACCCCAGGGAATATTTTTTGTATTAATGGACAACTTAACAGGTTGATCACCCCAATTTTTAACAATAAAAGCCGGGTTTATAATCGGGTGTTCTGGCTGCGCCATCAATTTACAAATAATTTTATCCGCTTTCGCTTCAGGAATCCGCTCGAGTACATACGCCCTTTCTTCCTGCATATAGCCCCGACTCTTAAAACCATCTCCATCTAGAATCAACTCTGCTGGATAGAGCCAGGATTGCGCCAGTGGAACAATTTTCTCCGGGGCTACATCGGTGAGACCATGCATCATGACTCTGACATGAGTCCTTTCAGTAAGCTCAAGTTCCTGCCATTCGAGATCATTAGACAAAGAAGAGTGTGATACCCGATCCGGTTCAGTTGCCCACCTTCCATCAGACGGTATCTGGGCAACAGGCCAGTGATTCCACCAGGGAAAAATGGAATACTGCCGATTAATTTCGCCCCGGTAAGGTTTGAGCCATGGTCCATCTGTTTCGATATTACGACGGGTAACCGACGGCTTGCCTTCATTGACGATGATAAAAGGTTTTGATTTGGATTTCAGATTAATAAACTGAATATTGAATCTCTCAGGTTTGTCTATTGCGTCCGGTGGACCCTTAGCCCATGAATAGGTATGGGTTTCCCCCTTCATGTTCATCATGGTTATAGCCTCAACTTCAATATTATCTTCAGGTTTGGTTCCCGGTGGATTCAGAATAATTGCTTCCTGGAACTGATGCGGTTGGGTTGGTTCTGATGACCACAGGTGTATTTTTCTCAGCCCGACACCATCAGGATAGATGGTATAATATTCATCACTCCAGTCTCCCCATCCAGTTATAGAATCCGTTTTAGCAATGACATATCGGTTGTCTACCAGCGCATAACGCCAGTGCACAACCACGCGAGCATCCGTATTTTCAATAATACGAACGTGAGAATGGCGTGTCTGTTTATCCGACATTGGTTCGGCACAACCAAGCACATCTTCGCCCCAGGTTTCGTTAAATTCGTTGGTGTACCATATCCCATTCTCCGTGACCCAGAACGGAATGTAACTGGTTCCTCGCCAAAAAATAAATTTGTAAGAAGCTTCGTCAAACCGGACAACTACATCCGCATAAGGACCGACCCGCCACGGCGCATCCCAGGTATCACTGAATTTGAGCTTTGTGTAATAGGCGCCAAAACGCCCCAGTCCTGCCGGTCCAGCAGGCAATTTCCGGTAAGAAAGCGCAAGTTCATTTTTAGGCTTCAGGGCTTTATAATGATTTGCTATCGTGCTGGATTTTAACGCCTCATTATAAATTTTTGCTTCATCGATAATGCCATCAAAGGAATATGATGCCGGCAGATCGAGGCGGATGGGATAGGNNATAGGCAGGTGGTAATTTCTGATGATTCCGACCAATAAGGATATCTGTATCGATAGCCAAGATAAGCGGCCCTTTCTCTGTGGATTTTCCGACTTCCTTGCCATTAATATAGAGACACATTCCATCTTTCTTATCAAAAGATCCTGCAATGTGCGCCCATTTCAGCAAATCAATTCTAACATCAGAATTCAAGGTTTTCAATTTGCCATCGATAACTGCTTGTAACCGCAGGTACCCGTTCGCGTTGACGCCGAGATAATAACCGGCTGTTGAATCAACCTTTTGATCCACAATAGCTACCCAGTTCCAGGGATAGGCCTGTAGGGCAATCCAGGCTTCAATTGTAAATGAATCTTTTAATATGGGTGCTTTAGTCGCTGATTTTTTAACATAAGTAGTATACCCATCAAACGACAAGGCATCACCACTGATACCCTTCACATGTTTCTGAAATCCGTATACCGTATCTGGATTCTGCTGCACTGATTCAAGGACTACTCGTGAATTTATGTTCTCAAATTTCCACCAGGCAACCAGGTCATCATCGTTGGCTTGCAGCAGCGAAGACATCATTAATACAAGAGCGAGAAAAATATAAAGCAACTTACAGTTTATTTTCATCTTTACTTCCATGTTAGACTAATGTACAGAAAATTTATAAATCGTCGTTTGTGTATAGGTTTCACCCGGTCTCAGCACCACTGACGGAAAATTGGGTTGATTAGGTGAATCTGGGAAATGATCGGCCTCCAGGCATAATGCTGAACGGAATTTATAAATTTTGCCCGCTTTGCCTGTTATACTACCATCTAAGAAATTTCCTGAATAGAATTGCATACCAGGCTCAGTGGTAAAAACCTCCATAAATCGTTCGCTCTTGGGATCGAATAAAGTAACAGCTAATCTTAATGAACCATCCCAGTCGTTTAGTACCCAGTTATGGTCGTATCCGGGACCCAATGCCAGTTGGTTGTCAGCTTGGTCAATTCTGGCGCCAATTACAGTCGGGGTGCGAAAATCTATTGGTGTGCCAGCAACATCGCGCAATTCACCCGTAGGGATTAGTCCTTTTACCACTGGCGTAAATTTATCGGCGTTTATCATGAGCACATCATCCAGAATATCACCCACTCCGGCACCAGCCAGGTTGAAATACGAATGATGCGTCAGGTTAACAACCGTGGGTTTGTCCGTTGTGGCGGTATAATCGATTCTCAGTGCATTTTCATTGGTTAGGGTATAAATCACTGTGACATAGAGATTGCCCGGGTAACCTTCTTCGCCATCTTTACTGAGATAGGTCAATTTTACTCCAACACTACTATCATTTTTCACCTCCTCAGCATTCCAGACAACTTTATTAAATCCTTTAACGCCGCCATGAAGGTGATTTTCACCATCGTTTGTTGCCAGTGTATATTCCACACCATTTAGCTTAAATTTTCCTTGAGCGATCCGATTACCATAGCGGCCCACAATCGCTCCGAAATAGGCTTTATCCTTTATATAATCAGCAAGATTGTCATATCCGAGCACCACATCACCCATGTTGCCATTTCTGTCTGGCATCGATAACGACACAACAATGGCACCATAATTTGTGATTTGCGCCATCGCACCATTGCGATTAGTAAGCGTAAAGAGATAGACAGATGCTCCCTCTATCGTTTTTCCAAATAATTGTTTATCAATGCGCATTTCGCCTCCTTGATTACGAGTACAAGTGAAGAAAATATAGCTGATCAGAATAAGAAATATGGTTTTATAAATAAAATTCATTGTTTTTATTCTCCATATTGATGGTAATAAGCTCCAAACATCAAAATACAAATGACAAATAAATTTCAAATTTTAATTTCCAATTCGCTCGCCTTTTCAAAGGTTTGAAACCTTTGAAAGGGTTTGCTTCAAAGGTCAAAGCTGTTTTAACATTTGCATATTGGTAATTGATTATTATTTGTAATTTATGATTTAAAGTTTGGGATTTGCCTATAATCTGTGGGAATAATTTTTTTTTCATCACCCAACATCAGAACCATTTAAAACTTTATCAACTTAACAACAGACTGAACTTCCCAATTGATTTTAAAAACTAAAAAATAAATCCCATTGGCAATGCGGTTTCCACTTTTATCAGTGCCATCCCAGGTTACCTGGTATTGGTTTGCTCGCTGGTAACTGTTGATCAGCGATTTAATTTTCTGTCCTAACAGGTTATAGATTTCCAATTTTATGTTTCGATCAAAATTTAATCGATATTGGAAAGCAATTTCCTTTTTAAATGGATTAGGAAATACGTTGATTTTCTTAGGTTTATAATGATGTTTTTTTTTCTTCCTGGGGCCTTGGAGTAGATTTTTCTTTACCCAGGTCAGGAATTTTCGCATCCAGCCATTCCAGGCGTTTTACGATAAAATCTTTGAGGTAATCTACTTCATCCTGGTAATCTTCCCCAATATAGGCATTGGGCCAAACCCATTCACCCAAAATTTTCCACCGATCAAAATTTCGTTGTTGCGCCTCATCCAGCGCCAGGGCAACTGAATCGATATAAGCCAATATCCGATCCTGGCTAAGCACATTCTGACGCAACTCGTGCCACCGTTTTTTAATACGGTCGGTAAAAACTGAGTCAGATAGGAACCTATCCCACCAAAAATTGATCTCGTCGAGGTCATACTCAAACACCCATCCATAAGGCGTACCATAAGGTCCTTCATCCTGGTTGCCATAAGCCAGGTCAAAATCCCACAGCGGACCAAAATGTAGAGTACTGTCTCGGCTGTTCCGATCCTTGTACATAAATGTGCTAAGGCGAAAGCAATCGGCATTATGAGCAAGCTGCGCTGAAATGAAATAATCCACAAATGAATCCATGTTGATGTAACGCCGGTAACCGATTACATCATCCAGATAATCGTCACTTGACAGAATCCGTTCGAAGTGAATGATCCAATCTTTTATGTATCTCTTCTGCACTGCAAGCAGATTTTCTTTCTGCGGATGATGGTAGTGAAAAAGCTTGCCATCGATGGGTGAGTGCCGGCCCTGGCTTTTAGGATCTTCCCAGTCCAGCTTGAGGATATAGCCGCCAGTTAAATCATCGCCATTGGTATCGGCAGGTGTGAGTTTAGCGATATCCACCCTGTTTTTATCCTGCTTGATTTTCTTCATCAGCACATAGATGCCCTGGTAATCTCCATTCAATATGAGCTCGCAAAACCGGGTTCGCGGTGCATACTGTCCGATGTCTCTTGCTAATTTAAAAGTTAGCACGTTTCTCATTAAACTTTTATCACTATAAGGTCCATACAAGATCCAATCATTCTCCCTGGGCATGTCGAGCAGCGATACATTATTATTATCTCCATTGGATTTCTGCGTCTCTAAGGCATAAGATTTCTTTGGAAATTCCAATGAAGAATTGCCCCGAAGTTCAATGTTGATTCTACCGTTGTAATGATTGTATTCATCAGTAATCGTATTTCTTTTTTCAGGTTCATTATATATGATTCCCATTTCGGCAACAATTCGAGGCTCATCCGGAATGAGTTGTCCATTTGTATCGATTACAACGATAGGTAAATTCGAAGATAAATCTTCAGGTGTACCAAACCAGGAAGGTGTTTGATAGTACATTATTGAAGTATCATTTATACCGACAGAAAAAAAAGTAATTGATGACAAATCGGATGATTCTGGATCGGAATTATGAACTTGAATTGCCAGTACATTTTCACCCTGGCTTAAACAATTTGCCAAATTTTGTTTCTCAATTAAAAAGCCTTCTGGATTACCACCCTGGTACATTTGCGCTTCATGATCCGTATCAGAAAGCTGATCGTGAGATGGATGGTCTCCCGATATTCCGATGTTTGCTCTGGCAATTTCAAAATCATTGATATAGGCAACAAAGGCATCATCGTAATCGACATGAAGTATTGCTCGTTCAATTTTAGCCAAATCATAAATTGTGAACTTCATTCTCAAATAAAGAGAAATAGTAGGCTCTATAATCGTTCTATCATCTCCGTCGCCATAGCCAATACCCCCTTCTCCACTTAACCAAGTGCTATCAATAAAAGTAAGCTTTCGCCAATCTGCATCAGGCTCTGTATTACCAATGAAGTATTTCCATATCTGGTTTGATAATATAATAGTTTCCCAATGGTCAATTGAAGCAGTTTGCCCCACACAAATTTTACATATTAGTAATGCTAAAATGAAAAAAGAATAAATTTTTTTCATATCTATCATACACATTAACTTTCAAAATAATCTTCATGTTAACTCGAAGAAAATAGAGAAATGTTGACTACATCAAAGGCTTCTTTTTTAATCCAAACAATTAGCGCTGCATTACCTTCCACGTCATACTCAATTCCCCATCTAAAATCTTTACCACGTTTTATTGGTATGTCATCTATCTTCACTGAAACGTGCTTATTACCCCATTTTTTAATTACAACCGCCGGATTAACCACAGGAGATTTTTTGCTGGCTTCCAAGCGAAAATCCAGAGTTGATTTTTGATTTTTCTGTTCAAGAATATACGCCCGTTGTGTGTAATCATAGCCTTTGTTATCAAATCCATCGCTAATTAGTTTCAATTTTGGTGGATAATTCCAGGAACGTGCTAATGCGACTAATGTTTTTGGATCTTTATCGGTCATTCCATATAATGCTGCGTCACCATTAGGATCACCCCAGCTTAAAGAAGAATGAGCAGCTCGATCTGGCGCACATGCACTTCTGCCATCAGATATAATTTGTGCCACTGGCCAGTGATTCCACCAGGGGAAGTGAGAGTATTCGGGTCTGACTTCTAAATTAAAGACTTCAAAACCGCCACCTTCTCGAAAAATTAGAAATGGCTTAAATTTTGATTTGAAATTAACTATCTGAATATTGGCATCGGGTAAATCAAAAACCGGGTAGCCGTGTTCCCAGGAATAGGTTTTTTGTTCGCCCTTCATGTTAAGAAGTGTACAGGCTTCCAACTCAACATTATCTTCTGGTCGGGTACCAGGCTCATTCAGGAAAATCGTCTCCTGCCAGCCACCGTGACCAGGCAGGACATGACGTACGCCGACACCATCAGGGTAAATGTAATAAAGTTCATTGCCCCATTCACCAAAGCCAGTATTGCTCGGCAAATCCTTCTGCCGCAATTTCACATCCATTTGCAAATAGCGCCAGTTCACCACCACCCGGGCATCATTATTTTCAATAATGGCAACCCTGGAACTGCGGCACTGGGTGTCGGACATGTGCTCGATGCAGCCGGTGGGCATGTCATCCCGTGAACCCTGCGACAAAAACCAGTTATTCCCTGTTTCTCGACTCTGATCCGCCATCCATTTGCCATTGTCAGATACCCAGGCGGCAGAGTACCTCGTTCCCCGCCAAAACATGACCTTTATCGGCAACTCATCAAACTGAACGACGATATCCAGATGATCGCCAACGGGCCAAATAGCATCCCATTCGGGATAAAAATTGAGCCTGGTGTAGTTTGCACCAAGTCGTCTCGAGGGCTTCATAGTGGGGAATCTTCTTGGAGCAAATTCTGGTTCATTGTCTGGTTTAAGAGATTGATAGATTTTTTTGACTTCATCAGGTTGAAGCACTTTGTCGTAAATTTTCAATTCATCAACAATTCCATCCAGTGTATAGCGAGAGGGGTATGTTGCCCAATCCCGAATAGGATCGGTCGGGGCAAGATCTTCCCGATTTTTTCCCATCCGAAATCCCTTGTGAAGATCACTGTACACGATACCATAGTCGAAATCAAAATCATTGTATGTTCCTGTCAGCTCGCCGTTGATATAAATTGCTAATCCATTTTTGGTGGAGTACGTCCCAACCACATGGTACCATTTTCGCAGTTCCATTCCCAGTTTGAATTTCGGATTCAACTGGGAATTACATTCATGCCAAACCGAGGTTGCATCCGAGATATGAAATCCCAATCTGCCACGGGAATCGATGCCAAAGTAAAATCCTGTAATTTTGTATTTCCCAAGCGTAACAATTGGCACCCAATTCCATGGATAGGCACCGAGGGCGACCCACGCTTCAATACTGATTTCCCTGGGCATGCCGTCTTCCTCTTCATCTTCACTCTCAATGAATGCAGGGACACCTACGATGTACGAAGAAAATCCATCGAACTTCATAGCCGTGCCTGAAACGCCAGGGACGTATTTTGCCAGCCCAATAATTTCATAGCTGTCACCATGAATGGATTCTTTTGTCACATAGAGTTGTTCTTCATCTTCTTCCGTCAATACTTTTTTAATTTTATGTCCCTCATCGAACTTCCACCAGGCGATAACATCACCATTTGATGCAAAGACGGATGAACAATATAATGAGTTAATGAAAATAAATAAGATCAGGAAAACGCTTTTTTTCATTTCTGATTCTCCATATTTAAAATTGGAGTGCATTCTCTTCCTTTGGAGGATCAATTAATTAATATGATCTGACAAAGGCAGACCTCTATGGATTACATAATTACGGTGCATAAAGGCGATGCACTCCAATTAGTATAATTTCAACAATTTATTTGTTTCTTGTATCTCCCAATTCACCTGCAAAACATAAAAATAAATCCCATTGGCGACTATATTTCCCAAATCATCTGTCCCATCCCATTTAATTGCATATTCATTAGCCGTTTGATTTCTACTTAACAACGTCTTGATCTCCTGTCCCAATATATTATAAATTTTGAGACTGACATTGCTTTGACTATTTAGTCTGTAGCAAATTGTAGTATTCGAAAAAAAAGGATTGGGAAAAGCTTCGATTTTATAACTATTTAGATTTGCTTCATTATTATCATTTTCGGTATGATCAGGCTCGCCAATCTGCGATATATTGGTATCCATCCATATCAATCGTTTTGTGATCCAATTTTTGAGATAATCAAATTCTTGTTGATAGGTCTGGCCAACGAAATTATTGGGCCATACATATTCACCCAAAATTTGCCATTTCTGGAAATTTCGCTGCTGCGCTTCTTCAAGGTATGATTTGCTGTTTTCCAGAAATATATCGATGCTATCCGAATGAAATGAGCCATTTCGTAATTCATACCATCTTGTTGCCACCATGTTTTTGAAATCATTGTCCCGCATCATTCTCGCCCACCAATATAGTCGCTTTCCAGTTTGGCGATACATCCATCCCTCTGTATACAGTTCTCTGCCACCTTGCATATTATAATTGCCAAATCCAAGATTGAAATCCCAGATTGGTCCGGCAGTTAGTTTACCGCCTTTGCTGTCCTTATCTTTAAACATAAACACACTATTTCTGTAAGCGTCAATATTCTTGGTAAATTCATTGATGATCAAATAATCGATGAAAGAATTGACCGCGATGTACTTTTTATATCCAAATTCAGGATGGGAAAAATTACTATCATTTAAGGATAACTCAAATTCATGGATAAAGTTCTGAACATAAGATTTCTGCTCGGTTGTAATGTCATAGGGTTTTGGATAATAATATTGAAAAAAAACCGGAATCCATGATGAATCTGGTGGATTTACGCCTGAATACCAGCCGCTGGAATGATCCTCAATTGGGTCAACTTTGATAATGTACCCGCCGGTTAAATCATCGCCGACAATTTCATCAGGATTCAATTTCGCAATATTGATTCGATTTTTATCACGCTTAATTTTTTCCATCAACACATAAACACCCTGGTAATCTCCATTGAGGATTAATTCACAAAACCTGGTTCGCGATGCATAATGCCCCATGGTTCGACCCAGGTAAAATGCCAATACATTTCTCAGCAAACTTTTATCACTATAAGGTGCATAGAGAACCCAATCGTTTTCCTCGGGCATACCGAGCAACGATACATTCAGGTTGTTTCCATGTTCATCCCGGGTTTCAAACCCATAAGATTTCTTAGGGAATTTCTGAGTCGAATGTCCCCTGACCTCAATACCAATTCTGCCGTTGTAATCGCTGAAATGATCGGTGATATAATTTCTTTTTCCGCCAGGATTATTAATGATCCCCAAAAAAGCCGCAACCTTTGGTTCATCCGGGATTCTGTGCACATCTGTGTTGATAACTATAATGGGCAGGTTCGAAGATGTAAATTCTAGGGGAGTGTGTTGCCCAATTACATGATCCCAGGTAATAAAAAATAATATTGGGATAAATATGATTGGTATCAAGATTTTCATTGTGTGATGAATACAATATCAACAATTTTTTTCCAACTGATAGAAACAACCCATCAGATGTCACAAAAATTTCAACTTTCCGATTGATTAAAAAAAATGGATAAAGAAAAGGCCATAACGCGATAAATAAATGAGTTGAATTGAATCTTTATCCACTTTCACAATTCAGAGCAATGATATATTTTTCAGTAGCCGTATTCAGTAGAAATTGGTGAATAATTCTAACCTCATAATTATCTGACTGTCATAAAGGTCGTCGTCCAGGACGATTGCCAACCATTTTTTTAATCTACTCAATTCACTTCCACCACCCTGAGCCTGGAAATTTATTTTTGAAGTAAGTTAGAGGCTCCTCTCTTGTATAGGGATGACCATTTGTTCTTAATCGTTCATTTTTCAAATTTTTATCAAATTCGTTTACAAGCACTTCACCGATTGCAGCAATTGATTTGTCTTGCATTAATGCAGTTTTTAAACCGAACCATTTGATATTCATATTAATAATTCGTGATTTCTGTGCTGGAGAAAACCAGTCTGCTTTATATTCAACTCCCCGTTCTGGATGTCTCATTAAATAATATTTTGAATCCATATATTCCCAATCGTTGGCAATGATGTTTGGAATTTTCCCTGGCTCCTGAAATATGACAGCCTTTAGTAAATAGGATGCCTGTGGCACATTCGGTAAACAAAAATACCCGTCTTTATCGGTAGTTACTATATAATGAGTGACATCCCCTTTTTCACTTTTTCCAAGAAGAACAACTTTCATCGGTAAATCAAAATAGGTAAACACAAATGGTTGATCAATATTTTCCAGCAATATTGTCCCCACTATCATAACATTTCCCGGTTCAGGCTCGGGCAGCTCTTTTAATCCACCTGACATGGTAGCACATCCCGAAATGAAAATGATTAAAAGGATGCTAACAAAAAATATCTTATTCATTGCATTTGTCCTCGGAAACACATAAGTATCATTAGCAAAGTTAGAGTCCACCTTAAAAAATTTAATAGAGGTGGACTCTAACTTCATTTCAAATCATGGGATTTTCAAAAACAAACTGGAAGTTTGTATTACATTTTCTTCCAGATCATTAAAAAGAAAACCCGAACGAGAATCGGTTTACAGAATCAAACACATCGAAGTGCGCATAAGAATAATCAACCTTAACCGTCACTCCGCTGACACTGTATTTAAAGCCGATTCCGGCGGTGAGTCCCTCGATATCATAATTGGTTTTATAGCCAGTTCGAAAGGCAATCATATCCATAAATTGATATTCCGCGCCAACATGCAATCTTTCTGAATAATCACGGGGATGAAGGGCATCAATAGAAACGAGTAATGAATTTTCATGATCTTCCCCCATGAAGTCTAACACATCCATGGCGACACCGATACGAAATGTCAGTGGTAATTGGAAACCTTCCCGTTCATATTTTAGCTCCCGCGAAAAATTTCGAATGCTCATTCCAAAACGAAAGCTTTTCCAGCCAGGATAAAAAATTGTACCAAAATCAAATGCTAAATCACCGACCTTATTTTCCTCAATTGTCGTTGTGTCCTGTCCCTCAATTTTTGCAGGAATCAGGCTTTCACCTAAATTCTGATTGACCCATTTAACTGTACCACCAACCGTGAATTTATTAGTTAATGCCCTGGCATAAGACACACCTACTGCAAAAGCGCCGACATCAATGAGATCATCTAAAATTTCGTAGCCTTGCTCTGTGGGAGCCACGCGGGTTGCTTGAATGTCTCCATAATCACAGAAAATCCCACTGATACCAAAGGTACCAATAGTTCCAAAATTTTTAGCAATGCCAAAGGAGCTATAAGTAATATCCGCAATCCATTGTGTTTGATTGAAGTAAAAGTCAAAATCGGATTGCAGTTTTCCGATACCGGCGGGATTATAAAACATAGCAGTGGCATCATTTCCAATGGTTAAATATGAACCGCCCATTGCCGATGCCCGTGCAGACATATCAACCTTCAGGAACTGTAATCCAGTTTGCGCCAGTTTCTTCATTGTTGCCTGGGCAGGTATGATCATGACTGTTGCCAGTAAAACAACCGTCAAAATTATGATTAATTTCTTCATTATATCTACCTCCAATTTAACCCAAGAATTATCGATTAGAATTTATGAGTCCTGGGTAAAGTTCAGTATTTAATTACCTTACCACGACAAGTTTTTTAATAGCTGTTTTTCCATCCGGGGTCTTGAAATGGACCAGATAAATGCCACTGACGATAATCTGGTCCGACAGCGTGGCAGAATGTTCCTGCTCCACATCTCCCCATGGTGAATCACCCGAGCCGTAATGATCGATCTCCTGTACTAAATCACCACTTTCAGTATAAATTCTAATTTTACATTCGATTGGTAAATTGTAAAACATGATCTTATCAGGTTCACCAGTAAACTGCAACTGACTGGCAGAGATGTTATACGGATTCGGAACAATAACCACATTTGATAAATCGTCTTCTGCTGGTCTGGTGAGATAGGCTGCTTTGGTTGTCATATTGGCAAACATACTGCTCTCCAGACTGCGGACCTTGCCATCATAATCCGGTGGGTTTTGTGTCCCATCATCAAATGCGGTAACATAATAAAAATAAGCAATACCGCGCTGTGCCTCGGTGTCATCAAAGCTATGAACTGAACTACCGGTCGTTTCATAAACGAGCTCCCATCCACCAATGAATTCAGTTTCACCATACGGTATGGTCGGTACCCAACTACCCTTGGCGCGATAGACGCGATATCCGGAAAAGTCGCCCGCTGATTCTGATTCATTGGTCCATTCGATATTAATTTTGTCGGGCAATGAAGTCACCGTGATTGAAGGTGGCGGTGGCGCTTCTGGGATCGTTAAGCCATTTTGATATGCCCAGTTTGCTGCAGTGGCATTTCTAAATAATGAATCCTTTCCAGTTGCCACCCAGCAATCTTTTGCCCAGTTGATCTCTTCTGAGGCATACTGGTCAGCAGCATAAAGTTCGGGATAAAGCTCAAAATGTGGAGGTAAATTATCAATACCCAAGGCAAAATCCATTCCCGGTGGCGGCTCGAGCGTCCCCTCCATCCAGCCCTGACCAACTTCCCATCCTGTCTCAGCGTCGATCATGCCCATAACTGGTGCCCAGACGACTTTAATCGAATCTCCAGGGGCTAAGTCAAACGGACCGATTGCCCAAAATGAGGACATGGTGTAGCCTAAATGGGGATAATCTGAGTAAAATTTAAATCCCCGCTCATCAAATCTTTCGCTGTGATGTCCCGGTTTTGCCCCATCCAGTTCTGGTTGTCCGTCATAAGCATTGAATCCTTCAGACATGATGGTGTAAAGATTGTTAATATCTGTATCAGTTAGATTCAACGAGTGGCGAGTCACAGCCGGTAAGTCACAATCATGGTACCCGGTCATAAATGGTTGATTTTCATCATTATTGACCATATCATTAACTGCTGCGCTGGTAAATAAAATAGTTTCCCCAACATAGAAAGGGGCCTCAATATGCCCAGTCTCAGAATTAACTGCGCCAAAGTTATCCCAATCGGACGCATCGCCCCGGGATGGATAGCCGTATATGAGCCATAATGAATCGCCCGGCATTTCACCATAAGAACTGACCATGCCCCGTGGTTCCTCAAATTGTCTAATCTGCCTGATATAATGCCAGTTTTCGATTGTCTGATTGAGTTCAATCTCATCATCGAGATCAACATTTCCGGTATTTTTGAACGTCCACTCAAAGATCACATAATCGTCATGAAAAGGTTGTCTAAAGCCATAAGCTTTCATGTGAATGGAAACACCCATGTCCGTATTTACGAACGATTCAGTCATAATATCCGCATTCCCGGGGATTTTCGACGGGTCAGCATGATCTGACAAATTAAACGGGTAGGGATCACTCATCTGCAACCCATCGACCACAACAGTCGGTGGCTGAAATCTCATATAGCGGTGAACTGTCCATCCTGCTTCATCAGGAATAGGTATCCAGATATGACGGTCATCGCTTTCCCACTGACCATGACCGGATACTTTTATTGAGTGTTTATTCCCCAAAGTATCGGTCCAATTTTTGCAGCCCATGAACTGGGCTTTACTGGAAAACAGTGAGCGCCAATCATAACCATCGTAGTAGACATGACTATTGTTTGCCCATCCCATAACACCTTCACCTTCATCCCCACTATCGGCAACTCTTTGTTGCAAATAGCCAACATTCATGTCTTTGACTGCTCCTTGCGCTCGTAGGTATTGATAATTTACAAAGAGAGCAAGCACAGCTATTAAAATGATTAGAATATTCAATCGCTTCATAATTCTGTTACTCCTATTTTTAATTAAAAGTAACGTTACATATCTTTATTAGAAACTGAATTGGATTCCCAAAGTTATGCTCCTGGGAATATTCCATGCTAGAAAATCCAGGTTCGGCATGTTGATATAAGGTTTATCTTCGCTCCAAACATCACCGACTTTATCATCTCCAGCCGTATATCCAGCATCTTGATATTTCTGTTCTTTATACATTGGTAGATGGAGTGATTTTAAATAATCTCGCCAGTCGGCATCATTTTGAAATCCAAATGGAGGTCCCTCTTCTTCTTCTGGCCAAATAAATGACAAGTATTTTAAATTGAAGATATTTACAATATCAACAAAGCACGTAAAATCAAATCTTCCAAAAGAAAGATCTTTACTAATTCTCGCATCAAAATTCCAGCGATCTTGGGTATGCAGATTATCTACCAATTTATATGGAGGTTCAGGATCCCAGGTGAACCAGTCACCATGATGGTAATGGCATAGAAAATTCACTGCCAATTGTTCAAATGGATGGAAGTTACCGAGTTTAGGTCCCCACTTGAAAGGCGTTCTCATTTGAATCATGGCATCACCATAGGGTTGTGGTCTCGGTTTTTCCTGATATGGATTCCGTTTTCCGTAAATAGCTTGCTGTCTCGGATCTTGATATTGAACTTCGCGTCCGATTAATCCGTTTGTATGGACCATATAAGTAAAATTGACCCATCCTGTAATCCACTCTCCCCAGTTCTTGCGAAGCTCGATTTCAAAACCACGGATATCCGCATAATGGTCATTTTTCGCGATCTCATAATTGACCGTTTCATCATAGTTTATGTATTGGACATCACCGATCTGATCCGTTACGTCTTTATAATATCCTGTGACACTTAACAGGAACTGTTCAGCGATCTCATGCTCATAACCCAGTTCATAAGCTATGGTTCGGGGCATTTTAAGACTTGGATTACCGATCCTTGCAATTCCCTCACTAGCAACTCCATAGTTAATTTCATACATATCTTCAGAAACAGGCATTGAATAAAAATGACCATAACTGAAGAACAGTTTGGACTTATCGGTGATCGGATGAGAAATTCCCAATCGTGGAGAAATTGTCACATGTCCTTTAGCATCCTTTGTTGGAGCCTCTGCCTCTAATAACAGCTTATAAGGTCTGCTGAAGTATTTGGAGTAAGGATCTCTGGTATACCATAAAGTATTGGGATTATTCCAATCCATTCTGATACCGACATTGGCTATCATGCCTTCAAATTCAAGTTTATCTTGAACGTAGGCACCCATACGAATCGGTTGATGTTCCCAATCCACTGTAAAATCACCAGTCGGATCAAGCCCCCTCTCTCCAAACCAGACATCAAAATCATCGTAATTAAACTCAAAACCAGCCTTAATTTGGTTGTTCTTATTAACCTGACTGGTGAGATCAAACTTTACGTTATAGGTCGCGATCTTATTAGAATTACGCTGTCCGCCACCGACACCGCCAAGCACCATTTTATCCGCTAATGCGTATTGATAGCCGGAAATCGGGTACCATCCCCAGGGTTGTTCATCGACCCATACCGCTCCGATCTGTCGAATTTTCGTCGTATCTCGAAGTACTCTGGCGCCATACATTTTGTTTTGTACTGTTATTCGAGAAACACGAAGGTTATAAAATGTACGGGGGCTTAAAACATGATCAAAGGTGAGTCCCAATACTGATTGATAAATATCCATCCCTGATGCACCGTGGGGGAAATAAATTCCTCTACCGACTTCCCCAATATTAGAAGCTTGCTCTCCAGCATTGATTTCATCAGTATAATAACCCTCAATGCCAAGTTTCATCGTTGGAGAAATTTTAGAGATTAATTTTAAATGCGAGTTTTGGAAATGAACATTATCCCTGGCAGCAGGTAGAATATACTGTTCAATATTATTTCTAAAAGAAGCAAAAAAGCTCATGTTTCCCAAGTATTTGCCTATAAAAGGAACTGGGCCTCCAAAGCTCATATCCAGATTATGATCCGGATTGTTACCGTACTCCCCTGGATGCGGATGACCGAGCTCCTTACTTCCATCAGCGCGATGCTGCCAGATAAATAACTGGCGACATTCTTCAGGTGTCAGGTCATTGGATGGATCATCATCACTCAACAGTCGTGCTGAAAATGCATTCCAGCCTTCAAACTCAGGATACTGTCTTTGCGCATACGCATTCCAGGGTCCATTTCTTGTCCCAACGTAGCAAACATCCTCATCAAGATAGGGACGCATATAAAAATTTCTATAGTCAAAAATATCGTAGCCGCGATGTTTTAAATGGGGCGCAGTATATCGGAAATCAATTGACGCATGATAATCTTGGGCTCCTTCTTTGGTTACGATATTAAAAAGTCCGGAACGGATGTTACCATACTCTGCCTGAAAGCCACCTTTAATGATGGTAACTTCCTCAATAGCACTGAGGTTAACAATATTCATCGGCTCATTGGCAACATTGTTGACCATGGTTAAACCGTCCACCAGCATTCCAACCTGGTCCAATCCACCGCCTCTAATGAGTTCCTCTTCAATACCAGCTTGCAATTGGACGTATTCATTAAAATCCTGAACCAGCGGAACTTCTTTAATTTGCGCCACTGTTGCGGTGACTTTACTGGACGACACGTCCATTTGAACGACCTCTCTTTCGGCAACAACCGTCACTACTTCACCTTCTATTACAGTGGCTTCGAGTTGAAAATCGACGGTTATGGTACGGTCAACACTCACCAGGACACCTGTTTTGTTAATTGTTTTATAACCCATCATGGTTGCCACTATGGTGTAGCTTCCTGGGGGAATGTTGATGATGAAATATTCTCCCTTTGAGTCTGTGGCAGCTCCCATCGTTGTACCTTCGATAATCACATTCACACCCGGCAGTGGTTCACCATTTTCTGCATCGATGATTTTACCGGCTATTTTCCCGGTCACACCTGCCATGGCTATCGAGGTGATACAAAACAGGGATAAGAATAAAAATAAAATTTGCTTTTTCATTTCATACCTCCAAATTAAATCCTTACAGCCTAATGAATTAAGTTGTTACAGATTAAATTAGAAAATATTATTCTTCTCTTTGTAATACATATCCTTCACCCTCACCTGTCGGCCAATCTCCCATTCCCATTAGCATATTCCCATCATCATCAAATGAAATATTCCACGGTTGTCCCCACCATTCATCTTCAACCCCTTCAAAAGTTAACACACCGTCGCTGACTGTATAATTTCCTTCTGCTGCAAATCCAAGCCCATTAAATGAAAATGTCCTGTCTTCATTTAATGTAAAACCACCTTCATCACCAGCATTCCAGTCTTCAGGGCCTTCGACTGTGGCTCCCGTTGCATCTGTTGCCCACCACGAAATAAAATTCCAGGTACCAACCCATTGTGCAACTAATTTATATCCTTCTCCTTCTCTGGTAGGCCATTCTCCCATTCCCATTAGCATATTTCCGTCATCATCAAATGATATATTCCATGGTTGTCCCCACCATTCATCAAGGCCTTCCATAGTCAACACATTGTCCTCAACCGTATAATTGCCTGATGCATTATCACCAAATCCGGTAAATGTATAGGTGCCATCTTCATTTAATGTTAAACCACCTTCAGAACCCGGTTCAAACTCTTCAGGACCTTCGATTATGTTTCCTTCTGCATCAGTCACCGACCAATAGACAAAGTTCCAGCTACCGATCCATGGGTCTCCCCCATTTTCTGTTTCGCCTCCCAATCCAGGATCAGTTAAATGATCCTGCCAATCATCCTTTTCACAGCTTAGTAAACAAAAAAGGATGATTAAAAACGCTCCAAGTATACTTAGAATACTTGTGTTAATTTTTTTCATCTTGTGCTCCTTTCATTTCAATTACGATTGAAAGAATATTGAGAAAATTTGAAGTTACGTAATTACAGTCCTCCCATTAAATTAACAATTTTTAGGCAGGAAATAAATTGAATCAGAATTATCACCTCCTTTAAAGTTGATGTATAAAATTTTATAGAGTTATGTATCAATCAATTCGACTTAAAATATTAGCTATCACCTCCTTAACATAACTGTCATAATGTCTTAAGGTATATTTTCTAAATATGTTAAATTTTGCAAAATAAAAAAGGTCTTTTACATAGCACAATGGCATGATAAAAGACCATTTAATTTAAAATTATAAGTATTGATAATTCTTCAATATGAAATTGATTTATGGTAGAAGGTTGGATTTTAAAATTAATTTTCATTTTATTAGCTATGATTTATGAGTCTATTCTAAATAGGTTTTAACCACTATTTCGCTAATTTAATCTAATTAATTTTATTAAGATTGAAATTCATGTAATTTTTATAATTCGCGAAATTTGTGGTTTTTAAAGTATGCTCATTTATGATTTCGCTAATAAATAATTTAATCGTTCGGAATTATGCTCTCTTATCGGTAAACCTCTCTTCGTATTACCACGAAAAGAAATTTGATGTATATCTACTTTATGGGCTTAAGATTAAGAACGTAATCAAGGATCATTGCAATTGCTCCCATCGCCGCTGCTTTAATTCCGAATGTTGCAGGTTGAATTAAGACATCTCTTGAAATTTTATTTAAGGATCTAGCAGCTACCGTCTTTCTAACTGTATCAAAAAGAAGATCCCCTGCCTGAGCAACTCCTCCACCTATTATTATGACTTGCGGAGAAAATAAATTTATTAATCCAGCTATGCCAATTCCCAAATATTCAGCAGCAGTGTTAAAAATATTCCAGGCAAAAGATTCTCCATTTTTAGCAACATTAGCGACCATCTCAGCGGTAACTTTTGAGCAATCTCCATCACACCAATCCAACAATGCGCTTTGCTCACCTGCTTCGAGCTTTGTTCGTGCTGTTAAAGCGATTGCATGCCCCGAAGCAAGCGCTTCCAGACAGCCATAATTGCCGCAAGCGCATTGGATCTGACTATCTTTTTCTAATGTAATATGACCAAATTCACCTGCCATTCCGGTCTTACCGTACAATGGTTTTCCGTTAATAATAATCCCGGCACCAATACCGTATCCGACATTCACACAAATAAAAGTTTTTAACTGTTTGCCAACACCATACCACAACTCACCAAGTGCCATCACTCGGGTTACATTATCGAATATAATGGGAAGATCGCAATTTGGACCCAACTTTCCTTTGATATCAACATTATGCCAATGAAAATCCGGAGAAAATTCGACAATATCTTTTTTTCGATTAATCAATCCGGCAACTGCCATTCCCACCCCAAAAATCCGTCTACCATTAACCTTTGGATGCTTCCGAAGTTCATCAATAATATTAGCTGTTCGCTCCATTATGCGGTTAAATCCCTGATCGACATGAGTGGGCTGTTTTATTTCGGTTATGATTTCAGCATTTAAATTGGTAAGTATACCATAAATATTCGTTGTTCCCAAATCAATGCCAATAACGAAATCATTGAGACCAGAAAACTTCAATAGTTTTGGACGACGTCCTCCACTCGAAGTACCAACACCGACTTCAGTAATAAGTTTTTCTTCATGGATCAAATTGTCGACAAGGCGAGTCACAGTAGGAGCGCTAAGACCGCTTTTCTTGGCGGCTTCAGCACGAGATGTGGCTTTACCCTCTCTTATTAGATTCAGAATTTTTATTTTATTGAGTCTATTAATGTATTTAGCATTTCCAACAAAATCAGAGGATTTTTTCATTATGTTGTTTCTCTTAATTTTAAAATTTTATAATTAAAATTAAGAATTCAGGTGCAATTCGGTAGGACTCAGTACAACTAAATAATTTAAATAAATGTTTTATCAAGATAATATTAAAACATCAATGAACACCTCTACACACTTTATTTCTTACTGTAATAAAGTAAGTAAAGATTTTTAAAAAGTCAAGTGTTTTTTTAATTTTTTTTAAAATATCCTAAATTAACAGATAAGATCAAAAAGTTCTTTGAAATTTCATTCTAATTTATTATATTTCAATAAATTAATCAGCAAATTAAATAATCCAATTAAGCAAAAATTACCATTGACGGACTTAACTTGGAACGAGCCAGAACAAGATACTGAAGCGTCTGATGAAGCGGTTAACCATCGGGACTCTCATACATTTAATTACCGGCTTCAAGCGTTAAAAGACTTGCTCAATAAGCAAGGTAACTCTTTAAAAATCAGAGGCACACTTGAAGTCGCTGAATTCAAACATACGGTGGCTGCCTGGCAAAAAGAGTTTCGCTTTATCTCTAAACGTCAGTTGATCCAAAAACAGTATCTTGCTACACAATCTGAATTATTTGAAATCACAGAAGAATATTTTTATCACGGTTATGTGACCAATATTGATAAAGACGATAAATCAATAGAAGCGATTATTCGTCTTATTGATAGTCGTGGACATCAAGAAAATTTTATTAAAGATTTTAAGCGTGGCTTAGGCACAGTTCACATCCCCACCAAACATTTTTATGATAATTATGCATATTTTCTGATTTCTCTGTTATCATGGAACTTAAAGTGCTGGCTTGTGTATATTATTGAGCCAGAACTTCAACTTCAATGGAAGCGTTTTCGATATTTATTTGTTAAAGTCGTGGCTCAACTTATCAAAACGGGGCGATATGTTATTATCTATTTTGGTAAAGGTTTTGGGCGCGTTGACGAATTTATAAAATGGTTCGCCAGGCTGCAAGAGCCAGTTTTCGCTTAAGGCGAATTTTTTAATAATCAATTAAAAGTAAGGGATTAGTATGTCCAAAAATCACTCAAAATTGTTTTGATTCTCTTATTAATGCTAATAACTTACTTATTTTACGATTATTGAAAATTATTAATTTTTGTAATATTTTAATGATAGATTTGATCAAATTTTGAGATTAAAAAATGCCGGTTTGTGCTATAAATTTCAAAGTAGACACCTTATCCGTTAACTTGGGTTAAAGATATTTTTTCAAAGCTTGAGGATAGTGGAATTATTGCCAACACGTCGCGTGATGCTATCATCGACACGAAAGCCTTGATTGCAGAACTTAAAACAGTTCGTATCGAAGCCGCTTTGGATGTATTTGAGGAGGAACCGCTAAGTCGAAATTCTGAATTGCGGAGGCTTGAAGATTTTACGCTAATGCCGCATCGGGTCAGACCGACGCCTGATAGGCAAGTTGATTTTGGAAATCTTGCAGTTGAAAATTTAGGAGTTTTGTTAAAGGAAAAGAGGTGATGAACATTATTACACCAGAAAAATACAATCTTATTACTTAGGGCATCGACCTGTATATGTAAACAATGAGGTGGCAGAAAAGGGACGAAAAAAATGTGGCATTAAACGTCTCACTTTTCATGTCTGAGTTTCACATCCAGTAGACTGGAATACTTTTTTTAACAAGAGATCAATCGATTGCATATCCGAAAATTTCAACTTCTAATTTAACCTGGAGATAAATCATGAACAAATCACAAAAATTATTTGATCTGCTTCGAGAAAAAAAACTTATTGGCTTACTTACTCCGAAAAGTGTAGAACAATGCATGATTGCCTATGAGACTTTAAATCCACTGGGTGTTGTGTTAGAAATTGCTTTTCGATCAGACGCCGCTGCCGATGGAATCAAGGCTGTTCTGAAGAACCATCCAAATGGGTTGATTCTTGCAGGAACTGTAATGATGGCAAGGCAGGCAGAAATGGCGATCCAGGCGGGCGTTGCGGGAATCGTTTCAGCAGATTACATTCCTGAAGTGGTTGAAGTCTGTGTGAGAAATGATGTCATGTGTGTTCCCGGTGGCTTGAGTGATTGTGGCAAACAGCTTGTACAGAAGGCCAATTTATATGGTTACGATCTAAGCGAATTAAAAAAAAAATATCCTTATCAGTGGGTTTATAAACTTTTTCCTGCGTCGACAGAAACCGGTTCAAATGTAGGATTGGCTCAAGCCTGGAAAGGTCCGTTTAAAGGGTTGAATATCGTTTACACTGGCGGTATCTCGCTTAAAAATTTAAAAGAAATTGTTCAAATTGATCCAGATGGAATATTTTGTGGATCAGCCGTCACCAAAACTATCGATGAGCCGGAAAGGATGAAAGAAGAGGCGGAGAAGTGGCTGGAAATAATTCACGCATAGTATCAAGTTGAACATCTGATGATTTTCAAAAAAATAATTGAAGAATTAGATCATGTTTCGATTCCGTTCAATATGACCGAGGATGTCACTTTGAAAAAAATTGAAGGATAACCATTGAATGACTAAAGTAATAAATAATTTTTTTATCGTTAATTATCTATATTGATCAAAAATTCTATAAGGTGTATTGAGTGAACCGGTGAGAATATTAGCGCGAAATAATCCCTATATTTTCGAATGTGATGAATGCGGTCAGCCAGCCACTGATTATTGCTGCGAGTGTGAAGGTTTTTTTTGTGAACAATGCCTCTCCGATCATGAATGTGGCGAAGAAATGGCTCTTCCAGTTGTAAATTCGCCAAGAATGGGGGAATGTGGCTATACAGGTGATTATGATTTTGATGATTTCTCATTACCAACCGAAAAATGAGTTATCAGACTCCTTTAAACTGCCTAAGTTAATAAAGGTTCATTAGAAGGAACGAAGCGAAGAGGAATCTCATTGTTAAACGATACTAAATTTTTGAAAGAAATGAAATGCTTCACTTCGTACTGTCATTTAGAATGACTGCTTCTTTTTTTACTTCATGATAATGAATAAAGGATTTATTATTATGTTAAAAAATCTCCCCCTGAAAAAACCGATGCCTGATGGAAACGAATTCATCGATATTTTGATGGCTCGTTCACAAAGTAAGCGAACCCCTCTGGTAGAGTATATCGTTGACGATGTCGTAATGAAATCAATAGTAACTGATTTATTAGTTCGAGAATGGGTTGATATAGATAAAGATCGGGCATCGCAGCAGGCTTACCTGGACAATTTTATCGAATTCTGGTATCGGATGGGCTATGATTTTGTTAGGTTCGAAGCGTCGTTGCCATTGCCTAAGAAAAACTTTGTTGCCAAAGATGTAGGAGCCGATCCTAATAAAGACAGAATCTGGGTGGATTTGCATGAAGGAATGATCAGGTCATGGGACGATTTCGAGCGCTACCCGTGGCCCAAAGTCGAAGAAATGGATTTCTTTCTGTTTGAATACATCAATGCCAATCTACCCGAAGGGATGAAATTTCTGACGTGCCATGGTGCAGGAATTTTCGAACATCTCTCCCAACTTATGTCTTATGAAAAACTCTGTCTTGCTCTTTTTGACCAGCCCGATCTGGTGAAAGCGATAACGGATAGACTAGGAGAGTTGATCATTAAATTTTATGAGCATCTGCTCGATCTGGAAAATGTAATTGCCATTTTTCAGGGCGATGATATGGGCTTTCGCACGGGGACATTGATCTCTCCAGAAGATTTAAGAAAGCATATTTTACCCTGGCATAAGCGATTTGCAGCTTTGGTGCATGAATATAATCGCCCCTATTTTCTCCATTCATGCGGAAATCTCGAAGCCATCATGGCAGATTTGATCTCCGATGTTGGTATTGATGGAAAACACTCTTACGAGGATGCGATTATTCCTGTTAATCAGTTTCAAGAAAAATATGGATATCGCATCGCTATCTTAGGTGGACTGGATATCAATATCCTTGCTAAAAACACGCCGGAGCAGGTGAGGCAAAAGACAAGAACCTTAATTGGAATCTGTGGCAGCAGAGGGAGATATGCCGTCGGTTCGGGAAATTCGATTCCTTCGTATATTCCGCCTGTGAATTATCTGGCGATGGTAGATGAGGCATTAGAGGGTAATAAATAAATTTATTGCTTATTGTTTTTTGATCAGGATTTTCGATAGATACATGAATCCTTTATGAGAAGCCATAAATGCGTCAGGAAAATAATTACGGGTCATATCCGAAAAATAGACGCCAGTGGGATTGATTGGTTTTCGAAGCAAATAAAATGTCTTTTCATGATCGCCAATCCATTCGAAGATCACTTTGTTGATTTCATAATCATTGGAGCCAGACATCATATGTCCCTGGGCATCCCAGCAGTTCGTTCTTGCTATCACCTGTGACAGCGCCATGTTTTTCATGGCTTGTTCGGGATTAATATATTGTTCTTTATCCCATGAATAACTCAGCATTTACGAGGCTTTATTTCCAGCAAAGGCTCTGAATGAATACATCCCCACCATGTAGGCGAACCAATTGAGTTGATTTCTGGCGGCGCCGTTTAATCCCCAGCGCTGTATTCAAATGACATCAACCACCTGATACATGTCATAGACATCAGCGCCCACTCTGACCGCATCTTCACCAATACCTGGATAGATTTCAACAATTGTCATGCAGCTCGGATTGACAGACTTGACGTTTTCATCGATTTCTTTAATGAAATTGGTGGATGTTTCGATTCGGAAATCAATCCATTGGCAGAAATTGGGATCATTAAAATTGCACAATTTGAGATCGGTTTTGACATTCAATCTTATTTTTTGTTGAAAAGCGGCAACCGTATAATCATCAAAACTTGCCCGGGTATCTCCCCAACCTTCGAATTGGGTCATCCATCCAATAAGGAATGTCCACATAAACACCGTCGATACCCGTGCCAGCAATCTGATGAACTCGTTCCATGTAGATTTTGCGTCATTCTTCAGCATAAGGACTGATCCAAACATCTTCGTCTTCTTCATCAATCCAGAAAGCGATTCCACCGCCGAAAATATCCGGTTCACCCATAATTTTCCGCCTCACCCAGTTGGGATGATCTTTGAAGAATTTAGGTTCTACCTTATCGTCGTTGGATGTGATACATTCCAGCCCAGCAATATAAGCGAAGCTATAATTGCCTTTTTCATGGACTTTTTTAGCGACCACCTCAATTGCTTTCAATTTTTTAGTTTTATCCGTTAAGTTCATTCATCCATTAGGAAACAATAAAGCTTGATTATAACAATCGCCTTGGCGTGAACGACAAGGCTAAGAGTCGGAAGGACACTAAAGTGCCGTTCAATAGCGTCATAGATGATGCTTGCACATCTTAACCTGATAGGTTCACTCAGGTGGACATTGTAGGACAAGATGCCATCTTGTCCTACTTGGCTTCAAGCAACAAATATTTCTCAAACTCCACCTCCAATTTCGCCACCGGTCCCTGAACCGTTCCATAGTCTTTTCCATTCACATAATCGACAACATGATACGCTTTCTGTTCCATGCCCCGCAGTTCAACTTCACCCTGCCACTGATCCGCATAAAACGCATAATACATTTTTGAATCCTTTTGAATTGCATGGGTTTCAGGTCGATCAAAACCGATGTCGTAAAGCGTTCCCAAATAAGTTCCTGTGGGCAGCATTTTCTCTCGATAAATTTTGATCCATTTATCCCAGCTTAGCTCTTTTTCAGGACTTAATTCATATTTGTGATCTTTTCTGGCTCCCACGGGCCAGGTGAATTTTGTTCCAATCACACCGCCGATGCCAACTGTCGATGCAAAATCCTGTCCACCATCACTCAGTTCCACATGGTCGCCATAGTAGGCAGCCGACTGCCCCATCAATGCCTTGAATGTTTTTCCCTTCAAACGAATCTGCCACGAGCTTTCCGGATCAGATGCCACGGACTGGTTCATGTATGGCATGGTAAAAAACGAATAGCCGGTGCCACAGGGACAGATTTCCACAACAGCATCTGGCTTGATATTCAGCGCTGTTTCATAAATGATTTTAAAAAATTCAGGCACTTTTTCAACTGATTCTTCAGGATAAGCGTGATGATGCGCTGGATTGTAGCATGGAGGCGCTGCATTCAGATGCTGCCCATCGATTTTCAGCCCATCATAGCCCCATTTTTTCATAATTTCAATCACTAAATCTTTAGTGTATTGTTGAACCGGCGGATAGGCCGGACAAAGGTAATAGGCATCCCACCAACTAATGTCTTGCCGGGAACTGTCCTGGTTCAGCAATAAATAATCAGGATGGTCTTTAATCAGATCCGTACCGGGATCGACTGCCAGCGGCGCCCACCATAGTTTGGNNAGTTTGGCTTTCAAACCTTCAGTATGAATTTTATCTACAAACTCTTTCATATCTGGATTACCTTTTGGGAATTTGCTTTTTAACAAATACCAATCGCCTTCGGCGGTCTGCCAGCCATCGTCCAAAACAACCCATTCATAACCCAGTTTTTTCACCATAGGCAGAGTACCGTAAATCTGATCCATAGTAAAATCTCTTCGATAGCCCCAGGCACACCAAATGGGTTCGTAAGCAGTTTGTGGTGTTTCTTTGAATTCAATATCCTGTTTGATCATAAATCGGCGATATTCAGATAATGTTTGAAAATAATCACCTTGATGCACTGCCACAAAAGTCCGAAGCGTCACGAAATTTTCACCAGGCTTTAATTTTTTATTAACTTTCATTGCAACACCCAAAAATGCCTCTTTATCATTGGTCATACTCACAGGCAAAGAGATTAATTTGGGTACCAACTCTACATGTCCCACTCCAATACCGACATCTTGACGCCACACATCGCTAACGGGTGTACCACCACCATAATCTGTGGCATTCATTCCCATATAATTTTGCTGATGAAAACCTGCTTTTAATGGAAGTACCCAATCAGGACGATTCTCATAAGAGCCGCTTTGATAGGACCAGAAAGGTGGTTTATCAGCACCATATAATTTTGCCGTAAGCGAATAGTGATGATTTGTCCATTTATCTATAGATAATTCCGAATTGCCAATATTTGTGTATTTCACCTGAAAAATAGCCATAGTAGGAAATTCGTCATAAAAAGTAATCACAATTTCTTTGTTTAACGATGAGTCCTGCCCAGCAATAGTATATTGTTGACCAGTTCCAATTTCATTGCCAATCTTTTCTACTTTTTGTTCCTTCAGCAAAAAATCCGTTACATCACTGCCTGACACCGTAACAAATTCTGATGCGGTAAAATCCCCGATATCAATCGCTTTGTTATCGATTTTAGCTATGACTCGGCTATGGAGTTTTTGATTGAAGTCAATTTGTATATTTTTACCTTTGATTTGCACAGCCGCTTTTTGGTGAGTTCCACATGAATAAACAAAAAAAAGTAAAGCAATAAATATTGAGATTGACCTAATTGATTTACTATCGTTTTTCATTTTATATTACCTCCTATTTTCGATTGGTTAATTCGTGTCTGTCCGAATCCGCACCACAAACTTGCAGTTCGCATGCTCAACCTTAGATAAGTTTTTATCTTAAGTCACAAGCAAAATGCTTACTTTGCGAATCTCGGTCATTTTCAGTTATACACTAATTCGTGCTAGGGCTATAGGGGTATCTCCTTAACAGTATCATAAAGTTTTCGATAAAGTTTAAATTTCTCGTCATACCACTTTTGGTTTTCAGCCTGCGGATAAACGATTGATATAGGTTGAACCCACTTGGCGGCCAATTCGTGGACTGATTCTCCTGTGTCCGTAGAACGAGCAAGTATGGCTACACCAAGGCACCCGGCTTCTTTTACATTCAGCGTAATGATTTTTTTGCCCATCACGTCAGCTTTGAGTTGGGTCCAAGTACTTGATTTTGAACCACCTCCAATGGCACGCAATTCATTAAT
>JABAOH010026208.1_pt1 | contig 52416 bp, 79 predicted proteins | sample 7062181 | NCBI WGS metagenome assembly JABAOH01 (sample SAMN14538630, study PRJNA623070) | marine sediment metagenome | biome: marine biome [ENVO:00000428]; feature: marine pelagic biome [ENVO:01000023]; material: deep marine sediment [ENVO:00002113]; isolation source: pool of 5 deep marine... | reverse complement strand
TAAACCACTTGCAAAACCAAAAATGGTGGTTAGATAAACTTCTGGGATTCCCATATTGTAATCTGATTATAACTTGTTTAAAAAACTATACTTTGGTTAATTTTATTCAAACAGTTCAATTAAAAAACTAACATATAATCATAAATTATGTGAGTTTAGCTTCAATAAAGAAATTCTATGAGAATTATAACAATGGTCACATAATATATCAAGGAAATAAAGAAGTAATCAAGGTCATTAATAGGCATAAACCCAAAAGAGTTTTCGAGTTTGGCTGTGGTACTGGTAAAAATTTGAACATTGTAGTTGCTGATTACCGATGTGGTATTGATCTTTCTGTTCCAGCCATTGAAGAAGGTAAGAGATTTTATCCAGACATTCATCTCATATTGGAAGACGAGACATTTCTGCCTACTATTAGAGACAATTATTTTGATGTTTCATTTACAGTTTCTGTATTAGATCATATTCTTTCACCTGTATGTGAAAACATTGTAGAAGAATTGAAAAGAATTTCAAAGAATGTTTATGTTGTAGAATCAAATGATTTGTGGCAACCATTGTGTTTTCCTCATGATTACGAGTCTATGGGATTTAAAAAATTAGATTATACTTGGGTTAGTCCAAACACAAAAGCAGTTTATAATATGTATTATCTTAAATCAGAAACTTAATCATTCAAAGTTTCTAAAAGTTTTTTTATTTCTTGTTGAATGTTGTTTAATCTTTCTACTTTATCTTTATTGTATTTGTTAGTCATCTTTAATTCTTCTAATAACTGAAAAAATAAAACTAAAGTAACTCTTTGATATGGATTTTTTTCCCATTCTACATGTGCATGAGTTCCATACTGGTGTCTTGAATAATGCCAATAACCAATTCCTATCAATGTTGGAACGCCAACACCTATTGTAAATAATACAAAGTATGCAAAATGTGGGAAAGCATATCTAATTAAACATAAAATATCTCCTTGCTCTGTTAATGATTTACCTTGATCACAAGTTGTACCAAGTATTACGACAAAGTATGCAATCATTAATGCGTTCAAACCAGACACAAGAAAAACAAAATAATAGGAGTAACCTGTTCTAAAATATAGCCACATTTTAGAAAATTTCCTTTCTTCCATTCCCACTTTGCAAACTAATAAGTTGTTTTTAAAATGATTGGTAACGTACTTTCCATTTAGTTTTCAAATCTACAATGACTCGATTGGAGAATGTGGTTTTCAAAATTCTTTTGTCTCGAATTCTCTATATGGATATGTCTCGAAATAGTTTGAGTTTTACATCAATGTCTTGTCTCGAATCCTATACTGTTTTTTTAAATCCTTTTGTCTCGTATGTTCACAATCGTTTTCAAATACATGATCACTCGTTCTTGTTTGTTGTATTTCATATTCTTATTGACTCGAATGTGTACTATGTTTTACTTATCTTATTGTGTCTCGGATTTTGGAGCTGGAATTCAAGTTGAGCTTGACTCGAATGTAGTCGTGTGTTGTCAGCATTAATTATGTCTCGTACTTCGGTGACGTTTTGAAATGTTATAATGACTCGTTCTTCTAATGTGGGTTTCACAGAACCATTGACTCGAATACAATCGTTTGGTTGCATGTATGTCTTGTCTGTTTCACCTCTTTAATTTGTAACATGTGGAGGGGAGGATTAATTCTCTTCCACATGTTTGTGAGTTAGCCCGCCAGCAAATAGATTGGTTCTAAGCCTTCAGCCTCGTCAGCAAAAAAGCTATAATTTGCCAGTTAGTTAACAAGATCATATAATCATCCTATTATATAAATTATTTATTAGATTTTATCCTAATCAACAGTTAAACTCGATTATAGTGATTTGGTTTGCTTTCGTAAATTGTAGCTTCTCTTAACATTTGTTGGATATATGACACTGCTTCAATGCTTGTAAATCTACCAGAGTCAACTAAATGATCAATTAACATCTGTCTATTTGCTGGTTTGCGTCTTCCAGCTTCTAATTCTGATAATATATCCATGAATGTTTGTAGTTTTGTTACATTTCTTTCATGCATTTCCTGTTCTAATTTCTTAGTCTTCCAAATATTATCAAGTTCCACTTTGTATTTTTCTCTCTTTTTTAGGTAAATACTTCGTTTTTCTGTGAATTCTTCCTTTAATTTTTCAATTTTTTTCACTTTACCTCCTTCCTTGAATGTTTCAAGTTTTGCTTCATAATCTATTTCTAAATCACGCAGTAATTCTTCTAATGATTTAATCTTTCTTTGAATTCTACCTGATTCTGTGTTTAACATAAAAATTACTTATCTGATTTTGTTATAAGTATTTAGGTCAATTTTTTTGGCGATCCGTGAAAGGTTATGTTATGAACTTCAATACTAATGAATATCTTATTACATTGTAAGCAAATTCCTTCCATTATTTCATTCCTCTGAAGTTCAGTTTCATGTTCTGCGTTTCGTTTGCGTCATCATTTATGTCTTCGCCTGCTCGCCTGCGTGCGTGCGTGTCTCTTCGTCTGTCTCTCACACTCACACTCTCTCTCTCAACCCTCGGCTTATAGTCGATAACGTTTTTTAGGTGTTCCTTAAATAATAGTGTAAATTGGTATTACATATAAATTTCCATTAACGCATCCCCTGTTTATCCATGATGATGGTTAGAGGCCCCCCCTGTGAGAGAGACAACAATATGGGTCTATATTTTTTAATTATATTGTAGCTTTTTTTACTCAATTAAAGTTATAATCATTTTTCAGAATCTTATTACCTTGCCAGCCAAAAAACTTTCTACATATATGAAATCGCAGAATTTTCCTATTATCTTAAAGCGTGATGGGCCAAATTGTTTCTATTGTTCAGGTGTATTTGTTGGTAAGATCAAAGCAAAGCTGACTAAACAAGAGGATTTGATTCGTGAATGGGATCATCTTAATGATGATGAGACTGATAATCGTGTTGAAAATCTATGTTTTGCTCATCGTAAATGTAATCGTGCAAAACAAAACGACTTTGATATGAAAATGAGAGCTCTTGAAAAGCTGAATGAAAATGAAAGATTAGCTGAAATACCTGAAGTTCATTCTAACACCGATAAAGATACTACTGCTGAACTTGATACTAATGGTGTTTTTATTAAGATTGCTAGGGATTATCTAGATGAATTGCTTAACTCTCATAATGGTCATCCTCCTATTGATGATAAACTTCCATTGAAAACAACTTGTGATATTTTAGCAGCCAAAGGAATTAAAAAAACTGGTCATGGTTCGCCAATTACTTTTAGAAGAATCGTTGATGTTTTGTGTTCAGGTGAATTTGAATTTGAGAAGTTTAAAGAAGATGGTGTCTTCTGGATTAGGTTAAGATATGATGAAATGATGGACTAGCCATCATTCCCGTTTTATGATATGTGTTTCAAGAGTCTTTTGTACTCGTAACTTTTATCGTACACACACAATGGGCTTCAGTGTGTGCGTGACTCGAACGTACAAGATGTTTTTCAACTTGTCATTGTCTCGTACATGATGGGTGGTTTGCAATACTCTTTTTACTCGTAAATCATTCATCGATTACATCATGTGTTTGACTCGTACAAAATTAGTGGATTGCAGATTATTGTTAACTATCTACTTGAAATAGTAATGTAATAAAAGTGTAGTGAGATTGTTAGTTCTCACCTATTCTCCCAACTCCGCAATAGTTCGCTGGTTGAGCTTCAGTTTTAATCCGACCGAACTCGGAAATACGTTTGTTGCTTTTACTCTGATAGCTGCTACTCGTGCCGAGACTTCTCCACACGCAGAGTGAGGCAATTAGGCTCGCAACATTTTATTCAAGTTTTAGTCTTATATAAAATTAAATATCAAATGGATTTTTTCTTCTATTTCTATTACCTTGTCTAATCTGACATGTAACACATAATGAATTTGATCCTGCTGATTTATGACATGATGGACAGGAAAGTAACTTATTGAATGTTGATCTTTGTTTCTTTTCAATTTTTCTTAGTTTCTTAATTCTTTTTTTACCAACTCCTGTTACTTTTTTTAGTCTCTGCATACGTTTCTTTGCTGTTAATGTTGGAAATCTTGCTGACATTAATCATCACCAAATTTTATATTACTACTTCCATCACAATCACAATCTTGACATGCAATAAAATCTGTTGTCTTTGAGAAACTTCCATCATCATAATGACAATGACAACGACAAAATATGTTTTTCATTATACTTTAAGTCCTGCTCTTCTAGTAAATGAACCTTCAGCTCCTGCTGCAACGCCTTTGTCACTAGGAATCTTCTTTGGTTTAGTATCTTCTGGGCTAGGTGTTTGTAACGGTGTTGGTTCAATCCTATCAAATGATAATAATGCCTGTCCTGTTCCAAAAAATGCGAATGGATCACCAGCTATTGCTCTTTGTTGTATAGGTGTTAAATCTTGTATTCCAAATAATCCACCTCTATCAAATGATGAAACTGCTTGGGATGTAGTTTGTACTTTACCAAGTTTTGTTTGTTCATCTTTTTTTCTTTGTTTTTCTATTCCTCCACCTATTTTTAAAACTCTATCTACTGCACCTAATCCAGTAACTCCTGTTGTAATAATTAATCCAGTTCCTGCTAATCCTCCACCGATAAATCTTGCAACGCCTTTTCCTGTATCAACTATTGCATCACCAGCTTGCTGTTTGAATAAATCAAACTGCCTTTTTCTTTCTGCTGATTCTAAAGCTGGAACTCCTGCTCTTTTCTCTGCTATGTTCTTAGCTCTTTGTTTTTCTACTGCTTCTCGTGTTGATACTCCTGCTTGAAAAATTGTGTCTTTTACTCCGCTTCCAGTTTTAAATAATTCTGTTCCAATATCAAATGCAAGGTTTCCTACTTTAGATACAGCTCTATCAATCTTCTGTCTTGGTAATTGTCCTGCTTTGAAAGCTCTAACTTGTTTTGATCTTATTTGTAATTGTCCTAAGTTAGATGGTCTTGTATCTGGATTTTCTGTGAATTTTCTTCCTTCAACTGTAATAGCTGGTGGTGTGTTTCTTGGTGCAAATATTTTAAATCCGCCTCTATCTACTTTTCTAATGTCAACTGATCTAGTTCTTGATAATTGACTTACTCTTCTTATTCTTGATTTTGCTAGTCTTGTTTTTGTTCTTTGTTTTTTTACTTGTGGTGAAAATCTCTGTCCTGTTTTTCTAATTACTGGTTTTGGTCTTACTTTACTTATTCCTGCTCTCTTAAATCTAGGTTTTCCTGCCTGCTTTCTTTTAAAAACTGTACCTCTTCTACCTTGTATCTGTCTTGGTGTTGGTCTTCTTAATGACATTATAAGAAATTAAACCTCGCAAATTTTGGTACTGGTATCTTAGCAACATTATCCGCTATTGCTTTTGATCTTCTTTTTCTTTTAATAGGAATGTCTTTTGTTCTACAAATTCTTTTTCTTTTACCTGTTTTTTTATTAATTACAATCTTACAGAACTCTTCAAGTTCCCCTGTTTTTTGTTTTCTCCTTGATAATGTTGGTGCTTGTATTGTTGTCTTTTTACCAGTTTGCTGATCTAATACAAATAATGGTTCTATTTTTCGAGTTGGACTTGTTCTTTTTGTTGGTAATCTTACTGTAAATTCTGTTCCTTTAGTATCTGTTTGTATTGTTACAAATTGTCCACTCTTAGCTCTAACATTTCTTTGAGTTAATCCTCTTGATTGTTTTAATTTCGGTAATCCAGCTCTTTGTTCTGATCTTAATGCTTTTCTCGCTTGACCTATATTCATTTTCTTTGGTTTTTTTGATGGCATTATCTTCTCCTTTTTACTCAAAAGAAATCAAACTCACTTTTCTTTTTTGTAATTCGTGAACCAAATGGTTTGCTTGTTGATTCTTTTACGTTTTTAGCTTCAAATATACTTGACTTCTTTATACTTGCGTTTGGGCCGAGGAATAAAACATTCATGTTATCAATTACATCCAAGAATTTGAAAGCATCATCTCTAATTCTTTTTGGTGGTAATCTTTTACGAACCAAATGGAAAACCTCCAAATGATCTTATTTCTCTATCAAATTGTTTTTGTGCTTTTTTTCTATTTGATTCTCTTAATGCTACGTTTGGGCCAAGAAAAAACACATTGATTGTATCAACAAAGTCTATTGGATCAAAAGAACCTTCCTTGACAAAACCGAACCTTCTTACCATTATCTTAACTCTCTCCTTGCAGTAATCTTACCATAAGGTGTGTTAATCTTCCTACCCTTTGCTCGTGACATTGTTCTAGCCATAAATATTGAAAGCTCCTGTACCTGATATATCAAATCCACTCTTTCGCTTCTTCTTCATCTTCTTTTTCTTATTTCTTCTACGCCTACTTGCTACGCTCAAAATGTAAATGTCCCCCTTCCTGCTCGCTTTCTTTTTCTTAATCCAAGTCCTGTTTGTCCTTGATCAAAGTTTATTGGATTTGTTAATCTGTTTTGTTCTTCTCTTGTTAATCCAAGTCTTACTCTTTTACCAATAGTTTGTCTTGATTTTGGATTAATTGCTTGGTCTATTCCTGCTAATAAAAAAATACTTAGTAAAACCATTATTTTTTACCTCTCATCATCATTTTATTGAAATCTTTTGTAAAATCAAAATCTGTTAATCTTTGTTTATCAAATTCTTCAATAAGTTGTTTATGAACTTTCAATTCTTTCTTACTTGGTTTCTCTCCAAGTAATTCATGTTCTCTATCAATTACTTTTTTTGCGGTAGTTCGATTAACCATTTATAGATCAACTCTCAATGTTTTGAATGGTTTTGAAATTAGAATGGATGATAGGCCTCTTGTCGGAATACTTGGCTGTTGTCCTACATTAAACAATTCTTTTGAGGATGGCATCCGCTCGACATTTAACGCATTTTCAAATTTTTTGTGCTTTCTAGCACAACTTTTACCCGTCATTAGACTGATCTCCTACCAGCTTTTTTGAGAAGTCTTCCACCTTCTCTACTTGATATGTCAATATCTGCGATGTTACCTGTTGGTATATTTGGTAATCCACCTACATTGAATAATTCTTTTGAACTTGGTATGTCGTCTGTCATTACGCCACGAGTAAATGCTTTAGGATTTTTTCTAAATGTTTTACCTTTACCTCTTGTAACTACTGCTTTTGGATTCTTTGTTCTAGCTGATCCGAGTTTTTTTAATATTCCACCCATTCTATAAATTCACCTCCCTTCTAGATTTTTTTATTGTCTGTACTCCTTTACGGATTACATTGGATTTTACTCTAAACTTTACGTCTTTAACTGGTCTTCCTCTACCTCTTTTACCTCTAATTGCTTTTGTACCTTGTCTAATTACTCCGTTTTGAACTGGTAATCCTCCAAACTCGAAATCTTTTGTTTTAGTTTGTTTCTTTTTACCACTAACAATTTCTCTAAAGTCTTTAGTTAAATCTATATCAGTATCAAAAACCATTAGAAGAATCTCCCCTTGAAAGCATTTTTCTTACTTACCCGTAGGTGTTTGTTAGTTGTTCCTGCTCTTTTTATTGGGACTTTTACTCTGACCATTAGAATAGATTACCTCCAAATATGTCGGGTTGTCTGCTTCTTCGTTTTCCACCCATACCCAAATCAGAACCAAAGTCGAATAAGTTAGATGATTGTCGTCTTACACCTTTCTTTGATCGTCTTGGTCTTGGACTTGTTGATTCTATTGCTCTATTTGCAAAGTTAAATGCTAATCCTAATGCACCAACAGTTACTCCTAGTCCGACTGCTGTTCCAATTAAACTAGTTGCACCCGCTAAACCGTTACTCATACATTCACCCCCTTGAACAATGAATCTACTTTCTTGAAGGCTTTTTTACCCTTCTCTTTTGTAAAACCTTTTGGTTCTACACGAACTACTGTATCAATTCCAAGTAAATCTTTTCTATTTAATCTATTATCAGGCCACCAATCAAAAACTGAATTGGTTACATTTCTTGTACTTGCATTGTCAACATCTCTGCTCTTTCTACTTCTTACAAAATTATGTTTATAGAAAGCTGCGTTCATTAATTCTTCATTACTAATTGAAAATCCTTTCTTTCCCATTACCTACCACCAAATCCTAAAAAGTTACCTAACGCTGAGGCTGCTTGCTCTGCAATAGGTTTTCTCCTAAAACCAGTTGCTTGTGCTAATTGACTACCTACATTGAAAAATTGTTGCTGTGAAGCTTTAGTTGGGAATATAAAATCTAAAACAGGATTAAAAAAGTCGACATTAACAAATTCAGGCTTACCTGATTTAGATGGTAGTGTTACAGTTGNNAATTGACTACCTACATTGAAAAATTGTTGCTGTGAAGCTTGAGTTAGGAATATAAAATCGTCAATAAATGATCTTTTGACATTAAAAAATTCAGGCTTACCTGATTTAGATGGTAGTGTTACAGTTGATATTACTGTTCCTTCTTGAGCATTTTTGAATCTTTGAAACTCTGGTGATTTTTGAATAGCGTTTAACCCTGATACTTCAAAGACTATTTCTCTTAATGGATCACGAGGCGGTGGTTGTTTTATTGATGATATTTGTGGTCTTGGTGCTTGAACTTTTCTTATAGGTGTTCCTTTTCTTATTGGTGCTGTTCCTGCTTTTCTTACTGGTGCTATTGGTCGTCTTGGTAATTGTGATGAAGCTATTTGTCTTACTCTTACTGATGATGTAATTTGTTTTCCAGCTTTTCTACTTGGGCCAACTCTTCTAATAACTTGTTTTGATTTACTTGTAACAAAACCACCTGTTCTTATTCTACCTCTATCTGAAAATCCTTTCTTTACTGTTCTTCTTAATGGTCTTCTAACTCTTGCTGACATTAGATTAATCCCCCAGTAATTGTTTCAAAGTCATCTGCTTGTGAAGCTCTTTTTCTTGCTTTCTTCACTTCTTTAACTCCTAAATCACATGCACAACCCATTTTAGATAAACCTCTGAGGAAATTCTTTTCTTAATGAACTACATTTTCTAGCTCCAACTACTCTACCTCTAAATCTTTTACATGAACCTATCTGTAAGTTTAATACTTTACCAAATTGTCTTTTTCTTCTTGCTATTTTAATTGCTCTTTTTGCATTGTTAATTTCTGCTTGACTTGCTGGAATAAAGTCACCAAATCCTGCTGCTCTTAATTTTGCTTGATTTGATGATATTGATTGGCTGAAAAATCTTCTAGTTGTGTTGTTTGCCTTTTCATTAAATTGAATTGGTACTGCACCACAAGTAAATGTTACACCTCTTGGTAATGTTTGACCTCTTCTTATTGTTCTAACCCCTCCTAATACATCACATGCTTGTTGTTGTCTAGTTCTTGGTTTTGGTTTTGGTTTTGCTTTTGCAACTGGTGGTGTTGTTACTAATGCTAATTGATCGAATCCACGACCTCTACGCTGTGCAGTTCGTTCTGCTGTTTCTGCTAATGAAACAGCCTTCTTTTTTTGCTGTTCTCTAAATTTCTTTTCTGCTGCTGCTCTTCTTGCTTCTTGTTTCTCTGCTAATGTTACCATTATACAACAACCCCTCCGCTAAATGTACGACCTCGTTGAAAGTTTTGTGCCTCTTGTTCTGATAATGGTGCAGCTCCACCCGTTAATTGCTTAAATCTTGTATCTTCAAATTCATTTGCTGTTATTGATGGGTCTTCAGCTCTTTCAGTTCCCCTTCTAAACTGTCTGTCTGCTTTAGGTGTTCTCTTACCTAAACTAATTTCTTGTACTGATTCAAACAAGTTTGGTACACCGAAATCAACTCCAATCATTGATTCATCTTCAATATCAAACAAATCTTCTTCCTTTGGGTCTTTGAAATTTTCACTAATTGCTTCTGGTGCTACTGGATCATTATCTAAGAATTGTTGGTCTTCTTCAAAGAATGATCTACCAAATCCAATTTCTGTTTTTGTTACTTTAGTTTCTGTTGAAGCAAATGGTGATGAAAGTTCTGGATTAAGTCCTTTACCGAAATTAAATCCACCAAGTCCAAATGCTTTATCGAATCCACTAATACCACTTCCTTTCTCTTTTTTCATACCAATATCTACTTTAATTCCATCCATTGTACCTTTAGGTGCAGCAAAGAAATCTACAACTCTATCATCTTTCTTAGTTTTTGTTTTTACACCAGCAAGAAATGTAACTCTTCTTTTTCTAACCATTATGCAAGACCCCTTGTTCTATTAAATGAACCAACTCCATGAAATCTATGTTCGTTCTTTGTATGAGTTTTCAAACAAAGATCACACCATATTCTCTGCGTTTTACCTGATCTAGCTTTAACTCTACCAAATTGATTGTCAACTGTTTGTTTATGAGCTCCTCTTGGTTTTACTCTCTTACGTCTTGATTTCTTTTCTTTACCTCCAACTCTTGCAGACATTACCTTAAATCTTCCTCCCCGAACTGTCTTACTGTTCCTTCACCTAAGTCAACTCCTGTCTCTCTAAATCTTCTTTTTTCTTCTTCTGGGTCTTCATCTCCGTTTTCATCTAAATCTAAATCAGATAGTGTTTCATCAGATATTGCTTCTTCTTCTGCTTGTTCTTGTATAACTGATAACTTCTCTCTTATTCTTTTTACATTCTCTTTATCCGCTTTTTCTTCTTGTTTCAATAGTTTAGCTCTTTCTTTTTCTTTTCGTTTTTTTGCTTTCTCTTCTTCTCTTAATGCTTTTTCTTTAGCTTTTGTTGCTTCTTCAGTTGCTGTACCTAATGCAATTAATTTTCGTTCCTTTGCTGATAGTCTTCGTTTTCTACCAGCAGCCTTTACTTCACGTCTTTGTGCTTCTCTTTCTAATTCTGATAATCCTTTTAATCCACTTGGTTCTTTTACTAATCCTTTTAATCCACTTGGTTCTTTTACTTGACTGTCAAATCCAACTTTTGTTGGGTCAACACTTTCTACAAATCCAGAACCAATCCTTCCAAATCTTGTATTAAATTCTCGGCCTAATTCGGGAATCTCAATTCCTAAACCACTTTCAACTGGTCTTGCTGTCATCATACCAGCATCAAATATACCATTTGCAGTTTGTGGTCTTTCAATTTTTTGTAAGCCACCGAAAAATTCTGGTGACTCAAATCCCATAGCAGCTTCTTTTGCACTTTGTCTTCTTACACCATTACCGTTTCTCTTTTTACCATTACCGTTTGACCTCACACCGCCAAAGAATCCTTCAAATCTAAATGGGTCTTCTGCTCTTCTTTGTTGTTTTCTTACACTAACTCTACTTGTTTTTGGCATTTGTAAAACTTCAAATGGATCACTTTGTCTTGTTCTACCTCGTTTCTTTTTTCTTGATGGACTTAGATTAACTAATGCACTCATTCCTCCCATCCCTTTCATACTGAATATATCATCAAACGCTGACATTCTTTTCCTCCTTTTTGAAGATATTTTTCAAATCATTTTTATAGAAAATTGTAGCAACCGCCAAACCTGATACGCTTAAGGCAAATAAAGCTGCATTGACGTAGAGCGTTAATTCAGCTCCTATACCACACATAATTTATTGTCTAGCCTGAGTTATTTAAAATAAAACTCGTTTTTATTTAATGTCTAGCCTCTGTTCCCCAAATATCATACCCACAGCAAGATTCTCTTGCAAATAACTCAATTCTTGGTTCTTTCCCACATAACTGAACTATTTTTTCTCTGAATAAATCTGGTTTCCTAGAATGATTTTCAACAGTTGCGTATTGAACTTGTCTGATAGAATGGTCAATTACTTTTGGCTTTCCTCTTACTCCAATATACAAGTCCTCTGATCCGTTTCTTGTTGTAAAACCCATTCCAAAATAATCCTTACCAGACTTTGTTTTTTTAATCCATGTGAAAGCTTTTTTCTTATATTTGAATCCCCATTTTTCAAATATTTTTAATCCTTCATTTAGAAAACTGTCTGGAATCCAGAGAAATAAATATGCATTATCTTTTGCAATTTTTTCAACAGGTAATTCATAAATTTCTTGAATTGACATTGTTAGATATTTGCTAGATGAACCACTCTTCAGACTGCCACCAGTGTTCTTATTATTGAATCGATAAGGTGGGTCAACATAGATTATACCATATTTCTTCTTAATTTGCTCTAATGGCTTTCCTCTGAAGTTCAGATTAATTCCCCAGCCAATAATTTGCTAATATCATCCAAAGCATAGTTGTAGCACCACCTAACACTCCAATCAATATATGTTTTTTTTCCCATTCTCTAATTTTCTTTTTTGGTAATTTTGGTATTTCATTCATAAGGAACTAATCCAGTTTCTTTAAACTTTCTTAATTTTTCATAAATTAATTCTAGATTAGCAATTTTTGGAATTTGAATTAAATAAATATCTTCATTATTAACAATACCAAAACACCAAACTTTTGAAAGTAAATCAAAAAATTCCATGTTATGTGTTGCGTCAACATAATACTCTTCACTTATTTTAAAATCATCTGAGTCTATTGTGAATTTAACAAATGCACTTTTTAATTCTGGTGAATAATATGTACTTGAATTAACATCTACTCCTAAACAATTTGGTGGTGGAATTTTATCTTCTTTACCGATAAAGATTACTGGTATTGGATTATCTTGATATTCAATTATTCCAACTTTGTTAAATGGTACTTGTTCTAAGTCAATTTTCATATTAAACTAACTCCTTTTCGTTTTGCTTCTTCATCGCATCTTTTTTGTTGTTGAAATGAATGTTCTCTCATTGGTTTATGACATACTTTACACAATGGGCCTTCATTAAATTTTGGTTCTGGTGGTGTTGCCATCAATTTAATTACTCACTAATTTTACTTCTTGTTCACAACTAGTACATAATTCAATATCGCTTTCACTCATCATCGCCATTTTACTACAAATTTTACATTTAACTAACATTATTCATCAACTCCTTGATTAGTTTTTTATCAATAAATCCCAAGCGAGTTGCACATTTTTCACAATAATACTTTTCGTGTCTTTTTGAATATGTTAGATCACCCTTCAATAATTGAATAGCACATTGGTTACAAAATCTATCATTAGCCTTTCTTCTTAAGAAGAATAAATAATTCCTAGCCTTTATTTTCATCATCCTTCTCCCTAAGATATTCCAATATCTTTTGTTTTATAGTTTCCATTTGAGAAACATCACTCATTTTATCAAGTTCTTTTAACAGCTCATCTGCTTTTTCTGATAGATTCATTTCTCTTGCAGCGTTATCTAATTTCGCAAAGTCAGATTCATCAAACATTTCTTTTGCTTCTGGTGGAAGTTTATCCCCTTCTCCTAATGCCACTGACATTCCCTGCATTAACAAAGTCATAATATCGGCTTTTTCATCTCGAATATCATATTCCATTTTTAACCATTCATCATAACTAATACTAGGTGCTATTCTTTTTCTTATGAATTCACAAATCTCTTGCTTTAATTTCATAGGTAGGCTACTTGCTCTTTTACTCGTCTTCATTACCGTTAGAACAAATAACCATTTTTCTCTTTCATTAAGAGTCATTTTTCGTATTCTCCATTAATTCTTTCATGATAGGTCTTCTAGATTTTTGATTTCCACCGTTATTGAAATACACTAAGGCATGTCTTAGCGTGCAAAACCTTTTCAAAGTGTTGTCTATCTCTGTTGGTGGATTACAGTAATAACAAACTCCTTGTTGTAATATTGAATCGATACTTGATTTTGCATAAACTCTTAATGTATCAGGTTTTTCCCAAAATAAAGCTGAAACCACTTCTGCTCTTTCTCCTGTGATTCTCATTAAGAAATGAACACAGCTATGTCTTACTGCATGGCTTGGTTTTGTTGTTAAATAATATTCTTCTGTTCCTTTTTCATACTGTGATTGAACTATTGGATCAGAATCAATCTTTCCTAAATATGCAAAAAGTTCTCTAAGTTTTTGGTTGTATTCATCTTTACCAGCTCTTATGTGTGTATAATTATGTATTCTTTCACCGTTTTTTAGTTTCTTAACTAATGCTCTTGCTTTTGGTGTTATGATTAACTTTTCATAAACTTGACTTTGTTTCTTTTCCATGATTCGACAAATATAATATTCACATTCTACTCCGTCAATTTTTACTAACCTTCTTTCAAATTTTGGTTTCATTGTAAATAATGTATCAGTCCTTGGGCCGATTTCATTATGTAGTATGAATAAATTTTTCAAATCTTCACTATGTTTTTCCATAAACTTTATTCCTTTCAATCTTTCATTGTCTGAAAGTTTGATATTTGAATAAATTAAGTTTGGATCACGTTGAATCTGTATGTTTCCTTGTGGAATTATCTTTCCATTTCTTTTGATAAAACTTCTAATTGCTTCAATATAGTGCTGTGGACTTGATTGTGATTGCTTTACTGGGTCTATTGTAGTTCTTTTTGTAAGATATTCCGTCTGTCCTTTCTTAAAAAGTTCTACAAACTCATCGATTAATGGCTCAACTTCATGTGTATCTTGCAAAAATGATTGTGGGCCTGCAAACATTGGATTTGTTTTCTTAATTGTTCTACACACTTTCCAGAAATTAACAACATGATAATTGATATTTGTAACATTTGCTCTCTTCATACTAGCTATCCATCTTTGAACGCTTGGAATTTTTGCAAAGTCTGTCTTAGATATATCCTCATTCTGTCTAATTTGGTCTGCATCTGCTGATCTTATGATATGACCAGTCTCGCTCACCTTCAATCTACCTTCATCTACGAGTTGTTTTTGAATACGATAGACCTTTGAACTAGAACGGTTGATTATTTCTGCTATCTCTTTTCTTTTTTTCCTGTGAGGATATAGCGTTAACTCCAAAACTTTTTCTTTCATTAGTTTTTCTGCTTTTTCATCACTAACGTTTCTATTATCCCAAGGTAATTCTGTTACCATCATTCTCACTCTTCCTCCACAAACTCTTCTTCTTCAGCCAATGGTTCTTCTGCTACTTCTGCTACTTGTGCTTGTGCTGCTTGTTGTGCTTGTGCTTGTGCTGCTGCTTCTTGTTGAGCTTGTAATTGAGCTTGTGTAACTGGTGCTGCTCTCATGTTAAATGATAAAACTCCATACCCTGCAAATCTTTTCATCATTTCTTGTCCTTTATTTTTCAGTTTTTCAGTGTCGTTGTCATCCACATCTTCCCATAGAACTATGTCATAATACATTCTTGCCATACATTCACCTCCTTACCTGAATCAATCCCTTCAATCCTGCTAGACATTCTTTTTGAGGTTTAATTGAATCACAAGTTTTACAATATTGTGGTTTTGCTTTTGGTTTTAACCAAGTCCCACCAGTCATATATCTTAATGAAAACGTTAAGTTATGGCATTTTGAACAGAAATATTTAACCATTAATCACGCTTTGTTTATATGATAATAAACTAATGTAGTCAATATTGTTTGATTATAACTTACTAAAAAGAGAATATACCTTCAGCTAATTCTTCATCTGCTGTTCTTACTCTTCCTTTTTTACCTCTTCTTCCGTTTGTTTCAAAGAATCTTTCAGAAACATTCCTATCAGGTGCTTCACCTAATACATCTGAAATTTCTTGAATTCTTAAACCTGATTGTACCTGAACGCCTAATCCTCTTTCTACTCTTCCAAATGGAGTTCGTGCCACATCAAACACTCTAAAGAATTTTCTTCTTGCACTTTGATCTCCTGCACCAGAATCACCACTACCACCACGGAAATCGAATAATGGGCCTCCGAATTGAGGCCGAGTTGGTGTTGGAGTTGGGAATAAGAATTGTTGTCTTGGAATTATTGGTTGAGGTTGATCTAATGCTACTGCTCTTTCTGGTGTTGCAAATGGAAATCCAAATCTTGACGCTGGTGGTGCTGCCTGTCTTGGTACTAATGCTAATGATGATTGTACTCCTAGTTTTGATGATTCAAATGGATTCAAAACTTGCTCGAATCCCTGTGCTTGTGGTTGTGCCTGTGGTCTAAATTGTGCGACTGTTTGAGCAGTTATACCTGTTATTAATCCAACTGGTAGGCCTCTTTTTGGTTTTATTCTTTGTCCAGCTTCTAACAAGTCATCTGCTGTTTTTGATAAAGTCTTTGCACTTGTTGGACTCTTGAATCTTATAGTTCCATCTGGATTCAAATCTTCTGGATCGAATTTCTGTTTTTGTGGTTTTACTTTTTGTATTAATTTTTGCGGTGTTGCTTTTGCTTTTGTTCCAACTTTCTTGCCAGCACTAGTTACTCTTCTTAACGTATTTGATGTTGCACCAATTACACCTTTTTGTATATTTAAGAAATCATCTCCTAATGTCGCTGCTCTTTGAATTCTAGGTGCTGCGAAGTCATCTACTGCTTTAATTATTCCAGATTTTGCTGATTTTACAAATGAGTTTGGAATTAATTTTTTCTCTCCTGCTACACCGATAGATAATCTTGTCTCACCAAAGTCTTCTACTAATCTTCTAGGACTAATTCCTAATGCATCATCTAATACACTTGGTTTAACTTTTTTTAATGCTGCTGCAAATGCAGCAGTATTTACAACATCTCCTGTTAACTGTGCATCTCTACTTAATGTTCCTGTTGGTATTGATACCTCAAATTCTTTTGTTCTTGCTTTTAGAGTCTGATTTATTCCTTTTTGCAGCCTTCCAGATATTCCTGTATTTACATTCTTTCTTAATGGAAATCCAGTTTTATCAGTTACAAAAAATCTTGCTTCTTCTATTGCTGAAAATTTTTCAGAGATTTTTCTTCCAGTTGCTACTGATGTACCTGTTGGTATTTTTAGATTAACTTCAGTTAAAATCGCTCTCAATGATTTACCTTGTGCAGCAGCATTTAATGCAGTTGTTCTTACATCATCTGCAAACTTACCACTTTGTTTTGCAGTACCTATTCCACTTCTTGCAAATCCTTCTTCAATTACAGCTTGTTTTTGTGCTGGTGAAAGTGTATCAAATACTTTTGCTGTTAATGATCCAGTATCAAGTCTTGGTTTAACTTTAACTACTGTTGAAGCTGATCCTGTTCCTAATCCTATTGTCTCTGGTAGAAATTGTCTTCCTGCTACTGTTGCAGCTTCTGATGTTGGTGATATTGTTCGGCCGAAAAATGGATCAAATGAGGCTGCACCAGCACTCTCTCCTAAACTTTTTTCACGAGTAATGAATCCACCTCTTTTTGCTAAAAAGTCTTCAAATACATTAGTTTCTGCTGCTCTTTCTTTTGCTAATGCTGCTGCTATATCTTCTGGTGATCTGGGTAATGGGCCAATTCTAGTTCCACTTGTAGTAAAGACTCCTGTTTGTTCAAATCCTTTTCCTTTTTCAAATGCAGTTTTTCCTAAAACTCCTGCTGCTTCCGATTCGGCTGCTCTTGTTGGGAATTTTTTACCTACCTTTGATGGTGTTACTGCTAATTCTCCACCAGTTAATGCATCAAATAATCTATTTCCTAATGGCATTTCTGTTATAGATTCTGCCAAGTCTGTTCTTAATGCAATTTTTTTATCTCCTGTTTTTAAATCAATTATCTCTAATGTTTTTTCTTTTAGATTTACTCTCTTTCCTCCTTCTTCTGCGACTTTGATGAATCCACCTTTCTTTCCTAAAACCTGTGCTGTTCCAGTTGGATCAAGTGTTGTTAATGCAGCAGTTTGTTTTCTTCCTTGTTCTAGAAGTTTTAATTCACTTTTTGATAAATCATCTAATGTTCCTAGACTTTGTTTTTTATCTTGTAATGTTTTTGCTTTTCTTAGGTCTTTTGTTTTTGCAATTTTTTTATTAACACTGGATGATTTATCGATAATTATTGTTGTTTTTTCTGCAACTGGTGTAACTTCTGATTCAATTATTCTAATAACACCTCCTGTTTTCTTATTTACTACAACTGCATGTCTTCCACCTAATCCATTATCTACTGATTTTAATTTCTGACCTTTATTCACAACTACATTAACAACTTCCTTCTTTGCACCTTTCTTACTTTGAACTAATGCTGCTTCAATTTTCTGTCCTTTTTCTAATTTTACTCCAAGTTGTGCAGCAGTTGCAGCTTTTGGTGCAACTATTCCTGCAACTCTTGCTACCTTTAATACAGCTTGAGGGCCGAGAAATGTTGCTGCTTGGAATCCAATATCTCCTGCTGCTGCAAATGGGTTATCTAAAATTGACTGTCCTAACTCTCCAAACTTTTGTTGTACTGTTGGGTTTGCTGCTATTCCTACTATTGTGCTTCCTATTGGATTTAGGACAAATTGTGTTGATTGAATAAAACCTAATGGGTCTTCTATTACTGCACCGATACCTCTTTGTCTTAATTCTGTTAATGCTTGTGCTGACTTACCAAAGTTTTGACCTACAACTTCAATTCCACCTTCAATTACTGCTTCATAGAATTGTTGTGATGGCGTTCCTAGAAATTCTCTTTGTGGAATATCTCCCTGTGTAACTAATGAACCGATGTTTTGAATTCCTGCTACCTCGTTCTGTGCTGATCTCGTTGCACCTCCTGCGAATTGTGCTAGGCCTTCAATCGGATTTTCTAAGAAATCTCCAAATGAAAACTTATCTCTAACTTCTCCAAGTCCTAATGTTTTTTCATCGAACAATGGTTTTTGAATTGATACTTGTTCTTGTGGTGTTGCTGGTACTGGGCCGATTAATCCGACAGCAGGCCCACTATCTGCTGACGCAGTTTGAATAAATGCTGGAAAGTCAACTGCACCAGACCTAGCTAAATCTTCTGTTACTGCACTACTTTCTAATACTTGACCTGAATTATCTGGTAATGCAAATGGTGTATTAGGTGTTGAGTTTAGATTTTGGAAACTTTGGAATGTATCATCAACGCCTTCAATACCTCCTGCTTTTAATTCATCTTTTGATCCGCTTGTGAAATTATCCAATGGTGCAGCTAGTTGTCCATCTTTGTCTAATGTTTGTGCATTTTCTTGTGAAAGAATAAATGTTCTACCTGATTTTGATTGAACTACAACATCTGGTTTTCCAACAGAAACAACTCCGACTTGAGGCCTAAATTGACTTGAAAATCTATCTGGGTCTAAAAATCTTGCAGTTTCTGGTACAACTTCAACTGATCCATCTGGATTTACTTTCTCTACTAGTTTTCCTGTTTCTAATTCTACTGTTGGTGGGCCGAATCCTAATCCTTCTTGAACTGATGGTCTTGGTGTTTCTTGTAAAACTTCTTGAATGAATGGTAAGTTTTCATCTGTGAAACCGCCAGTCTTTGTTAAAATAAATGATCCATCTTCTAATTGCTCTATTTCTCTTTCTTGTCCTGTTGGTCTAAATGCACTTCCTGCACCAAAAGTAAAATTCACTTGTGGTTCAGGTGTTGCTCTTGCAATATCTAATGCAACTTCCCCTGCTGTTCTAATAGTTTGGCCTGTTATCGGGTCTATTTCTGCTTGTGCGTTTTTAATGTTTTGAAATCTTTGTTCTTGTATTGCATTTAATACATTTTTAACATCTTGCTCTTCTCCTATTCTATTGATTACTTGACCTTCCAATGAATCTGCTGAAATTGGCGTTCCATCTGCTTTGAAAAAGTTTGATCTATCAAGTAATTGAGAACCCTGTCTCAAATTTTCACTTGATAATTCTACCTGTGTTATGAATGGTGCATTACCTAATCTTGTTGCAACTGTTTCTGCGTTGATTGTTGCTTTTGATTTTACTATTGGTTTTTCAGTAACTACTCCATCTTTTACAAAGAATTGTTTTCCATCACGAGTTGGTGAAACTAATGGCTTTTCTGGTGTTGTAACTTTTGCTTGAGGTTCAACAACTACTGATGTTTCTCCACCAACAAATGTTCCTCCTACCTCAACACCAAGCCCTGCATCTAATGCATTACCAATTTTTTTATTTTCATTTGCTTGTAGTTCATTGATATTTCTTCCAGTAGGTGCTACTGCTGAAAAAGTATCACCTGATAATGTTGGTAATACAACTTCTTCAACTTCATCACCGAGTTTAAATCCGCCTACAACTTTTACTTTGTTTTTATCTAATTCTATTTGGAATTCTGGGTTTTTTTGTAATTCTTGTTTTGTTTGTGCGTCAACTAATGATCCTCCTTCTTCTGCAAATGCTTCTTGAATGAATGGTTTTGCTTCTTTTGTTATTGCTTTCTGAATTTCTTTCGGTGCAGTAGTTGTAAATTGTGATGGTTTTTTTCCTGTTGGTTTTGTTGGGCCAATTATACCTTCAATCTCTGGTACAACAGGAGGTGCTAAAACAGTTGCAGCCGATTCAGGTGACAAATCACCTCTTTCTGCAAGTCTTTTTGCAGTTGATTCGCTTACTATTGCTTTCTTTCCACTTGCTCTTGTAACTTCAATTTTTCCTGCTGCTGCTGCTGATGGTGCGACAGTAGGTGTTGCTGCTTTTATTTTTGGTGCTGGTGTAAATTTAGTAGCTAATGAATCTCCAAGACTTAATGTTTCCTTTAGTTGTATTGAAAAATTCCTTCCTGCTGGTTTTGGTGCTTTAACTTTAACTTTTGTTCCTGTTCCTACTAACTGACCAGTTGCTCTTTGTTCTCTTTGCTTAATTGCTATACTTACTGCTTGTTGTTGAGATGTTCTTTTTGCTGCTGCTGCTCTTGCCTTTAATGTTTCTTGAAAACTTTTTGCTGTATTAAATCTTCTTCTAGCTCTTTGTATTCTTAATGTATTGATTTGTTTTGTAATTTCAAATGATCTTGAAGCACTACCAATCGTTCTTTGATTTAGTTGCAGTTGTCTTATTCTTTTATCCAATCTATCTGTTGACTTTCTTACAGTTGCACCAGCAACAAATCCTACTGGTAACTGGAATGGTGCAACGCCTGCATTAAGTCTGTCTTCTTCTGCTGCTATTAACTTGTTTCTATTATCTTCAAATCTTTTTTCTACTGCTGCTTGTTTTCTTAGTTTTGCTATTGAATTTCTTGCTCTTGCTATTTGTTTTGGGTCTGTTCTCTTTTTAAAAATTTGATTTAATTGATTAAACCTTACTCTTGCTTGACCAGTTGTTAATTTTCCTGCTGCTTGATCTTCTCGTAATTGTTTTATTCTTGCTTTATGTTGGGTCTTTTGTGTTGCAAGATTGTCATTTAATGCTTTTTCTCTTTGAGCTGCCAATCTTAACAACTCGTTTGAACCTGAATTATCTATTGGTCTAGCTAGTAATGCTGCCCTTTTATCAGCTAATTGTTTTTCTCTAGCTTTTCTTGCTGCTTCTGCTTTTGCTGCTGCTTTTCTTTTTATTGCTTCTTGTTTAGCTCTCTGTCTAGCAATAGCCTTTTTTCTTGCTTCTTCTTTTTGTTTTACTCTTATTTGCTGACTGATTGCTGCTTGTAATGCATTTTGCTCTGCTCTTGCTATGTTAATATTATTTATTTCAATTTGACTTCTTCCTTCTAATGATACAGCATTTAATCTTGTAATGTTTGATTGTAAAGAAGTATTTGCTGTCTTTAAATCTGAAATTGAAGCATTTACTGCTGCTGCCTTTGACGCTGCAATTCTTGCATCACTTGCTCTCTGTGCTGTTACCCGTGCTAGTCTAATTGCATTAAGTTGTTTTTGTTTTTTTCTTGCTGGACTAACTATTTTTTTGGGAAATCTTCTACTTCCTTTTGAACCTCTACGAAGACCCATTATCCAATCAACTCTTCACTAAAATCAACGTAAATGAATTCGCCCTTTCCTTTACCAAGTGCAATTTTTGTAGATTTAAATTTCATTTAAACAACCTCGTTAATTTTTTTCCTTGAAAATTTCCTTCAGCTAAAAATTGTGTATCTTGTGGCATGAAGGCTTCATCAAATCCTGCGTCAGGCCTTACTGGAACTTTAAACTTTCTTCTTTTTCTATTTGGGGTTTTAGTTCCTATTCGTTTGCCTTCTTGTATAAACAGATCAAATAATCCTGCTGGTTGCTTATCTGAAGTCACCAATTCTTCTTCTGGAATCGCAAAATCTCTAGAAGTAATCCTACCGTTCACCATTGTTTTTCTATTATGCCTGAGTTATTTAAAATAAAAATCAAATTTTAAGTGAAACCCTACATACTGCGAATGGATTTACTCTTTTTGACTTTGGTAATTTTTTATTTCTTGCTGCGACCTTTCTTTTACAGCTTTTGAATTTTCTTTCTTTTTTCTTTGATAGAGTCATTTATCGCAATCGGGACAGAATATATTGTCCTCTTTATCATATCTTAATTTCAATCCACATCTATTACATTTCATATCCATTTCTTGATCATCTGGAATTCTACATCTTAGACCTTTGATACCAACTGCTTTTCTGATTAGTTTTAATTTTGCTTCTTCTCCACCTTTTACAATCACTTTTCCATTTTTATCAGTAACCGATCCATCATTTGTTTCAAGTGATAATGCTAAATATTTAACAGGAATTTCATAAACTGTACGCCTATAATAAACTTCTAACCAGACTGGTTCTTTTGTAGGAAACATGCACCAGTCTCTAATAAAATTATGATGTTGTCTTACTCCAAATTTTAAGACTTTATTCAACCATGCACCGTTACTTTTTGTTGGTATTACTTTACTGCAACACTCACATGTGTTTGTTCCTTTCGTTTGAACATGTGCATCACATGTTTTACAATATTGAAGTTCTAAATGTGGTGAATGTATTGAGAAGTGTATTCCACGACAACCGCTTGCTTTCAGTATTTTTTTCTCTTTTTGTACTTGCTTACTCATCATACATGCCTCCACCGCCTCTTAGTAGTCCACCAGCAATCTGTCGTTTTACTCGTGGGTCATTGACTTTGATTTCACTTCTTTGTGTGGTAAGCATTGTTAACATGTGACCTTTAACACTCGTTGTAGAAATTAGTGCTTTAATTTGAATTTCTTTTGCTTCATCTGCTACATCGTGCATACTTTCAGGTAAAGTTTCTTTAACTGCTGTGATCTGTTCTACTTTCTGAACTACCTCAGCCAAATGTTTTGGGCCTACTAAAGTTCTGTAAAGAAGTCTATCAGCATTTCTACCACTGGCTGCTGTGATCAGTCCTAAGACTGACCTCACTTCACCTGACGGGTCACTCACGACTGAACTTCAGTATGGTGGTATATAAGAACATCTACTCTGGTTTTTAAAACTGAATTTCAGAATCTCAGTTTGTTGGAAAGTGTGTTCTTACAATAAGTATTTGGTATAATGCAACTGCTATGGCGACTCCTAACAAAGCCCATCCGATGACTTGAGCTGGTTCTGAAAATCCTTGTGTGAATAGTGAAGCCAAGGCCACTCCTATCACGCCAACAACCATAGTGTTTGAAACTCGTAACCAAAGAACTCCCATGATTATCGCCCAGATTATAACAAGTGTAAAGTCAGTAAGTGTTGCATTAAAAGGTTCTAACATCGCTTCAAACGGAGCTCCAAAAATATCACAGTTTCCTAACTCCATACATTCTGGATCATTTGGGCCGTAAGCATTTGCGAACCAAAAAATTTGTTTATCATGACCTTCATAATAATGAACTGAAATTCCAAGAATTGCGAAGCTGAAATAAAATGTCATTGTTACATATCCAGCTAATTTAGTAAATCTAAGGACTTTGGCTCTATGCCTTTCTATATTCAATATCTTTTCACCAACATTGAGTTATAAAAAATAAAGTCCTCATCCTATTAAATGACTTAAGAATAAGATAAACTGACCAACTGTATCAACTACTTCGGGAGGAACTGCAACTTCTGTTGTAGTTTCTGCTACCACTTCTGCTTCTACTTCTGGTTCTACTTCTGCTGTTTCGACTGGTGCTGGTGCTGGTTGTGATCCTCTTCCAGTTAAATCATCAATGTATGCCTGAAACTCTCTCATGTATTTTGGCCCATTTTGAATTACTGCCAGTCCTAAAATACCACCAATTATTGCAACCATAATTGGCATTGGTGGTTTGAATGTTGGATGTAATGATTCAACACCTCTTCTTGCAGTTTGACATACCTCGTTTAATCTTTTGATTGAAATTGGATTATATGCTCTATAATACGGTAAAAATTTCTCTGTATCAATGTCTATCGCTTTGTGTCCTGTCTGTTTGACTATAAATGCAAATACATCAAATATGTTTTTGAATTTTAATCCTTTAATTTCTGGATAAATTTTCTCTAAATCAGTTCTAATCTCTTTAAATTTTCCTCTTTGATAGTTATTCTTTACACTTTTTACTATTTTTTTTGGGATAGATTTGTCATGTGAGTTGTAAAATGATATTGGCTGCTTTCCATATCTGTATTCTGTTTCACTATCAGCCTCAAATATACCGAATTCGTTAATAAAAAACTCCCTCATACGCTCAATTTTTCTGAGTTTCAGATGATTTTTCCTTGCTAAAATTATGGCTAGCGGGCCTCCATACCAAATTAAGCCTAATTCCGAAAGGTCAAGTTCACGTTTCATCATTGTTGACATGATTTAACCTCCAAATAATGCTGGAATCAGCTTGAATGGATTTAACTGTTGCATTGTTAATACAATTCCAATTCCTATACAACCCATTAATAATATTGGAAAGATTGTTGGTACTTTTAATGAAAGTCCTGCATTAACATTCTTTGAATTCATCTTAGCTGTGTTCAGTAACTTCAAGTCATCCTTATCAAATATTCTAGAATCAATTAGATATTTTTGATCTATTGCTGATAATTCTTCTGGTTTGCCTTTGTAAAGTTCTGCCATAGCATGAATTGGATCAGTGTATTTTTTTTCAGCACCAGATTCTATTGCTGTGTTTATTCTTTCTAATTCTCTTACCAATACTCCTGCTTTTCTATCCCTGTAAAGTTGTTGTACTTTTTCAATTCCTTGTAATGAAATTGGTTTTGCATTGAATAAATTGTAAATTAAACATTGTTGACCTCCTAATGTATAGGCATATTCACCATCTAACTCAAAAACTCCGTCTTTAGTTAAGAAATATTTGCCTTGATGACGTACTGCTTTCCTTAATTCTATTTGACGATCACCCACTTTTAGAAAGATCATCGGCCCTCGCATTAATTTAAATTCTAATACTGGAAAATGACCCTTTAGCGAATACTTACCCAACTACGCCAACTCACACAATTATGTTTATACCAAAGTATTAAAAAGTATTCTTTTGTTTAGTCGGGTAGGTTTTCTCAGAAGAAACGCTTTCCAAGGAAAACTCCTAAAGCAGTTAGTAAAACTATGAGTGACCAAAAGCCTCCTGTTAACAATGGATCACCGTTAATGTCTGGGAAGTAGCCGAGGAATCCCATGAATCCGATTGCAACTGCTAAGAAAATAATTCCTGTACTTGCACTTCTTCCTGTCCATATTGCAGCAAGGAAGATTACAAAGACGAACGCAACTGGAACTCCGAGGAAATTTCCTAGTTGAGAAGTGAAGTTAACTAATGCAAATGTTCCGTTGCCAAGTCCAAATGATGTGAATGAAAGTATTTGTACTTTGTTTAATGGTTCATTTGGATCAAAGCATGCGATATACGAGTGTGCTTGTGGATTTGCGTTAATTGTTTCATTCAAATAACCTACTCCGATACCACTAGCAACAATATTTGGTTGTGAACCTGAAATTCCTAGAATTGAAGGCGATAATGCACTTGCTATTGTATGCTCACATGATACTTCCCAAGGAACTGGGTGTCTAATAAGCTGGAATTCAATATCTTCAAAGTCTGGTGTTCTTGTATGATTGAAGAATAATGCATCTGGGACTAGGAATTCTGCGGTTGCTAAGGTTACTCCTGCCTCATCATCTCCAAATCCTCCAAGATTTGTGACTATCGCTGTGGTGTTAATTGATGATGTTGCTGCTGTTGGTAATACAAACCATGTTGTAAATTCAATTTCAGTATCTAGTGGTACTGCTTCTGATAAAACATAATTTGATTCAACAATTCCATTTCTTTCAATATCTGCCTGTGAAAGAGTACATACTGGGAAACAGTCATCAACTACAAAAGAATAGTTTTGCTGTAATACATCACCAACTACTCCGAACTCATCTATTGTAAAGTTGACAATGTTTGCTGGAACAAATGTTGCAACTGGTTGATCTGGTGTGAATGATCCTATTGGATTAGTTTGTGCTGCTATTCTATATGTATGGGTTGCCAAATTAAGCAAACTTGTGTCGGTGTACGCAAATGTACTGTTTGTGACATTTGCTATCTGAACATATACGCCTGATTCATTTTGTCTTTGAATTAAGTAAGCTATAATTGGTCTTCCTCCATCATTTAATGGTGCAGACCAACTTAGATTTACACTGTATGGTTTTGTCGCATTAAATACTGCAAAGAAGTTTTCTGGTTCAGTTGGGCCTGTAAATGTTCCTTGTGTTAAGTTTGCTGTTGGTAATGATATACCAAATGAGTTGTATGCAAATATTCTGTATGTGTAAGTTGTCTGTGGTAATAATCCTACAAATGTTTCTTCTAATGGTTCAACATTATTTCCTGTATCGTTGATTGCAGTAACCCATGTTCCACCTTGTAATGCTTGGTCAATTCTATATCCAGTTACTGCTGATCCAAAGTTATTTGCACCTTCATCCCATGAAACTGTAATCTCATTGATACCATTTGTATCTCCTGCTTCGTTTATTGGTGCGTCTGGAACTCCAAATGTTGTATTAGTTGCGTTTTGACTATATGCACCGTAACCAATTAAGTTAGTTGCATTGATTCTAAAGTCATAAGTTGTTTTTGTTGTTAATCCGCCCACTGTAAATGTTGTATTCGTTGTATTTGCTACAAATGTGAATGGTGAGCTTGCTACATCTATTGTGTAATTTACTATTCCTCCATTCGTTACTATTGGTTCATCCCAATCTAATCTAATTTGTGTCTGTGAAAGTGTAGTTGCTGTGACATTTTGTGGTGAAGTTGGAACGGTAAATGTGGTATTTTGTGCGATGTTTGACCAATCTCCTTGTCCTGCACCAGAAACGCCAGCCACCCTATAATCATAAGTATTTCCTGCTAGCAAACCAGTTGCAGTATAATTGGTGTCTAAGTTTCCTGTATCTAACAATGTTACAAATCCAGTAAAGCCTACATGTCTTTGTTGTATTCTATATTCTGATGGTGCATTTGTAGCGTTTGAAATTGGTGCTGTCCAATCCAAAAAGATTTCAGTACCGCTTAATGTTGTTGTAGTTAGATTTGTTGGTGCTTCTGGTACTGTAATTGGTGTTACAATTATTGAGAATGTATTACTGAATGGTGAACATCCAACAGAATTGCAGGCCTGTACTTTCCAAGTATAGTTAGCAGCTACAACTGCTGTATCATCTGTTGTACCGTTTTGATTTACATTTGTTTCTGCTTTCAAGAAACTAAATGCACCTATTCCCGCTTTTCTTTCTACTGTGTAATTTATTATTGGGACTGAAGTGGTTGGGCTTCCGTCACCTTGATCTACTGGTATTGTCCAGTTTAGAATTGGTGTTTCTAAGTATGGTGGCATCATACCCATCTCAACACTGAAGTTCAGAGGTTCGGTTGGAACATCATTGGTTAATACTACATTTGAAGTTCCTGTTGTACCGTTACCATTATCATTAACACCCCATGCTGAATAATTATAATTCGTATTTACAGACACGGAACTGTCGATATAATCTGAGGTTGGAACGCCTTGTGCTATTATTGTATTATTTCTTAAAACTGTATAATTTACTGCAAATGCTGCATCGTTCCAATCTAATGAAACAGTTGCATCAACTGCTGTCGCATTAAAGACTGGTGTATCTAATACTGCTTCTGGTGGATCAACAATACTTGCAGTGGAAGATGTTGAATTTGCTGAACATCCAAGACCGTTGCATGCAGATATTTCGTAAGAGAATGTACTAGGGAAAGCTACACCTGTGTCATTAAAGAAGTTTGGTGGAGGACTAGAAGCAAATACTTCTCCTGCTAACACAAATGGGTCGCCTGAAGTTAGATTCTGTCTGAAGATTTGGTATTTTGTTAAGTTTAATCCTGTACTTGCTAATCCTTCACCTGAATTAAATGCCAATGCATCCCATTGAACATCTATCTGTGTTGGAGTAGCAAATTCTGCTACTGTATTTTGTACTACTTCTGGAATGTCATTTGTTAATACATTCGCTGGGTCTGAAGGTGCTGACTCTGTTGAGTCATCGTTATTTAATGCTGAAATACGGTACGAATATGAAGTTCCCAAATCCACCGTATCGTCATAATAGAAATTTACAAGTGAACCATTTGTTGAAAGTGAAAAGTCGTCAAACACAAAGGTATCATCATCTGAAGCACTACCTGAATTAGCTCTACTAATTACTAAATATCTTAAATCATCAAATGTTTCTGTTGCAGTTGATGAAACAGTACAACCTAAACCTCCGTAATCATCATTAATACCTACATTATATGTTAAAACTTGTCCAACTTTTGATAATGTTTCATAAACAGTAATTGGAGTATCTGCTATATTGTCATTTGGTGCAACATCAATGAAAGTTGTTTGTCCTAATCCACAATTTCCATCAATAGCATCAAAGCCTAAGAACCCTGTATTATCTTCTGCTACTCTTAATACTGCACTTTGAGTAAATCCTGTTTCTCTATGGAAGAACCCAACTTGAATTCCTGTCTGTGTTGTGGTTGGTGCTGTTTGTCTATCTGTTAATGTGACTTTTAATTCTCCTGTATCTGCAAAGGTTGATTCATGTGCTAGTAATTGATGAGTCCATGTCATGTTAAAGTCACCAACCCCATTTGTATTAGTTAGGTTCTGCCCTAGTAAATCAAATAGATCAAATGTAACTTGTGAAGCTGAAGCTGTATTTGCATGAAAATGTAAATTATCTGCTGTTGCATTTACACCAATAATATCATCTGCTGAATCTGTACCCGCTTTCGTTGGAATCCAAACTAAATCACCTGTTGCATTTGTTGCGTATGATGAGAAATCATCGCTAAGTGATTCTATATTTGCTTCAATTAAGTTTGGTACAAGAACTGAAAAGTTAGTTGCATTTACATCAACATCTGCTCTTTCAATCTTGTAACTCTGTGTTACGTTACTAGTTCTTTCATCCCATTGTAAGAAAACTCTATCAAAATCTGCTGTTGCATTAAGTCCCGTTGGAACTGGTGGAGGTTCAATAATTAATGAACCAGCAGTAACCAATCCAATGTCGTTACTTGCTACTCCATGAAATTTCTGATAGTCTAATGGATTTTCCTTTGTAATTCTTTCAAATTGGTTTTCACCTATTTCATTTTGAACTGTACTATCTGTGAAATTATACGTTGTTAAACCAACTGTTACATTTTCAATTATTATTATACCTGAAGCTATGTTGGAGTTATCTGTAATTTGCATTATAACTGTTATAGTATCAGTTGTGTTTGTAAATGCACTAAAGTCATCTGAAACTCTTATTGGATCAAATGGTGTGAATTCATCACCATCTCTAGCAATTAACGCACCATTAATATCTAATCCTCCAACATTACATGTTCCGTGTAATACTTCTAGACAATATGATGATGGTGAAGGCCCACTTGGTATTGTTCCAAAATTATTTTCACTCCACTGATTAGGACTCCACCTATCAATTAATGCATCATTTAATGTATTTACAGTTGAATTTAGAATATTTAGCTGAATACCAATTCCCGAATTGTATATTGTTTCACCTCTTACATTTATTGTCACATTACCTTCTTGTAAAACTGATTTTGGAAAAGTATTCCAAATAAAGAACTTACCAAAACCAACTGGGTCATGTTCTAATGGGCCTGTTTTTTGTGAGACTGATCTTGAAAAGTCAATTACCAATCCACTAGAGTTTGAACTTATGCCTCCGAATCCTACTGGACTTCCTGCTTCAATTCCACTTGTTTCATGATAGTGCCAATCATCTTCGTCATCTGTTAATCTAAGAATTTGATGTGTTGCACTTACTGCCTCTATTGTTCCCAAGTCACAACCGTATGTCATATCTATGTATGAATCCGTGTTAGTTCTATTACAGTTTGAAAATTGTGGACTTGAATAAGAACCTCCTATATTATTTTCATTGTCTCTATTTACTCCTGCTGTCCAATTTAGACTTGCACCGTTACCTGATTCAAACTCCCATGTTGTTGAGTTAATCCATGTGAAGTTTTTAATTTGCCATCCTTGATCTAATATTGTTGAACTATCTCTTGATGTGAACATCACTGTTACGAATCCACTTGGGAAGAATGTTGAGTTTAAGTTGACAGTTCTTCCAACTAAAACTGGTTCAAAGTCGCCAGCGTCACCAAAAGCATCACCTCCGCCTTCATTATGTCCTTGTTTTGTTAATGCATCTCTACATTGAGGTAATGGGTCTGCACCTGTTGGTAAGAAATGTGTAGTATCAAATCTGTTTATATCTCCATCACAAAATCTAACACTTCTTATTCCGTTATCAGAATCTTCTTGCCAGTCAATGTAATATGTAGCAAATGAATTTTTATCTATTAATCCATATTCTGTAATGTTAAATGATTTAAGTAAATATCCGTCACGCTCACCTCTGTTTGTTAATCCAGAACTAAATTCTATCCAATCACCATCTCCACCAGTATGTGTAACTAAAATTCCTGCACCATTACCAGCGTCTGCATATTCAACAATTTGCCAAAATGGTTCACTGTCTGGTGTTGTTTGTGCAACTGTTGATGAACATGTACCTACTACATCACCGTTTAATGCACATACTCTGTATGAATATTCAGTGTTTTCTTCAAGTCCTAATGCATTTGCTTTTGATGGATAATTTACATAGTTAATGTCGATGAATTCATGTTCAAGACTTCCACCAATACCTGATGTTGAATTAGTTGTAGTTTTTATGTATTCAACAAGCCCACTTCCATCATCTCTATCAATTCTAAATCCAGTTGTGTCAATGTCATCATGTGTCCATCTTAAAACTAATGAGTCGTCTGTGATAACGCCAACTGTTAGACCAGTTACAGCAGCAGGAGTTGGAAGCGTTCCTGCTATTGCACCACTTAATGTAACATTTTGAATATTTACTAATCCATTAGACATTCCTATGCCACAATTTTCGTCATTCTGTAAGTCTGATTGACCTTGATCTACATTTGCAAAGTTAGCTGAACAGTTATCCTCAAAGAACAATAAATCATTAATATCATTAAAGTCGTACCGAATTATATTTTCGACTTCAACTGCTGTAACATTACCAATTAATGAACCAGTTGTACTGTTATCTTGTAGTGTAATAATTAAAGTTACTATTTCACTGATTGAATTATTCCATTCTGGTGCTATTGATATGTCAAATGGCTCGACTGCACCTAATGATGTAGGTTCAAAGTCTATTACTCCTAGTGAACCATTGTTTAGATATTTTATTGGTCTGTTTTTATGGAAGTAATCCTGTCCATCATGTACTGAACTATGTATGTCTGAGCCAAAGAATAATGATTGCCCTGCTTGTACTGCATGATCTCTTACTTCTATACGAATTTTAGTATCTCCTAATGCAGTTACTGATTGAATTCCACCTTCTACTCTAAAATCTCTTTCACCTATTACTGTCTTGTTAAACTGTTTGAATAGAACTACCTGTCCTCTTTCTACTGCATCAAGTCCAGTATCAAATGTAAATGTAGTACCATCAATACCGAAAAAGCCTGAATCAATTAATGCTGGATCATTATCACTGAATTGATCTCCTGTTGGAGTACCTATTTCATTAATGAACATTGGATGTTCTTGCATTTGCCACCAGTTGTTTGAATGGTTTGCTGGAATTTGAAATGCAAAGTTTAATGACATGTCAGTGATTGCTAATGGAACTCTTCTGTCACTAATGTCTCTTGAATTTGTTTCAGTTCCCATAATACCGCCTATTGCATAATAAGTATCATTAACTCTGTTAACAAAGTCTGTATCTAATGTTGAAAAACTGTTAATTGCTCTACTTGATGATTCTACTATATCTGAATCACATGCACCAGAAAGACCTCCAACTGTTCCTCCGTCACGAGTTCTTATTGCATCATAAGTATCTGTTACATTAATTCTTGGGTCAGCTCTATTTGCTACTGAAACAGCACTACAACCTACACCGCCACCAAGATTATCAGCTAAATTAAATGCTGTACTACTCCAATCAGTAAGTCCGTATATTGTTCCAGCATCTAATATTGCTTGGTCAAAAACTCTTGGAAGTATTGAACCTTCATCCCAAATATAGACAGGAAAATAACATCCACCTGATCCTGCTGAATCTTCCAACCAAAATGCCATAGAAGCACTTGGGTCTGTTGTATCTGCACTTGCTGGGCCTGTAATTGATGGACAACTAGTTCCAGTTCCTGTATGATGTGCTGTTATCTTTACATCTGGTGGAATATAGAACTCTGCTGCCTCTGCATATTGAATTATTCCATCTAGAAATCTAAGTGGTTGTGCTTGTTGGCCTAACATCGGTAGGAAACTTATGAAAACAAATGCAAGTAATACTAATGTTACAAAGTATTTTATTTCTTTATCCATCGGGTCTTTGTGTTCTTGGAATTGTTTTCGTCTTCGCTTACCCATTAAATGTCATCTCTCCTTGATACTGCAAGTAACGCCCAAATTGCTACAACACCTAACATAATAGCTGGAACAGCAATCGTTGCACCGTAAATTGTGTCACGAAGTTGCTGTAATCTAATGTCAATGTTGTTATTATCCTCCCAAAAACTATTGTTATATGCAAGATCAAAAATTGCTGGTTGGAATGTTATCATAGCGATACCGATTGCAAACACACTGATAACAACAAGAACGATAATTGCTACTGCCATTATAACCCCATCCTATAATTTATGAAGCCTCTACAACATAGACAGCGTTCTGGATTTTCTGGTTTTACAATACTTGATTTACTACAATCTTTTTCAGCAGTAACTATCATTTCTTTTTTTGCAACTCCTTGACTTTTTCTAGATATTTTTCTGCATCAAATTTTACATCTAAAGGCGATTTGAATTTCATCTTCGTTTTCTCTCCCTTAGCATTTTATCAAAGACGTTTCTGAATTGGATTGATGGATTCATCCCTTTTCTTATCATTTTATCCAATTCCTTGCTCTGATTTTCAGTAATTCTGAAGGACACTCTACGGTCTAAGGTTCTCCTTCTCCTGTCCGACATGTCTGACAAAAGATCACAGGTTATTTAAAATACAATTTTACGAGGTTATCACTAGATTTCTCCAAAATCCCTTCGAGTGACGGCCAAAAAAGCCCAGCACGCAATAGCTCCGATGAGAAATATTGGTAAAACGAGTATTGCATCAAACGCTCTATCTCTTGATAACAATGCCCGTTGTGCGTTTAGTTTAAGTTCTTCACATGTTGTGTCACCTACATCACATGTTGCTGCTTGATTTTCGAGTTGTTTATCCCAATTTCCAGCAGTATCTGTTCCCATTTCTTGAATAACTGGTGCTAATGCAAGCGTGGCCATGACTGTTGCAATAATTGAAAGCGTGCCAATAATAATTATCGCTACCGCCATTACAATTTACATGGCTTGCAGTTATTTAAAATTAAATTCAAGTCTGCACATGTGACAATAAAATTTTTCATTGTTTCTTTTTTTTTCAAATAACAGTTGTTGAATCATGAAAACATTTAGGACATACTGCAAGATAAATCAAGATCATAAAAGAACATGTTGTGATAATATTGTGACTTTGTTGCAATTTGTTAGATAGAACCCTTGACTAATGAATTGAAATGTATGTAAGTTTTTTTTTTGGTTTGTTAAAAAAAAAGAAGGAGGTTTAGTCGGTGTCAGTTGACTATGTTTTTCTACTGACGGCCGCCTAAGGCCCCGAAAATTGCAAATAATGCAAAGAACAAGGCGACTGGTAAGATACCAATTACAGTCCATGCTGTATCTTTGGCGTTCTCACATTCTGTGCTTCCTTGACCTGTTGGACATACTATTGCATCACTGACTTCGGAAAAGATTAGAATTCCGATCAGAAGTGCGACAGCGGCCCCAATGAAGGCCAAAATAAAGCCGAGACTTAGAACCATTAATTTTCATTGATTCTCTGAGTTATATAAAATAAAACTTAATACTCTATTTTAAATAACTCGATAGATGGGAAGGTTGCCACACTTGGAACAACGGGAGTTATTCCAAACTGGCATTGAGAAATTTCCATCATGACAATACTTGGGGCGTGCAGCTCCTTCCACAAAATCTTATACAAAAACTAACTAATAAAGTCAATGAAACTACTGATCCAATTACTGTGCATGTGGTAGGGATGGTAGGGATGGTGAGGATGTTTTTTTAATTTATAGGGATGTGGCCAAGATTCCTATGAATTAACTCAATCTGAATTTCAGATTTCCCATACTGAATTTCAGCTTTTGTCCATTTTTGAGGTTTTTTCAAACCTTCGGCCATGGTTTTGTGAACTTGACAGATGATAGCGTTCTTTAGGTAAGAGATTCTTCTAATCCAAAAGGATGAATCGAAATTCTGTCATAACTCTAATTCTAATTTCTATTTTTGTAGGTTATACAGCAATATCAATACCTGAATTATTTGTCGAAGAATGTGTTGGTGTTGAGGATTGTTATGATTACAATCGAAGAATGGCTCGGCTTCATAATTGGGATATTTCATGGTTCTTTACCGACTTTAGACATGTAGTTCACATGTCACTTTTAGTCCTAAGTTTGTCAGTTTTTGGTAATGCTAAGGTTTTAGTGCTTGTTTCCAGCTTACTTTTGTTAGTTGTTTCATATCTTCTATCGGTTAATCTCACCAAGAGTCGAGAAGCAGGAATCGTTACTTTGGTTGTTATCTTACAAAGCTCTGTGTTTTTCAAATATGATACTTCCGTTACATATCCAAGTTTTTGGGCTTTACTTTTTGTTACGAGCATGTATCTTGTTACGACAAAGTGGTACGCTTCCCCTGCACCTTACATCTTTTCTATACCAGCTAAAGCGTTAACTGCTGTATTTTTTCCAGCGTACATAATCTTTGTTTGGTTATTAGATATTCCAAAGTCGATTAAAAAGAAAGTAACAATTCTATACGCTGTTCTCTTTTCTATTGGTTCAGCAATTACTTTCATTGTTGGAATGAATTTTATTATTAATAAGACCAGTGGATTTGATTTAATTCAACAAATTAATATTGGTAAATTTCTAGAGGGGTTTTTCAGTTGGGTTTGGAAAGGATTTGCTGATGACCAAATTACGATTGTATTGTTAATTTTCTCCACCTTTATTCTACTAACTAAGATGAGAAACAAACCAAATGTCAAGGCGGTAGTTGTTTTTACTTGGTTATTGGTATTTACTTCACCATTTTTAATTGGATTTACTACCTATGATGTTTGGCCTTACCGAATGGTAGTACATGTTGTTGGTATTGCTTTAATGACTGGATTTTTAGTTACTGATTTGTCTTGGACTAGAAGTTTTCTAGTTAAAGCTAGAAGCTCCCCTGTTAAAGAAGAAGAACACAATCCATAATGCAAGTGAGAATCCTATAATAACTTCAAACACTTCGGTAGTTCCATCTGGGAAATCAACACCAATAGCACCGCTAAAGTCATCAACTGCATCAAAAATGAATCCACCGTCAAAGAATTTAGCAAAGTTTCTTATTGATTCTAATTCAGCAAAACCGAATTCACCGCCTACCCAATCCCATAATGAAGCGTCAGTTGAGTTTGTTGGGTTTAGTAATTCTCCTACTAATGTTGAGTTTAGATTCGGATCATCTGATGAATAAATCCCTGCACTTGAAGCATTTTGAGCTGGGAAGCCTGTACCATTATTGAAATCAACGTTACAACTTCTTTCAACACAGTCTGGTGAAGCTGCTGTATCTTCAATAATCAGGTCTAATAGACCAAATACAGCATTTACAATGAGAAAAAAGAACATTATTTTGATAAACATGCTATGGTATCATCTCCACTATGAATAACATCGCAGCCATTATTCCTAATGCCACTAGAACCCAAGCTAACCATTGACCGTTTGTTTCATTGGTTGACGGGTCTTCCCTTATGATGAAATGTTGCGTAATACACGGATCATTTGTTGGACACTGACCCGTGCCTGATGTTTCCGTTGTATATGCTACTTCATAGCCAGCAAACAGAATTAATGCTGATGAGAAAAATAGAACTGCTGAAAGTGCTTTGAGTAAAGCTCCAAACTTGAATGAAATTAAAAGCATTAAGACAGCCGAACCTACAAGTAGGGCAAACAATCCAGCTTCCATTAATGGCATGCTATAACATCAACCTCGTGTTATAAAAAATAAAAATTGCTAACATGCCTTATTACCCACTGGAACTGTAAATAACACTTGCCACATAGAGATTTGTCTTGGATCACCGTTCTTTCCTGTAATATCAAATTGAATTTCTAACTGTGAGTAATTATAGATTTTTTGATCTTCTGGATGAACCACATGCCATTTTTGTCTTAGTTTTTCTGAGTCAGTAAAATTTTGAAAAGTTTTTTGATGGCGAAGTAATTTTACTTCTTGTGCTACCTCAACTCCTGTATCATCATCTGTCTGAATTTCTGTTTCAAATAATGAAACAACCATATCAAAGTCTTGACCTTTTACATCATTTTTTGTATATTCAAATTCCAATGTTTCATTACAATCGGTAGAGCCTTCTGGTTGTGGTACAGGTTCTAATGCCAATCTATATGATTCTGTTTTTGGGTTTAATGAAGTTGTAAAAATTGGATTCGTTAACTGTTCAGCACTAACTAATTGTGGACTGAACCAATCGTTCCACCAAAGAATTGGTTGAATTGGTGTTAATGTTCTTCCGACAATTAAATGTCCATTTGATTCAACCTTAGTAAATTCTACAAAGTCATCAATGAAAATTGGTCTAGTATCATCTGATAAAACTGGATTTGGGTTTCCTTGAATTGCACTAGCACTAATACGGTATTCGTATGTATGAGATGGTTTTATATCAGAATCGAGGAAGAAAAACATTTCCTGTCCGTTAGACTCATCAATTATTTTTTCTTCAATGTCTCTTAATGAAGAAAACACTTCAACAAAGTTTTCTGTACTATTTACATCTCTTGATACACTATATCTATAAACTATATCATCTGCTACATCATCTGGGTTTTCCCATGTTACTAATATTGCATTGTTAGTTACTTCTCTTGCGAAAATATCTACTTTAGGTGGGCCGCTTGATGGTGGTGGGCCTCCTTGTGCTAAAACTTCAGCTATTTCATATAAACTGAATCCTAATATTAAAAATGTAATTACATATACTGCATAAACTTTTTTTAATTTAGCCATTGAAGTTCACCGCCAAATACAAACACATTACTTTCAAAATCATTCACTACAAAGTCGTCAGGTCTATGTATTCTTAAGAAAACCAAGTCTTCAGGTTCAAACTGATGTGATGATTCTGCTGTAATGAATTCTGTTATAGAAACTTGGTCAGAGCCACTTCTGTTTTCACAAACTGTCTGTCTAGAAGTAAAGTTTCCATTCATATTTTCTGTGTTTTGTAAAGCAAGAAGACTAAATTCAAAACAAACTGGTGCTGCACCCCCAGATTCAGACCAAAATACCTTAAGTTGTGGTGCTGATGAAGCTTCTCCATCATGTGCTTCTGCATGTCGTTGACCAAAATTGGTTGGACAGCTTGTTGCAGTACATCCTACCCAATCTATTGTTTTGATTACCATCGCATTACCAGAAACCCAACCAGCTCTATTTACTATCTCTTGAACTATTGGGCCTAAATTCGGTGTTTCTTGTGCTGGGCCTTCGTCACTAACACTTACCCAGTCTGGAATATTCCAATCAACTGTTGCAGTTGTATTTGCTCTACTTGAAATATCAAAGTCTGTTGTTGTAAATGCTGGTGCGTTATCATGATCATGCCCTGCAAATCTTACAATTATTGGGTCGTTAGGATTTGTTTCATCTACATGAAATTGGATAGTTGCGTTAATTATCGAAGCACCGTTTGGAATTGTTACATTAGTCCATCTCATACCTATCAAATCGTTGTCATCTGGTTCAATACAATTTTCACAATGAAGTTCTAAGTCAGTTGAGCCACAAGTTATATCTCCTGCTGGGCCGAGAGGGCCTATTGCTTCTTCACAGTCGTCATCATCATTATCTACTCGTTTCATAAATGAACTTTGTGAAGTGTCATCGTCTGTCCAAAACAGCCTAAAATTAAAACTAGGTGTGCCTGTGTAATCTTTAGGTACAACATACAACCAAGTTATGTTGTCATCTGGATCACTATTAGAACAAAACTCAACCGCCTGTCTTCTATATTCATTTATGTCTGAGGCCTCAAATAAAGAAAAAGTTACGTCATTTACGCAGTCTGTTCCAGTTAGGTCGTCAACGGTACTTTCTTCAGCATTGAAATGAACATCATTTAAACTAACAATAGTATCAATTCTTTTATTTTCAAATTGTTCAGTTGTTACATTCCAAATTAAAACATCTCTTTCATCTGGTGGAGTTGGATAACCTACATCAAGTAATTCATCTGCTGTTGCATTTAGGGTAAATGTTACTGATGAAGCATTACTGATTGCTATTCCTTGACCTACAAATGTTACAGTATCTCCTTCAGTTGCAGATTGAAAAACATTTCCTGTGCCATTGTTAATGTTCGATAATGGTGGAGCTCCGCCACCGCCTGTTTGAATAGTAATTGTTTCATTGTTTTGAGTTACAGTTACACCACCAGAACCAACTAATGTTCTTAGATTTACAATTCCAGCAGTTTCATTTTTGAATACTTCTGCACCGCCACCAATATTTGCGTGAGAAGCATTACCAATATCTCCTAAACTCCAAGTTATTGTATTATTTGCAAAGTCTGGTGTTATACTAATTGGAAAATCTCCAACAAATGTCACATTACCACTCACAGCATTACAAGTTGTATTCAAAAATGGTGGGCCTCCGCCTGCAAATATAACACATAATGAGTTTTCAACAAAGGCTGATGGACTTTCATCCAAAAGCATAGGAAGGATTACCGCAGCAGCTACCAACGCTATAATGATCGCAACTAGTGTCGATATGTCCAATGGTTATTCAATAATAGAGGTCTTATTAAAAATTAAGTGTCTGTTTTCTCGCTTTTTACTGTTAATCGATAAAATATAACTATCCCAGCTACTTCTAACTGTTCTACAAAAATCACTGTTGCAAAGTGAAGAATGTAACCTTCGGCTAAGTCATCCATCAATGTCATGATTAAAGCAAATATATCAAACCGAGCAATCAATGTATAGATTAAAGCAACTACTGCCTTTGGGAATTCTCTCCAATCAAACTCTGTCATTACTTCATCTTGAACATCTGCAAATGTTTCGATATTATCTTCTTTTAAAATATCTTTCATCTGTTGTATTTCATCTTTGAATTGATCCTTACCTAATTCTATTCCATAGATTACTGAACCGAAAAATAATAATCCGATAGTTAATTGTGTATAAACTAAATATTTTCTCTTACCTTTGTTAACTTTGAACATCTGTCTATGAAACGCTCGACCAAACCAACCAAGTTTATTTTTTTTAGATAGAATTAGTATTGATACTGATATTATAGTAATTAATCCAAATGAGCCAAACCAGTCGTCAGAAACGTACCGAACAAATAAAACTCTTACAGGCAATAAAACGAAAATTAATACAAGTCCAACCGATATGGACTCCACTATCTCTTTTAATTTTCCTTTCATTCAATCTAGTCCAACTATTTTCCTAAATTCATTATAGTCCATTGAGGTTTTGTTATCTAAAATTATCTCATCTTCATAAATTATACCGCCAATCCATTCACCATTATAAAAAACATAAACACCACTTTGCGTTTCTGGTGTCGGTAAAATTGGTGATGTTGCTTGCATAAACGCTATCGTTCCTACTACCAAAATTGTTACAATCACAGCCATTCCTAATAAAAGAAATCTTGCTCGCTTATCCCTAACTAATTCATCTGGTGTTTTTTCAGTCATGAGGGTATTTCCTAAATTCATCACAATAACAATCTTTTACGGAACAAAATCCAGTCATTTCAAAGTGGTCTTTTCTAAAATGCTCACAAGTACATTCTTTGTTTGGATTTAATTTTACTTTTTTTGGTTTCTGAACTTCAGGTGTTTTCTTTACTTGCATTGATTGTATTTGTTTTAATTGTTTTTTAATTAAAACTGGTTCTTCTACTTCTTCTATTTCCTTTGTTTCTTTTATTATCTCTTCTACCTTGTTTTCTTTTTCCTGTATCTCTTGTTTTATGTCATCAATATCTAATAAACATCCACATTTATCACAACCAGATTTGTGATTTTTCATTAAATGCTTACATTCTGGACAGAATACGTCTTGTTCTTTTTCTTTTTTCTTAAAAATTTTCTTTAAATCTGGTGTTTTAATTTCTTTTTGGAATAACTTATCGGTCTTGATCGTTGAATGTGTTGGTTTATCCTCTGGTTCTGGTAATGGAGGTTTCTTCTTGATTAATTTTTTCTTTTTGAATAATCCAAATCCTTTCTTCTTTGCTTTTGGTTTTGTTTTTGTTTTTCCTTTTTGTAATTCTTCTAATACTTTTTCTTGTACTGATTTTTCTTTAGCTAAACTTTCAATGTATTCTTCATTTTCTTTTGAATCATCTGGTGATGTTATTACATCAAAATCTTTTTCTGCTATATCAATGTCTTCTTGTATTTGTTCAATCTCTTCTTCAATATCTTTTTCTGTTCTTTCTTTGATCTTATCAACAGTTTTCTTTGTGTTCTCCATGTTAATTGTAATGTTTATGTTCTCTTCTTTTGGTTCTTTTTCGTATAAATTCTCAACAGCTCTATCCAAATCTTCCATTTTTTGTTTCATTCGTCTTAATGTTTCTGGGTCTGCTTGTTTCAGTTTCTCTTTTGAGAATCCTTTATCTTCAAAGTAATCAATGATAGATTTCATCGAATCATCTCTCATGTATTTTGACATTACTGCTAACTGTTTTTGTAAGGTATCTGCTCTCTCTGAGTTCATGTAGCCATCTCGATTCTTATTACATTTTTCGTATTCAGCCATCTTATGTTCATAAATTAAATCCATAGCTTCTCTTGGAATTTCAGACAAGTCCAAATTTGGTGTTTCTGTAAAAGTATTTTTATCTATTTTCCATTCTTTACCTTTTATTTTTTTAATTTTTTTCTTGAATAAATCCATTATCTTCCCCAGTCACATGTTTTACAACAAATTCTTGTATGTGCATGACAGTTTTCTGCTGGTTGTACCCCTCCTTCACATCTAGGACAGTGTTTATAGTCTGTAATCTGTTTGCTTCCATGTTTTGATTTGAATTTACCTGATGTACTTAGCTTAAGTCTTAATCCTCTATGAGCTTCTGCTAATGAAACTTTACCTAATCTAACTAATTGTTTTAATGAATCTTCTGCATGTTCGATGATGAAAATTCCTCTTTCAACACTTGCTTTACTTATTCCAATCTTTTTTCCAATTACTTGTGAAGTATGTCCTATTGGTAATGGTTTTGGTGTATCAGATGGTTCACTTGTAAATCTTCCATCCTTTCCTCTTTTCTTTGGATGACCGATTCTTTTTTGGTTTTCTGCTTTGATTTGTTTGTATAAATTATAAATTAATTCAACTCTTTGGTACGGATTTAACTGTCTTCTTATCAGATTAGATGTAACTACAAACTCTTTTTCTTCTTGTTTTGTTTTAAAATCCTTAGTGACAAAACTTGGTTTAATTCCAAGCTCTTGACAGATTTCATATCTTGTATGTCCATCTAAAACTGTACCTTCTGAATTTACAATTAATGGAGTATGTAATCCATCTACAATAATCGATTCTTTAAGGGCTTGACGTTCTTCTTTTGATGGTCGAGGAATTAAATCAAGGTATTCTTCATTGATCGATAATTCAATAGTTTTAGTTGTCATGCCCTGAATGTAAAGACATTCTAACTAAAAGTTATAAACTTTATCTAATCTCTTCGTAATATGAACAATTAACACAAACTTTTAATTTCACAAATTTATGTTTCTTGTTTTTTATGGCGTGGCAGATCGCTAAGTCTTTATCTGTTTTTTCTGACAAAGTAACTTACATAATGTCCGTTTTCTTCGTCAATGTCTTCACCTTTGCTATGCTTCCTCTTACAATCTGGACAGCAAGCTATGATTTCTTCTCTTCTATTGAAACTATTGCGTTGCTCATTCCAAGCTTCAGTTAATAACTCCATAACTAACTCATTTCTTTTCTTGTTTGAAGCATATTTCTCGCCTGAATATTCTACTCTAATGTCCTGTGCTTCTTCACACTTGCACATCTCACAAGTTTGTTTTTCAGTATAGTCTTTTAGTGCCAAAGCCATGATTTTTTTCTGTATCTGTTTCATGTTATAATCTTCCTTCCTAATTGGTAGTATGGTGTTTAATCCTTTAAAGCTTGTGTATGTTTCCTTACTACACACAGTTCCAAATTGGCATTATTCTGAAATTCAGTCACTATTGAATATACACCCTTTGAGTCTTAAATCTACTATTCCTTGGTTTGTATCTTAATAAATGATTACAGCAAGGACACCTTATTCCATCCCATCTAATCCATTTGTCACAGATATTGCATCTTTTTTGTCCACTAGTGTATCTACTTTTGTATGCTTCTTTAGTTGCTATGTATGGTTTGCACTTACCATTACATGTGTAAATTACATGTCCCATTAACTACACCTTTTTACCATACGCCTTTTCTAATGCTCTTCTTCGTTGCCAATATCTTATCTGTCTTGTTCTTTTAAATAATTTTAAACCCCAAATGAATTTTCCTTTACGTCTTACCTTTGTTAGATAACGATGTGGATCATAATACTGTTCTATTTCTCGTCTAAACTTTGCTCTGTCTTGTGAATTTGCATGAACAAAATTTCTATCATTCGCTTTTATTATCACTCTTTTTCACCTCTGACCACATTGATTCTTGTGGCTCGTTTCTTCCCCTTTCTCTCCCCAAATTTTTTACAACTTTATCAATGTCATTAAGAAATCCTTTATCATTCTTTTCATCTAGTTCCCATTTTAATTTCTCTAAATCAAGTTTTGACATTGATTCGCCAGTAGGTTCTAAGTCTTCACCCAAATAATCTCCAAAGTAATAACTTTTACCAGAAGTGAATTCAGCTTGCTCTAGTCCATAAACTGAATACTGTCCTTTTGCTTTCCATCTAGGTTGACCTGATGGGTCTATGATTATTTCTTCTATGAAACCTTTTTTGTTTTCAGTTGGTTTCCAACCATGACAAATTACAACATCTCCTACTTTGAGCATTATACACTATCCCCCCACCTGAAATTGCATAAAGGGCATCCTTCCCATGATGTAGAAATGAATATTTTTCTGCATTTTGGACACCGTAATGTTACTTCTTGTACTTCATCTATCATCGCCATCACCATGAATTTTACCTCGTTTAAATCGTGAATCTAGTTTTTCATAATTCCATTCTAGTATTTCTTCCATTGAAAAACCTAAACTATTTGCAAGTCTTGTAAGATACCATATCACATCACCAATCTCCATAGCATATTCTCGTGGTCTTTCTTCTAATTGCCCTGCATGGTCACGAAAAACTTTCTTGAATTTGTTTGATATTTCTCCTAATTCACCAAATGCACCAAGTATGTAAATTGTTGGCTTAATTCCATCTGGGTACATGTCAAATTCCTTAATTCGTTTTTCATACTCTTCAAAATTCATGCTATACGCACCAATTTATAGTAAGTATCTTTATCTTTCACTTTCTTTTTCTGACATTTGGTTCTGAGTTTCAGATGACACCTATCACAAACAAACTTCCATTTGGGGTAAGTAATGCTGCAACTAGAACAATAATTATGTAAATGATAGTTAACACGCATGTCAGTCACCGCATCTTTCTCCTTTCATTCTCTTGCCTTCGTCTTTTTGATTCTCTGAAATTCAGAATTAACCAAATTATTATTCCCGCAGCGAACGCAAGTGTAAAAGCTATTCCAGTAAATGTTCCTTGATCTTGTTTTAAACTCATCATATAACCAGCAGCAATCAAAAGACCGCCAATAGATAACAATCCGAATATTACTTTACCCCTAAAACCCTTCACTATCACTAGTTAACTATCACTAGTTTATAACATTATTTATTTCTGAATTTCAGATTTTTTTAATGTGCAGGAGTTCCGCACTTTGAACAAATGAATTGATCTGCAACTCGTTTATCAAATACATGACTACATCTTTGCTTTTGTGCAAAATGAGATGTTGGTCTAGCATAACCAGTTTCTTCCCAATCAATAAACTTGTATAATTCACTAAGTCTAAAATCACAATCAGCACAAAATCTATGAACTACTAAACTATGTTCATCTACATGTTCATGCTCATCTGTTAACAGTTGTGAATTGCATTTAGGACAATATGAAATAGGCTTAAGTCCTTTCCTAACAAGGCTCATTTATCTCTCCATTCTTTAGCTCGTTTTTCAGAAGCACGTTTCTGAATTTCAGCTAACGTTTGTGGTAATTCTTCCATTACTTCATTCAAACTTTTGTTTCCAAATGCTTCTTCTTGGAAGACTTCAAGATGTTTATCACATAATACTGAATGAGAGCAAACATATTGTCCACTTTTTCTTTTCTCATTAATTATTAACATAACATCTGTCCACTTTAATGTTGGGTCATCACACAATACACAAGTCATCTTAGGTTAATCTCCATTCTTTTCTTGGCTTGTTCTACTGCTTGTGTTAATTCTAAGAATATTGAATGTGGCATCATTATTGTTGTAACTCCTATTCTAACTGTAATTGATGTTTCAGAGTCTTTAAACTTCTCTTTCCAAATATCAATTTGATTTCCATCAAATAATACATCTTCACTCATTCTACTATCTCTCCTTTTGCATTACAAAAACCTACCCATGTGAACCAGTTACAATCACAAAGTTTGCATTTACCATGACCTTTTTGGATATTTGGTTCATGTCCATTATGTGAATCAGGTGAATTACCTCCAAAGTGTCCACAACTACACATTTCAAAAACAGAGTGGAAACCATGAACTTCTCCTTCTTTTAATTTCTTCTGAAATTCAACTCTTTCTTTATTCAAAATTTTAGTTGTCATTGTATGAATCCCCCACTAAGATGTTCATCTGGTTTGTTTTCACAGTTTCTACAAAGTCCTAAACCACCTGTTGCTCTTGTTCTAGTGAATTGTGAATAATTAATTGGACTACCGCATTTGTTACATAGAAATGATTTATTCTCTGGTTTAGTTTCTGATGTATATCTATCTGAAACTGGTTTTTCAGGTAACACTAATTCATCTGGAACTACTAATGCTGTATCATCAATAGGTTTTTCAGATTTACGTTGTCTTTGTGGTTCTAACATATCTGTTTGCTCTCTCTGTTCTTCTTTCTCTTTCTTCTTTCTATATTGAGATTTGTCAAAGTTATCCATTCTATTTTTATCAATCCACTTCTGCATTGGCTGTTCATGTTTGCTTGTAGCCCATTCAGGTTTTGCTATTCCACATGGACATACATTTGGATTATCTTTTGTTCCATGATGAGCTGGACTTTCTAACCATTCCTTTCCTTTTCTTTCATGAAAATATCTTCTAACTCTGATATGTTCTGCATTAGCTTCAAATGGTGTCATAGTAGAATAGATTTCTTTAACTGATCTAGCACCTTTCTTACCTTTTTTAGCTGGTCTTGGTTGAGCGTCTAATTCATCAAACCTCTTCTCCATACTCTTAATTTTTCGTTCGTTATCTTCAAGTTGTTTATTCTTCTCTCTAATTATCTGCTCTTGTTCTTTGATCTTCTGACTTTGTTTCCAACCAATAGCTGCTAACTGTGTTGGTTTAAGATTTCCTTTTGAGCCTAATGGTATTACTGGTATTGTTGGTGTTTCTGGAATATGTGGATAAACTTCTTCCACTTCTTCTTTAGGTATCTCTTTTGGTTCTCTTGCCATTCTTGCTTTCTTTTCACGTTTAGCTCTTTCTTTTTTCTCACGTTGTCTAATGAACTTTAATCCAGACGTAGCCACTCTTGAACTTATTGTTGGTTCTGCTACTCTATAATCAAGTAATCCAGACTTTTCAATTTCATCTGCAATTTCAGCATTTGTGTAACCTAGTTTAGCATATTTTCTAATTATTGCTAGAACTTTTTTAGGTAATACTTTATGTTTTGGATGTTCTATCTTCTCTTTCTTCTTATTCTTCTTTAGTTTATCAAACCAACCCATTATGTTTCACTCCTTTTTACATAGTCAATACTATCTGCTAACTGATTTAATGTTGGATTTTGTTTAAGTGCGTAATGTAACAGTCCATTAATAACAATGGAAGTGGATGTGGATTCTTTTTCTCTATTCAATAGTTTTGACTGTATATCTAATACTTTATCATCTATGTTCTGTGCAATCATTATCGTTCTTCTCTTCATGGCTTGAACCACATCCACGCTAGTATCGCAAGCAACAATATACCGCCACCACCGACTGACACAATGAATCTCCGTTTGCGTAATCCCCAATAGTCTTTTTTAACATCTTCGTTAGTCATCTTCACCCTCCTGTACGATAACAGCAACATCAATCTGTGCTTGAATTGGAACTCCAAACCATCTTGAGAACTCTTCAATTAACTCTCTGAATGTATGTAGTTTTCCCATCAAGTAACTTGCTCTTGCTGAATTATCAGTAACAATTAGCTCTTTGCTTATTGCTTTTGTCTCTTGTTCGATGTAATTGTATAGTTTGTATCTTCCAGCTTTACCTAGTCGGTACAAGTTTGACGTGGCAATCTGCTTTGCCCTGTTAAACTCTGATTCCGTTATACTCCTTTGCGATTTCTTCCCCCGATTCTTACGGGCTTTGGTTGTTGACTTTTTCATACCATCTTACCCTAATACTAACTATGTTATAAACTTTAGGTTAACCTCTCCCTTAAGAAATTCAAATCTCCTTTCTTTGCGATAAAATATCTCATACATTCTTTAATTGCTTCTGGTCTTGAATATGATCTAGTCTTACATGCTTCATCAAATTTTTTCATCAATTTATCTGGAATGTTAATTGAGATTTTCTGAAATTTTAATGACATTTAGAATCCTCCAAAGAAATCAAGTTCATCCTTTTTTGTTTTTTTATTACTACTACCAGTACCAAATATTGATTCAGGTGTGAACATATTTGCAAAGTCTGTTTCTGACTTTGATGATTTACCTTTCTTCTTTGGTTCTTCCATTCCCATTCCGTCAAACTGTGAACCAATGTCGTTTGTTATATTACCGATTGTCTGCATGCCTTTAGCAATCTTTTCAGGTGCAATTATCATTCCATTGTTTATCATCTTCTGTCCTTTACGACCTTTTAATTGTAAAATGTTCATGTATGCTTTCATTTTAGCTATCTTGCCTTCTGCTTGTTCGTATTCCTGTCTTAGTTTAGCCATTCTTTCTTGATATACAGCTTCTTTAATTTGATAAAGTCCTCTTTCATCTTTCTTAGTTTCCATGTATGACGCTTCTTTTTCAATCTCATGTGCTTCTTCCATCATGTTACTAGTTTTCTCACGTTCTTTGTCGAGTAATAATTTAGTCTTGATTAAAAGTTGTTTATCCTCTTCATCTTTGAGTTGATCCCATACTGCCAACCAATGATCACGTTGTTTTGTAAGTTCTTCTATCATTGGTTCATATCTTTCTTCTTTCATTCTCTGTTGAATCTCTGATACCTTCTGACCAATCAATCTCTTATGACGCTGAAGTTCAGTCATTCTATCTACTTTCTCTCTATCAGTCTTAGTTCTCTTTGACTTTGATTTTCGTTTTGTTTTTCTTCTAGTCATTTCTTTTTACCTCTCTTTGCTTTTGCTTTTAGTCTATCTCTGTAATTTTGTTGGTTTATTGCTTTTTGCTTCTTCCTTGATGGCTTTGATTCGTATCTAGCAATAGCTTCTTTACCTTTCTTTGAATGTGTGTATTTCCACTGAATTTCAGCTATTCTTTTCTTATTTCTTTCATAATACTCTTTATAATACTCCTTACCTGATTTTTTATACCATTTACTAGTAGCTTTTTGATGGGCTTTCTTTCTCTTTAATCTCTGTGCCTTTGTTAATTTGCCTTTCATAATTCTCTTACGGGGTTGTCGTATATTAAGTCTGCTACTGGTCATTCTAAAATCTGACCTCCACAAAAAGAACACTGCCATAAGTGGTCATCTCCATACCAACTCATTTCTTCTCCACATACCTTACAATCCATTTACTCATCTTCCTCCGAGTCGTAGGTTATACATCGTTTTATCGCTTCTTCATAGATATAGTTCTCATATTTTTCTGACCAAGAATATTCTTTAGCTAAGTCCTTAAAATTATCGCATGTCAAAGTGCTGTTTAGATATGGAAACATGAAGCCTGTAAGTTCTCTTTTACCTTCAAAGTCCATTTTTGCACGATTCTCAAACCAGTATGAAGGAATGTATGTTGGATTTCCATCTGGATCGGTGTACTTTGGAGGATATAGTAATTTCAAATCCTCAACTCTTTCCATGCTTGAACCCTGTGTCATGGTTGTCTTACTTCCTGTAATTTCTCTGCCATCTACCACAATACTATCCAACTGAAGTTCAGGTGAGGCTGGTGAGGCTGGTGAGCCTATTTTACCACCAAGCTGGCCAGTTTTTTGAGTTTGGTCAATCTGAACTTCAGATTCTGGTTTTTGGTCTTGCTCACCCCGCAGGGCTTGTTCTGCTGTTTGGAATCCTAATATTACTCCAAATGTTATTAATGAAACACCTAGAACTAATGCCAGTGAGCGATTCAAAGTTCAACATCCTCCGAAAGTGTCTCTACTATGTCTTTTTCAAACCTGTTGACTTTGTTATGATCCATTATACTTTGATACTCTGTCGTTTTATCTTTGGGTTTCTCGGTATTCTCGCTACTCTCGGTATCGGTTTCAACGGACACAGCCTGTTCAAACTCCGTAAGAAAAACTCTATCACCGATTGCTAATTCTACTTCTTCATTTGTAAATGGTGTTCTCTTTGATATACCAATTCCACGCATAAAACGATTAAATGCTCTTACTGTTTCATCTCGTTTTTCTAAGATATGTTGGATGTGATCTATGTCTAATTCTTCAATGTTTCTCATGCATAATCCCTCCATCTAACCCATTTTGATTCCATTACATGTTTTTTAATTGGTTTTTTTACTTTTTTTGATTCTTTTCTATAATGTTTAACTAAAAATGTTTGTAATTCTTTTATTGTTTTATTTATTTCTCTTTTAAATGCTTTAGTATTCTCCTTCTGTAATTTAGAACTATTTGTATCTTCTTTACCTTCTATCATAAGATTATGTGGTCTTACTTGTAATTCTTTTACATCAAGATATGCAATCACAATAAAATTTTCTGGATATTCTAATGTTATTACTAATTTTTTATTTGAATTACTACGAACTCTTCCTATTGCATATTCCCCTCTTCGTATTTCTGGATGTTTATTGTATTTTCTTTTTAGTTGTTTTAATTTATCTATTGCTACTACTGATACCTTTTCTTTTGTAACTTGTGTTAAATTCTGTCTAGCCAAAGAATGTAATACCTCCCATTTCTTCTACCCATTTTATCATATAGTCTTCTAATATTCCTGCTGTTAACAACAACCCAATTACAATTCCAACTTCGATTGAAATTGGTTTCCAGTCTTTCTTTAATGAATCATCTCGTTTAATTAACTTCTTTGTGATTATGAAACTCCTTGACATACCAATAGAATAACTAAATAATTCCATCAAGCCGAATGGTGAAAGATAAAGTATCGCTAAAGCTGGAAAGTCCTCTAGTAATGGTGTAATAGATGAGAAAGCTGAAAATGCATATCCAGTCTGAAATGAAGCCAGTAATCCCCAAAACAGGCCGAAAGCTGGGATAAACATCAATGCATTTATCGATAGATTATGTAAGAAAATACCATAACCATCTATTCCTCTTGTAGCTTCTTCAAACTCTTTAATCAACTGTTCAGCTTCTGATTGCTCTACTTCAAACATTGATCCAATCTGATATGAGATTGAAAATATTGCCATGAATAAGAACAATAACTTAAGTCTATACCGATTCTTTTTTGGTTTTGTTTCTTGTTCACTCATTTTCATACTCCAAATATTGTTTGTATTCATCTTCAAATTTGTATGGTTTTTCAACTACATCAACGATTTCTTTTGCTGTCCAATCTTTACTATATGCTAGAAAACTAATTAATTCTAACACGTTTTTCTGATCTTCGTACCATTGTTCACTCATTTTTTTCATCATCCTCGAATTGATTTACTGCTGTTTCAAGTATTTCCCAAAATCCATCCATTCCCCATGCATTTTCTCTGTCTGCGTTTCTATTGGCATAATCAAAAGCTTTAATGATCTGTTCTCTAGTTGGATCAATGTTTCTTTCAAGAAAAATACCATAAACATCTTCCCATGTATTCGTTGTTTCTTTATTCCAGTCAACATCTTTTGGCATGTTTTTGTATTTTAATGGCTCATATCGTACCTTATCTTCTGGTGGAATTGAAGTCATCCTTGCTTTTCGTTTTGTATATCTAGTCATGCAACAACCTCCTTTTTACGCATTGTTACTGCATAGAAAATATAGACACCCATCAATTCAAGTTGCTCTACTAAGAATACTAAATGAAAGTGAAGTATCATTCCTTCGCTTAATTCATTTACAACTCCTTGTGTAATTGCAATTACTTTAAAGTCATAAAGTAATGCACCTATGTAATCATCTACCCCGCCAACTATTTTTGGTGGTTGTAATGGCTCTAATACATTTTTTACTGTGTCACTTTTACCAAAGTCAACGCCAAATTCTTCCTGTACTTCTTGCATGGCTACTGCCATCTCGTCTGCATATTGTGTATTTGCCAAGTCTATTGTATAGACACTGAAACTGAAATAAAGTAAAGATATACTCATCATCGTTGCTACAAAAACTCTTTTTTTACCAGTTGTCAGTCTTAACATCTGTCTTTCAAACATTTTACCGAATCCTCCTAACTTCTTTTTCTTAACTAGAATTACTACTATGATTGAAATTAATGAAATAACTCCTAATGATCCCCATGTTGAATCAGAAACAAACTCAACAAACAATAGCCTAACTGGTAACAATAAACCAGTCATCACGATAGCCACTATTGCAAATTCTTTATAGTCTCTACTTATCATAAGTCATACTCACCTTTTACTTCTTCAAGAAATTCTTTAACTACTGTTCTAGAAATAAAATCATATTCTTCTCCAAGTTCTTGACAAATTTGTTGTAATGTGTCAGTCATAATTTGTTGTAATGTGTCAGTCATTTACACTTTACCTCCTTCAAAATATCCCACAACTATTTTTTTACATCGATTGCAAAATCCTTCAATACCATACACTTCTTTTTTAGTAAAGTAACGTTCCTTTGCTATTTTTGACAGTTTTTCAGTTTTCTCTAAATCCCAAACACTTTTTCCATGCTTACACTGACTACAATCACATTCCCAACTATCTTCATCTACTATCTCAATTAATTTTAATTTTATTTCAGTCATTGTCTTACTCCATTTGAATTTCTATAAACAAAGAATATCACCAATGTTAACAAAGTCATTCCCTGTATTGCACCAGCTAACTGTCCGTTCATGTAAAAGTCATGTAGATAACCTTCCATGATTCCACCCATGTATTCTATTATTGATATTGAAACTAAAGCAATACCAATTCCTTTCCATGCACCTCTAAGGTGTTTTCTAATACCAACAAACGCCATAAATCCAATTATCGCAGCTAAAAATCCACCTGAATATCTAAAAACAGTCGGATCATCCATTGTTCCCATACATGTAGCCCATGCACCGAAGAAACTTACACTAAAGTTTGCTTCATTCCCTGCCATCTCACAAGCAAACACATGTCCTAACTCATGCACATAAGTTAGAACGGGCATTAGGATCATAACTGAAACTAATGTAACAAACACTAATCTAAAATCAAACATTTGTTTTAATTGGTTACTCATAATTAGACCTCCATCCCATTTTCTCTGCTTCTTCAAATGAGTTTGTTCTAGAACAGTCACTACAAATTATTTGGTTATGGACTGTAAGTTGATCATCAAATTCTAATTCAGCTTTAAAGTAATATCTATTCAAAATTCCACCTCAATATTGTGTTTT
>JABAOH010157694.1_pt1 | contig 52425 bp, 44 predicted proteins | sample 7062181 | NCBI WGS metagenome assembly JABAOH01 (sample SAMN14538630, study PRJNA623070) | marine sediment metagenome | biome: marine biome [ENVO:00000428]; feature: marine pelagic biome [ENVO:01000023]; material: deep marine sediment [ENVO:00002113]; isolation source: pool of 5 deep marine... | reverse complement strand
CTCACTGATCCGGAGAGGAACTATGTCATCGCCTACATCGGAGCTTTGCTCAGAACTTCTGAAGAGGCATACCTGCTGTATAGGGATGGCATGCTTGACGAGGAATACTGGGGAACGCGTGCGGGAGTGTTGTTAGCGGCACTGCGTTCATCTGTTGCGCGACAAGTTTATTTTGACACGCGAGATGCTGGTTTTTATACGCCGGACTTTGTCCGATGGGCCGACAGCGCAATAATGGAAAAGTACGGGACCAAGTCCAATTGATCGCTTCCGGACGGCTGGTTTTGGCCGTCTCCAACCGCTCGCCAGGTGATAGACTGAGAGGCTGGTACTGACCCAATGCGGACTATCATCGTTCGCGGATCGGGAGACGAATAATGGATCTTCAGTCCCTTGTTTCGATTGCCGAGATAACAGGTGGAATTGCGGTACTGGTTTCGCTTGTTTTTGTTGTCGTTTCCATTCGACAGAATACAAGATCTCAAAAGGCGCTTGCCGTAGATTCGCTGACAGCGGCGATAACGGCTATAAACGTGCCTGCAATTGAATCTCCGAAGGTAGGATTCGCCGTCGCCAAGGCGATGTTGGATTGGCAAGCCGCGAGTCGCGAAGAAAGGGCTATTGCTCACTACTTTCTCTTCTCCTACTTCAAGTTATCGGAAAATGCCTGGTACCTGAGGCAGTCCGACGTATTGGATCACGGTCAGTGGATGGGTTGGGAGACGGCACTACGCAAGTACTATCATGCGCCTGGAGTGCAACAAGTTTGGTGGCCAAACAGACGTAACGCTTATTNNAAGAATTTCTGGCAGGGACTGCGCCGGCAAACGAACTTGGAAACCTGATTGACATTTTTGGTCGCGATGCAAGTGATGCCAGGTGACAGCGATTGTTGAGCTGAAGGAAGTCTCTGAGGACCGTCCGCTTCTGGCCGTAACCAGCCGGCCAGTCCTCTCTAACTTGAATCTTTTGAGCGGCTACTTTCTTTAAAAGCAGCCGTTCGATCATGGTAATGCTCGATCGATCGGGGCAGGCGTCCACGCGGACTCTGAACCGGACCTTTGCGCAAATGTGCAAGGGGTTGTCCATCACGCGGAACCTGTTGGATGCTCTCGGACGTCGAACCGACCCGATGCGTGCCAGGTGCTCCGAAGGCTGATACCGTAGTACGTGTTGCCGTCTATGTCACCAGTTGCACTGGTGACATAGACGGCAAAGCCAGTCGTACCGAAGGCTAAAAGCCGAAATCCGGGATTACGGCGGGATGACGCATTCCGAACCGGCATTGACAACAACGGTTTTAGACGCGGCCACTGCGTACAAAGTGGCAACAAGGCGCTCGAGGATCCTTGAGACCAGCGCCGCGATCATCGATCGAGGATCTTTCGTCAACGTTCCGTTCATCGAACGGTCAATTTCAAAGGAGGTAATCAAACACACAGACAATTGACGGCCCTTGTGGCCAGTTGGAAAACTACCGAGCACAACTCAACAGAGAACTCCCGGTAGGGCCTGATTCCAGGCCGGTCCAGAGTAGGGATTGGTGTCCCAGGACCTTCGTCACTTCGGTGAGTTAGCAGTTCAGCTGCTGGCGGTCAGAAACACTTACCATTTGAAAACAGCACCGTAATCTCTGGATAACCAACACCGACAAATTGAGTGCGTGGGGATTGGCGAGGCCGCCAGGAATATGCGGCCACGTTGGGTCACGAAGCTTTGATCATGCAGACTGCTTCGATTTGCTACCGATCGCAACAACGTCGGCGCCGGTTTTCAAGCTGTCCAGGTAATCAGCCCAGAATTGCATCATCTCTCGCCGCTGGGGGAGGTAAGAAGCATGGTTGTACGCGGCCCGGACTTTGTTCCGTTCTGCATGAGCGAGTTGCTTTTCGATGATGTCAGGAGGGAAGCCGAGCTCGTTAAGACGTGTAGAGGCCATCGCCCGAAAGCCGTGAGCGGTCATCTGCTCATTGGAATAGCCCAAGCGCCTCAGGGCGGCATTGAGTGAGTTGTCGGACATGCACGTCGACCGACTCCTAACGGAGGGAAACACATAGCCAGATTCGCTGCCGGTCAGGGGAAACAGATCATCGAGAATCGCGACCGCCTGATCGGCCAGCGGAACGACATGCTCGACCCTAAGCTTCGTCCGGCCAGCCGGAATACGCCACTCCGCCTCTTCAAGGTCAAACTCGTCCCAGGTGGCAGCTCGCAATTCGCCAGGTCTCACAAAAACCAGCGGTGCCAATTTGAGCGCGGCGCATACTGAATGCAGGCCCGAGTAGCCGTCAATAGCTCGCAGTAACTCGCCGATCCTCTTCGGTTCAGTGATCGTGGCGAAGTTCTTGGCATTGACCGGGGCCAGTTGGCCGGCGAGGGCTGCAGCTATGTCTTGTTCGGCTCGGCCAGAGCCAATGGCGTAGCGCCAAATTCGGCTACAGGCAGACCGAATCCGATGGGCCGTCTCATAGCTGCCTTTGTGCTCCACACGCCTAAGTACCGCCAGCAACTCGGCGGCCGTGATCCGGGCTATCGGTTTTGTGCCGAGATAGGGGAAGACGTGCAGTTCGAGGCGACGAAGCGTGGTCGCCGCAGCACCGGCCGTCTGCATCTCCAGAAACTCAGTGGCGATGGCCTTTAGGGTCTCGGGAGAGGTTGCTGCCTGGCGCTCTGCTTTTCTGACTACGGACGGATCAATTGGAGGTTCGGCGGCCAGCAGTCTACGAGCGTCGTCTCGCTTGTCACGAGCCATCTTCAAACTGGTATCTGGATACGTCCCCAGGCTCAACATCATCTGCTTGCCGGCAAAACGGTACCGTAGCCGCCACCACAGCCCTCCTGACGGCTGAACCTGCAGAATCAGGCCACCACCATCAGCGAGATTGAACGGCTTTTCGGCAGGTTTGGCGTGGTCTATGTGCTTTTGGCTGAGCTTGTTGAGTTGCCGCACTTGTGTGTAACTCTGTTTCCGAAAATGGAGTTACACACAAAGTTACACACATTTGGAAATCGTTACAATCGGACCGTAAAAGGTCCTGCTGGATCTGAATTAACACAAAAACAATAACTTACATGCTAATCCCGGATCCCGCAGCACCTTCTCGGATCCTCTCGGATCCTGAATTGGTGGAGGTGGTGGGAATCGAACCCACGTCCGCAAGCCCTCCGCCCCAAGGTCTACATGCTTATTCCGTCTTTGATCTCACTGTGAGCTACCCGACGGGCAGGGAAGACTCACAGCCAGTTCAGTAGAGATTTAACGGATCGGACCCTGAACAAGCCCTCACCGCGGTCCTGTGTATTCGACCCCTGGGATCCGGACGCACAGGCACGATCCGGGCAGAGGGCGCTAGGCTGGTTTTTAGGCAGCTAGTGCGTAGTTGTCGTCGTTGGCAACTATAAGTGTTACAGCTGGATTTACGAGGTAATCTGTTCCTCGGCATGCACTCGGGGTTTCGCGACCCACGTCGAAGCCATGTCACCCCCGTGAATGTTCAGTCTAGGGGCAACCGGCGGAAATACAAGGTCACCCTTTGAGAATTCGCGCCCTCTGGCGCTGCCAGTCGCGATCCTTGGTCGCCGCGCGTTTATCGTGTTTTTTCTTGCCGCGGGCCATGCCGACCTTGAGTTTGGCGCGGCCCCTGGTCCAGTGCAGGTCCAGCGGAACGAGCGCCATGCCCTTGCGTTCGACGGCGCCGATCAGCCGGTCGAGTTCATCCCGCTGCAACAGGAGCTTCCGCGAGCGTGTCGGATCGGCCTTGATATGGGTGGAGGCCGAGGTCAATGGCGAGAAGTGCGCGCCAATGAGCCAGGCTTCGCCGTTGCGGATGATGACATAACTTTCCGACAGCTGGGCATTGCCGGCTCTGAGGCTCTTGACCTCCCAGCCCTCGAGTACCAGCCCGGCCTCGAAATCGTCATCGATAAAATAGTCGTGCCGTGCCTTGCGGTTGACGGCGATGACGTTTTCGGCAGGTTGTTTGTTCTTTTTGCGGCCCATGGTCGGCGGCGATTATAAGGTCATGATGTTGTCAGGTCTTGGTATTTGTATGAGAATCCCGTGTCCTGTGGCGATCAGAGCAGAAAAATGCTGAGCAACCAGGCTGACGAATCCGGAAAACGCAAATCATTACACGGCCACTGGTCGTCCCGCATGGCTTTCGTCCTTGCGGTGACGGGATCGGCCGTTGGTCTCGGCAATATCTGGCGCTTCCCCTACGTTGTCGGCGAGAACGGCGGTGGTGCCTTCGTTCTCGTCTATCTTGCCTGTGTTTTCCTCATCGGCATGCCCGTCATGATGTCCGAAATCCTCATGGGCCGTCGCGGCCGGCGCAACCCGATAGCGACGATGGCGTTGCTGGGTGCCGAGGAGGGCAAGTCCACGAGATGGAGTCTCGTCGGCACGATGGGCGTGCTGGCGGGCGTGCTGATCCTGTCCTATTACGCCGTTATCGGCGGCTGGACCCTGGCCTACGTACTCAAGAGCGGATTGGGGCAGTTTGCCGATGTGGGCGCCGATGCGGTCACGGCCATACGCGATGAGTTTATTGGCAGCTGGTTCACGCTGGGCCTGTATCACTCGATTTTCATGGGCCTGACAATATTCGTCGTCGCGCGCGGCGTCGAGCGCGGTCTCGAACAGGCAGTTCGGTTCATGGTGCCGGCATTGCTGCTGCTGATGATCGTCCTGCTCGGATACTCGATCTCGTCCGGCCATTTCGGCGAGGGCGTCGCGTTCCTGTTTACGCCTGACTGGGGCAAGCTCGACTGGAATATGGTCCTCGAGGCGATGGGCCAGGCGTTCTTTACTTTGAGTATCGGCATGGGTGCGGTCATGGCCTATGGCGCCTACCTCCCCGAAGAAACCTCGATACCCGGTTCGGCCGCGACCGTCGCGTTTGCTGATACGTCGATTGCCTTGCTGGCCGGCCTCGTCATCTTCCCGCTCGTTTTTGCCAACGGCCTGAATCCCGGCGACGGGCCGGGTCTGGTTTTCATCACCTTGCCGCTGGCTTTCGGCCAGATGCCGGGCGGCGTGTTCTTTGCCACGATATTCTTCGTGCTGCTCACTTTTGCGGCATGGACTTCGGCGATCAGTCTGATGGAACCGGCTGTCGCCTGGATCATGGAGCGCTTCCACAAGTCGCGTGCCCAGGCAGCGATCATTATTGGACTGCTGATCTGGTTCGTCGGCGTGGGCACGGTTTTGTCGTTCAATGTGCTGGCAGATTTCACGTTCCTGCGCGGAACGATCTTCGACAATCTCGATCACCTGACGCTGAATATCATGCTTCCGCTCGGTGGTTTGCTGATCGTCATCTTCGCGGGTTGGGTCATGTGCCGTAATGCCACGGCTGACGAAATCGGCAGTTCGGGGTTGATTTACAAGCTGTGGCGCTTTTTGGCACGTATTGTTGCGCCCATCGGCATACTGTTCGTGTTCCTGAAGGCGGTTGGGTTGTTACCCGACCTGTCCTGACCGTTAAGGCGGCGTCAACGCTGCGATCATGCGCAAGGTCAACAGAAGCGCCCTGGTGCCGTATTCGGCCGAGCAGATGTATGCCCTCGTCGAGGACGTCGAGGCCTACCCCGCGTTTCTGCCGTGGTGTTCCGGCGTCGAAGTGCACTCGCGCGAGGGTAACGTCGTGGAAGCCTCACTGGAACTGCACCGCGGCACCATCAGCAAGTGGTTTCGCACGCGCAATGCGATGACACCGAACCAGCGCATGGACCTGTCGCTCGTGGGCGGGCCGTTTCGGCACCTGTCGGGCGGATGGATATTCGAGCAGCTCGGGGACAGTGGCAGTAAGGTGTCTCTCGCGCTCGACTTCGAATTCGACAGCCGCATGCTCGATCTCATGATTGGCGCCTACTTCGAGGATATCTGCAACCGGCTCGTGGATGCCTTCACGAGACGCGCGCAGGAGGTTTACGGGAAATGAACGTCGAAGTCGTGTTCGCCTTGCCCGAGACGCAGGTGCTCGTAACGGTGGAGCTGGATGAAGGCGCGACAGTCCAGGACGCAATTGACGAGTCGGGGCTCGTCGACCGCTTCCCCGATGATCGCCTCGATGCCCTGCCGGCCGGCATCTGGGGCCACCCGGTCGAGAGAAATCGGGCGTTGAGCGATGGCGACAGGGTTGAAATCTATCGGCCTCTGGCGATGGATCCGCGCGAAGCGCGGCGTCAGAGGTCGGGGTCGAGCTCCTGATCCTTGCGGATATCGCTGACGATGCCGTCTTCGAAAACGATCGATACCCAGCGTTTGAAGGTTGCGTCCTTACGCCCGATCTTGAGGTAATACACGTAGTCCCAGCGCGCCGCGTGGAACGGGTCATCGATCATGGGTGTGCCGAGCAGGAAGCGCACCTGGTTTCGCGTCATGCCGAGTTCCACCCGATCGAGGTCTTCCTGGTCGATGAGGTTTCCCTGAGAGATACTGGCGCGATACACGCAACCGCTGGCCAGCGCCAGGCTGGCGATTATCAGGCTGAGAAGGAGGAATCGTCGCATGTCGTGTTCGTCTTGGGCCCGCGCTTGCGTCATAATAGGCGCGCATCATACCCTCTGAAAGTGCAGCAAGACAGCCGTTTTGACCCTTCAACGAGAGGTCCGTTCAATGCAGCAACGTCAGGAACTTCGTAAAGCCGGCCTGAAAGTCACCATGCCCAGGCTAAAGATCCTCGAGATCTTCGAGACGTCTGTGCGCAGGCACATGAGCGCAGAAGACATGTACAAGGAGCTGCTCGATTCGGGCGAAGATATCGGGCTTGCGACGGTCTACCGTGTTCTGACGCAATTCGAGTCCGCCGGACTCGTGACCCGGCACAACTTCGAGGGCGGGCACTCCGTGTTCGAACTCGATGATGGCGAGCACCACGACCACATGGTCTGCGTCGACACGGGCGACGTGATCGAGTTTTCGAACGACGAAATCGAGAAATTACAGCACGAGATGGCCGCGGCGCACGGCTACGATCTGATCGATCACAACCTGGTTCTGTACGTCAGGAAGAAATCCGACGACTAGGCTCTTTTGCGGCCTGCACCCTCGAGCATCTCGGCAGCATGGTCGAGCGTTTTCTGCGTGATATCGACGCCGCCGAGCATGCGCGCGAGTTCCTCGACACGTTCTTCGTGCGAAAGCAGATGTGCGCCCGTCCGGGTGGCCTTGCCGTCGGTGACTTTGCTGATTCTGAAATGCTGTGCCGCCAGGCTCGCGACCTGGGGCAGGTGTGTGACGCACAGCACCTGGCGATGCTCGCCGAGTTCGGCCAGCCGCCTGCCGACCATCTCGGCGACGCCGCCGCCCACGCCGCTGTCGACCTCGTCGAAGACCATGGTCGGAATCGTGCTGCCGTCGCTCGCAATGACCTGGATCGCCAGGCTCATGCGTGACAATTCGCCGCCAGAGGCCACTTTCGACAGAGCCATTGGCGCCTGGCCGGGGTTTGCGCTGATCCGAAACTCGATGTCGTCCGTTCCCCAGCTCCGGGCTTGATCCTCGGCTACCTGGGAGAGCTGAATGTCGAAGACGCCGCCAGGCATGCCAAGCCCGCCCATGGCGTCGGTAACCGCGGAGGCAAATGCTTTGGCGGCTTTACGGCGTCCGATAGAGAGACGCCCCGCGAGTTTAAAGTAGTCATCCCGGGCGACGGCCACCTCTTTTTCGAGTTCGGCGCCGCGTTCTTCGGCGTGACTGAGTTCTTCGAATTCGGCACGCAGGCTATCGGCGACCTGCGGCAGCTCATCGGCCGAAACGCGATGTTTGCGTGCGATAACCTGGAAGGCGTCGAGACGCTCCTCCACCCAGTCGCGCCGCGCCGGGTCCATGTCTATGGTCTCGCCGTAGCGCTGCAGCGCCTCGCTGGCCTCCGACAGCTGAATGCCGGCGCTTTCGATCAGTTCGATGGCCGGCGCGATCGAGGCGTCATAGTCGACGACACTTTCGAGCGAACGCGAGGCTTCGGCGAGCATGGCGGAGGCATTCGCGCTGTCGTCGTCGGACAGCCGTGCCAGTGCGCGCGAAACGGCATCCGCCAGAGCGCCGCTGTGTCTCAGCTTTTGACGTTCCGATTGCAGGGACTCGAGTTCACCGGGTTCCGCCGCAAGCGCATCGAGTTCCTGCAATTGGAATGTCAGCAAGTCGATGCGCGATGCACGATCGGCATCGTCCGACTGCAGGCGGTCGAGACGCTCGCGCAATGCCTGCCAGTGCGTAAATGCAGCTGCCGTTTCTCCGCGCAGATCGAGCAGGGCGCCGAAATGATCGAGGAGGTCGCGCTGAACGGGGCGGCGACCCAGCGACTGATGCAGGTGCTGGCCGTGAATATCGAGCAGCATCTCTCCCAGCGACTTCAGTTGCTGCATCGTAACGGCGTTGCCATTGATAAACGCGCGCGATCGTCCGTCGGCGTTTATCACGCGGCGAATCAGGCAATCCTCGTCGAGGTCGAGTGCCTGCTCCTCGAGCCACGCTCCGACCGCAGGCAGGGCCGCTACGTCAAAGTCGGCGCTGAACTCGGCGCGCCGCGACCCGTTTCGAACCAGCTGCGCACCGCCGCGTTCGCCCAGCACCAGGCCGAGCGCATCGACCAGGATGGACTTGCCCGCGCCGGTTTCGCCTGTAAGGACGGTCATGCCCGGTCCAAAGTCGACGTCAATCTCATCGACAATCGCAAAGTCTCTGACCTGCAGGCTTCTGAGCATTGTTAACCCGTCTCACTGCCGCGCACGCGGCTGTCGCGACCCCACAGCAGCTTCGAACGCAGGATCTCATAGAAGTCGTAGCCGGGCGGGTGGATCAGCCGGATGCGGTTTTCGGAAGAACAGATAGTCAGCGTATCGTCGGGCCGGATCGAGCCGATTGCGTGACCGTCGACGGCAACCTCGGCCTGAGTCTCTGCGCGCTCGAGCAATCGAATCTGGATGGTCTGATTGGCCGCGATGACGATCGGCCGGTCGGTCAAGGTGTGAGGACAGATCGGCACCAGGACGATGGCGTCGAGCTGTGGCTCGATGATCGGGCCGCCACAGCTGAGCGCATACGCGGTCGAGCCGGTCGGTGTCGCGACGATCAGACCGTCACCGGAATGCGTGTTGACGAACTGATCGCCCACGCTGGCTTCGAAGTCGACCATGCGGCCGGTGCCATGGCGCTGCAATACCACGTCATTGAATCCCGTCGCTGTTATCGTGGCCCCTGTTGGCGTCATCAGTTGTGCATCCAGCAGGAGCCGCGACTCGAGCGTGTAATGACCGTCGAGAATCTGGTCGACACTGGGGATCATCTCGTCGGGCGTCACGTCGGCCAAAAAGCCGAGTCGTCCCCGATTGATGCCGAGCACTGGCGTGCCGCAGTCGCGGGCGAGAGAGCCGGCATAGAGCATCGTTCCATCGCCGCCGATAGCGATGATCAGGTCCGCCGCCCCGGCCAGCGACGGTTCGGGCATGCGCGTCACCTGCAGATCCAGGGCCATCTCGTCCCCGGCAAGGACTTCGACGCCAGCTTTAGTCAAATGCTCGACGAGCGAGGTCATTGCTTCCGAGACGCGTGAATCCGTGTGGCGGCCGAGCACCGCAACCTTGTTGAATTTGTCCGTCATGCCCTGCGAGAGTATCCCCTTGACCCGTCGCCATACCGTTGCTAGCTTGATGAAAGATACCCTAACACGGCGCGCGGCAAGCGAATTTTTCGTATTATTTGCGAATGTCGGCAGAAGCAGTTACTCCTTATCCGAGCGATCGCGCGCAGCATCTGCTGCGCGTCCTGATCCAGCGTTATATTCGAGAAGGGCAGCCGGTCGGGTCGCGCACCTTGTCGCGGGACTCCGGGCTCGATCTCAGTCCCGCAACGATTCGAAATGTCATGTCCGATCTCGAGGACATGGGTCTCGTTGCTGCTCCGCACACATCTGCGGGACGCGTGCCGACGGCGAAGGGCTACCGTGTCTTTGTCGATACGCTCGTCCGATACCGGCAGCCCAAAGCGCCCGAAATCGACAAGCTGCGCCGGCAGATTCACAAACAGGCGGACGATGCCAAAGCGCTGGTTGCGTCGGTGTCGAATTTGCTTTCCGAGATTACCAGCCTCGCCGGCGTTGTCACGGTACCAAGGGGTCAGCACGCGGCGTTGCGACAAATCGAGTTCCTGCCGTTGTCAGACAACCGCATTCTCGCCATCCTCGTTATCAATGACCGCGACGTGCAAAACCGCATACTGCACACGGAACGCGAATATACGGCTTCGGAGCTGCAGCAAGCCGCGAATTACATCAACGAGCATTACGCCGGCGTGGAGATGGAAAAAATACGCGACCGGATTCTCGAGGACCTGGAAACGACGCGCAATACCATGAACCAGGCAATGCACGACATCATCGCCGTCGCCCAGTCGGCGATCGCCGGCGAAGAGTTGAAAAACCAGCAATTCGTGCTGGCGGGCGAAACCAGGCTCATGGATTTCGAGGAACTGTCCGACGTCGAGACGCTGCGGCGTTTGTTCGAAGCATTCTCACGTAAGCGCCTGATGCTTGATCTTCTCGATCGCAGCATCCATGCGGACGGCGTACAGGTGTTCATCGGCGAGGAATCCGGCTACCGGATCCTCGATGATTGCAGTGTGGTGACGGCGCCATACAAGCTCGATGACGACACGGTGGGAGTACTGGGCGTGATTGGACCGACCCGGATGGCATACGACAGGGTCGTACCGATCGTAGACATCACGGCACGCCTGTTGAGGTCGGCGCTCGGGAACTAGAACCAATATTTTTCGCCGAAACCCTTGATATTTGCCGCGGCGTCCCCAAACTCCCCGAAAGCTTTTGCGTGCCATGGTGCAGCGCAACATCGACAAATTGGGGAGCCCCGCCACATGAACACCAAGCCGGAGCAAACGGACGTCGAGCCGGGCACTGAGCCGGAGGCCGTTGAGACCGAGCAAGCGGAAGAAGGCCAGGACGTCGAGGCCGTCATCGAGGAACTCGAAAACAAGGCCGCCGAAAACTGGGACCGCTATTTGCGTGCGGCCGCCGAGGTCGAAAACGTGCGCAAACGCGCTGCTCGTGACGTCGAGAATGCGCACAAATTCGCCTTGGAGAATTTCAGCAAGGAGCTTCTCAGCGTCAGGGACAGTCTCGAGATGGGTATTGCCGCGGCGGAATCGGCCGATGCCGACAGCCTGCTGGAGGGCAAGGAAGCGACATTGAAGTTGCTGACGACCGTGCTCGAGCGTTTTGGCGTCATCGAGGTTGACCCGGAAGGCGAAGCATTCGATCCGGAGTTGCACGAGGCTATGACGGTGCAACCGTCCGCGGAGGCCGAGCCCGGATCGGTGCTGACGGTGATTCAGAAGGGTTACGTACTGAATGGCCGTCTGCTGCGTCCGGCCCGGGTGATCGTGGCTGCGGAGCCGCCGTCGGAATAGCGTGCTGCGGCAAATGGCGTCTTGAAACGGGCGCCCGCGGCCCCACGTATCCATAAGTTTAAGAATTTACACAGGAATTCGGAGCAAGAAACATGGGCAAAGTTATAGGTATCGACCTGGGTACCACGAACTCATGCGTTGCGGTGATGGAGGGCGATAAGCCCAAGGTCATCGAAAACAGCGAAGGCGATCGCACGACGCCATCAATCGTCGCGTTCAGCAAGGACGACCAGGTGCTGGTCGGCCAGTCGGCGAAGCGCCAGGCGGTGACCAATCCAACCAATACCTTGTTCGCCATCAAGCGGTTGATCGGTCGGCGTTACGAGGACGACGTCGTGCAGCGCGACATCAAGATGGTGCCGTACACGATCACCAAGGCCGACAACGGTGACGCCTGGGTCGAGGCTAACGGCAAGAAGATGGCACCGCCCGAGATCTCGGCGCGTGTTCTGATGAAAATGAAGAAGACCGCCGAAGACTATCTCGGTGAAGAGGTCAAGGAAGCCGTCGTTACGGTTCCGGCTTACTTCAACGACTCGCAGCGTCAGGCGACGAAAGACGCCGGCAAGATTGCGGGCCTGGAAGTAAAGCGCATTATTAATGAGCCGACTGCGGCGGCGCTGGCCTATGGCATGGACAAGAAACGCGGTGATCAGAAGATCGCCGTATTCGACCTCGGCGGCGGTACGTTCGATATTTCCATCATCGAGATTGCCGAAGTCGATGGCGAGCATCAGTTCGAGGTTTTGGCCACGAATGGCGACACCTTCCTGGGTGGCGAGGACTTCGACATGCGGGTGATCGAGTACCTGACGGCCGAGTTTCGGCGCGAAAGCGGCGTGGACATCACGTCCGATCCGCTGGCCATGCAGCGGCTGAAAGAGGCGGCTGAAAAAGCCAAGATCGAACTCAGCTCGCAGCAGCAGACCGAGGTCAACCTGCCTTACATCACGGCCGATCAGTCGGGTCCCAAGCACCTCAACATCAAGCTGACGCGGGCCAAGCTCGAGTCGCTCGTCGACGAGCTGATCGCCAAGACGATCGGCCCCTGCAAGATCGCGCTGAACGATGCCGGCCTGAAGGTCAACGAGATCGACGACGTCATTCTCGTCGGCGGACAGACGCGCATGCCCAAGGTCCAGGAAGAAGTGCAGAACTTCTTCGGCAAGGAGCCGCGCAGGGATGTGAACCCGGACGAGGCCGTCGCGCTCGGCGCCGCAATTCAGGGCGGTGTGCTGGCGGGCGAGGTCAAGGACGTGCTGCTGCTCGACGTTACGCCACTGTCGCTGGGTATCGAGACGCTGGGTGGCGTCATGACCAAGCTGATCGACAAGAACACGACAATTCCGGCGAATGCAGAGCAGATCTTCTCGACAGCGGACGATAACCAGACTGCGGTAACGATTCACGTATTGCAGGGCGAGCGCGAGCGCTCGATGGACAACAAGTCTCTCGGCCGATTCGATCTGGCGGATATCCCGCCGGCACCGCGCGGCATGCCGCAAATCGAGGTTACGTTCGACATCGACGCCAACGGAATCCTGAACGTGTCTGCGAAAGACAAGGCAACGGGCAAGAGCCAGAACATCATCATCAAGGCGTCGAGCGGCCTCTCTGACGAGGACATCGAGAAGATGGTGGCCGATGCCGAGAGCCATGCCGAGGAAGACCGCAAGTTCCGCGAACTCGTCGATGCGCGTAACCAGGCCGACAGCCTGATTCATGCGTCGGAGAAAACTCTGAAGGAACTCGGTGAAAAGGCCAGTTCGGAAGAGCGGCTGAATATCGAGAATGCCGTATCGGATCTCAAGGCCGCTCTGGAAAAAGACGATCTGGATGCAATTCAGACCAAGACCGCGGCTCTCGCCGAAGCGTCAGGCACGCTGGCGCAGAAGCTCTATGCAGAGCAGGCGGAGCAGGCGCAGGCTGATAGCGAATCGGGCGAGGCTGCGGGCGACGACGTCGTCGATGCCGAGTTCGAGGAAGTCGACGAGGACAAGAAGGACTAGTTCCTGTGCCGGGGTCGGAGCCCTTTTGATCGAAAGGGTGTCCGGCCCTTTTTCCGAGAACAAGAATTCATGGCAAAACGCGATTACTACGACGTACTTGGAGTCTCGCGATCGGCGTCTGCCGATGAGATCAAGAAGTCTTATCGACGTCTGGCCATGAAGTACCACCCGGACCGCAACAAGGACGATGCGAGCGCGGAGGGCAAGTTCAAGGAAGCCAAAGAAGCCTATGAGGTGCTCTCGAACACCGATACGCGGGCCACATATGATCGTTTCGGCCACGACGGGCTGAAGGCGGGCGCCGGCGGTGCCGGTGGCTTCGGTACAGAGGGATTCGGCGATATCTTCGGCGACGTCTTCGGCGATATTTTCGGCGGCGGCCGGCAGCGGGGCAGCCAGGTATTTCGCGGTGCCGATCTCGGCTACGAGTTGCGCCTCGATCTCGAAAACGCCGTTACAGGCGATACCGTTACGATCGACGTACCTACTCAGGTCAGTTGTGACACCTGTGGTGGCAGCGGCGCAAAAAAAGGCACCGATCCCGTCAGGTGCTCGACCTGTGGCGGTGCCGGCCAGGTGCGCATGCAGCAGGGCTTTTTCTCCATCCAGCAGACCTGTCCGGCATGCAAAGGCGCCGGAACGACGATCGGCGATCCGTGCACCGACTGCCACGGTCGCGGCCGGGTCCGAAAGACCAAGACCCTGTCGGTCAAGGTGCCTGCGGGTGTCGACGACGGCGATCGAATCCGCCTGTCGGGCGAGGGCGAGGCCGGCCGAAACGGCGGGCCGCCAGGGGATCTTTACGTCGAGATTCGCGTCAGCCCGCACAAGATTTTTACGCGCGACGGCGCGGATCTCGCCTGCGAGGTGCCAGTCAGCTTCGGTACGGCTACTCTGGGTGGCGAGGTCGAGTTGCCGACATTGGACGGCCACGTCTCGCTCAAGGTCCCCGCGGGAACGCAGTCCGGCAAGGTTTTCCGCCTGCGCGGCAAAGGTGTGACGACCGTGCGCGACGCCCGCAAAGGTGACCTGTTCGCGAAAGTAGCGGTGGAAACACCTGTTAACCTGACTGCAGAGCAAATAGAAATACTGAGCCGCTTCGATGATTCCGTTCGGGCAGGTGGAGACAAGCACAGCCCGCGTGCCGGCGGCTGGCTCGATACGGTCAAGCGCTTTTTCGAGCGCATCAGTCAGTAGAGGAAGAACCACGAAGTGATTCGCATAGGCATCGCTGGCGCAGGCAGGATGGGCCGTGCAATTGCGGACCGTGTCGATATGGCGCCTGATCTCGAACTGGCGGGCATCTGGCGGCGCGGCGGCGACATCGACGAAGTCGCTACCGGCAGCGACGTGCTGGTCGACTTCAGCCTCCCCGAGGCGCTGGGTGCAGTCCTTTCGGCTGCACAGAGGCACGGGCGGCCACTCGTTTGCGGCGTCAGCGGTCTCGACGAGCAGCAGATGGCCGCAATCAGTAAAACGGCAGATTCCATCGCCATCGTCTACGATCGCAACATGAGCGCGGGCATCGCCGTCCTGGAGAACGCTGTACGCCTGGCCGCGGCGGCGCTCGGGCCGGAATTCGAGGTGCAGGTGCATGAGACGCATCACGTACACAAGATCGACGCGCCTTCGGGCACTGCGCTGAAGCTGGGCGAGGCTGTCGCCGAATCGCTCGGCATTGATCCCGGCGGCATTCATTACGAGTCAGAGCGGCGCGGAGAGGTGCCGGGCGATCACACGGTCATTCTGGCCTCCGCGACGGAGCAGCTGAGTTTTCATCACAGCGTGACGACCCGCGAGGTTTTTGCCGACGGCGCCCTGCGCGCGGCGCGTTGGGTTGCTGCTCGGCCACCCGGGCTTTACTCGATGCACGACGTGCTGGCGTGAAATTTCTGTAGCGCGATTCGTCGCGGTTAAGTAATATACGCCAGATCGCTAAGCGGTCAGCGAATACACGAGCGGGAGGCCACGCCCTTCCGCTTTTGTGCATCTGAAAACAGAGAAGGACAAACAAGGATCGCTGTTGACTACGCCTGCTGTTCTGGCACTCGCTGATGGGACACAATTCGTTGGTACTTCTGTCGGGGCCGATGGCCAGACCATCGGCGAAGTAGTCTTCAATACAGCGATGACGGGTTACCAGGAGATCCTGACCGACCCGTCCTATTGCCGCCAGATCGTCACGCTGACCTATCCACACATCGGCAACACCGGCACTAACAGCGAGGACATGGAATCCTCCAGGGTGCATGCCTCCGGACTAATCATCCGCGACAGCTCCATTGTCACCAGCAGCTGGCGCTCCGAGCGCCCGTTCGCCGATTTCCTGAAGCACGCCAAGACGGTGGCTATTGCCGACATCGACACGCGCAGGCTGACGCGCATCATCCGGGAGAAGGGCGCGCAGTCGGGTTGCATCATGACCGGCGACGCGAACCCCGATATCGCCGTTGAACATGCACGCAAGTTTCCGGGAATTGCGGGAATGGATCTCGCAAAGTTTGTCACTACGGACAGGGCTTACCAGTGGTGCCATGGCGTGACTTTCGGGCGGCGGCCGCGAATTCTGAGTCGGCGCATCGCCCCGTACCACGTCGTGGCGTACGACTTCGGCATAAAACGCAACATTTTGCGCCTGCTATCGGAACTCGATTGCCGAATGACGGTGGTACCGGCAACGACCAGCGCCGAAGACGCCATGGCGCTGGGGCCCGACGGTATCTTCCTGTCGAATGGCCCCGGCGACCCGGAGCCGTGCGACTATGCGATCGCCGCCATCCAGGAATTCCTGTCCATTGGCATCCCCGTGTTCGGCATTTGCCTCGGCCACCAGCTGCTGTCGCTGGCCGCAGGCGCAAAGACCGTGAAAATGAAGTTCGGCCATCATGGCGGCAACCACCCGGTGCAGGACCTTGCGAGCGGGCAGGTGATGATCACGAGCCAGAACCACGGCTTCGCCGTCGACGAGGAGAGTCTGCCCGACAACGTCGAGGCGACGCATCGCTCGCTGTTCGACGGCACGCTGCAGGGCATTGCGCTGAAGGACAAAGCGGCCTTCAGCTTTCAGGGTCACCCTGAGGCCAGTCCGGGGCCGCACGATATCAAGCCATTGTTCGAGCGCTTCATTGCCGATATGGACGCGCAGAAGCGCACGACGTCCCGGGCAGTATTATCAACATAACAATTTAAAACAATTAGTTATAGATTATATTTAAAGTAAAAACTTATTAAGCAGCATGCCCAAACGCGACGACATAGACAGCATTCTCGTTATCGGGGCCGGGCCTATCGTGATAGGCCAGGCTTGCGAGTTCGACTATTCGGGCGCCCAGGCCTGCAAGGCGCTGAAGGAGGAGGGCTTCCGCGTCATCCTCGTCAATTCGAATCCGGCCACGATCATGACCGATCCGGAGACGGCCGACGCCATTTACATCGAGCCGGTCCACTGGAACGCCGTCGCGCGAATCATCGAAAAAGAGCGGCCGGATGCGTTGCTGCCGACCATGGGCGGCCAGACGGGCCTCAACTGCGCGCTTGACCTGGCCCGCGAGGGCATTCTCGAAAAATTCAATGTGGAAATGATCGCGGCGTCCCGCGAGGCCATCGACATGGCCGAGGACCGCGACCTGTTCCGTCAGGCTATGACTGATATCGGAATCGAGGTGCCCACTGCCGACATCGCGCACAGCCTGGAAGAGGCGCTGGACAAGCAGGAGGCGATCGGATTCCCCACGATCATCCGGCCATCGTTCACGCTGGGTGGCACAGGCGGAGGTATTGCTTACAACCGCGAGGAGTTCGAGCGGATCGTGTCGCACGGTCTCGAGATGTCGCCAACGACGGAAGTACTGCTCGAGGAATCGGTGATCGGCTGGAAAGAGTTCGAGATGGAGGTCGTGCGTGACCGCAACGATAACTGCATCATCGTGTGCTCGATCGAGAATGTCGACCCGATGGGCGTACACACGGGCGATTCGATCACGGTGGCGCCGGCGCAAACCCTGACGGACAAGGAGTATCAGCGCCTCAGGGATATGTCGATCGACGTCTTGCGCAAGATCGGTGTCGACACGGGCGGGTCGAATGTCCAGTTCGCCGTCAGTCCGGAAGATGGACGCGTCCTGATCATCGAGATGAATCCTCGCGTTTCCCGTTCGTCGGCGCTTGCGTCGAAAGCGACCGGTTTTCCCATTGCAAAAGTGGCGGCAAAGCTCGCCGTGGGTTATACGCTCGACGAGCTCAAGAATGACATTACGGGAGGCGCCACGCCGGCGTCTTTCGAGCCCAGCATCGACTATGTGGTTACGAAGATACCGCGTTTTACCTTCGAGAAGTTCCCGGGAGCCAATGATCGGCTGACGACCCAAATGAAGTCGGTGGGTGAAGTCATGGCGATTGGCCGGACGTTCCAGGAGTCGTTGCAAAAAGCATTGCGGGGCCTCGAAACCGGCGTGACCGGTCTCAATGAAATCGCCGGTGAAGTCGCGACGGGAGCCGAGCGCGACGCGCTGCGCCAGGAGCTGCGCATGCCCGGCGCCGATCGCATCCGCTACGTCGCCGATGCCATGCGCAAGGGGTTCTCGTTCGAGGATGTGGCCCGGGTGACCGGGATAGATCCCTGGTTCCTGGCGCAGATTGCCGACCTGCTCGAGTGGGAATCGACGCTGCGCGCGGGTGGTCTGGAAGGGCTGGACGAGTCACTGATGAGAACGGTGAAACGCAAGGGCTTTTCAGACGCGCGTATCGCCGAACTGCTCGGCTGTGCAGAGAATGCGGTCAGGCAGCGGCGGCTCGATCTCGGTATCAGGCCTGTCTTCAAACGCGTCGATACTTGCGCCGCGGAGTTTGCCACCACGACGGCGTACATGTATTCGACCTACGAGGAAGAATGCGAGGCCGAGCCCGGCGACCGGCCGAAGATCATGATCCTGGGCGGCGGCCCCAATCGCATCGGCCAGGGCATCGAATTCGATTACTGCTGTGTGCATGCGGCGCTGGCACTGAAGGAATCGGGCTACGAGACCATTATGGTCAACTGCAATCCCGAGACGGTCTCGACGGACTACGACACATCCGACCGGCTGTATTTCGAGTCTTTGACCTTCGAAGACGTCATGGAGATCATCGACAAGGAAAAACCCAAAGGTGTCATTGTCCAATACGGCGGGCAGACCCCACTGAAACTTGCGAGAGATCTCGAAGCAGCGGGTGCCCCGATCGTTGGCACGACGCCGGATTCGATCGATCTCGCCGAGGATCGCGAGCGCTTCCAGCAGCTTGTCCATTCGCTGGAACTCAAGCAGCCGCCAAACTGCACGGCAAGCGCCAAGGAACAGGCGCTCGAGATGGGCGCCGATGTCGGCTATCCGCTGGTCGTTCGACCGTCGTACGTGCTGGGCGGACGCGCAATGGAAATCGTGCACAGCGACGAGGACCTCGCGGCATATATGGACGCCGCTATCGGTGTTTCGAACAACAGCCCCGTGCTGCTCGATCGTTTTCTCGATCTCGCGACGGAAGTTGACGTCGACTGCATCTGTGACGGTGAGCGCGTGCTGATCGGCGGCATCATGGAACACATCGAGCAGGCAGGCGTGCACTCGGGTGACTCGGGCTGCTCGTTGCCGCCATTCAGTTTGACGCAGGAAATTCAGGACGTACTCATCGAGCAGGTCGTGAAGCTTGCCAAAGGGCTCAAGGTTGTCGGCTTGATGAACACGCAGTTCGCGATCCAGAACAACATCGTGTACCTGCTCGAGGTAAATCCGCGCGCATCGCGGACCGTGCCGTTCGTCTCGAAAGCGATTGGCATACCGCTCGCAAAGATCGCGGCCAAGGTAATGGTCGGCGAGACGCTGGAGAAGCAGGGTTACGTCAATCAGCGCATCCCGGAGTATTTCTCGGTCAAGGAAGCCGTTTTTCCGTTCATCAAGTTCCCCGGTGCCGATCCGATCCTCGGTCCGGAGATGAAGTCGACCGGGGAAGTCATGGGTGTCGGCCGGTCGTTCGGCGAAGCCTACGCCAAGGCACAGCTGGCGTCGGGTGTGGTGCTGCCGCGCCAGGGTGCGGCGCTTCTGAGCGTGCGCGAGCGGGACAAGGATGGCGCCATAGAGCTGGCGAAAATACTGGTTGAGCAGGGATTCGATATCATTGCCACGCACGGCACAGCGCAGAGGCTTGCGGCTGCCGGGGTATTATGCAAGCGGGCGAACAAGGTTCGTGAGGGCCGGCCGCACATCGTGGATATGATCAAGAACGGTGAAATAGACCTGATCGTCAACACGACGGAGGGCAAACAGGCCATCAACGAATCGCAATCGATTCGGGCGGAAGCCGTGCGCAGGGGTGTCACCTATTACACGACGCTCGGCGCGGCGATCGCCACCTGCGAGGCTATGGAACATCTGGATGACAGCGATGTGAACCGGTTACAGGATCTGCACAACGAGGTGGCGGCGTGAGCAAGGTGCCGATGACGGTCCGCGGGCACGAGTTGCTGGAGGCGGAACTCAAGCGGCTCAAGTACGAGGACCGGCCCAGTGTCGTGCAGGCGATTGCCGAGGCGCGGGCCCATGGCGATCTCAAGGAGAATGCCGAATACCACGCGGCGAAAGATCAGCAGGGATTCATCGAGGCGCGCATCAAGGACCTCGAGGGCAAGCTGTCGCACAAGCAGGTCATCGATGTGACTGCGGTTGATGCCAAAGGCAAGATTATCTTCGGCAGCACCGTGGAACTCATCGACGAGGATACGGGCGATGAAATCGAGTATCAGATCGTTGGTGAGGACGAGGCCGACATCAAGTCGGGGCGAATCTCCTATACGTCTCCGATCGCCCGCGCGCTGATTGGCAAGAACGAGGGTGATGTCATCTCGTTTCAGGCGCCGGGTGGCGAGAAGACATTCGAAGTTCTGGAAGTTAAATACGTGTAACCAGACATGGTCAATGAGCTGGAGCTATGTGCCGCTGATCCGCTTGCACATGGCTCCAGCTCATTGACCAGGCTTCGACTTATCCGGGTTTTCCTTGTAGACCAGTGCGACGTTGCCGATGCGCTGAATGAGTTCTGCGCCGGAATCCCTGCAGAGCCGGGCGATGATCGCGTCGCGTGTTTCACGGTCGCCAACCCGAACCCTGATTTTCATCAGTTCGTGATGATCGAGCGATGAAGCGAATTCTTCCAGCAGCGATCCGGACAGGCCCGCACCGCCAACTGTAACTATTGGTTTCAATTTGTGGCCCCGGCCACGCAGCCGCTTTTTTTGTGCTTCACTTAGCGTCATGGGCGCGGAGTGTAACAGTGGGTAGACCGCGAGGTACATCCAGAGGCTGGCGGGAACGCCAGGAGCGAGATCCTTACGTGCAGAAGGCGCGCAAGGAAGGCTGGCGTTCGCGTGCGGTGTACAAGCTCGAGGAGATCGATCGCAAGATCAGGCTTTTGAAGCCGGATATGGTCGTCGTCGATCTCGGCGCCGCGCCGGGTAGCTGGAGCCAGTACGTCACAGAGAGGCTCAAAGGGCGCGTACGAATTGTCGCTGTCGACCTGTTGCCGATGGATTCACTGCCCGCCGTCGAATTCGTCCAGGGTGACTTCACGGACGATGAGACGCTCGCGGAGCTGAATGCGGCGATCGGCGACGATCGGGTCGATCTTGTAATGTCTGACATGGCCCCCAATATCTCCGGAAGTCGCGCTGTCGATCAGCCGCGGTCGATGTACCTGGCCGAGCTGGCGCTCGACATGTGTCGGGAGGTGCTGGCCAAAGGCGGTGATTTCGTCTGCAAGCTGTTCCAGGGCGAAGGCATTGACGCCTTTATTGCCGAAACCCGATTGCTGTTCGGCAGCGTTAAAGTCATGAAACCAAAGGCTTCCAGGGCAGGCAGCCGTGAGGTGTACTTGGTAGCGAGAAACTATCAAATATAGTAGTGTCTAAAACTCTGGACCCTGTCTAAATAGACAGTGAATACGGCTTTTCAGCCGCAGGAATCTAATGAACGATCTCACCAAGAATATCCTTGTCTTCGTCGTCATCATCGTGGTGCTGCTGTCCGTTGTGCAGGGCTTGTCGAATTATTCCGGCGGCACGCCGCAGGCGGTTGAGTATTCCGAGTTCCTGCAGCAGGTGAGGGACGGCAAGATCAAGAAAGTCGTCATCGAGGAGAAGCGAATTCGCTTCGGAACCGATCAGCAGCTCAATTACTACACGATCAGTCCTGAAACGGACAACAACACGCTGATCGGCCTGCTGGACGAAAACGTCGACAATTTCAGTGCCGCTGAGCCGAAATCGCAGAGCCTGATCGGGCAATTGCTGATCAGTTCCTTCCCCATATTGCTGCTCATCGGCGTCTGGATCTATTTCATGCGCCAGATGCAAGGCGGCGGTGGTGGCCGTGGCGCCATGTCCTTCGGCAAGAGCAAGGCCCGGCTGCTGGGCGAAGACCAGGTGGGCGTGACGTTTGCCGACGTCGCCGGTGTCGAAGAAGCCAAGAACGAAGTTGCCGAGGTCGTCGACTTCCTCAGGGACCCGAGCAAATTCCAGCGCCTGGGAGGCAAGATTCCCAAGGGCGTGCTCATGGTCGGGCCGCCGGGCACCGGTAAGACGCTGCTCGCCAAGGCGATCGCCGGTGAGGCAAAAGTGCCGTTCTTCACGATTTCGGGTTCCGACTTCGTCGAAATGTTTGTCGGCGTGGGCGCATCCCGCGTGCGCGACATGTTCGATCAGGCCAAGAAGCAGGCGCCCTGCATTATTTTCATCGACGAGCTCGATGCGGTCGGGCGTCATCGCGGTGCCGGCCTCGGCGGCGGTCACGACGAGCGCGAGCAGACGCTCAACCAGCTGCTCGTGGAAATGGACGGCTTCGAGGGCTCGGAAGGCATCATCGTCATTGCGGCGACCAACCGCCCCGACGTGCTCGATCCTGCCTTGCTGCGTCCGGGCCGCTTCGATCGCCAGGTTGTCGTGCCGCTGCCTGACGTTCGCGGCCGCGAACTCATCCTCAAGGTGCATATGCGCAAGGTCCCGCTCGACGACGACGTGAAGCCGAACCTGATTGCGCGCGGCACGCCCGGGTTTTCGGGCGCGGATCTCGCCAATCTCGTGAACGAGGCCGCGCTGTTCGCGGCGCGCGCCAACAAGCGTGTCGTCAGCATGGACGAGTTCGAGAAGGCCAAAGACAAGATCATGATGGGCACGGAGCGCCGCTCGATGGTCATGAGCGAGAAGGAAAAGCTCAACACGGCCTACCACGAGGCGGGCCATGCCATCGTCGGCTACGTCGTGCCCGAGCACGATCCCGTATATAAGGTCACGATCATTCCGCGCGGGCGCGCGCTGGGCGTGACGATGTATCTTCCTGAAGAAGATCGCTACAGCATGTCGAAGCAGCGCCTGGAAAGCGCGATCGCCAGCCTGTTCGGTGGACGCATTGCCGAGGAGATGATCCTGGGCTCCAGCGGCGTAACCACGGGCGCCGCGAACGACATCGAGCGTGCCACGGAGATTGCGCGAAACATGGTCACCAAGTGGGGACTGTCCGAGCGACTCGGACCGCTGACCTACAGCGAGGACGACGGCGAGGTATTCCTCGGTCATTCGGTCACGCAGCGCAAGCAGGTTTCCGACGACACGGCGCATGCAATCGACGAAGAGGTTCGCCGTATCGTCGACTCCAACTATGAGACGGCCAGAAAGATTCTCGAAGAGCACGTGGACAAGCTGCACGCGATGGCAAAGGCGCTCGTAAAGTACGAGACAATCGAGGAGTCGCAGATCAAGGACATCATGGAAGGCCGCGAACCGCAGCCTCCCGAAGACTGGGACGAAACGCCGGACAGCGGTGCGGATGATGGTTCCGCGACGGCGGAGTCGGATGTGAAACCGACGATTGGCGGCCCCGCCAGCGAACACTAGCCGGTCTCACGACTTGCGCTGCCCGGCCGATGCTTGATCTCGGCACTTTTCAGCTGGATGTCCCCGCCGTGATGGGCATTCTCAACGTCACTCCGGATTCATTCTCCGACGGCGGGCGCTTTGCGGCCCGGGATGCCGCGCTGCGCCATGCCGTGCGGATGGCCGAAGAGGGCGCTGCGATCATCGACGTCGGCGGCGAGTCGACCCGTCCGGGGTCGGCCCCGGTCGCCGAGCAAGAGGAGATCGACAGGGTGCTGCCCGTAATCGAAGCCGTGCGCAGCGAGATTGATGTCCCGATCTCCGTAGACACGAGCAAGCCGGGCGTCATGCGGGCCGCCGCTGCTGCGGGCGCTTCGATGATCAACGATGTTCGGGCGCTGCGCGAGGACGGCGCGCTCGAGGCAGCCGCCGAGCTGCAGCGGCCTGTATGCCTCATGCACATGCAGGGCGACCCGCGCACGATGCAGCAGGAGCCGGTCTATGACGATGTTGTGGCCGAAGTCTCGGCATTTCTTCGCGATCGCGTGGCAAAATGCCGGGAGGCAGGGCTGGACGACAGGCGCATTGTCATCGACCCCGGCTTCGGATTCGGGAAACGAGCAGAACACAATATCGAGTTGCTGGCGAATCTGAGACAATTGGAGCCCCTGGGGCTGCCGATTTTATTCGGTGCCTCACGAAAGTCGACGCTGGGTGCGATTACGGGGCGCGATGTCGGGCAGCGACTGCCGGCCAGCATCGCGGCAGCCATAATGGCTGTGGAACGAGGGGCCAGCATCGTTCGCGTCCACGATGTCGCCGAGACCGTCGACGCGCTGCGGATAGCGACATTAGTCATCGAAACGGACCAGGGAAATGGGTAAGGATTTTTTCGGAACAGACGGCGTTAGGGGTACGGTCGGTAACGAGCCAATGACGGTCGATTTCGCGATTCGCCTGGCCAGTGCCGTTGCACAGGTGCTCGCGCCGAACGGTGGCACGGTTCTTATTGGCAAGGACACGCGGCTGTCTGGATATATGTTCGAGTCGGCGCTCGAGGCCGGCTTCGTGGCGGCCGGTGTGGATGTGTTGCTGCTCGGGCCCCTGCCGACGCCCGGCATTGCTCGGCTGACCCAGGAATTCGATGCCGATCTGGGCATCGTCATCAGCGCTTCGCACAATTTGTACGATGACAACGGCATAAAGATTTTCGATCGCGGCGGCTCGAAACTCAGCGATGATGTCGAGCGCGAAATCGAGGAGTTCCTGCACAAGCCGCCGATTACGAGAAAATCGGCCCGGCTCGGCAAAGCCAAGCGCATCGATACCGCCCGCATTCGCTATCAGGAATTCTGTGCGTCGACGTTCCCTGATGGCCTGACGCTCGAGGGCGTAAAGGTCGTCTTTGACGGCGCCAATGGTGCGGGTTACAAGGTGGGCCCGCGGACGCTTGCCAACCTGGGGGCGGAGGTGATTCCGATCGGCTGCTCGCCGAACGGCCGCAATATCAATGACGGCTGCGGCTCGACGAAGCCGGAACTGCTGCAACTCACCGTGCCTGCCGTGCGCGCCGACGTCGGTATCGCGCTTGACGGAGATGGAGACCGCATCGTCATGGTCGACGAGAAAGGCGAGCTCGTCGACGGTGATCAGCTGTTGTACATCCTGGCGACGGCGCGGAAGAGCCAGGGTCGGCTGCAGGGCCCGGTTGTTGGCACGGTAATGAGTAACCTCGGGCTCGAACACGCGCTCGGCGCAGCGGATATCGAATTCAGGCGCACCAGCGTGGGCGATCGTTATGTGCTCGAAGCGCTGAAGGAAACCGGCGGCATTATCGGTGGCGAGACCTCGGGCCACATGATTGTGCTGGACACCACGACCACGGGCGACGGCCTGATCTGCGCGCTGCAGATTCTCGCGGTCATGAAGCAGACCGGCAAGCCCCTGTCGGAACTGGCCGGCGGCATGCCTCGATACCCGCAGGAAATGGTCAACGTCCGCACCGAAAAACGCCTTGATCCCGATGCCTCGCCGCAGATACGGGAGGCCGTGGCCGAGGCGGAGGGCGAGCTGGCAGACAAGGGCCGCGTCGTGCTGCGACCGTCCGGGACCGAGCCGGTGATCCGCGTCATGGTAGAAGGCGAGGATCGCGACCAGGTGATTGCGCTGGCCAAGCGACTTGCGGCCGTCGTGGCTGAAGCCGCGGCCTGAGGCAAGCAGTCGTTTGTGCGTTGATTTGCGGGGTTAGCCCCGGTATCCTTGCGCGCCTTTTCAACGAGCAGACAAGCAGATGCGGGATATTCTCGTAGCGGGAAACTGGAAGATGAACGGCAGTTCGGCCTTCAATGCCGACCTCGTCGCCGGGATCGTTGCTGGCCGGCCTGACTCGGGCAACGTCAAGTTGCTGATTTGTCCCCCGTTTCCCTACCTGTCGGCTGTCGCCGAAGCCGCGGCAGGCAGCGGCATCGCTGTCGGTGCCCAGAATGTCTCCGAGCACGCTTCCGGCGCCTATACGGGCGAGGTTGCGCCGAGCATGCTCAGTGATGTCGGCTGCGAGTACGTGATCGTCGGTCACTCCGAGAGACGGACCCTCTATGGTGAGACCAGCGAGCAGGTAGCCGAGAAATTCAAGGCGACGCTCGGCGCTTGCATGAAGCCTATTCTGTGCGTTGGCGAGACGCTCGAGGAGCGCGAAGCAGGAAGCACGGAGGCGGTTGTCGACGAACAGCTGGGCGCCGTGCTGGACGCGGCGGGTATCGCGGCTTTCCGGTCGGCTGTGATTGCCTATGAGCCGGTCTGGGCGATCGGCACAGGCATGACCGCGACGCCCGAACAGGCGCAGGACGTGCATCGGCACATCCGCAGCGTGCTGGCAGGTCACGACGCGGAGGTCGCCGAAGGGACACAAATCCTGTACGGCGGCAGCATGAAAGGGGACAATGCTGCTGGGCTGCTGGCCAAGCAGGACATCGACGGCGGCCTGATTGGCGGCGCGTCACTGAAGGCAGCGGATTTTCTGGCGATCGCGACAGCGGCTGCCGAGGTTTGAGAGATTAATGGACACAGTTTCTAGAGCAGTATTGATCGTTCATACGCTGATTGCGCTCGGAATCATCGCGCTGGTATTGCTGCAGCGCGGCAAGGGCGCCGACGCGGGCGCGGGATTCGGCGCCGGCGCATCGGGCACGGTATTCGGCGCGCGGGGCTCGGGTAGTTTTTTCTCCCGTATGACGGCAATCCTGGCTACGGCATTTTTCGTCAGCAGCCTGACGCTGGCATACCTCAGCAGCCAGAACACCGACGTTGCGCCCGAAAGTCTGCTCGAGGGTGCGCCGGCGGTCGAGGAGCAAGCCGAGGCAGTGCCGACGGAAGAGGCTGATGTCCCGTCGACGGAGATTCCGTCGCTCGACGATGTCGAAGACGTCGGGGAGCTGCCGGAGGTTGGCGACGAACTGCCGTCGCTTGACGAAGAGTCGCCGCCCGCGGAGAACAGCGAATAATCTTGCTCTGGTGGTGGAATTGGTAGACACGCTGTCTTGAGGGGGCAGTGGCGAAAGCCGTGCGAGTTCGAGTCTCGCCCAGAGCACCAGATCTTTCGTATCTAACTTGGCCAAAGGGTGTATTCCCTGCTTGGCACTGAGTACAATAGCGCCCACTTTGGGGGGGCGCTGTGGCGCACCAGAACTCAGGCAATAATGCTTCAAGAATATTTTCCCATCCTGGTTTTTCTCGGCGTTGCTGCGGCCATCGGGATCCTTCTTCTCGCTCTCGGCTTCCTGATCGGCCAGGGCACCAAGGACGAAGAGAAACTTTCACCGTACGAGTGCGGGTTCGAGGCATTCGAAGACACGCGCACGAAGTTTGACGTTCGCTACTACCTCGTCGCCATTCTGTTCATCATTTTCGATCTGGAAATTGCTTTCCTGTTTCCATGGGCAGTGTCCCTCGATACGGTTGGGCGCTTTGGCCTGATTGCGATGGGCATCTTCCTCGTCGTGCTCGTGGTCGGCTTTATCTATGAATGGAAGAAAGGAGCCCTGGAGTGGGATTAGCCGATGCAGCTCCGGAAGCGGTCGACAGAGCCGAAACCGCCGGCGAAAGCCTGCAGCAAAAGGGCTTCGTGGTCACCAGTGTAGACGCTGTCATGAACTGGGCGCGGACGGGTTCATTGTGGCCCATGACATTCGGTCTTGCCTGTTGCGCCGTAGAAATGATGCAGGCTGGCGCGTCGCGCTACGACCTGGACCGGTTCGGCATCATCTTCCGCCCGAGCCCGCGCCAGTCTGATTGCATGATCGTTGCGGGAACCCTGACAAACAAAATGGCGCCGGCTTTGCGCAAGGTCTACGACCAGATGCCGGAACCGCGTTGGGTCGTATCCATGGGCTCGTGTGCCAATGGGGGTGGCTACTACCATTATTCTTACGCTGTAGTTCGGGGCTGTGACCGTATCGTCCCTGTCGATGTTTACGTGCCGGGCTGTCCGCCGACCGCGGAAGCGCTCATATACGGGCTCATGCAGCTGCAAAAGAAAATCCGGCGCACACATACGATTGCCAGAAAATAGAATGACGAGTCGTTACGAGACATTGGCTGCTCGCATAGACGAGCGCTTCGGCGAGCAGATGAGCCTCGTGCCTTCATCATGTGGCGAGTTGACCTACGAAGTCGACAAAGAGGACCTGATCGAAGTTGCGACGGCGTTGCGTAATGAAAGCGACTTCGGCTTCGAAATGCTCATGGACGTTTGCGGTGTCGACTACCTGACGTACGGTGAGGACGAGTGGACCACCGAGAGCGCCACCGGTACCGGCTTCAGCCGCGGTGTCGAGCGCGAGCCCGTTATTCTCGACGAGGCTGAAGAGTTTGACCCGAAGCGCTTTGCCGTCGTCTACCACCTGCTGTCGATTCGTAACAACGTTCGATTGCGCCTGCGTACTTTTACGGGTGCGTCGAATCCGCCAATGATCCGTTCCGTGGTCGATATCTGGAATTCGGCCAACTGGTTCGAGCGCGAGGCGTTCGATCTGTACGGCATATTGTTCGAGGGACATCCGGATCTGCGGCGCATCCTCACCGATTACGGTTTCATCGGGCATCCGTTTCGCAAGGACTTTCCATTGTCGGGGAATGTGGAAGTCAGCTATGACGCCGAAAAGGGACGGGTTGCGTATCAGCCCGTCAGCATAGAACCGAGAACCGGCGTACCCCGCGTGATTCGCGATGACAATCGTTATTCGGCCGATCTCAAGGACCGCGCCAATGGCTGAGATTCAGAGCTATGCGATGAACTTCGGCCCGCAGCACCCGGCTGCGCACGGCGTGCTGCGCCTCGTACTCGAGCTCGAGGGTGAGGTCATTCAGAAGGCGGATCCGCACGTCGGGCTTTTGCACCGCGCGACCGAGAAGCTGGCCGAGACAAAGCCGTTCAACCAGACGATCGGCTATATGGATCGTCTCGACTACGTGTCGATGATGTGTAACGAGCACGGTTACGTCATGGCAATCGAGAAGATGCTGGGCGTCGAGGTGCCGATTCGTGCGCAGTACATCCGCGTCATGTTCGACGAGATCACGCGCATCCTGAACCACCTGATGTGGCTGGGCGCACATGGCCTCGATATCGGCGCGATGACCATGTTCCTGTATTGCTTCCGCGAGCGCGAGGACCTGATGGACTGCTACGAGGCCGTATCGGGAACACGCATGCATGCGACCTATTACCGTCCCGGCGGCGTCTATCGGGATTTGCCCGAAACGATGCCGAAATACCAGGAATCGAAATTCCGCAGCAAGAAAGAAGTCGACCGCATGAATTCGATCCGGGAAGGCTCGCTGCTCGATTTCATCGAGGCGTTCACGGACCGGTTCCCGGGTTGTGTCGACGAATACGAAACACTGCTTACCGACAACCGCATCTGGAAGCAGCGCACGGTGAATATCGGCGTCGTTTCGCCCGAACGTGCGATGCAGCTCGGCTTTTCCGGCCCTATGCTTCGCGGGTCGGGTATCGAATGGGATCTGCGCAAGAAACAGCCCTATGAAGTTTATGACGCGGTGGATTTCGATATCCCGGTCGGCGTCAACGGCGATTGCTACGACCGTTATCTCGTCCGCGTCGAGGAGCTGCGCCAGTCGAACCGCATCATCAGGCAATGCATAGACTGGCTGCGCAAGAATCCGGGATCCGTCATTGTCGATGACCATAAGGTCGTGCCGCCCAATCGTGTCGAAATGAAGGACGACATGGAGTCGCTGATCCATCACTTCAAACTGTTCACGGAAGGCTACTGCGTGCCGGAGGGAGAGGCGTACGCCGCCGTCGAACATCCGAAAGGCGAGTTCGGCGTCTACATGATCTCGGACGGCGCCAACAAACCCTATCGCGTCAAGATTCGTGCGCCGGGTTTCGCGCATCTGTCGTCAATGTCGGAAATGGTTGAAGGCCACATGCTGGCTGATGTCGTCGCCGTCATAGGCACCCAGGACATCGTTTTCGGCGAGGTGGACCGATGAGTGCCTCAGAGCTGCTTTCCGCGCACGTCCGGGAGGAGATCGACGATTGCAAGGCGCGTTTTCCGGAAGGACGGCAACGCTCGGCCGTAATCAGCGCTCTGCACGCGGTGCAGCACGAGAACCAGGGTTACCTGACGCCGGAGTTGATGGATGCAGTGGCTGACTATCTGGAATTGCCGCCGATCCAGGTCTATGAAGTCGCAAGCTTCTATTCGATGTTCCAGACGCAACCTGTCGGGCGTCACAACGTGGCGATTTGCACGAACGTCTCATGCATGCTGCGCGGTGCCGACGATATCGTCGAGCACGTAGAGTCGAAACTCGGCATCAAGCTCGGCGAAAGCACGGATGACGGCCGTATTTATCTCAAGCGTGAGGAAGAATGCCTCGCGGCTTGCTGTGGCGCGCCGATGATGATGGTGAACCACAAGTACCACGAGAACCTGACGACAGAGCAGGTCGACGAGATTCTGGACGGGCTGGACTGATGGCCTACGAAAAGAATCTCACCTGTTTCGGCACCTTCGGCAAGAAAGAATCATGGACGCTGAAGACTTACAAAGAATGCGGCGGTTACGAGGCCTGGCAGAGGATACTCAGCGGTGAAAAGACGCCCGAGGAAGTCGTCGAGGAAGTAAAAGCATCCGGGCTGCGCGGCCGCGGCGGCGCAGGGTTCCCGACCGGGCTCAAGTGGAGCTTCATGCCGAAAGGCGACATGCAGAAGTACCTCGTGTGCAATTCGGACGAAAGCGAACCAGGCACCTGCCACGACCGCGAGACGCTGCGCTACAATCCGCACGCACTCGTCGAAGGCATGGCCATTGCCGGCTACGCGATGGGTGCCACGGTCGGCTACAACTACATTCGCGGTGAATTCATCGACGAACCCGTGCCGCGGTTCGAGGCCGCGGTCAAAGAAGCCTACGATGCCGGTCTTCTGGGCAAGAATATCCAGGGATCCGGTATCGATTTCGATCTTTATACCTTCATTGGTGCGGGCGCGTACATTTGCGGTGAAGAAACCGCGCTGCTCGAGTCCCTCGAAGGCAAACAGGGCAAGCCGCGTTTCAAACCCCCTTTCCCGGCCGGTTATGGCCTGTATGGCAAGCCGACGACGATCAATAACACGCAAAGCCTCGCAAGCGTGCCTTCGATTATCCGCAACGGCGCGGCGTGGTTCGCCGGGCTCGGGCCCGAAGGCTCGGGCGGCACGGCCCAGTTCTCGGTCTCGGGGCACATCGAAAAGCCAGGCAATTATGAATTGCCGATGGGTATCCCATTCAAGGATCTGCTCGAACTTTGCGGCGGCGTGTGGAAAGGACGCAAGCTCAAAGCGGTCATTCCGGGCGGCTCCTCGTGCAAGGTTTTGCCCGCCGAGATCATCATGGACTGCACGATGGACTACAACTCGCTGCAGCAGGCCGGGTCGTCATTCGGGACCGGCGCCGTCATGGTCATGGACGAAACGACGTGCATGGTGAAGGTGCTGCGGCGAATCTCGCGTTTCTACATGGCCGAGTCCTGCGGGCAGTGCACGCCGTGCCGCGAAGGCACCGGCTGGCTGTACCGGATGTTGACGCGCATCATGGATGGCAAAGGTACAGAAGAAGACCTCGATAAGCTCGTGAGTGTTGCGGACAAAATCGAGGGACACACGATTTGCGCGCTGGGGGACGCCGCTGCCTGGCCGGTGCAGAGTTTCCTCAATCATTACTACCACGAGTTCGAGTTCATGGTGCGCAACCATGGACGCAGTATCGTCGATGCTGAAAGGGAGGCGGCCTGAGCATGAGCGACGACATCGTCAATATCGAGGTAGACGGCCAGCCAGTCGAGGCGAAAAGGGGCCAGATGGTCATCGAGGTGACCGATCGGATCGGCGCCTATGTTCCGCGTTTTTGTTATCACGAAAAACTCAGCATCGCGGCGAACTGCCGCATGTGCCTCGTGGAAGTAGAGAAGGCACCGAAGCCATTGCCGGCCTGTGCGACGCCGGTCGGCGAGGGCATGAAGGTTTTTACGAAGTCGCCGAACGCTATCGCGGCGCAGAAAGCGACGATGGAATTCCTGCTGATCAATCACCCGCTCGATTGCCCGATCTGCGATCAGGGCGGCGAGTGCGAGCTGCAGGATCTCGCGATGGGTTACGGGCGCGACGTATCGCGCTACAACGACGGCAAGCGCGTCGTCAAAGACAAGAACATCGGTCCGCTGGTCTCCACTGACATGACGCGTTGCATTCATTGCACGCGATGTGTGCGTTTCGGTGAGGAGATCACGGGCAAGCCGCAACTCGGCATGACGAAGCGTGGCGAATTTAGCGAAATCGGCACCTATATCGAACAGAGTATCGATCACGAGCTGTCCGCGAATATTATCGACCTGTGCCCGGTCGGTGCTCTGAACAACAAGCCTTACCGCTACAGCGCCCGCGCCTGGGAAATGATCCAGCACGCCACGATCTCGCCGCACGACTGCGTCGGCTCCAACATGTATGCCCATACACTGCGGGGCACGGTCAAACGCATCGTTCCGCGTGAGAACGAGGGCATTAACGAGACCTGGCTACCGGATCGTGACCGCTTCAGTTACGAGGCGATCTACAGCCCGGATCGCCTGCAATCGCCGCGCGTCAAGGAGAGCGGCGAGTGGCGCGATCTCGATTGGGAAGAAGCCCTGTCGATCGCCGCCGAGCGGCTGAGTGCCGCGGGTGAAAATGCCGGACTGCTGGCTTCACCCAGTTCCACGGTCGAAGAAGGGCATTTGCTCGCGCAAATTGCCAAACATCTCGAGACGTCGCGCATCGATCATCGCATCGAACGCCGCGATTTTTCGGATCAGGCGAATGACCCGGTGTTTCCGTGGCTCGGCTGCAGCATTGCGGATATCGAAAAACAGGATGCGATTTTCGTTATCGGTTCGAACCTTCGGCACGAAGCACCGATTCTCGCTCATCGCGTGAGAAAGGCAGCGCTCAACGGTGCGAGCATCAGCTTTGCAAGCAGCGCAGAGCACCCGTACTTTTTCGACGTCGACCATTATCTTTCCGGAGCAGGGATTGCAGAGCTCCTGTCTGGAAAAGCAATCAAGGACGTCGTCGCGACTCTGAAGAAGGCAGACAACGCGCTGGTATTGCTGGGCAATATTGCCGGGCGCCACGAAGCCCTTGGCGCAATTCGCGCGCTCGCGGCGGGCATTGCGTCATCGACGGGCGCGAAGCTCGGCATGCTGTCACCGGGCGCAAACAGTGCGGGACTTAGCCTTGCCGGGGTTCTGCCGACAGGAGACGGGACCCATGCCGGCGCAATGCTCGACCAGTCCCTGGCCGCGGTGCTGCTACTCAATATCGAGCCCGATAAAGATCTGTTGGCAGTGCGCGATGCGGTCGCGCGACTGAAGAAACAGGAGTTCGTCGTTGCGTTGACGCCGTTCGTGTCCGAGGCACTGGAAGAATCGGCGAACCTGCTGCTGCCGATCGGAACGTTCGCGGAGACATCGGGCACCTACGTCAACGTTGAAGGTACCTGGCAGAGCTTCGCCGGCGTTGCCAAGCCGGTCGGTGAGGCACGACCGGCATGGAAGGTGCTGCGCGTAATAGGCAATCTCATTAATGCGCCGGACTTCGAGTACGTCACGTCGGAAGATGCTTTGGCCGAGGCAAAGGCAGCAATCGGCGGCGTCGCGCCCGACAACAGTTTTTCGGGTAAAGGCACCAGAGGTAAACTGAATGGCGAAGATTCGCCAACGCGGGAAATCGACACTCCGATCTACTCGGTCGACGGGCTCGTGCGGCGTGCTGCGGCACTGCAGCAGACACCGGCTGCACGACGCGCAGCGGGCGAGGGTGACGCGTAATGGTCGAGTTCCTTGCCAACCTGATGCCAGCTTTATTTGTCGATGCCTGGAACTGGCTGCCTCCGCTGTGGCAGTACCTGTTTACCGTTTTGTTCAAGATTCTGCTCGTCACGATCGGCGTCATTCTCATCGTGGCGTTTTCGACTTACTTCGAGCGCAAGGTGATCGGTTCCATGCAGTCGCGTGTCGGGCCGAATCGCGTCGGCTGGCGTGGCTTGCTGCAGCCATTTGCCGATGTCTTCAAGTTGCTGTTCAAGGAAGTCATCGTTCCGTCCAAGTCGAATCGCTTCCTGTTCGTTATCGCACCGTTGCTTACGCTGACGCCCGCATTGGCGGCCTGGGCGGTCATACCGCTCAACGACTGGTACGTCATTGCCGACATCAATGCCGGTCTGTTGTACGTGCTTGCGCTGACGTCGGTTGGCGTTTACGGCGTGATCCTCGCCGGCTGGGCGACCAATTCGAAGTATGCGTTTCTAGGAGCCATGCGTTCGGCCGCACAGATAGTGGCCTATGAGATAGCGATGGGTTTTGCGCTCGTCGGCATCCTGATGGCGGCCGGTAGCCTCAATCTCGGGGACATTGTTGCCGCACAGTCCGGTGGCATCCACCGCTGGTTCCTGTTACCGCTGTTACCGCTGTTTCTCGTTTACTGGATAGCCGGCGTCGCCGAGACGAACCGCGCACCATTTGACGTCGCCGAAGGCGAATCGGAAATCGTTGCCGGTTTTCACGTCGAATATTCGGGCGTGGCGTTCGCGCTGTTTTTCCTCGCCGAGTACGCGAACATGGTGCTGATCTCCTCGCTGACCGCAATCTTTTTCCTCGGCGGCTGGGCATCGCCGTTCGAAGGCATTGCCGCGTTTCAGCAGTTCCATGACAACCTCTGGTTCGGGTGGATCTTCGGTGGCGGATTCCCGTGGCTGTTCATAAAGATGGCGTTCTTCATGTACACGTATTTCTGGCTGCGTGCGACGTTTCCGCGTTACCGCTATGACCAGATTATGCGGCTGGGCTGGAAGGTGTTCATTCCTGTGACGATCGTCTGGATCGGCGTCGAAGGCGCGATGGCCTGGTACCAGGTCGGGCCATGGGCGGGTCTTGCGGGGTAAAAAGATGAGTCGCGTGATCAGCTACATAAAAACATTCGCGCTCTGGGAGTTGCTCAAGGGGCTGTCGGTTACGCAACGCAATTTCTTCCGCAAGAGCGTCACGCTCGAGTACCCGGACGAGAAGACTCCGCAGTCGCCGCGATTTCGCGGCTTGCACGCGCTGCGCCGCTACCCCAACGGCGAGGAGCGCTGTATCGCCTGCAAGCTCTGTGAGGCCGTGTGTCCGGCGCTGGCAATTACGATCGAGTCGGATGTCGGCGATGACGGCACCCGCCGCACCACGCGCTACGACATCGACCTGTTCAAGTGCATCTATTGCGGGTTCTGCGAAGAGGCCTGCCCCGTGGACGCCATTGTCGAAACCCGACTGCACGAGTACCACATGGAGGTGCCGGGCGAAAACATCATGACCAAGGACAAGCTGCTGGCCGTGGGCGACAAGTACGACGCCATGATCTCGGCCGACAAGGCGGCGGACGCGAAGTATCTGTAGGGCCAGTAATGACGTTTGAATCGATACTGTTTTACGTTTTCGCCGCCGTGCTGGTCGGCGCGGCAATGGGTGTGATTACGGCACGCAACCCCGTGCATGCGGTCATGTTCCTGGTGCTGGCGTTCTTCCAGAGCGCCTGCCTGTGGATCATGGCCGAGGCCGAGTTCCTGGGTATCGTGCTCGTGCTCGTCTATGTCGGCGCCGTGATGGTGCTGTTCCTGTTCGTCGTCATGATGCTCGACATCAGGGTCGAGGAAGTGAGGCAGGGCTTTAACCGCTACTGGGCGCTCGCCGCTGCCGTGGCGCTCGTCATGGCCATCGAGATGGTGCAGCTCATCTGGCTGCGCGGCCGGCCGGATGGCGCGACGAGCGATTTCGTTCCATACGCCGAGGGCTACAGCAACACCAAGGCGCTGGGTTCGGTGCTGTATACCGAGCATGTCTATGCATTCGAGATCGCCGCGGTCATCCTGCTGCTGGCTATCGTCGCCGCGATCACGCTGACGATGCGCAAGCGCCCGGGCCTGAAGGTACAGAACGTCGCGAAGCAGGTCGCCGTCCGCGCGAAAGACCGCATCCGTATCGTGAAGATGGACGCCGAGGAGAAGCAATGATCGGGCTGCATCATTACCTGACGCTGGCTGCAATCCTCTTCGTGCTGAGTATTGCCGGCATCATCATCAACCGGCGCAACCTGATCCTGCTGCTCATGTGCATCGAGCTCATGCTGCTGGCAGTCAATTTCAATTTCATCGCCTTCTCGCGATACCTCGGTGACGATACGGGACAGGTCTTCGTGTTCTTCATCCTGACCGTAGCTGCGGCTGAAGCCGCTATCGGCCTGGCCATCCTGGTCGTGCTGTTCCGCAACCGGCGATCGATCAACGTTACGGAACTCAACGAGATGAGGGGGTAGGAGCTTGCTCGACTACTACCTCGCGATCGTTCTCGCGCCGCTTGCCGCTGCGATTATCGCCGGCCTTTTCGGCAAGCAGATAGGGCGTGCGGGCGCGCACTGGGTGACCATACTCGCCGTTGGCCTGTCCTTCGTACTGTCGGCTATCGTGCTCAGGAACATGGTCTGGGGCGGGGCGGGCACCGAGAACATCAGCCTGTATACGTGGGCTGTCACCGATGGTCTCAGGATGGAGGTCGGCTTCCTCGTCGACCGGCTCACCGCGCTGATGATGACGGTCGTGTCCTTCGTGTCGTTCATGGTGCACATCTACACGATCGGCTACATGCATGACGACTCAGGCTACCAGCGCTTTTTCAGCTACATCTCGCTGTTCACGTTCTCGATGCTGATGCTCGTGATGTCGAATAACTTCCTGCAGCTGTTTTTCGGCTGGGAAGCGGTCGGTCTCGTCTCGTACCTTTTGATCGGATTCTGGTATAAGCGCGAGTCGGCGATCTTCGCCAATCTCAAGGCATTTCTTGTCAACCGGGTTGGCGACTTCGGCTTCATCCTCGGCATTGCCGCGGTGGTCATGTTCGCGGGTTCCCTGGACTACGTCGAAGTCTTCGGCCGGGCCAACGACATCGCGGCACAGGAGATCGAGGTCTTCGCGGGGACGCCGTGGAACGCGATGAGCGTCATCTGCATCCTGTTGTTCATCGGTGCCATGGGCAAATCGGCGCAGGCGCCGCTGCACGTGTGGCTGCCGGACTCGATGGAAGGCCCGACGCCGATCTCGGCCCTCATCCATGCGGCAACCATGGTCACGGCCGGTATCTTCATGGTGGCGCGCATGTCACCGCTGTTCGAGCTGTCCGCGACCGCGCTGGCCGTCGTTATCGTAATCGGCGCGATCACGGCGTTCTTCATGGGCCTCCTGGGCATCGTGCAGAACGATATCAAGCGGGTCGTTGCCTACTCGACGCTGTCGCAGCTCGGTTACATGACCGTCGCGCTCGGCGCGTCGGCCTACTCGGTGGCGATCTTCCACCTGATGACGCACGCCTTTTTCAAGGCGCTGCTGTTCCTCGCCGCGGGTTCGGTGATCATCGCTCTGCATCACGAGCAGGATATCCGCAAGATGGGTGGTTTGCGCAAGTACATGCCGATCACCTACTGGACGGCGCTGATCGGTTCGCTGGCACTGATCGGTTTCCCGGGTTCGACCGGCTTCTTCTCCAAGGATCTCCTGATCGAGGCGGTCAAGGAGTCGCACTGGCACGGTGACGGCGCCGTGTACTGGATCGCGTACCTCAGCGTGCTGCTCGGCGTGTTCGTGACGGCGCTGTATTCGTTCCGCATGTTCTTCCTCGTGTTCCACGGCGAGACGCGCATGGACAAGGAAACCGCGTCGCACGTGCACGAGACGCCCTGGGTCGTCACCGGGCCGCTGATTCTGCTCGCGATTCCATCGGCGATCATCGGCTGGCTGACCGTCGACGCGGTGTTGTTCGAAGGATACTTCGGCGACGCAATGATCGTGCGGCAGGGCATCGATGTCTTCGCCAAGATCAAGGAATCGCTGTGGCACGGCCCGACGGCACTGTTCCTGCACTCGGTGCAGACGCCGGTGTTCTGGCTGGCGGCGGCGGGCGCATTCACAGCGTGGTTCCTGTACCTCAAACGGCCCGATATTTCGGCACAGATCAAGGACAAGGTCTCCGGCCTTTATACCTTGCTCGACCGCAAGTACTACATGGACGATCTCTACATCAAGGGATTCGCGGCCGGCGGACGCGCGATCGGTAATTTCCTCTGGAAGAAGGGCGACCAGTTGGTCATCGATGGCGTCATCGTCAATGGCACCGCGAACGCAATCGGCAAGCTGGCTGGCGTGATGCGGCAGATCCAGACCGGGTATCTGTATACCTACGCGTTCGCGATGATCATCGGGCTGACCGTGCTGCTCGCATGGCTGATCTGGTTGAGGTGATCCAGGGACGCGCATGGATCTTCAGCAATACATACTGAGCATACTGACCTGGCTGCCGATTGCCGGCGGTGTGGCGTTGCTCGTCATCGGCGATGACAACGACGCGAAGTCGGCCCGTGCCGGCACGATGCGCATCGTGGCGCTTGCCGCAAGTGTATTGACGTTCATCCTGAGCATCGGGCTATACCAATGGTTCGACAACACGACTGCCGACATGCAATTCGTCGAGCGCTTGTCGTGGATCCCGGCGATCGATGTCTGGTACTACCTCGGTGTCGACGGAATTTCCGCGCCGCTGATCCTCCTGACGACGTTCATCACGCCGCTGGTTGTGATCGCGGGCTGGGATTCGATCAAGGCACGACCGGCGCAGTACTTCGCGGCATTCCTGATTCTCGAAGGCCTGATGATCGGTGTCTTTTCGGCGCTCGACGGGCTGCTGTTCTATGTCTTCTGGGAAGCCATGCTCATCCCGATGTTCCTGATCATCGGCGTATGGGGCGGTGAGCGGCGTATTTACGCGACGCTGAAGTTTTTCCTTTATACGTTTCTCGGCTCGGTGCTGATGCTGGTTGCGTTCATCTATCTGTACGGGCAGACGGACAGCTTCGACATTCGCGGCTGGATGGACGTGCCGCTGAGCCTGACCGCACAGAAATTCATCTTCATCGCTTTCCTGCTGGCATTCGCGGTCAAGGTGCCGATGTTCCCGGTCCATACCTGGTTGCCGGATGCCCACGTAGAGGCACCGACGGGCGGCTCGGTGATCCTGGCGGCCATCATGCTGAAGATGGGTGGCTATGGCTTCGTGCGCTTCTCGCTGCCGATCGTGCCGGACGGCAGTGAATACTTCGCCGGGTTCGTCATTGCATTGTCGTTGATTGCTATCGCCTACATCGGCTTTGTGGCCCTGATGCAAAAGGATATGAAGAAGCTGATCGCTTACTCGTCCATTGCTCACATGGGCTTCGTGACGCTGGGCTTTTTCCTGTTCTGGTACATCAGCCGTGGCACTGGCGTCGGTCTCGGCATGATCGGCGGCATGGTGCAGATGGTGTCCCACGGCCTGATTTCGGGCGCGCTGTTCCTTTGCGTCGGCGTGCTCTACGACCGAGTGCACAGTCGCCAGATCAACGATTACGGCGGCGTGGCCAACACTATGCCGAAGTTCGCAGCCTTTATGGTGCTGTTCGCGATGGCGAACGCGGGTCTGCCGGGAACTTCCGGCTTCGTCGGCGAATTCATGGTCATCATCGCCAGTTTCAAGGCCAACGTCTGGTTCGCATTCCTTGCGGCGACGACGCTGGTGCTCGGCGCGGCGTATACACTCTGGATGGTCAAGCGTGTCGTGTACGGTGAAATCGCCAACAAGAACGTCGCGGCACTCGAGGATCTCAACCGCCGCGAGTTCATTGTTCTCGGCATCCTGGCGCTGTCGGTGTTGCTGCTCGGCCTGTGGCCGGCGCCGCTCGTTGACATGATGAACGCGACGATCGAGCACCTGATCCAGCAGATAGGGCAGAGCAAACTATGATGACTTATATCGATATGCCTTTGCCATTCTGGTTTGTCGCCGCGCCGGAGTTTGCGCTGCTTTGCCTGATTTGTGTCGTGTTGATTGCGGACCTGTTTGTCGATGATGAGCATCGCAACAGGACCTTCTGGCTGAGTATGGCGGCGCTGGCGGTCACCATGTGGGTGACGCTGGTGACCGGCCCATACCGGAACTTCGACGTAATGGACGGTGCTTACATCAGCGATGCGCTGTCATACGTACTGAAGATCACTGCGATTGGTTTTGTGGCGTTGGCTTTCTATTACGCGCGAGACTACTTACGCGCAAATGATTTGCACAAGGGCGAGTATTACCTGCTCGGATTATTCGGCCTGCTGGGCATTATGATTATGTCCTCGGCCAATAGTCTGTTGATCATGTACCTCGGCCTCGAGACCATGGCGTTGTCGATCTATGCGCTCGTTGCGATCGACCGCAACAATGTCGTATCAGCAGAGTCAGCGATGAAATACTTCGTTCTGGGCGCGATTGCGTCCGGCGCACTGCTTTACGGCATTTCCTGGATCTATGGCGTCACGGGAACGCTCAAGTTCGAGGAGATCGCCGCTGCGTTGACGGCCGATCCGAGCCTGAATAATTTGTCGCTCTGGTTTGGCCTCGCGTTCGTCGTTGTCGGCATCGCCTTCAAATTCGGCGCCGTGCCGTTCCACATGTGGTTACCCGATGTCTACCACGGCGCGCGCACGCCTGTGACTCTTTACATCGCAACGGCACCCAAGCTCGCGGCACTGGCATTCGCGCTTCGTATTCTCGTCGATGGCCTCGGCGGGCTTCATGACGTCTGGGACGACATGCTGATGGTGGTTGCCGTGTTGTCGTTGCTGGTCGGAAACGTCGTTGCAATTGCACAGACGAATATCAAGCGCATGCTCGGCTATTCAACGATTGCCCACGTCGGTTTTATTCTGCTCGGCATCTATTGCGGCACCGATAAGGGCTATGCCTCGGCGTTGTTCTACGTACTCACTTATATCGTTGCGGCCGCCGGCGCATTCGGCATTGTCATCCTCCTCAGCCGGCGCGGCTTCGAGGCTGAGAACCTCGGCGACTTCAAGGGACTGAACGCGAGAAGTCCCTGGTTTGCGTTGATGATGATGTTCCTGATGTTCAGTATGGCCGGCGTGCCGCCGTTCATCGGCTTTTTCGGCAAGTTGAACGTCATCGACGCGGTGCTGTCGGTCGGCTACCCGGGCCTCGCTGTGCTGATGGTTGTCGCATCGGTCGTCGGCGCCTACTACTACCTCCGGGTCATCTGGTACATGTATTTCGAGGAGGGCGAGGACCAGGCGGTGCTGCAGGCCGGCACTGATACGCGCCTGATCCTGAGTCTGAACAGCCTTGCGGTGCTGGTGCTCGGCATCGTCCCGGGCTGGCTTTGGGCCTTGTGTAGTGCCATTTTTGCCTGATTCGCTGTGGGAGCCCGCTGCAGGGCGCGATAAGTGAAATCCCCACTTGAAACCAGCCGTCGAACCTCTGTAATATCCGCATCCTGCCGTTGCGGGGTGGAGCAGTCTGGCAGCTCGTCGGGCTCATAACCCGAAGGTCGCAGGTTCAAATCCTGCCCCCGCTACCAAATTGAAAAGGGCCGGTCCCAGCGGGACCGGCTTTTTCGTTATAGCGAACTGTAGGAGCCCGCCATGCGGGCGACAACAGCCCGCATTGACATTAAAGTCGCGGGCATGGCCCGCTCCTACGGCGGCGTAGCCGCGAGGGCAGATCATACCCCGCCGTGCGCGGGTTTTTGTCTCTGTCCGACCTGAAAGCGAAGGGCCTGTGACTGTTACAATCTTCCAGAGCAAGGAGCCTCTTGGATGGCCTCACGCGATCTTGAGATTAGGCGGTTTTTCGCTGAAGCGCGAAGGCGCCGGGTATTGCGAGTTGTAGGGCTCTATATCATCGCTGCATGGGTGACGATGCAGGTTGCCGATATAGTTTCAGGTCCTCTCCAAATCTCTGACGAAACACTGAGGCTTCTGCTTTACTCTCTGGTTGCACTTTTCCCAGTCGCCGCCGTATTCGGTTGGTTTTACGATGTCACGCCGGAAGGCGTAGTTCGCACAAGCGCAGCCTACGAATCAGATGTCACGGTCTCGCTAAACAAGGTTGATTATTTAATCTTTTCGGCAGCGACCCTCGTACTGGCCGTCATACTTGTTTATGTGTTCCGTGAGGGGATTGGCCAAAGGGAATTATCGGCTCCAGGAGGAACGCATATAGTGGCGGTGCTCCCTTTTGTCACTTTGAGCAAGGATCCCAACGACGAATATTTTGGCGATGGGCTGTCGGATACTATCCTGAACGAATTGCAGCGGATCGATGGCATTAGTCTGATAGCAAGGACCTCTTCGTTCTCCTTCAAGGGTCAAGATTTGGATATTCGCGACATAGGCAACACGCTCGGTGCGAGTGCGGTGCTCGAAGGTAGCGTGCAACGGGGCGGCGACACTCTGAGGATCATGGCACAGTTGAGTGAGACTCGCGGCGGCACCCGCTTGTGGTCCCGGACTTTCGATCGCCCTGCCACTGATTTGTTCGCAATCCAGGATGAAATTGCAGCGGCCGTGGCCAGTGCACTGGAGCGAGAGATGAATCCCGCTCCTGGAGTTCATATCGAACGCCCGCCGAGTGGAAATCTGGCCGCCTACAATCTGTACCTACAGGGCAGGGAATCTCGGCGAAGGTCTGATCTGGAAGGGGTCATCCTGGCTATCGAATACTTCCAGGACGCATTGGCGATCGACCCGGATTATGCCCTGGCCTGGGCGGGCTTGGGTGATGCCAAAGTCATGAAGACCTACCTTGAGCTCGAGATTCTGGAGGATCCGACCGGGGCAAACTATATCGCTGATTTTATTGCCTATGCCAACGGTGCGGTAATCCAACATCTCATTGAACAGGGCTTTGACGGGGCCGACCAGGCAGTTGCCCGGGCGGTCGGCCTGAATCCGTCCTCACCCGACATCATGCTGGCGCAGGCTCGGCTGCACGCCCGGCACTTCGAGTTCGAATCCGCTGCCACGGTGTTGGAGGAATTGCTACGTCGGCGACCTGATCACGCCGCCGGAATACACCTGTATGGTCTAGTGCTTCGACACCTGTTCCGTTACACCGAGTCCCGCAAATCTTTGGAGCGTGCTTACGAGCTCGATCCATTGTCTTCGGAGGTCATGCTGGATCTGGCCGTTGCGCGATTGCGCGTCTATGACCTGGATGCTGCCATCGATCTTATGGAGAAGGCCCGGTCGCAGTTTCCTCATCTGGCTGATGCGTTGCACTATGAATCAGTCTGGCTTTACGTATTTGCAAATCGACCAGACTTGGCACTCGAATCAGCGGGCTCTGTGCCGGAAATTCATTTATTTGACGTCATATTCCACCCGTTGATGACGCTCGGACTCGACGGGCCGATGAAAGGCATCACGCCGGAGTCGATTCCCAGCATGGGCGAATGGTATGACTTGCTGCTGGCCTTCGTATCCGCTCCCCATTGGCTGGCTCGCGATCAAATCGCCGATGTGATTTGGGCGCACGACTTCATGGCGGCTGCAAGCGCCGGACAGGCGAAGGGCGAATATTACACGTTGCAGCCTGAAGACAGCGAAGGAGAAGGGAGATTCCCACTCACTTACATGGCCTTGGCGCATATGAGCATCGCGGTCGGCGAGACCGAGCGCGCATTGGAGGAAGTTCATGCCGCACACGCGTTGGCTTTCCCGGTTTCAGATTGGCCGCTGAACGACTATTGGATCAGCCACGGCGGAGAGGGTTACATGGACGCAGTAAGCCATGCCTATCTGCTGCGTGAAATCGGAGAAGGCGAACAGGCGAATGATCTGCTGCAATTGGCCCTTGAGCGGGTGCACGCGATGGAAGCAGGTGGATTCAGGGTGCCGGCGCTGCAAATAGTCGAGGCCAAGGCCTTGTATTTGCTCGGCCGGCGGGAAGAATCGATGGTCGCTCTGGACCAAGCGTTCGAGGCCGGCATCATCACGCCGGTCATCATTGACATGGAGTGGCAGGCGATTTTTGGTGATGACCCTGGGGCGGCGGAATTCAAGCGACGCATGGACGCTCGACGGGACAAGCTGCGCGAGGGGATCGAACCACCGGATTTGTCGCGCATACTTGAGCAGATGCGAAAACGACCCGATTCCGGATAGCCTAAGAGCGAACTGTGGCACCGCAGATGCCTCTAATTCAAGCGAGGAAATCTCAGCCGCCGGCGAAATCTACTAGAATGAAATACACAAGTACAATCTTGGCCCACGTCAAACGATGGAATTTAGAAAGCGCTCGCAAACGCGGCGCCGGCTGTCTTTTTGTACCGCTATCACTCTACTCACTGGCATGTCAGAGTCCCTGGCGCAGAACGACGAAGGCGATACACCTGTCATAGATGAAATTCTGGTTACAGCTCAGAAACGACAACAGGTGGCCCAGGACGTAACGACGTCTCTGTTTGCGGTAACCGGGGACTCCCTGCGGAGTGCGGGAATCGACTCTTTGGACGGCATCCGGGATCTCGCCGCCGGTGTGGAAATTGTCAGCAGCAGCCCGGGACTCGTGCAGATCGCTATACGCGGAGTGACCAATCTAGGCCCGGGAGCATTCGAAGCCACATCGGCAATCGGCTATTACCTGGACGAGACGCCGTTGTCAGGAGCTTTGTCCACCCAGATGCCCGAGGTTTCGTTGTGGGACACTGACCGCGTTGAAATATTGCGTGGCCCCCAGGGAACCCTGTTCGGGGAGGGCTCCATGGGTGGCACCATTCGCGTGATCACCAACAAACCCGATCCGCAGGCATTCTATAGTCGCGTCTCCGGTGAGTTTGCATCCGTGCGCGGCGGTGACACGGGCGCAACGGTGCGCGGGCTGGTCAACATACCGGTGGTCGCGGACGAATTGGCCGTTCGCGCGAACTACAGCAGAACCAGTGGATTAGGTTGGATCGATGTGCCTGATTTGGACCTCACCGACACCAACGATACTGGTCAGACTGACGTTCGTTTGGCTCTGGGTTGGATGCCAACCGATCGACTCAATGTCGACTTGTCCTATGTTTACCAGAATTTGGATCTTGGAAATATTTCCGGTTCAACTTCTCCCGGCGTCATAGATCCCCGGGCTCAGGCCCCCGGCGCCGGCCCAATTGTCGCCCTGGATCCCGAGGACAATGAATACGGCGTTTACAATGCCACTGTGAGGTATGACTGGTCATCGGTCACCCTCGAATCGATTACGTCGTACTTTGACAACGACCATAAGGCCATTCTGGACCTCAGCCCACTTGCGCCATTTTTCTTTGACGGCGAAACGGGCGACATCCGAAGTAATGTGAATTCGTCGGTGCAGGTATTCGCCCAGGAGTTGCGGCTTGTTTCAAAAGGGGACAATTGGTTCGATTGGATTGCTGGCGCGTATCTCAAGAGCAATGATCGGATATACGGCGAAGCCCTCATCAACATCGTTCCCGGTTTTGGAATCGACGACTTGGCACACATTGTGAACGAGACGAATATCGATTCAGTGGCCGTCTTCGGCGAGGCAGACTACGCGCTCTCCGATCGTTGGTCGGTCCAGTTCGGAGGCCGCTACTACCGAGATGATAGAAAAAAATCGACATTGTCGCTCGCCACGTCAGCACTTTTCGGAACCGTCGAAGGCGATCTGGACTTACTCGATGGATCCGATTCGGATTTCGCTCCAAGACTGGCTCTGACCTGGACCGGAGAAAACCGGCTGGTATATTTTTCGGCATCAAAGGGCTTCCGTTCCGGTGGCGATAACGATTTCGTTGCACTTTATCCGAATCAGATAAAGCCCACTTTTGGGCCGGAAGAGGTGCGGACCTATGAGATTGGGGTGAAGAGCGTCCTTGCGCGCGGCAGGGTTCAGCTCAACGCCTATGCTTATCACAATGATTGGACGGACTTGCAGGTTGAGCTGCGCACCGACGACGATCTGTTCTTTTTCGTTGATAACGTCGGGGCGGCCGAAGCCATGGGGGCGGAATTAGAGATTTTAGCCCGGCCATCTGCGGAGCTGACCATTTCAGTAAACTTGTCCTACATCGACGCCGAACTCACGACCAATCTCCTCGATACATTTGGCGACCCTATACTTGTCGAAGGCAACCAGTTACCGTTTACACCGGATTTTACCTTGAGCACAAGCTTTGACTATGTTTATCCATTGAACAATGGCCTGTCGGGCCTGTTTCACGCGCGCTATGCTCATCGCTCAGCCAATTTCTCCGATGCGGAAAATTCACCGCTCGAGAAGAATGACAAGTATGATCAGGTCAGCTTGCGCGCCGGTGTTGAAGGCGAAACTTGGGGCGTATATGCATTTGTGGAAAATCTGTTCGACCGGAATGACAGCACCGTCAAATTCGACCTAGTACAGACACCCATCACGTATATTACGTACGTCCGTCCCCGCACCTATGGGGTCGAATTGCGATGGGATTTTGAATAACACCAGGCCCACCCTGCGGCTTTTTCGTTTCTTAGGCAGACGAAGAAATCCGCGAACGTCTCGAAAGTGCAGAAAAGTCGTGTTGTTGCGAATGCCTAGAGAATTCAAATTGCGATGTCCAGCGCTGTAACCAATGCTAGATAGCGTTGGCAGCCAACCCCCGCTACCAAAATGAATAAAGGGCCCCCTTGCGGGGCCCTTTTTCATTTTCGGAGGGGTGGGATCAGGAGGGGAACCTTGTTCAACAAAACGCGCAAGCGTTTTGGACGCACGAAGTGCGCCCCGAAGGGGCGAGAATCGCCCTGAGGCGATTCGAGTCAATCCTGCCCCCGCTACCAAACAAAGAAACCCGGCTTCGCGCCGGGTTCTTCGTGTCTGCGCGCCTTTGTCAGGCGGCAACTGGATGTGCATCGTCGGCTGGTTTGCTGGCCGCGGATTCGATGAAATCGTTCCGCTCCAGCAGGAATGCTGAGGTGGATTCCAGATCGAATTGCTTCTCGATCGTGATCCAGGGCAACAGGGCGTGAATGGCAAAGGCCAGGACGCTGCGCAGAAGGCGCCAGGCGATGCCCATGGCGAAGCCCCAATGCTCGAAATAGGTGATTCCCTGGTCGTGCGGATGCTGGGTGAAGATAGTCATGTTGCGGTTCTCCTCGTTCAGTTTCGGGAAGTTTGGAAAACCGTGCGTTCCGGGAGCGTTCCAGCCGGGCGTTCCGTTTCAACTCAGGGAACGCTTCGGCTTATTATGGTCGGATGCGATTAGCGGTCCGCCTTCTTGGGGGGGTCGAGGTTGTCCTCGACGGAGAGCGCCTGCGCGCCTTCGATTCCCTGCGCCTGCAGCGATTTCTCGCGCTGCTCGCGCTGCAGAGGGATGCGTGGCACCGCTCGCGGCTCGCCTTCGAGCTCTGGCCTGACTCGGACGAGAGCCAGGCGCGCACGAACCTGCGCAAGCTGCTGCACGAGTTTCGCCACGCACTGCCCGACGTCGAACAATTCGTCGACATCGAAAAAGAGACGGTACGGTGGATTTCGACGGGGCCGAGCGAAGTCGACGTGCAACAGTTCCGCGACGCCGTGGCCGCGGGCGACCTGCAACTGGCCTCACAAATCTACTCAGGCGATCTTTTGCCGGCGTGTTATGACGACTGGGTGCTGGAGGAGCGCGCAAAGCTCCATACAGAGGTGCTGGATGCCCTCGCGCGGCTGGCCGCAGAGTCGGCCAAGCGCAAGGACCACAAGGCCACAATCAAACATACGCAACGCATCATCGCTCTGGAGCCGACAGAGGAAAGGGCAGTCACGCTGCAGATGGAGGCACATCTCGATCTCGATGACAAAGCGGCCGCATTGCGCTGTTACCACCATTACGCAGACGTGCTCGAGCATGACCTCGGGCTGACGCCAGGCGAGGAGGTCGAGGACCTCTACCGCCAGCTCCGCAAGAGCGCGCCGAGGCCAGGTGACGAGCACAGCCCAGGCCTCGCACTGGCAGCCGAGTCGCCGTTTGTAGGCCGGGAGCGCGAGTGGGGCGAGCTCGCGGCAGCCTGGGAGAGCGCGCGGCAGGGGCGGGCCCATCTCGTACTCGTGACCGGCGAACCTGGAATTGGCAAGTCCCGCCTCGCGCTGGAACTGGGCCGCAGTCTTCGTGCGGATGGTCAGCTCGTGGCAGCGGCGCGCGCCTACGAGGCGGCAGGCCGGCTGCCATGGGGTCCGGTCGTCGAGATTTTGCGAGCGGAAGCGCTGCGCGGCCAGATCGAAACGCTCGATGGTCCGTGGAAAGCGGAACTCGCGCGTCTATTGCCGGAGCTTGGCGACACGGCGCCGACTCCGGGCCCTGACGCGCCGGGCGACAAGGTGCAGCGCCATCGGCTTTTTGATGCGGTGCGGGAAGCGCTTGTGGCCGGCGATCGGCCGCGGATGCTGATCATCGACGACCTGCAGTGGTGCGACACCGAAACCATCGAATTGATCGGCTTCCTCGTCAGGTCGCGGCAGAATGCGCCGGTACTTGTGGTCGGCACCGTCCGTGACGAAGAGCTATCCGAGAAGCACCCCCTGACGGGCGTTGTCAGCGCCCTGAATCGCGAGCAGGCGGTAACGACGATTCCGCTCGAACGTCTCGACCAGGCGGCCACCGAGAAACTTGCCGGCGAGCTTCGATCGGCTCAGGAGTTCGATCCTGAAACGGCGGCGCGGTTGTGGCAGGAGACCGAAGGCAACCCACTCTTTGTAATCGAAACCATACGGGCCGGCATTCCGTCTGATGCCGGCCGCGCCGTGCTCACGCCGACGATTCGGTCGGTGCTGCAGGCACGTCTCGAGCAGCTGCCGGATGAAGCACGGGGCCTGGTTGACGTTGCCGCCGTTGTCGGCCGGCGTTTTTCGATTGGGCTGCTGGCGGCGGCAAGCGGAAATACCGAAGACGAACTGGTCGACGAGATCGATGAACTCTGGCGCCGGCGGATCATTCGCGATCTCGGCCGGGCGTATGATTTCAGTCATGACAAGTTACGTGCCGTGGCCATTGATGCGATCAGCCCGGCGCGGCGGCGGCAGCTGCACCGCGCGGTCGCCGAGGCTATCGCGCAAGAATACGAGCATGACCTCGATGCGGCGGCCTCACAGCTGGCGGCGCATTACGATCAGGCCGGTATGGCAGATAAAGCTGTCGAGGCCTATCGCGTTGCCGGGGAGAGGGCCGTTTCCGTGTCGGCTCTTGATGAGGCTGTTACGTTATTTCGGCGGGCGCTGGCCTTACTGGCCGATCTCGCGCCATCACGCGACCGGGATGAACTGGAACTGCAGATCCGTATCGCCTTGGGCTCGCCGCTGGTTGCCCTTGACGGTTACGGCGCGGCCAGTTCGCACCGGCTGTACGAGCGTGCGCTCAGTCTTTGCCGCAGGCTGAACCGGTCGATCGACCCGCCGATATTGCGCGGGCTCGGCCTTGCCCGGTTGCAGGGTTGCCGGTTCGAGGACTGCGATACCTTTGCCCAGGCGCTTCTCGATGGCGAGAACCAGGACGCCGTGACCCAGACGGAAGGTCACTACTTGCTCGGCGTGAGCGCGTTCTGGCAGGGCGACCTGGACAAAGCCCGTCACCACCTCGAGGCCGCCATCGCGGCATACGATGTCACCCGCCAGGACGAGCACCTGGCGCTGTTCGCACAGGACCCGCGAGCAGTATGTCTCGTCCGCCTGGCCCTCGTTGAGCAATGGGCGGCAAATACGCAGCGTGCCGGTGAGTTGGCACGGGAAGCGTTGCAGGTGGCGGCGGAAATGGACCATCCCATGACGCTGGCCTATGTCATCACGTACGCGGCAATCCTCGCCGCCGAGGCCGGGGAGGCCGAGTGGCTGGCCGAGCTGCTCGCCGAGGCCGAGGCCCTTCGCGAACGGCTCTCGGAGCGGTATCTCGTCGTGGTCCTGGATGCGCTGCGGGGCTGGCTGGAGGTCAGTGAGGGGTCGCTTGGCGGTATTGATACGATTTTGCAGGCGGTGGGGCGCTCGCGGGCCGAGGGCCAGACATTGCACCTGTCCTATACGCTTCTGTTGCTGGCACGGGCCCGCCTGCAGGCGGGTGAGGTGCGCGAAGGACGCGTCGCGGCAGGTGAGGCGCTGGAGTGGACACGAGCAAGCAATCAGCGCTATTTGGAGGCCGAGTTGAGCCAATTGGACGCCGAGCTGGGCCGGCGTGGCGGTGAAATTAGCTAGCAGGGAACGCTTTGGGAACGCCGGGAGGTGCATATTGGGGCATCTTGAATGAGACCGGCAGACGGAGTAAGCCATGAATGACACGATCAAGACTCTCACCGATACGACCCGCGGACCGGTAATCACGGCCGCGCACACCGCTTATGACGATGCACGCGCCGTCTACAACGGCATGCATGACCGTAAGCCGCTTGCAATCGCGCAGTGTGTGGACGCAGCGGACGTAATGGCGGCAATCGCTGCCGCGCGAGACAGCGGCCTCGACCTCGCGGTTCGCGGCGGCGGGCACAGCGTCCCGGGCTTTGGCGCGATCGATGACGGCCTCGTCATCGACCTGTCCCGGATGAATTACGTGCAGGTCGACCCCGACAAGAAGATCGCCAATGTGGGTGGCGGTGCCACGCTCGGTGATGTCGACCATGCAACCTATCCGTTCGGCCTGGCGGCAGCCGGCGGCGTCGTCTCGACGACCGGTGTGGGTGGCCTGACGCTGGGCGGTGGCATCGGATACCTGACACGAAGCGTTGGTCTTACGATCGACAACCTGCTGTCGGCCGATGTCGTGCTTGCTGACGGTCGTCAGGTAACGGCCAGTGACTACCAGAACGAAGACCTTTTTTGGGCGCTCAGAGGTGGTGGCGGCAACTTCGGGGTCGTAACGAACTTCGAATTTCAGCTCCACGAGGTTGGCGATGTCGTGGGTGGCCCGATGTTCTTCGAGTTCGAGGATGCCCAGGCGGTGCTCGAGTGCTACCGCGAATACATGATGCATGCGCCGGAGCAGCTCGGCTGCTTTTTCGGCTGGCAGATCGCGCCGCCCTTGCCGTTCATTCCGGAGGACCGGGTAGGCGACCTGTTCTGCGTCCTCGTGCCTTGCTGGAACGGGCCGCATGAAGAAGCTGAGCAGGTCGTAAAGCCATTCCGGGACGCTGCCGAAGTCAAGGCCGAACTGTTTGAGGTCATGCCGTTTCCGATGCTGCAAAGCTTGTTCGATGATGCGGTGCCGAAAGGCATGCAGAACTACTGGAAGGCGGATTTCATTACCGAGCTGACGGACGATGCGATTACAGCGCACATCGAGCACGGCGCCAAAACGCCGCACATCAGTTCGAGTATGCATCTGCATCCGATCAACGGCGCGGCGCAGCGGGTCGGCGCCGATGACACGGCTTTCGGGCACAGGGACAAGAACTTCGCGCCCGTGATCGTTGGCATGTGGGATGACCCGGCTGAGAACGAAGCCAACACACAGTGGGTAAGAGACTATTACGATGCCATTCATCCGTATTCAGGCAGCGACGGGGGCTACATCAACTTTATGTCTGGCGACGATGATGACCGCGCACCGGCCAACTATGGCGCGAATTACGAGCGGCTGGCGCAGGTTAAAACGGCGTATGATCCGGACAATTTATTCCACGTTAACCAGAATATTGTTCCAGCGGGTGTTCGGTAATTCTGCAGAGTTTGTCTGTATCGGCTAAGCCAGGCGGATGCGGGTGAGTGCTGTCGGAACAGTGCAAAGCACGCCCCCGCTACCAGGAAACCGAAAGCCCGGCCTTGTGCCGGGCTTTTTTGTGCCTGTGTGCAACTCGTTGAATGGCTGCTTTACTCCCGAAGCGGACATTCGGCTAGAATTGGTCTGAAGGGCCGCTAATGACCCAAAGCGGTCACTCGCAGTTACGCTTTGAATTATCCAAGCCAGAGCCAATGCGACCCTTCGCGGTGAGCAGCAACGCCAACGGAAACAAGTAATGGATCAGTTTGAATACGTAATGGTACTCGTGTCGATTATTGTCGGCCTCGGTATTGCGAATATTTTGCTTGGAATTGGTGCCATCGTCGATCGAGTATCGCGTAAAGAGGGCCGGTTGGAACCTAGCTGGGCCCACGCCATGTGGCTGCTTTACTGCTTCACGTGGTTGGTTATGTTCTGGTGGTGGGAGTATCGCTTCTCTACGAGAGTGGCGGACTGGACCTTGGGCTTGTATTTATTTCTGGTTTGTTACGCCGTAACGCTTTTTCTCATTCAAGCCATACTCGTACCGAGATCATGGGATAGCGTTTCCAGTTTGAAGGAATTTTTCCTGGAGCGGCGAGTCTGGTTCTACTGCCTCCTAGCATTTGTGACAATTCTGGATCATTTTGATAGCTATTTGAAAGGTGGGTTCGAGTATATTCTCAGTGGCGGGTATGCTGGAATGGGATATAACGCTGCGATTTTCCTGTTCGTAGTCATTGGCATAATGGCGACTACAATCCGCCCTCATAACATTATGGCGACAATACTTTTCGTCTGGCAGATCGTGATCGCTTTTGACTTCAACAGAACTCTAGCTAGCTAATCGTTGCTTATCGTCTGCGGGGGCGACCGCTTTTGGCCGTCTCCAGCCGGTCGCCTGGTGATAGACTCTATTGCTGGTGATGATCCAGAGCGGACATTGATATTCGATAAG